>JAABUP010000286.1_pt1 | contig 113784 bp, 104 predicted proteins | sample 5559201 | NCBI WGS metagenome assembly JAABUP01 (sample SAMN10711887, study PRJNA513373) | rock metagenome | isolation source: Antarctica rocks | place: Antarctica
AATGAAAGTTCCTCAGCAGAGGCGGAATAAGTTGTGGGATGCCTGTTTCCTGCAAACCGTCTCATTCAAACTAAGTCAGGGGGAAGGAGCTATCTGCCTGAAAGCGGGTCTGCCTGCACAGTCACACCGTGCAAGCCCGAGGGCTTTTCTCATCCAACAACACCGCGCAACCCCCGGCTGACACAACCCACTCATCAGCTGACAAGTCTCAGCACACACACCAGAATCAGAATTCTGCAGCCAAGTCACAGCCACTCTGACTGCACCTCATCGTGTATAAATGGGCCAGTCTCGGTCACAACTACTCAGCATATAACTTCACACCAGGTAAACAGAACCTCACCTATGGTACACTGCGCCAGCTGATCACATTATTTGGCTAGTCTTTTCAAATATTTGAATACACCATGTCAAATCCTGGGGACAAGACTGTTGCACGTGAACTAGTCGACGCAGGTTGCTCCGACTTGCTAAAATTCCTCATTTCATTGAGCCTGAAGGAAAGCGCGCTGTTGCGTCTCTACAAAGACAAATGCAATGAGGAACTGGAGAATCTGATGACACTCTTGGACGCCATGAAGTTCTTGAACGCCATGAAGTTTTCTGAAAGCAAGGGCGACAAGGTCCTTAACATTGATGAGGTCCTTGAAAACTATGAAGGTCGTCCGCCACCACCTTATCAAGCATCGCTATAGTATCTATTCACTTATTGGGTGTGGTGGCGGACAATCTTGCTCACAGCCTGAGTGAAGTGAGAGGTAGGGCGATATGAGAGGTTGTCAAACATACCTCAAGGTACCTTAAAATGATCACTTGCGGATGTACCTAGGTATTCGTGATCATTAAGGTAGTAGCGTCTATCAGGTGGCTAAGGTAAGGTGGTAATCTACCTATAGTACCTTGTCTGTCTTATTAATAACCTTTAGAACGGCCAAGGAAATATTATTATCCACTAGCAAACTGTTTGCCCTAAGCAAACTCCGTGTACCTTACTAAGGTACCTCTCTACCGTATGAGTTTGATGCACAAATCCTATAATTAAAAAAGCTAATTCGCGTTCATCCTCCCATTCTTTCTTCTACACCTCACCATCACCTTTAATGGAAAATTTTCACAACTTTCCCCCGCTGTCATTGTAAAGTCTTCCAAAGGTAGATCGGCTAGTTGTGACAGGCTGTCATTTGTGCAAAAGCTGTATGCTAATTTGATCGGGGCGTAACCGGTAGAGGCGTTTCAAGAATCATTGACCTGAATGTATGGCAGGGCTGAGGTGAAATCCTTGTCTGAATGACTAGTGAGGTGATATTGTAACACAATTTTGACCATCTGATTTGTGCGTTCTGACTGACTGTCTGTTTGTGGGTGGTAGGCCATTGAGGTAAGAAGCTTTGTGCCCATCTTCTCAAATACCGCCTGTCAGAAGGATGAAAGGAATTTTGGGTCCCTGTCACTTATGATCTGGTGTGGAAATCCCCAATCATGACCCATAACTCCTGAGAAGAAGATATTGGCCCAATCCTAAACCGCAAGCTTTCAAATCAATGTGTTGGCCCATTCCAAATTATTCACAAGGTCGGAGAGCTAGCCTACAAACTCAAACTACCTCCTACAATGCGAATACACCCTGTCGTCTCAATCTCACAGCTAGAACCAGCACCTCAAGGCAAAGATCCCTATGAGAGAAGCGTTGACATAGAATTGCCTCCGGTCACAAATGAAGATGACGACGCACCGTCTTACAAAATTGAACGATTGATGAATAAGTGAGTAACAAGAGAAAGGACACAATACCTAGTGAAGTGGAAGGGTTATCATCATGGCCATGATGCGTGGTATGACTTAGATGATTTACAAGAAGCATCCGAACTCGTGAAGAAATACAACCAGCTCCACCCAGTCCAGGTTAAACGTCATCGTCGCCGTGGAAGATAGAAGTCGTGTTTCCTATTGAGTCGAGCATTCTTGCTTGTTATTGCTCTATTTGCAAGCTTCTTCCTCTCAACTTCATGATTTCTTCTTCTCTAACCTTGACACAACAACTTCACATTCTTTTCTTCTCTCACTTTGACACAACAACTTCACATTCTTTCTTTCTCTCACTTCGACACAACAAATTCACATTCTTTCCTTCTCTCACTTCGACACAACGACTTTGTGTTCTTTCTTCCAAACGAATGAAAGCCTACCACTATTCAGCTTGTTACCTATTCAGCTCATTTCATCTCGCTGTTGCAGCTCACTGTCGCACTCCTACCCTCACCTCACATCAAATTCACCACCAGCTCCGCCTCACTAACGTTCTACACCAAAACTCGAGCAAGAGATCAATCAAACAAAACCTACGCGGGTCTAATGACGAAACCTGTACCAGAAACCTGGCCGTTAGAGAAACCACCTGAAGACGACCTCAAATACAAATTTGACCTTAAGATGGGCAAGAAAAGGGAAGCAAAGTTGGGCGTTTTTGTGAACAACACAAAACCAATAGCGCACCCAGTCTACGCCGACTGTTCGGGCAAAGAGATAAAGGTTGATGAAAAGAATGCGGTAGATCAGGAGACAGGGTCGGAATGGCCAATTTATCAGGAGGGTTTTTCGCCACCGGCAAATGTATGACTAGACAATAAGGCGGCGTTGAACGTAATTGATTTGAAGATCAGCACCAAGACAAGAGGTGAAGATTGATCTGCAGACTTTGACAGGCAGAAAGACCTCAAAATGAACTGCGCAAATTATGGAAGGGCAGCGCGCATCAAGATGAAAGATGAATGAAGTTATGCTGTCTTTAAGGGATATCATCAACTTTGTGATGAAGAAGAAAGGGAGATTGTTCTGAGAGCCCAATACACTGAAAGAGATTCAAAGTATGAAGAAGATGTGATTACTGAAGGTGATCTACTTAAAGGTCAAGAAGGCTTAATTCATTTCAATGTGTTGACTGACAAGGCTCAAGTCAAACCAGATTCACCTCAACCTATGAACTTGCAATCAGTCATTGAAGATTCACCTCAACCTGAATGATTTATTATCTTCTTAAATGCATTGTCACCACCTAGAATCCGCCACTCAAAACCTCTAAGCAAACAGTTCTTGCAGTCACCCTCAACAGCATATACATCAGAACACAAATGAGTTGCACCTTTTAGTTTAGATACATCACAGTCAAAATGTTTGAAGGTGATCAGCATATACAATGACCTCAAAGCCTATTGCATACCTACAACCATCATAATTAATTAGCAGTTAAACACCTTGTCAGACCTACTTAAAAGTGTTCTTAATGCTTAAGACTTCATATGCAAATGAACTGTTTACATCATTCTTGTTGTCACAACTCTACAAACAAGATTTGATGACATTTAGAATCAGCAGACAGAAGTAATGAAAAGTCTAAAAGAGCTATTCAGTATGTCTGAATGAATCAGTGAACAGCTTTAAAAGAATGAACATAGCAATGATGTGAATGCAATGAATAAGGCTCTTGATGAATGAGTTATAGCAAAACAGAATATTGAAAGAAACATTTAAATGTGTTAATGTGTCAATGTGAGCGTTGACATTTGCTGAAAGAGGCATATTATTGTCATGAACAGAGGATTTAAATGAAGAATTCACTTAAAACCTCACATGCACTTTACTTAGTGATCACTTAGCTAGTATTTAGATAGGCTTTTTCTCACTTTAGTTAGAAGCAATTCACTCATACAATAAGACCTTACAGTTTTCACTCACTGTTATTTCTGTTCTTTATGTCACATCTTGTTTACATATCTAGATCTATCTAACTGTCACTGTTTAGTCTGAATAGATATGTCAGACCTTAAACTGTAACAAGAACTTGCTATATAGTTCTTACACAGCTGATGTTATGTAAGGTCTATGTAAGAATCTTTGAATCAAATTTGTGTATGTAAAAGTGTATGATTCTATCTACTGTAAAAAAAGCTAACTAAATATCTCATAAGCAAGGTTAAGTAGGTGAATAAGTCATTGAAGCTAGTAGCTGGTTAAGTGAGTCAGCAAAATGAGTCACTGTTGAGTAATAAGTGAAGCATGTAATTGATTACACAAATCACAGTCAGGTAAGTGAACCATGAACTTGAGGGTCTTACACTTATAAGTTCAGATTCATGACAATATGTTTCTCATAGAAAAATGTCAATGTTCTCATTGATTCTTATCTTACTTCATACTGGTATAAAGTTTTTATTTCTTTATCTTATATTCTTGTTAATGATGATACATTGTTAAATGAACATGTTCATATTTTATAAGTAACTTAAATGTGTTCTTTAAGTCTTTTAAATCATATTATGCATTATGGTTATGATAATATTTCTTTCACTTAATGAGGTATTGTGTTTAACCTTGTTTAGATGTTTGTTTATTAAGTAACTTCTTAATCTTGTAGAATGATGTGTTATGTTTATTGTTTTTGTTTGTAATCAGTAGTGAGTTATTTGTAGCATCACAATCATACAGATTGTCATCAGGTTTAAATGATGATTCTAAGTGAGTGATTGATATGATAAGATAACTTTGCATCATAAAAGATAGATCTAACTCATAAGCTAGTTTGCTGATGTAATAAATAATGTGAAATGATTTAACATGTTAATTTGAAAGCTTGTGATTTATCAAGTCAGATATGGTGTAGTCATGATATAGTTAAATAAATCTATGCTAATTATTATTAAGAGTTATAGACTTATGTTTAATTTCATAGTAGTACTTATTGTCTGCTTAAGCAAATGTAATAGCTTATTCAATCTCTCTACAATAGACTTGTTAAAGTTAATTGTAGTCTTCTGAAGATAAATTAACTAGATGTAACAGACTGTTATTTGTTCAAAATTTGTAGACTAATTTGTTTGAAGCATAGCTAGTTAACATGTTTTGTGAGTTATTAAGTGTATCTTAAATGTAAGATAGAAAACAATAAAGTTCTTATCTGAGTGATTCATGATGTAGTATTGCAGTGTGATTTTAACTGTTTGATTAGTATGTTTAAATTGTTCATTAATTTGTGAATGATAAGCTGCTGAGGTTAAAAACTTTGTACTCATTTTATTAAAGATAATATGTCAAAAGAATGACAAGAACTTAGAGTCTTGATTATTAATAATTTAATAAAATATACTTCAGTCATGTTCTGTAACATCAGCAAGAAAGATGTTAGCTCAGTCAGCAGCTGTGTAGTTGCTTTAATCTGATAGTAAGAGAACACATTTCATAAATTTATCAGTAACAGACAGTATGCTTTTATACTGATATGAGTCTTGTGTCTCTGAAAGAGCTAGAATAAAATTCATAGCTATAGTATAGAATGAGATTTCTGATGTTGAGATTGAGAATAAAGCTTTATATAATAAGTGATGATGTGTCTGATTAGTGAACATTCTGAACAATGTGCAATGTAAGTCTTTAGTTGTCTGATATGATGTTAAATGTATAATGAAGCTGTAATTCAATTGCAATTTTAATGAAATTTACTGTGATGATGTCAATTATGTGTTTGTGCAAATATCTTCTTCTCAAAGATTTATGATATATAAAGACACTTGCAGTAAGTGATTGTTGATGTAGTAGAGTAAGTTGTTTTAATAAATGAATTGTATTTCTGAAACTTACATTTCTTTCATTAAAAGCTCAGTAATGATCTGTTTTCATTTCTTGTTCAATTTGTATGCTTTTCATAGTCATTTCTTAAAATCTGAATTCATCTCTCTCAGATGACATGAAACATTTCTACATTCATTTTTTCAATATCATCTGTCATCTTAGTGACAGAGGTTTGTTTCATTGAGCTTAGTAGTCATGATAATACATCAGATACAAGATGTATTTATTTAGAACAATGTTATATGTCTAGATTAATTGACTCAGGTATTGTGATGTGTAAATGAGTTGTAGATTGAGTTTATCAGCATTAATTATCATGATAAGGTGAGTTTGCTTTGTGATGAATGTTGTGACTGAGTAATTCATGAAAATGACTGTAATTTTGAATTGATCTGATATCTCAATTATATGACAAGTTTTTCATACAATTCATATTAAGGCAGTCATTTCTAGCTCTGTAAACCAATACTTCTTTTTGACTAGGGTTAACAGTTTACTTAAAAAGAAAATGAGGTGAACTTTCTGATGTTAAATGTTAACTGTATTCTTAAGATCTTCATTCACATGATAGACAATAGCTTAAAATTCATATTGTTTTGATGCATTGATGTTGATATACAGGTGTCTTAATGAATTGAAATGAGCTAAAAATGTTGATTTTACAAATAGATTTTGTAACATACTAAACACTTTCAGTTTCTGTGATTCTACTCACTCTATACTAATATGATGTATGAAGACTTTTTGAGCCACTGTTAACATCTTGAGTGATTGACATAATAGTTTCATCTTTTATATCTGTAATGATGTGATTATCTAAGCATAGTAAGAAATGTAAAATTGTAGTCATTTTATGAGCATAATATGCTTCTAGTTTTCTGAGATTTTTTGAGAATTAAAGATCTATAATAGTCTTCATCATTTTCTTTTTGTCAGTTAGATTAAAGACATTAACATGTGTTGAAAGCAGCCAAAAGTGCGCACGCACAGTGACGCTTCTTAGGACAGTATATATTGAACTTCAACACACCCCCGCAATACATACTGCAGTTAAAACAAGGTGGTGAAAATATACTGAGCGAAAGCAAAATTGAACCAACAACCTGTGGGAGTGAGCCCCTCTCCCCAACTAGGATAAACTGAATAACTCAAGTTTCACAATTGGTGACTTCAAAGGTATAGCGCAACAAAGGCGCAACCGGGCTCATAACCTGTTGAAAGCAGCCAAAAGTGCGCACGCACAGTGGCGCTCCTTAGGACAGTAGATATTGAACTTCAACAACATGTTAATTAAGTAAAGTGATGTTAAGATATTTTAGATAGAATTTCTTAGATTTCAGTATTATTCTGATATTATTAAATAGACTGAAGACTCAATAGAGATAGTGTAAGTGTTCTTTCAAGATTTTTGAGAATATTATGATGTCATTGACATATACTTGAATGAATGATTAAAATGCTCAAAGAATTCAATCTATTTGTCATTGTACATAAGGTGATGAGTTTTAAAAATTTATGACAGTGACATTGAAGTGTTTTTGTTCTCAATGTGTAACAATAGTGAACTTATCACAATCTGAGAAATAAACTATTTATTGATAAAAGAATGAGACACAGTCAATGATTAAGATGTATTGACATTCTTATATAATGATGATAATGTTACTTTATAAAGATAATAAGTATGAATCTGACTGAGTAAGTTGATTCAAATCACATATATTGACTATGAGTTATCTCTTTCTTCTGAGTAACTCAGTTTCTTTGTTAATGACAGTCTTTCATACTATGAAGACAGAAAAGTCAAATGAAATAGACTTTATGAATCAGTTCATCTTGTCTTGATTGTGTAACTTGTTAAAAGCTTCATTGACTATCTTTTGAGTCAATTTGCCTAGTGAGTATACTTTCTTTAAGAGTTTTTTGACATCAGCATTTTTGTGTAGTGAAACCTGCAAGTAGTCTGATGTCAGTATGTTTATGATCTTTTTAGTGTTATGTAATACATTCAAATAGATGTTTGTGACAGTGACTAGCTGTTTGATAATGTCTTTCTTGTTACTGTAGATGGCTATTTTGTTAGCTAGTTGTATCTTGTTGTATGATTTGTTTTCTTAAGATAACATGATTTTCAGATCATCTACAGTACTACTATAGCATTCTTCTTTGTTGTATCTGATGATTGTACTGAGGTAAGTGTGTCATGAAATAGTAAGGTTCTTATTCTTCTGATTTTGTATCAGTATGATGATAAGATTTGTGTCTGTAACATGACTGTATGCTTCATTGTAGAATGAGTGAAACATAAGATCTTAATCTGTTAATAGTGTGAAGACTTTTTCTAGTATAACTGAGATCTTGATGACAGTGTGTGATGACACTATAATCTTGCTGAAGATGCATGCAATTTAATTAATGTGATTGTTATTCTTAGATATAATTTGTAGATTTATCAGAGCATTTTAACAACTATCTAGTATTGCTTTTTAAGCTGAAATATCTGTGCTTATTCATTTCAGTTTAATAATGTTTATTTCTAGTAGTAAATTGATCTGAAGATTGTTCACAAGATGTATTTTGAAGATAATATAATCTAGTACAGAGTTGCTGATGATGATAGCAGAAGAATATAGACTCATGATGACAAACTCTTGATACTCATGTGTATTGTCATCAATTTCTCATATGATTATCTGCTTGAGTGCTTTGTGAATATGAAAGTCAAAAAGATGTTTGCATAGAAATTTTTGATCTATTAATGACATTGTGCAGTCTGTGTCAAGACATGCTATGTAGTTAAGTTCAGTTATAATGAATTGAAATGATATTGTTATGTAGTGTCATTGTTAAAATCTGAATTCAGATTTCACATCATTGGTTTTATGATTCACATTTGATTCAATAATGTTATAATAGATTTCAGGTTTTGAATTGTCAACAGTAGACAATGATGATTGTGACTTTTGATGATCTTTATAAACATGCTCATGAAGCTTGTTGTTAAATAGAAAGATATTCTGACAAAATCAACAGCTGAATTGCACAGATGTAGTGTGTGAGATTATGTAATGTACATCAACATTATAGTAGTTTATTGAGGCTACTTCTTGTGAATCATATGCATTATTAATGTCTTCTTGTCTTTCTTACTCAATAGAGATATTCTTATCACCATAATAAATGTCTTCTTTCTCATGATTATTGTCTTTCATTTGTTCTATTCAGTTCTTTAAATTAACTTTAACTCTATTTTAATAATCATCATGATAGACTTGTTAAGATCATTGAGACTGATAAGACTGTTGAGATAGTTTATTTATCTGATAAGATGATTAAGAATCAGACTGATATGAAGGTTGTTAATTCATTGAGTTTTAGTTTTAAGGTTGAGTTTCAGCAGTAATCTGAAGAGATTGATGATATAGTAGTTGTGATAGTGTGTTTTGCATGGTTAATGAATATGAATGAAAAGATGACTGATTTTCTTGATAACCTTAATATAATTGATTATAATTGATCTGTATGTGTTTTGATTATTTGATACAAATTGTCTTGAGAAATAAGAAGGTTGATACTGTTCTTGTGATTGATTATATAGACAATTCTGACAGTTATTAGTGTGGTTATTGTTTTAATAATAAATTGATGACTGTGAAGAAAGTGATGAACCCATTTTGATGCATCAGCTATACTTATTGAATCAGACTTTCTTCATGTCTTCTAATGTATTAATGAATATACTAATCATGGTATAACTAGTGAGGTGCAGTATCAATTTGTGAAGACTAAAATCAAGACAATTTCATGCTTATGTAAGCTGAGCAGAGGTTTCTTTCATGTCAGCATCTTTGATGTATTGAACAATGTTAAGAATGAGAACTGATATTTCATGATTCAATCATACATCTTGAATAATGTATCACTTTATTTCTAATGCTTTCAGAGTACTAGACTGAGTGCATTTAAATTGTTTGAATAAATGTTTCTTTCATTGTTCAACTTTGTTTCTTTCTTAAATGTGATCTCATTTCATTAACAATAACTGATCAATATATCAGTCTTATACTACATCTCAAAGACATTTGTTAAGGTTTTGTTGTACTACTCTATTGACTTTGATATGTGCAATGTTTTTGAATAAATTTATAAAGAGATGAATGTCTTAAAAATAGATCTTTTCACTGACATCAATGATATTGTCAGGTCTGTAGTCTTTAACATTAAGATAAAAGTTAAAGAATTCTACTTCTTCTGAACAAAAGTGTCTATCATCTTGTTCATGATACATGAATTTCTTGCTGAATTTATCACTATTGTTATTTAAATTGTTCAGGTCTTCAGAGTTTAGTTGATCTCATCAGTAACAGTTTCAAGATTGTTGTTTATACTGTTTTAAAGACTCAGTACATTATAAGACATTTGTGAATGCTACAATAATTTTTCTAACTGCTTTAACAATCATGTCTTGTATCTCTTGTGTATTTACTTGTACAATTCTTTGATTAGATGTCTTATCATTATTGTCTTGTTAATTATCTGTCATGTTTTCTAGTTGACTTCAAGGTATGACTTTGGTGATCTTGAAGCTTGATTGATGTGTTTTGAGTGAGTTTGATGAGGTACTAAAATAACTCAACAGTTCAATGTCAAAGTTCAATAAAATAGCTATGAAACATTATAGACATTGTTCAGCAGTGAATAAAATTAGTGAGTTTGATTCTGAGTTGTTTTCATTATTAAATGCTTGACTAGCTGTTTTAAATGCTCAGTGTAGGTATGTCAGATTGTTTTGTAGAATTGATGTGTCATGAGAGAAAGCTTGTAAGACTGCATTGAATATGAATTGATTGATGTTTCAGATTAATAAAAAATCTTTATTAAAGTGACTATCTGATCAAGTCTCTCTTTTATTTAGTTGATTGTACAGTGCTGTGACACCATAAATAAGGGTGATAAGATTGTCTAATATTCTCAAGATGAATGCAAGATCTGATAATTTGTAGTCTTTTAGGTGGTTAACTGCAATTATGATATGATCTTGAAGTTTTAAGATATTCAATAAAGATGATAATTGAGTCTTGTCTTCAGCAAGTTTAGTCAGTTTGTCTGTGATATCTTCATATTAGTATGAAGTCAATGATTTAACAACACTAGAATATTAAATGTCTGTCTATAACAGCTAATAAAAGTCTGCAGATAATTTGATAATAATGAGATGTTGTGTTGTTATTGTAATGACAGTGTTTTTGAGCTGTTTGATGTGGTCAAGTAGTTTTATGACCACTGTTACTGGTTTTTCAGGTTGTATAATGACAATTGATGAAGTATAACAGGTCAGATAGCTGTTATAGACTCAAAATGAAAACAGTTAATGCTATCATTTATAAAAATCTTTAAATCAATTTATATATGTAAAAGTGTATGATTCTATCTACTGTGAAAAAAGCTAACTAAATACCTCATAAGTGAGGTCAAGTAGGTGAATAAGCTGTTGAGGCTAGTAGTCAGTTAAGTGAGTTGATTAAATGAGTTGCTGTTAAGTAATAAGTGAAACATGTGATTGATTTTGTGAATTACAGTCAGGTAAGTAAACAATAAACCTAGAGTCTTACACTTGTGAGTTCAGATTCATGATAATTATTCATGACATAAAGTATTAATTTTGACTGTGGTCAGACAAGACTCTATGATAGATATAAATGATGATAATGAGATTGATATTAATTTACATCTTTATGTGAGTGATGACAGATTCATAAAATTTCACAATAGATCAATGACTACACTGAGAATTAAACATTAAATAGGTTTAAAATGATATGAATTTGTTGTGTTAATGAGTAAATGTTAAATAGTAAAGAGTTATATAAAGTATCAATTTATAAGAAAAATGAATAAGCATAAATTTTTATGATTTCATGTTAGATTAATGATTGCATTTGTGATTGAACATTGGTTTAATATTTGAAATCATATGAATTTATGAGTAAAAATGAATAATCACTAGTGTGTGTGAAATCATATGAGTTTGCTGACTAAGCATGATATAAATTCATGATTAAGGGTGTGGTTACTAACTTACTAATATATATTTATATAATATTAGTTGCTTACTAATTTGCATTTGTATAGTTCATAGTAATAAAAGTAAAATCATACACTCTATCTGCACTTTTATGAGCATGTCTGCCTCAAGATCATTCACAACATAAGTCTTATAAGTCATAAAAACCTTGTCATTGCTTTTGCTGATGTTGCTGTGAATGTATATGTGTAAGTTAATGTGTTCTGATGAGATATATTTGCTAGTAATGACATTGATTTGTAAGATTGCTGATGAATTATAATATGTTGTTTTCAGCAAGACTATGGTCTATCAAATAAAGTTCACAAAGAACAGATCATTGACTGTGCAGTGCAGTAGAACAAGAGAAGTATCAATTGATGTTAATTACATTGTAGAAATGCATTGCAAGTGTCATTTCTGTCATCAATTCTTTAGGTCTATAAATCAGCTACACAAATATCTTTAAACTGTTTGTGGTCACAGTAAAGCTGTGATGAGAGCTATCTCATCTGTCTTAATGTCATTGAAGACAATCACAAAGTTACTTGCTTGTTCAACTACTTATGTTAAATTCAGCACAACAAACTGACTCAGTTCAGACAGCTATGAATTTCAAGAATGGTGTTACACTCAACAGAGACAACGCTATCACCTAATGTCTTAATGACTCAGTTTATTTGATGTAGTCACTTGAGTGATATTGGCCTTGCCCATGGCCGTGTTAAGGTGAGGGTCAAATACCCGATCTTTTTTGCTCAGAACATCATTATAGTGGCTCTTGTTACAGCAAAAGAGTTCTATGTTGATAAGTTTACTAGCTCTTCTTCTTCTTATTTGTTAGCACACTTCTTGTCAAACTTCTAGAACATTGTCATTATTATCTCATCTTCACCTTCTTTTGAACACCGTTCAGCCATTCTCTTTGATAGATTAAAGAGACTGATGAAACAATGAGATTGAGAGAATCATGACTGCAGAAGATTCGATTTAAACTCTAGTCTGTCAATTTGAGTCTCATTGTGACTTTTGCTTTATTCATGGTTAAAGGTTCTTACTTTATTTGAAACAGCTTACACATTTGTCTTTGAGATAATACACAAAAGTGGTATGTGGTCAGATTATCAAATCTACAACAGAATAACTTACACAGAGATCTCAGCCTGAATAATTGAATCAAAACCCTAATGGTTCATTTTAAACAGTCAGAACAAGCCACTCTAGACATCTTACTTTTGCTTCATTATACCCTTAACAATATACAAAACAACCACAGCATCACTGCTTATGTTCAAACTATGATTCAAAATGAAAATAATGCTGGTCTACTCACATCAAATCAGCTGTTGTTGACCTGAAATAAGCTACATTCAGAGTTACAGTGTGACATCTTAAAGTCTAAGGCCAACATGATAGTAGTCAGTTTTATTGAACAGCTAGAGAAGAATATGTAAAAATGTCTATTTAGCCAGTCTTATTGTCAGTCTTCACACCAATATGAAAAACAGTCATGTTGATTTGACATCTCTGCAAATCAGTTATATGGTAGACAGTCTTCTTATTAGTTCAATGTTGTCACAAATGAACAGTTTTATCCCTCAAATGAACAGCCTCTTTGTTGTTCTGAATACTTGTTGAATAATGTTCTCAAAAACACTACAAATTCAACACAATATTAAGACTACAAAACACAACCACTGAATCACATGTTGTCACTCAATCTTACTGGTAATAACCAACAGCCTCAATACATTAAGTATTCATCAAATAATTAGTGAAATAACAAGCTGTAATGAGTTCATTAAAATGACAGCTTACCTCAATCTCGACCCATCTATTTTGTTGAATTGAATGAGACATATTGATCAAAAAACAATGTGTTGTTTGATAACAAAGTCAAAAACAAACCTTTACACATCATCAATGACTTCTTTAACAACTCTGCACAGTCTCAACATGAAAACCCACTGTTTTCATGTACCCCATGCAGAATAACCTTCAGAAACACCAAAAACCTTTAAACTCACATTCTTAAGTGACACAGAGTTGACATCTATTTCAGCATCACTAGAAATGTCAGTCAGCAGGCTAATTATATGAAGCATGTCATTCAGAACATTGTCACCGTTTCTTGATCACCTGTTTACAGATATATCATCATCAAAGCAGCTCTATTTTGACCTGACAACAAACCTAAAACAATTTGTCTTGACATTAAAAGTACAACAATCTTTATTGATTAAGCCTTAGTTGACAACAAGATCAGAGTCAAACACATTTCTCTTATCACAGTGAAAGACTTTTTCAGAAGTCAAATACTGAACCAATTTGTCAAAATGTCAGTCTACATATTTAGCAACACAACATCATCAATAAAACTAGTTATCATGACCTATTTAGTAAACAACCTTTCTGTCAAAGTTTTTATAGAGGCTGATTCTTTAATAAGAGAAAAAGCAAGTCTAAATTTAGATCACAAGAAGCTAGCTATAGGTGACATTAAGCTTAAGGTTAAGATAGTCTTTAAGACATCAGATAGTTTTACTGACATGCACATCACAGTTTGACCTATTATGCATAAAATTCTCTGTCAACAAAGACTCAATTATGCCACATTTTTGAATAAATTATCACCTTTACAAATTAAATTACCAGTTACTACACCTACAATGTCATCTAATGCAGTCACAGTGCTAAGTTGCTGAATCCTTACATAATAACAGGTAAGCAAAGAACTATAAGAAAAACCCTTCACACACAAACCGCTTAAGTTTCTTAGTTGTTAGTTCTTATCAATACAAGACCTCAACATTGAAACTTCATCAAATAGCTGCCTTATCATAGTGTTTTACATTGTCACATATCTTTCTCATTAGTCTCTTATCTATAGAAGACTTCAGAACTTACAATTCTAACAACTTTATCTTTCTAAAGAGTAACAATCTGTTACACTGTGTGTTGATACAGACTAGAAGTCAGCAAAATAAGAATGAATTGTCTTTGAGTCAAACTGAACCTCAAATAACTTTTGACATCATTTTGTCTGAAGAGCTGCAGTCTACAGATGTGCAAGCTGACATTGAGACTGCAGAGACAGAGAATTGTCAATTGAATGAACAAATCTGTCTGACTCAAGTCAGACAAAACAATGATGAGAAAAGATGATGAGTTAAAGAGATCAACTGTGAACATTGAGCATCTAGTGTACATATCAATGTTAAAGAGCTGATAAACAGAACTGTTCAAGCAGACCTATCAGTCTCATCAGAAGTGAAGCTGCAGTCAGAATTCTTCTATGCTTTAGTTATCTTCTTGAGTCCTATAAAATGACATGTCATCAAGATATTGTATTCTCTCTCTGTAAAGTGAACCTAGCATCTAAAAAACTTGTCAATGTATCTTGAAGAATCTATCTGAGGGCATACTGAGTTTATACACAGCACTGTAACAGCATTTCACTTGACTTTCATAAATTTCTTAGATGATCACAACAAGATCTTTTTCACTATGCAATTTCTATCAGGTGAGCCTAGGGATGCATGATTTTAACACACACAGAAAGATAAACTTTTGAATGATAAGTTGTGACTGTTCTTCTTGAACTTCTTACTTAATCTTGTTGAGAAGATTCAGTGAATTATAGACTTAGTACAGCACAAAGTACTCAGATGATACACAAAAGTTTACACAGTCAGTTTAAGTCTTTGTGATGTATCTTAATATGTTGAAGAATCAGCTTCTGCAGTATATCTAACAACAGAGAACAACTCATCTCTTTTTGAAGCTACAGCTCAAAATTTAAGTAGTTTTGACAAACTTTCAAAATCTTTCTATCACAAGAAAAGTCTTAATAGCACTTGCTGTGAGGCTAAAGATCAACATATGTTTTTCTGATAATTGCACAGTTTAGAGTCACTTCTTTAAGAAATCTTACAAATTATATTCACACTCTGTCACCCACACCACAGCAACACCACATCAAGACAATGATTAAAATCATGATATACACAAGTTAAATCATGACAATAACATGAATAAACCCTAAACTGAGATCAATGTCAAGAAGAAATGATTATTTTAACTGTAAAAAGTCTGACCATTATGTCAAAGACTGTTGAAGTGCATCAAAAACTCTAATCATATCAAGATTATTGTGATTGAGACAAAAAAAAAGAAAGTCTTGTTGAATGCACTTCAGTGATAAAAATCAGACAAGAAGTATACAAAGAATCAAGTATCATGATGAACAGTCAAATCTGAATTGAATTCAGCTGAATCTCTATCAAAGTGTTACTGAATACTGCTGTCAAAATCAATGTGATATTTCAGCAATATGTTGTTGCTCATTAGTTAACACAAGTTGAGGCAGAACTTCTGAGACCTTAGATTTTGAGAAATTAACATATCTATTGCTATAATGTTTATATAAAGCACAAGCTCACTGATCACTGAAATCAAGAGCAAGTTAATGAACAATTGTTTTATGTCTTAGACAAGAATGAATCAGAACTTTTTCTTAATCTACTCACTTTAAAACAGCAATGCATCTGTATTGACTGTGATTTACACACTTAACACTATAAGATAGAACATACATCTCTGAGCATTAATGAGCTTAAAGTGTTTATTAACAGCATTTAAGATCAATCTGCTGTCTATGTGTTACTGATGATATCTAATTCAGATATGTTTACAGTCTGTATTAATGTCATCAGTAAAGTGTTAATAATACCACAAAGACATGTTAGCTCTATCAATGTGTTCTCAGAGAAGAATGCTGACAAATTGTCATCTCATCAGAGTCAAGACCACACATCAACACTGAGAGACACAAATCTTCATATATTTTACTTTACAATCTGTCAGAGACAGAGTCACAAGTGCTTAAAGAATATCTAGATGATGTTTTAATGAAGAAATAAATACAGCATTTTGTCAGTCTTACAGAAGCATTGATTCTGTTTGTTTTAAAAAATGAAAAGAGCTTGTGTCTATGTGTTGACTATTGAGATCTCAATAAAATTACAGTTAAGAATCAACACTCATTATTACTGATCAATGAAATACTGAATCATCTAAGTGAAGTGAAAGTGTTTACAAAGTTAGATCTTAAAGATGCATATCATTGCATATAAATCAAGAAAGATGATAAGTGAAAGACAGTGCTCTGCACTTAATATAATCACTTCAAATATATAATTATGTTATTTAAGCTAATCAATGCTTCTGCAATCTTTCAAGCATACATTAATTGAGTGCTAGTCAGACTAGTAGACATTTTTTGTGTGATATATCTGAATGATATTCTGATCTACTTCAGTTCACTGAAAAAACATCAAAAGCATGTGAAACAGATATTGAAGTGACTTTAATGTTATAAGCTTTATGTAAACTTAAGAAGTGTGCTTTTCATACTGATCAGATAAAAAATTTTGAGTTTATCATCTTTAAAGAGTGTTTGAATGAACTCATAATGAATAGAAATCATTAAGAAATGATTGATTCTCAAGAGTTGCTGAGAGATACAAATATTTCTAAAATTTGCAAACTTCTACTGTTGATTCATACAAGAATATTTCAAAATTACTGCTCCCTTAACTGACCTATTAAAAGACAGCAAGAATAACAAGAAGTCAGGTGCTTTTAAATGATCAGAGCAGACAGAGAAAGTGTTACACTGACTTTGTGATGTCTTTATACAGACATTTATTCTAGCACACTTTGATTCAGAGCTAAAAACTAAAGTTGAGATTAACACTTCAATAGTAATACTGACAGACATCTACTCTCAGCTTCAGGTGAATAGTTAGTGACATTTTATTGCTTTTTAATCAAGAAAATTAAATCTGACTGAATCTCACTATGAAATTCATGATCAGAAATTACTAACAATCATAAAGACATTTAAAACACTGACAACACTATTTAAAGAGTAGTTGTTATCTCATTGAGGTGATTACAGATCACAATAATCTACAAGAGTTTATGAATGTGAAGATCTTGAATAAAAGACAAGCACACTAAACTATAAAGCTAGCTGCTTGTAACTTCATTATCAATCACTGATCAGAAAAGAAAAACCCTGTCAATGTACTGTTGAGGTGTTTCAACTATAAGGGTGAGAAGAACATAAATAGATTACCAATTATTTTACAGAGAAAGCTGACCACAATATCTCAAGAAATTAAATCAAGCATTACTACTTTAGTAAGCTAGATCAACACTTAAAGCACAGATTTAAAGACAAGTCTGACTGTTATATTTTAAGAATACAGATCAAGTCTCTGAATCAAAGATCATGACTGTCACAGATAAGTCAATGAGAGACTTAGAGAATCTTTATCTGAAAATAAACTGAAAAATGAGTATAACTACATGTCTAGTTCATACAAGCACAATGTAGCAGAAAAGTTGCTTAATTCTGATGTCTAAAGTACTGGTTGCAAACAGTTTGTTTCACATGTGTTGGTTCAGAAAGTAATCAACAGTGAAATAATACATAACAATGAACAATAACTCTTTCTTAAGCTTGTTCACCTCTTACAAAACACTGATGTTTTAACAGTGAAGATGCAATAAGACTTGAAAACACAGAGTAACTGCAGCTGTCACAAGACACTGATGACAGTCTGTGAATGTTTGATTTCACTGAGCTACTTTATCATAAAGACAAGATATATATATCACTTAATAAAGCTGTTAAGAATAAACTTATAAAGCTACATCATGATGATGTTCTAGTAAGACATTTTGAAACAGACTGAATGATCAATCTGTTATTCAGAATATACTATTGAGTGAATATAATGACGACTGTTCAAGACTACATCACTTTGTGTGCTGTATATCAGAGAATTAAAGTATTAAGACACTGTTTATACAGCAAATTACAGTTGTTATTACTATTTACTCAATTATAAGAGAAGATAACAATGAACATGGTCACTGATTTGCTGTCAAGCAAGCAAGAAATCAATATTTATGACTTTATACTGATAATCATTGATCATCTTACAAAAATAGCTTAATATATTTCTGTCACTAAGAAACTCACTGCAGTTAAATTGACTGACATATACATTGAACAGATTATGTGCTGCTATGAAAAACTCAAGAATATTGATTCAGATTAAGAATTAATCTTTATCAGTGCATATTGATCTGAATTCTGCTATCAGCTTCAAACAAAATGAGAATTAAGCATAGTCTTTTATCTGCAAACTGATGAATGAATTAAAAAACAGAATCAAACTCTGAAACACTATCTGAACTGTTACTGCTGCAAAGAACAAGACAACTAAATCTCTTTATCATCTATGATAGAGTTTGTGTACAGAAATGAAAAGCATGTGATCATTGATTAAACATCATTCAAAAGTCAATAAATTATCACTCACAGATCACTCACAACATCAGAAACAACATTCATAAAGAAAAGATGCTTTGAACAAAAGATTATATGCAGTAAATGCAACAGATCAAGACTGTCATGACAGAATGATATGAAGCTGCTACAAAGATGCAGATCAAGTACTCTGATAAGAAACATGTATTAAAAAACTATAACATTAAAAACTTAATTCTGTTATTGATCAAGAATCTAAAACAGTGACAATTAAACAGAAAGTTATCTCACAAATTTATCAGATCATTTTAAATCATTAATCTGATTAAAAAGCAAGCATACTGACTGACTCTATTTACTCACTACAGAATTCATATTGTTTTTCATGTCTTCTATCTTAAATTGTATACACATTGACAGAACAATGACACATCACTGAAATTGTTTTCTTCAGAGTTAATTGATGACAAAGAGAAGTATGAAATAGAGAAAATCTTAAACAAAAAATAAAGAAAAAGACAATGACAATATAAAGTTAAGTGAAAAGAATACTCAACTAAGTATAATCAGTGAATTCTGAATAAAAATTGTGAGTGATTCAGAGATGTTACAACAGAAATATAACACAAAAGTTAAAGCTAAATCAAAATGAAAAAAGAGTCTTAAGCATTAAAGTTTTATCAAAAATATTGTACATCAGAGTATCTAAAGAAGTGAAAATAATAAAAAGTCAAAACATCATCTAAATCTCATCTTTCTTAATCTTCACATCACTCTCTGCTTCACTATCACTGTCATTAGCAGTATTTGCTTTATTAGCATTCTCTTTATTGTCAGCTGATAGATTGATGTCAAAGTTATTGAGGTCAAAAGTATGATCATGAGAGAGAGATTGATGTAAATCTTCAGATCTTAAAGAGAAAAGTGTAAGCTGAAAGCACGATTAGCAACAGCAATGTGTTGACTCAACACAAGTGTTGAGTGAGATTACATACTGCAAAATAAAAAATGTTCAACAGATGCTCTTGCATCATAGTAGCAGTGCACTGCTCATTTATTATAAGCAGCAAGAGATCTCAAATTTCTGTCAGTTTACAGTGTTCTTCATGATGACCTGTCACAGAAGTCATATGAGTGATGACAGTCTTGATATATGTTTTCTGATGATGCTCAAGACAATGACATAAAAGAGACTAACAGAGATGATCATTGATTAAAAGACAATATAATTCATCAAAGTGTGTAAGATGTTAATCTGATGAACAAAGAAAGTGAGAATCTTGTAACATCAGTGAGTCACTGAAAACACAAAGCAAACAGGTATATCTTGTCATAAAGCTTGTTGAGTGACTTGCAGTAATTACAGTTGTGATTGAGAATGACATTGCAATAATATATGAGCATCTTAATTCTCTTGAAACAATGAAGACAGCAAGTTGAGTTCAGATCAGGGTTGATAAAGTGACTTCTATGTGTTATTGATATATCATCAATGCTGAAAAACATGAAATTAATGCAGAGTGTCTGAATAGAGCTGCTGTTTGAAAAATTAATGCAGTGCATTTTTAAACAGAAGAGACTGTTAATCTTATTGATGACAGTTAAGTCTTCACATTATCTATAACCTTTATAATGTTCTCAGAGCTATCACAATGTAACTGCTTCACCTCATTGTTAAGCTTAAGGTTTTCTGCTGAAACATTGTAAAAATGATGACTGAAAGACACAACAAGATTGTCATCTTGATACTGAGAAAGCTGCTTTTCTATTTTCAGCAACTCATGTTACATCTCTTCAACAGAATGTGTGGTGTTACATAGATATGATGATGATGCAATGACATGAGATTGTAAAGAAACAGATGACTTCTCAATGATTTTCTTCACAGCTTCTTTGATTAAGTCAGTGAGAAGAGTTTTCACAGAAGAATTGCAGACACAGTTGAAGAGATAACTCAATTCAATGATATGTCTTGTGACACAAGAGTTCTTTTAACTCATCATTGATGACAGTGACAAGATCTTGCTTTGTAGACAAATTCAGAATGCTGTGCTGAAGATCTGCATTTGAAGACATTTTTATTGTGATATCACACACCTGTAAACAATGTCAGCAAAGCAACAGTTAAGACAACTATACACACAGTTTCAGTCACCTTCTTTACTGTTCTTGATGTCTTTTTCTGTAGTACAGGTGATATCATCAACTTGTTTACATAATGTATTGAGGACTGATAATAATGTACTGACAGACTTGATCTTTAAAGCATCAATAACACAGAATTTTGAAGTGTTATGCTTAAGTGTGATGTGTTTAAGTGTTTTTGACTGCAGAATGCATTAGCATTGCTGTAAAAAAGAATACTACATGTACAAAGATCAATGATAATCTGATTGAATTCTTTTGAAATGTGCTAAAAGTCTTCTTCTTAAAAGTCATAGTGATGATGTCAATATCATGATGCTACTGCCGCTAAGTGTCAGCTTTATATAGACATTACATCACAAACATTACATATTAAGAGTGTTGTCACATACTAAAAGCAAGTTGAACAAAGAAGAAAAGAAAGTAATAAGAATGTGAGAAGAAGTTGATTTTATGTTGTGATTCAACAAAAGATCACTGATCTAACTCAATCTGGTGTCAAATAAAAAAACTACAGCAATTCATCACAAATTCAATGAGAGATCACACACTTAATCAGATTCAGCAAACTTGAAGTAATTCACAAAATATCATCAGTCTAACTCATTTTGATGTGAAAGATATCAAGCAAGCTCCTTTTAAAAGCGTAGCTTATCTCATTGACAAAGAAATGAAACACAACTGTAACACAAGTTTATCACCTTTCAGGGTCAATCAAGAATCATGCTGAAGGGTCAGTGCATAGAAGGGAAAGATATTGTCATGAAATGCAGTCACAGTGCTGAGTTGCTAAATTCTTATGTAATGACAGGTAAGTGAAGAACTATAAGAAAAGTTCTCTGTATACAAACCTCTCAAGTTTCTTAGTTGTTAGTCTTTATCAATACAAGACCTCAACATCAAAACTTCATCAAATAGCTGCCTTAACATAGTGTCTCACATTGCCACATACCTTTCTTGTTAGCCTCTTATCTATAGAAGGCTTTGAAACTTACACATAAGCAATCAATCAGCTAAATCATCACATAAACTCATTTCACCTAGTTGCTAAAACAAAGTCACTTTAAGTGTCACACCACACCTGACCATCAACAACCTCTACACATGATTTTGCTGAAACTTCATATCAGTATGAAAGTCAGGCCCCACCACACCTCTCTTTTGCAGCACAAAGTCTTACCTGATAATTCACAACTTATGTACACATTTTAGCCATACCACCACCTTATCAACATCCCGTGACCATATCAATACAAAAACACCTTATCATCACAGCATTTTCAAGCCTTAAGGGCATAAGGGAGAACAAAGACATAATGATGAGGGTGTTATCTTTTTCTTTTGTTTGTGAGACATGTTAGACTTATAGCCTTACCACAGCTTACCCAGCTGTCACTTAGCCTATTAACCTCACACCTGCATCAGAGCTTACCTGGCTGTCACTTAGCTAGTACTTAAGTAGTCACTTTAGTTCTCACATTTAATCATCATTCTCTTATATCATAACTTATACTATAGATCAGCCATTCTGAGCCATTGAGCCATAATGACCATAACATACACCCACAAAACACCTGTTTCACGGCACGTCAAATGAGAGCATTGAGGGCGAAATTATAATGGGTTTTAGGGTGAGCAAGACATCAGTAGAATGTAGACCAAGGGCCATGGGTGGCAGTCACAGTGAGGATGCTGTCTTTTCATCTTTTGTGGACATTTGTTACAGTCATGGGACCGCCACATCACATGCTTAGCTGTTGAGTGACTGATGATGACCAATATCATCTCTCATCTTCAGCGGATAGAGAAGGCTCACTGTGCGTTCAATTTGACAAGGGCGTCATTTTCAAGAACCATGCCAACACCCTCAGTGGTAGCAACAAAGAGGTCCAGCAAAGTCTACAGGATCTTCACATCTCAAGCAATGGACAAGCCTTAAGCTCGAATCCAAAACCGTGAAACGCCGATCAGATTTGTGTGTAGAAGAAGGCAGGTGGCCCACAGAGCCTGTGTATGGTCATGGAATACAAATCATCTCACAAGCTGTTGGTCTTCAATCTACAGGCTGGACTTTTGTGAGCTGATAAAGGGTGTATGAATATTCTAGAGGATGTCATTAATCAGATCAAAATACTGACAGATTCACAGAAAAAGTTTGTGTATCACTCTGAATGGTTAATGACAACAGCTCTAACGCAAACGTATTCTTATATCATTGAGAACGGCCTTAAACACAGCAAACTGGTTACAGGAGAATCTGATGTTTTCCTTCAGGTGAAGGAGGTGAGCCACATATGCTTTATTATCATCTCACGGAACCCAACATTGAAGCCAAAGCGCAAAGCGAAGTCAGCATCTTACTTTGTCGCACTGCAGTAGGCCAATCCTTAACCTTCTGCTTAAGGGCACTGGACTTGATGCCTCACAACCAAAAATGGCGAAATCATGGGCTAGAGACTGCTTGCAGGGCTGTGATTGATCATGCAGCAATCTTATGACAGATACCTGCTCAGGAGAAGGCCTTTACTCCTCCGCCCAGTATTCTATAGATGAATCCACCCTTTCAAGCGGTCACCGATCATGTTGAGACCCAGAAAGTCGCGGAACGCAAGGAATAACTGTGGCTCCGTAGATATAATTGTGCGTGAAGGTCCACAGAGTCCATGTGGCTCATCAGATGAGACCTCAGACATTGAAACACCAAGCAAGCCAAGGGCTCGTATGTCAGTTTGGTACCCGACAGATGCGTTCCGTCAAACCATCACAAGCGATTGAAGAGAGCGATATCCACTACCATCAATACTGCACACAGGCCTGCTTATTGGGGCTTGTACGGAAACGTCCCTTGGACGATGCTTGTCCAAATGTCAGTTCACATCGTGCCCATAGAGCCGGTAACCACCATATGTTGGAGCAGAAATCCCTGGTGAAACTTATGTTACGTCAACCTGCTCAAGACCCTAACAATGGACGTGAGCCACTCAGAAAGCAAGGCGCCCCTGGTGCTTTGTTCAGATTGACTCTGGAATCATATGGATCTACTTGTGTTGCAAAAGGGACAGTGAGGGCGTTCAAAGCAAAGTTGAAGCACAAAGGTTGTGGTCTACCGACAGTTGGATGAAGTTCAAGGAGAGCTTATACCAGTTTTCTTTGGGAACATTTCTCTCGTCCGTCCTTTCTTTCTCGACACTGGGGTCAGAATAGTTCACATGCTGCTCTTGTCATGGGCAGGCGAGCAAGCACACAAGGATTTAATGTTAGCCATAGGACGGGATTTGGCTGCGGAAACGAGCGGGGTAGTTGCAGTTGTTATACGGCTACCCAACGTGTTATTGGAATCCCGAGATCAGAAATGTAGTACTGGTGGATTTTGAGCGTTCAGAGATCTCAGCGCATTAGGTTCATGTGCAAGAAATCAGAGTACATACCTGGTATTCCCAATGGAAGAATGCGTTGAATGTAAATCAGATACCACTGCTGCAGCTTCTTCTGAATGCAGCAATGTGACGCGTGACTCAACAGACCTTGCATTGCCCTTCGCTGGAGACGTGGGTAAGTATTCTCCAGGCATCTTGAATTCAATGATAATAGCGCAGAAAGGGGCCCGATCCGATCATGTTCTGAACAATGACGATGGAGATGGAATATGTGTTTGACTGCTAGGTTGATGGAACATGTGAAAGCTTTGATTAGAAGTGGGAATCCAACATCAGCCAAGCTGCTGCAAGCAACACAAACCCCAGTGTTCACGATTTGCACAGAGCTTAATTATCTTAGTCTCACCTGTTTTGCACAATTGACACGTAACTTATCATGCCTAATGCACCGACTACCTATTAGGTAGGTACCTAGTAGAAGCAGTGCTTTATTGGTGCCCGCCCGTTCTTGTTCTCTTAGCCCTCCAGAATATTGTTTTACAGAGGTCTGAGTCATCTGTGCATGCATCAATGATTGGCTTTTGGCGTCAGCCTCGCTGTGGCTCTTTGAAGTGTGAGTTCGTTTTCTGAACTTCGTAATGAAAAAACTGTCAGAGTAGGATCCCTAGTCATCTCCAATAAATTGCGGCATCCGCTCAATTGCTTGGGGGAAATGATGCACATTAGTGTAAGAAGGAAATCTCAAACCTAGATACCTATCGCTCATACTTGTCCTAGCAAAGCGCCTCAAACAATCAGCCCTGCCAGCCTTGAGTCCTTTTCCATATCTGAACATATCGGCATATAGATCAATGTGAGTACTTCCACCTGTTTTTGCGCCCAGATCTCTAAAAGATTGTAGATGTGTGACGACGCTGTCGCAGAATTCGCATGTTCTGACCGCCATGCGCAGAGAGGGGAGAATCGAGAAAGGCTTAAGGAGATGCACAGATGTTTGGCAGCACAGAACAGCGCAACTGGGGCATGCTGTGCGGTCCGGGGCCGTTCTCACGATCGGCAAGACGATGAGCCTGATAAGGACTGCCCTGAGTGCAGGGGGGAAACGCCGCCAGAGACACCATGAGTTAAGGACTGTGATACCGTCATATATATATATGGAAGCGTGTTTCTCATAATTCTTGAACATGACGATCTTCATTTCAATGCCATTTATCAATCAGTCTGCGCAATACGCCCTCACCCAATTTCTAACATCTTACTTGCTAGCCTTTCCTGCTCCGATTTCCCACCCCAAACATACATAGAACAATATTCCCTTCCTTGATCGGTCCACCGTTTTCGTAGAGTGAATATCCTACCACGAATCAATATAAGACTTATACTACACCTTTTCAGCTTACCAAGAATCCTCTTGCCTTGTAGCAAGGTAGACCTCGTGCGGAATTGTAAGGACTTCTTCCTTATCTAATGGGCCTGTAACATTGAAGTCGTAGAGGAACCATGCCCCCACAGCATTGCCCGAATCAAAACACGGTAGGAAATGCATAGCATCATAGCCTCCTGCCTGCACCTTGGGATTAAGTGGTCGAGCGAGAATCTGCCTTGAAAAGTCGCACCCGAGACGATAGACACGTTCTGATGGATCTGCTGGAATATCCGTAACACGGACGCGGATAATGACTCGAAGTGGATTCTTGTTCATTTCTTTAGTCCAAGAAGAGGAGCTTGAATGTAGGGTCCGGATAGAAGATAGATGAAGCGGTGAGAATGCCGTCTTGTACTCGGTTCGAGCCGCTTACGTAACCAATAGCTCCAGGTTGGCAGCCAACAGGTTCGTGTGCTCACGGGGTCCCGCGAATCTGACAAGCACCTTCCCCCAAACACAGGGAATGGGAGTTATGCTCTAACTACTCAAGTTGACACTATAGCTAACAACACCAGGCCAGTATTCTAATCTTCTGCGAAGTCTGTGTGGCTTCAAATTTAACCCGCTCCTTTGCCATCTTATAATTTACAATATCCTCCTATGGCTGCCTACCCGTTGAGTATAAGGCCGTTTGTTCCTCAATATCTCTTTCTACTCTTGCCCAAATGTCATCTACGCCTCTTCTATTGCTCCCAAAGGGGATTGTCTTCTATTTCTGCAAGGACCTGGGCCTCAATACGATCATCTTCTGCTTTGCTCCAGTCTAGATAAGCCATCATTTCTTTTTTAGTCCATTTCCTTGAACCTATTGTAGTGAATCTCCCTGTAGTCTAGACACCACTTATAACTCTTCTTGTCATATTGCAAAGGCAGACCCGTCGCTCTTCGGTATTGCTAGTTGGTTTTGATACTTCCACGAGGTTGAGCTGCATATCATGCGCTTCTTGCAGCAACGTATCTTTAATTATATATCAAGCCGCCACAGCAACAATCATTCCTCCTTGGCTGGCTTCAGCCCGCATGTCTTATTACGTCTTTCGCCTCCTTTTAGAGTGACATCTCTGATGATGGACTTACCAGGGCCTTTACGTACATGAGCATTCATTGCAACCCAGGCGTTCCCAAAGAGGTACCCCCGGGGGTGATGGAGCCACTCCTCGCAGCAGACCCAGACATTGTTAGCCTTGAGCAATGATGGAAGGCCTCACATGACGAGCTTAAGTGGGAGTACCAGTACATCAATCGTGCCTCAGAGGAGAAGAGGAAAGTGCATAGAGAACAATTCAAACGCACTCAGTCTAGTGCATTGAAGGCATTAGAAACGGAGTGTCACATGATTCAAGATGTACATTTGAACCGTGAAACATCAGCTTTTGTTCTTAACATTGTCTGATACACCAAAGACACTGGCATGAAGGAAACCTCTGCTCAGCTTACCTGAGCTGGAATTGACTGGATCCTAGCCTTTGCAAAGCAATACTGCGCCCTACTAGCCACACCACTGTTAGTATGTTCATCAATACGCTAGGAGACATGAAGGAAGTCTGGTTCAATAAGAATAGTTGATACACCAAAATGAGGCCATCACCTCCTTCACAGCCACCAATTCATCATCAAAACAATGGCTACACCAACAATTGTACATTTTGTTCATACAGCTGATCACAAGGACAGTATCAACCTTCTTATTCCTCAAGACAATTTGTATCAAACAATCAAAACTTCATACCAACTAATCAGAACAGATTCAGATCAAATTACAATTGACTATATCAAGACTATCAAGAAAATCCGCCACCATTTCATCTGTATACATCAAACACACAAAACAGACCATCACAACTACTGTATTATCAATCTCTTCAGATTACTACTGAAACTCAACTACAAAATGAAAACACAAATGATTAACAATCTTCATATCAGTCTGAATCTTGACCACCTTATCAAACTAATGAGTTACCTTAACAGCCTTATCAGTCTCAATGACCTCAGTAAGCCTATCATGATGATTATCAGAATAGAGTCAAAGTTGATCTGAAGAACTGAACAGAAAAACTGAAAGACAATAATCATAAGAAAGGAAATATTCATCATGACAATAAGAATGTCATCATGAAACAAGGACAACAAGAAGATGTTAATGATGTGTACAACTCACAAGAAGTAGCCTTGATGAACTACTATAATGTTGATGTACACCACATGATCCCATGTACTACACCCATTCAATTCAACTGTCAATTTTGTCAGAACACCTTCTCATCTAACAACAAGCTTCATAAGCATGTTCATAAAGATCACAAGAAGCCAAAACCGCAATTACCTATTACTGATGGTTCAAAAGCAGAAATCTATCATAACATCATCAAATCAGATGTGAATCATAAAGTCAATGATGTGAAACCTAAATTTGAATTTCAACAATGACACTACATAATAATACCATTTTGATGTGCCATAGCTGAACTCGACTACATAGCATGTCTTGACACAGGCTGCACAATGTTATTAATTAATCAAAAATTCCTACATGAACACCTTTCTGACTCTCACATTCATAAGACATCAAAGCAAATAATAGTACAAGGAATTGACAACAAAACACATGAGTGTCAAGAGTTTGTCACTATGAGTGTATATCTTTCTGATATCACTACTGACAACTCAGTACTAGGTTGTATTACCTCTAAAATACACCTTATAGACAACCTTTAGGCCAATCTACTACTAGAAATAAACATTATTGAACTGAAACAAATAAGCACAGATATCTCAGCCCAAAAAGTCATACTACATAGCTGTCAGAATACTCTGATGAATCTACAAATTACATTTAAGAAGAACAATTGAGTCAACCAGATTGTATGCACCTTTAGCAAGATAATAGTGTTATCACACACTGTCATTAAGGTTCTAGTTATACTAGAAAAAACCTTCACACTACTGATGAATTAAGATCTTATGTTTTATTTATTCTACAATGAAGCATACAGTCACATCACAGACACAAATCTCACCTTCATGCTGATACAAAATCAGAAGAATAAGAACCTTGATATTTCATGACACACTCATCTCAGTATAATCACTGAATACAACAAAGAAAAATGCTATAACAGTACTGTCAATGACCTCAAAATTGTATCACTTCAAGAAAACAAGCCATACAATGAGATACAACTAGCTAATAAAATAACCATCTATAAAAACAACAAGAACATCATTAAACAGCTAGCTGTTGTCACAAATATCTATCTGAATGTATGACATGATACTAAACTGTAAACATACTGAAATTAGATTACTTGCAGGTCTCACTACACAAAATTGCTGATATTGAGAAACTTTTGAAGAAAGTATACTCACTAGACAAATTGACTCAAAAGATAATCAAAAAAGCTTTTGACAAGTTACATAATCAAGACAAGATGAACTGATTTATGAAGTCTACTTCATTTGACTTTTCAGTCTTTGTAGTCTGAAAGACTGTTACAGACAAGAAAACTGAGTTACTCAAAAGAAAAAAATGACTTAAAGTTAATATATGCAGTTTGAATCAGCTCACTCAATCAGATTCATACTCATTATCACTGTAAAGTAACATCATCACTACTGTATAAGAATGTCAATACATCTCAATCATTAACTGTGTCTCATTTTTCTATCAATGACTAGTTAATTTAACAGATCATGATAGGTTCATTGTTATCATGCATTGAGAACAGAAACATTTCAATGTGACTGTTTTGAATTTTTAAAACTCATCATCTTATATACAATGACACATGAATTGAATTCTTTAAGCATTTTGATTGTTTGTCTGAGCATATGTTGACAATGCTGTAATATTTTTGAAAATCTTAAAAAAACACTTACAATTCTGTATCAAGTCTTCAGTTTATTCAATAACATCAAAATAACACTGAAATCTAAGAAACTCTATCTAAAATACCTCATCATCATTCTACTAGAACAACATGTTAATGTCTTTGATCTAATCACTGAAAAAGAAAAGATGAAGACTATTATAAATCTTCAATTCTTAAAATATCTCAAGAAACTAAAGACATACCTTAATCTCATAAGATGACTATAATTTTATATTTCTTACTACACTTAGATAATCAGACCATTACAGATGCAGAAGATGAAACTATTATGTCAATCACTCAAGATGTCAAAAGTCACACAAAAAGTCTTTATACATCATATCAGCATGAAGCAAGTAGAATCACAGAAACTGAAAGTATTTAGAACATTACAAAATTTATTTGCAAAATAAATCTTTCTAGCTCATTTTAATTCATCAAGACAACTGTATATTGATGTTAATGTATTAAAGCAATATGAATTTAAAGTTATTATCTATCATGTGATTAAAGACTTCAAGAATACAGCTGACATTCAATATTAAAAGATTCACTCAATTCTCTTTTCAAGTAAGCTATTAACCTCAGTCAAAAAGAAGTATTGATTTACAGACTTAGAAATAACTGCATTAGTATGAATTGTATGAAAGACTCATTATATAATTAAGATATTAGATTAGTTACAAATCACAGTCACTTTACTGATCACTCAGTCACAACATTCATCAAAAAGCAGACACACCTTATCATGATGATTAATATCAATAAACTCTACTTATAACTCATTCACACATTGCAATATTGCAGTTAATTTAACCTAGATGTACAGCATTAATCTGAGTGAATACATCTTGTACTCAACACATTATCACAACTACTCAGCTCAATGAAACAAACCTTTGTCACTGAAGATGACAACATACTCAATGATATTAAAGAGATGAACATAGAAAGGTTTCATGTCATCTTGATAGAAATAAATTCAGATTTTAAAGAATGACTATAAAAAGCATATAAATCAGACAAGAAATAAAAACAGATTGTTAATCAGTTTTCAGTAAAAGAAACTTGAGTTTCAGAACTATAATTTGTACATTAAAACAACTTACTCTACTATGTTAATGACAACTCACATGAGCAACTTTGCATATCACAAACCTTCAAAAAAGAAGGTGTTTAAGCAAACACATGATTGACATCACCACAGTGAATTTTATTGAATGTATAATTGGTTCATGACTTTACTGTACATTCAACATCTTGTCAGACACTAAAAACTTAAATTGCGCATTGTTCAGAGTGTCAACTGAATTGAACACATTATTACTCACTATATAAAGCTTTATACTTAATCTCAATGTCATTAATCTCATTTCATATCATAACAATTACTTTCATTCTAGCTCTTTTAGAAACAAGAAACTCATATCAGTATAAAAACATACTGTTTATTACTGATAAATTTATGAAGTGTGTTTTCTTTTCACTAAGTTGTAGCAACTACACAGCTGCTGACTGAGCTAACATCTTTCTTGCTGATGTTACAGAACATAACTGAGGTATATCTCATCAGATTATTAGTGATTGAGACTTTAAGTTCTTGTTATTCTTTTAATGTATCATCTTTAATAAGATAAGCACAAAGTTTCTAATCTCAGCAACTTATCATTCACAAACTGATGAATAATTCAAATGCACTAATCAAACAGTTGAAATTGTACTGCAATATCACATCACAGATCACTCAGACAAAAACTTCATCATTGTTCTATCTTACATTTAAGGTACACTTAATAACTCATGAAATGTATCAATCAGCTACACTTTAAACAAATGAGTCTACAGATTTCAAACAAATGACAGTCTGTCATATCTAGTCAATTTATTTTCAGAAGACTACAATCAACTTTAACAAGTCTATTGTGAAGAAGCTGAACAAGCTATTGTCTTTACTTAAGCAGATAATAAGCACTACTATAATGTCATACATAAGTCTATAACTCTCAATGATGATCAGTATGTGTTCATTTAACTACATCACAGCTACACCATATCTGACTTGATAAATTACAAGCTTTCAAATTAACATGTTAAACCATTCTGCATTATTCATTGTGTCAGCAAACTAGCTTATGAGTTAGACCTATCTTTCACAATGCAAATTTGTCTCATTATATCAATCACTCAGTTAAAACCATCATCTAAACTCAATAATGATTTGTATGAACACAATATTACAAATAATTCACCACTGATTACAAACAAAAATGATGACTACAACACATTACTCTACAAGATTAAGAAATTACCTAATAAGTGAATAACTAAATGAGGTCAGACACAATATTTCATCAAATGAAAGAGATATCATCACATGATATGATTTGAAAGACTTGAAGAATGCATCTGAGTTACTCATAAAATATGAACATGTTCATCTGACAACAGATCATCATCATTAAAAACATAAGATAAAGAAATAAAAGCTTTATACCAGTATAAAGTAAAGTAACAATCAATGAGAACATTGACATTTTTCTATGAAAAACATATTGTCATGAAACAAAACTCACTAGTATGAGACTTTAAGCTCATTGTTCACTTACCTGACTGTGATTTGTACAACTGATTACATACTTTGTTTATTACCTAATAGTAACTTATTTAACTGACTCACTTAACTGACTACTAGTCTCAATGACTTACTTACTCACTTAACCTCACTTATGAAGTATTGTAATATTATTGCTTAGTAACCCCTTACTAATCACCTCTATTCATGTCTTAGTCATTATTCTCTATATATACTGTACATAGCATAAACAAATAAGAACAACTTTCTATGAACCAATTCACATCTAATAGCATCAAAGATTTAAAACACACTTTCATGTAGTTTTGAGACTGAGCTTCAGCCTGAGCTGATTTAATTTGTGTTCAGTTTATAAAAGTTTTGATGCAGTAGTGAATAAACTATGTGTTTTTTTTCTCTTCAGAGCTCACTGCTACTTCAGTGTTGAGACTACAGAATAAAAAAGTGAGTCTTCACATTGTATTGTATGAAAAAAATTGTCTTATCTCTCTTATACTGTGAAATGTCTGATTGAGACTCACATCAAACAGAAATCAATTTGTTAATTGATGTTCTCAATTATTTACACCCTTTCAGTATGAACCTCAACACAACTTCTATGACAGTGAAAGAACTCACTATTGTTAATCAATTAACAGTGTTGAATATAATTTCACAGAACAATTACAATGCAATGATGACTTAAAATAAAATTCTTTTGACACATCTGAATAATGTTCATGCTACTTCACCAACCCCAAATCTCAATGTCAATTCAAATACACTCAGTATCATGCCTGAGGCCACATCTGTGTCTAGTACAACATCAGGTACTCAAGAAGTACTTAATGTGATAGTAACTTCATTTGCAGCAGTGTTTAAGAACTCTCTTAAGATGAGAACACCCTCTATTTATAAGAGCAGTTAAAAGACAGATGTCACAGAGATGTAAGCTCTTAAAATGAAAGTTTACTTTTAACTCTATAAGACATTGATGAAACTAATTTCTAACTGAGAAAGCAAAGATTACTGTTACAGCAAACTACTTAAAAGATACTGTCAAGGTATGATGACTTTGAAAGAAAGAACAACTTTGAGTTAGAGAAGATCTGTTTGACATCAGACCTCAGAATATGAATGACTTCTTTCTTGCATTTGGACTAATTTTTGAGAACATTAACAGAATGAAACATTGATGTTGTTGTTAAAAGGCTCTAAAGCAAACAAAATTGATTTAACAGTATAAAGCTGAGTTTACTAAGATTGTACAACTACTACAGTCTATTTCACTTATACAAACAGAAACAGCAGTTTACTCAAGACCTAAAGCAAAAGATTTGAGACTTTGAAAATACTCAAGACTCAAAGCAACTACTCTTAATGAGCTGATCAGACAAGTTAATTGAATTAAGTGAAGTCTTTAAGAAGTTCATAATGAGAACTATCTTAATGCAGCAGATGACTCAAAGTCAAACTGTAATGACTTCTTGAACAAATTTCAAGATTCATTGTGCAGTTATGGTAGATCAATTGTTTCAATCTCAAGCAAGTCAGATATGAAAGCTTATTGAACCTGATGCAGAAATAATAAAGTGTGCTTTCATTGTAAAAAGTTTTCACATATAGTTTGAGACTGCTGAGACAATAAGAATAAAAATAAGGGTATGAACAAGGGTACAGACAAGAATAAAGATAACGGTAAAAAAAGAGTAAAGACAAGAAAAAAAAGAAGCTGAAGATCATCAAACTTGATTTGAACAATTTGAAAAACTTGAGTCATTCATGAATATAGAAGTGTTTGTGAACAAGTTAACAGAAGCTTCTATTATACTCAATAATGATCTGGGTAAAATGTCTGTACTGAATAATCTAAAGTCTTTACTATTGAACACCACCTTTAATCAGATCAACACACTTGATTTAAATTCATACATTCTTTCAGATTGTATTCAAAGCAAACTGAACAAAGTAGATGCAGAAGTGTTAGTTAATTTGAGTGTAGACTGAATATATAATTCTTTTATGATTCTCAATTGAATGTTAACTGATAGTCAATACAAAATCAAGTCACTTAAAGTATTCTAACTTGATGAACAGATCATTTAGTCATCAGTAAAGCTGATGTTTTATCTTAAGATAAACAGCTTTTAACAACAATTAAAAGCATAAATTATGAATCTTTGTAATCACAACCTCATTCTAAGGTTAATCTGGCTGAAAGTTATCAACTCTCAAATTGGTTGAGTTACAGGCCATATGACTGTCTGAGATTAATAAAGAAAAAATCATCACCTAATTTTAAAGAAGTGATAACAAGCCATAAATGAGTTAACACTTAATGTGATAGAAGAACATGTAGCTATGAAGACACTTTAAAAGCACAGAACTGTTAAACATCTATTGATAATTCAATAAAACTCAGAGAAGTCAGAAGCTGAATTGTCTACTGTTATGAATGATCAGCTACAAGTCATTATTGAAGAGTTTCAATTCATATTCAGATCAACTCTATTCAACAAACTACCACCTAAGTGAGTGTGTGAACACAGCATTGACATCAGTGACATCAAGTCTGTCAATATAAATTCTTATTTTCTGTCACAACTACAGCTGAACAAATAACCTAAACAAGTAATGAAGTTACTGAACAAAGATCTAATTCATGAATCAGCAAGTTCAGAGGGTTTTTCAGTTCTGTTTCTTAAGAAGAAGAATGGTACATAATGAATGTGCATTGATTACAGAGTGTTAAACAACATCACTGTTAAAAATGAATACTTACTTTCTCAAATTCAGTCATAACTTGTCATTGCTTCTTGAAATGTCTGAGGTTTACACTCAGAAGACAATTTGATTTTATCATTTTTTCTCACTGCATCAACAAATGCATCAAAAATGACCAGTAAGGCCACAATAGCTTTAGGTTCTAGGTTTGTCAGAGCCTTATACTGTCTTTCTGAACATTGTGGTTGAATGAGTAGATCAACTGTGAGAAAAAGCTGTGTCACATTCTTTTCTTCTTTCTCATCCTTCAATTCATTGATTCAGGATGACAACAAGAGTAGTGAAGGGTACAGTGATACATATGGTGATGATGATGACAACAGAGTTAATTGAGAAGAATGTAAAGTACTAGTATTCACATTTTCTTGCTCTGTATTTATTCTACTTTTATCCTGCATAGGGTTAGTAACCAGTCTGAGAATTGCGACTTTACTTTTTAAGTTGTAAACTGAGAGTTCTTTATTAAATTGAATGTTGCATGCCCTCATGACTCTTCTGCCTTTTCCCATTTCTAATAGTCAAACTCAGTACTGATTGCAGTCTTCATAGTCAACTAGTATTCTCTTGTTACTTTGAGGTTTGAATTTAGCCTCTAGCTGTTGTATTTTCTTAAAAATATGCACATATGCTGTGCATTTGAAAGACTGAAGATGACTGAGATTGATAGAATCTACTATTTTGTTCTGATTCAGCAATTGAAATAGTAAATGCATTGAAACCTTGTTCTTCTTTCATGCTGATGTTAGAAGTCAATTTAGTAGATAGCATGTGGTTTTCACTGCTTTTGATCGTAGAGTATGAGAGACCTCACTACTCAGAATCATAGTTCTTACTCTTGCATCTAGAAGTTCACTACTTCTTTTAACCACCTCATTTCATTCTGAGGTGTAAGAGACTGTTGTTTTGTACTTTACTTTAAGGTCTTGTAGTCATTTGATTATGAGTTTACCCTCAAATTTTATTTTGTTGTCAAGTTATACCCTTCTCAGTCTTAGGTTTATCTGTGTGTAAATTATGTTCAGAAACTCTGCAATTTTGTCTTTTGATTGATCTTTTATTTTTATATTGCAAACATATTATCAGCAGATAAAGTCATCTGTAAAGACAATATATTATAGTGACTTGTCATATGCTTCTGAGGTGATGAGACTAACAATGTTAATGTAAACTAGTTTGACCACCCTGATGACTCAATTTTGTGATTTCTTCAATAAGTGTTTCTTTTGATTTGTCTTCATGCAGGTGTTACACATGTGTAATGACTTTTTAATAAGTCTGTGTAAATTGATTTCTTTTATTTCAGGGTTATTCAACACACTTTCAAGACTTTTATTTTCTATGAGATCAAGGTGTTTGTGTCAAGTAGCTCTAGAGATCTTGTTGTTTTGAATAGTCAGCATGGTTTTTTTCTTGTTCACAGAATTTCTTGTCATTAAAGCTTGAAGGTAATATAGCTTGTTATCACATTAGTGCATATAAGTAATTTTCAGCAATTGTCTTCTAAATGAACCCCTTTCTTACAGTGTGTATACTGTTCATCTTTATTCTTATTCTTATCTACATTCTTCTTCTTATTCTTCTGTTTCTTAACTTTAATGACAATATAATTAGTATAAACTGTGTCTGTACTCAGAACAGTACATTGAGAAGGACAGCATAAAATATACAAATTAATTATTGTAAAAAAAGAATTTAAGTAATTTCAGAATCTTTAAAGAGAAACAAGAAACACAGAATAATCAAGAAACTACAACACTTTCTTAAAGAAATTAAAGAACAAGAAGCTTTTAATGTCTCAGAAAAATGACAACAATCATAAAATATGAATTAACATTTAAATTAAATAAAGTAACTTCTTTGAACACTGATAGACTTAGAAGTAATTAACAACTATATTGTTTTGTGTTGAAAGCAGCCAAAAGTGCGCACACACAGTGGCGCTCCCTAGAACAGTATATATTGAACTTCAACACACCCCCGCAATATATACTGCAGTTAATAACAAGGTGGTGAAAATATACTGAGCGAAAGCGGAATTGAACCAACAACCTGTGGAAGTGAGCCCCTCCTCAACTAGAATAAACTGTAGAGTATAACTCAAGTTTTTCACAATTGGTGACTTCAACGGTATAGCGCAACAAAGGCACAACCGGGCTCATAACCTGTTGAAAGCAGTCAAAAGTGCGCACACACAGTGGCGCTCTCTAGAACAGTATATATTGAACTTTAACATTTTGTAAGCAATAAAAAGACTGAAACTAACATTATAATGAGTGCTGAAGTTTATACAAGTATATATGGTCAACAAAGATTACAAATAAAGGATAAATTAATTTTAAATTGAAGTTATAATACTAAAGAATTTACAAAAGTTAATATTTGATGTTTTCAAATCAATCAAGTATGACACTATACTAGGAATACTCTGCTTACGTGAAAAAAACCTAAGAATTAACTGAATTAGAAAAGAACTATACATCATGAAAGATGTGTATAAGATCTTTAAATAATTAGAAATAAGTTTATCAAAGTATAAGTCATAAAATTATAAAATATCATTTATAGATCTGAGATAAAAAGTAATCAAAGTGAATGTCACTATATTTAATAAGCAAACATCAACTCAAGAAAGTAAGAATCTATCTTGATGAAAATCTTAAGAGAAAATTCATAAAATCATTAAAGTCACTGACAGAGTACTCAATTCTGTTTGTATCAAAAAAAGATGACATAAAGTGATTATGTGTCAATTATAGACAACTTAATGAAATAATTTGCTAAGATCATTATTCTCTATCATTGATAAAAAAAATTGCAAGATCAGTTAAACAAAGTTAAGTGATTTATAAGCTTAAACTTGAAAGAAACTTACTATTGAGTATGAATGAAAGATAATGAAAAAATCAGCATTTTAAACAAACTACAAACATTAAAAGTACACTGTTATGCTGTTTGTGTTTAAGAATGCTTTCATTATTTTTCAAAAATTAATCAACAACACATTAGAAAAATATCTCAATAATTTTGTTATTACATATTTCAATAATATTCTGATATATTCAGACAATCTTAAGATGTACTACAGTCATGTACACAAGATATTGAAAAAACTTAACAAAAGAGCTTTGTATATGACAAAATTAAAAGCAGGTTTGAAATAAAGAAAATTGAATTTCTTGATTATATTATTCAATTTAAATAAATCAAGAAAAATTCAAAGAAGATAAATGCAGTTAGAGACTTATCATCATGAAAATAAATTGAGAAAGTATAAGTCTTTTAAAAGTTAACAAACTACTATTTGAAAGTTTATACTGAACTACACAAAGATTATGAATTTTTTTACAACAATATACAAAAAAGAGATATAACATTGAAATAGAGAACAGAAAGATACATTTTATGTATTCAAAAAAAGTTTTAGTACATCTGAGAATACTAAACTTAGTACATGAAAAAGTACTGAAAACTAATGCTTTAAATTTCACAGTAGATGTATGTCTATATTAAATTAAGAATAAACAATAAGAAAAGATATAAGATTTATAATAAAGAACTTCTTGTAATATTGAAAGTACTGCAAATGTCATGAGACTGAACTCATAAGTATAAGACTCTAAGTTCATTGTTTACTTATCTCACTGTAATTTGCATAACTGATTACATGCTTTATTTATGATTTAATGACTCATTTAACTGACTCACTTAATCAGCTACTAGCTTCAATGACTTATTTACCTACTTAATCTCACTCATAAGATATTAGCTAGCTTTTTTCACAGTAGATAGAATCATACACTTTTATATACACACATTGATCTAAAGATTCTTACAGCAAGACTGAAGATTGTATCTTGTAATTCTAAAAAGTCTATTTAGATCTATATAGATCATAAAAACTTAAAAATCTTTGTAATAACAAAACAGCTGAATTACTGACAGAATTGCTCAGCTGAACATTTAGTTAACTATAAATTTCAGATTTTTATAAAAGAAATAATGAGAATGATGAAATAAATGCTCTAAGAAGACAATTTAATCATGAAAAAGTAAAGAAAGTTTACATCAAAATTTTAAGCAAAAACAACACACTGTCATCATCTTATTGTCTTCAATCTTATTGTCTCACTGTCACATCTTCTTGTCTTTAATCACATTGTCATTTTCAGTCACAGCATCTTTAGATCTTATTGTCTTTACTGTCTTCACTGCTCTTTTCTGTTGTCACATTAAATGGCACAAAGAGCAGTGTGATAAACAACATGATAGTGAGACAGTGAGGACAACAGTGAGATTGCAATGTGTGTAAGAACATACCTTAGTATTCTTTTTTAGACTATGCAGGGTAGAATATTCTTTTTTTGAGTAAAAGACTACAATAGTTCATGTAAATGACTGCATAAAAGATTCAGATAGTCAGCTTCAAAAATAAAGAACTTAAATAGTCTCAATGCTGACACTAACTCTTTGTCTACTAGGTAGACATGTTGCTGTTGTCAAGATAAATGTTTACATTTACAATTTGATGCATTTCAACCTCATCATCATCCTCACCACCACCCATTTCTACACAACTTACCTCACTGTCATCAACACCACAATGTTGACTTTGTCAGAGCTGTCTGCACCTTTCAAGAGTGCTGTCTTTGTCAGTTAGCAGGCCTTGCACAAGACCATAAACAATTGATCTATGAAGAACAAGTAAGTTCTGTTTCTACACTGACTACTATGCTAACTGCTACTTAGATTTACATTCAAGACACTAATAAAGCACCTCACACACGCCATATACAAATGCCACAAACCAATCTGCAACTGAAGAATGTGAACAAGTCTGAAGAACAAAGTGATGATTATACTAACACTGAAGAGAAAGCACACCTGCATTAAAGTGAGTGTCACAAAGCAGACAGCCTTCTGCTGTCAAAGCTGAGCACAAAAGACTATTTCAAGACATCTGTGTATCATGAGGGCTACTAAGTCTCATGATGTTATGAATTGTCTATGAATTCACTTTGAAGAGACAGTGAGCTACAAATTAGCTGAGCAAGTCAGACAAGAACTTCTAGACAGTGATGTAGAAGCTTAACAGTACAGCTTTTAGCTGTTATCAGTCTACATGCAAAAGCTATGTCTGTGAACTTCTGAAGTGTACACAGATCTTGCAATTGATTCAGTGACTGATGAGTTTTCTTTCTTTTTGTTACTAAACTAACCACTATTTACAGATAACTTTAAATGCTATTTTGTGTGCTCAGCACAGTCTGATCATGATCAATGTGAATGAAAGAAATCTGCTTCTCATGTGAACTGTGATGAAAAGCAAGTTTCAGAACTTATGTAAATACTTTCTGTTGTACCTGCGACATGCAATTTCAGAGATACAAAACTGTACTCTGATGTCTGACAGGGACAAAGGGCTGCTACAGACAGATTTGGTGCTGAGTCTTTGAGTGATGAGAGCTTACTGCTGTCATCACTTGCTGAATAATTTCGTGAAGAAGTTCAAAGAAGTATTGCGGTTCTGTTTCTAAGTCATTGCTCAGGCAAAGACTATGAAGACTTTTAAGAAAAAGATGATAAAGCTGTAGAAGATAAGGTCAGCTGCTGAAGACTGACTACAACAAGTAGTAAGTGTTTCTTTCTTAGTAACTGCTTTACTGACTGTTCTTACTGCTTAGAACTCACAACTCTGAGCTACTGCTCACTTTTCTGATCATTACTTTGATCACAACACATCAAACATTGTTGAATCTGTTAACAAGACTCTGAAACTCAACCACAAGCTTTCAATTTTGAAGCTTCTGAATGTCATATGACATAGAATGATGAAGACAAGATATGAGCAACTAAAAATCACAAATACCTTGTCTTTAAACACAGTATACACTTTCTTCTGTGCAGAACGCATTTTAAAGATATGAAAATGAATCTGAAGCAATCAGGTAAGTCAGTTTCTATACTATTAACTAATACTAACTACTCTATTTACATAGGTACAGATAGGGACCCCTGTTGAAGAATGTGTGATTCAGTCAAATGACTGAATTCATATAATCAATCTAGAAACTCAAATCTGCTTCTGTTACCATTATCAGAAGAACAACATACTCTGTGATCACACAATTGCCTGTATCTTTGACCTGGGTTAGTCCCTCAAGTTCTATCTTTTCTTCATTCTCTCAGTGACAGTCTAAACTGCCATCTATGTTGAGCTAATGTTAGTCATCAATGTCAGCAACCTTCAGTCTGTCAACAACATGAAGTGCAACCCTTCACACACTTGTGTGTCTTGTGAGAGGTCTAAGAAGGAGTAAATTCAAGTGAAGAATACATGTGCTCTGTGCAGGCTGCATCAGAAGGATTTGAAAGAGGCTGATAGGGGTTTAAGGGGGGAAAATGCAGTTCATCACTGCAGCACATGTCACAAGGTAGAGCATAATGCCTCTACATGTTGTAGACCACATAATTAGTACTAGAATCAATTCAAAAACCTATAAACACATGAATTTCTATTGTTTGTTTACTATTCTAATGTTTGTTTACATTATTGACGTGCCGACGCGCAAACACATTTTATGACACCTTGCGCTTAGTGAACATCTACTGCATCCACATACAGCAGTTTGTCACACGGTGAAGGCAAAACTGCTTTGCAATTGGCTCCCACCCCATGGTGACGGCGGCCTTGAGACTCAGTAATCCCAAAGGTTTGCAAACCCATAGGGGATCCATGACCCTAGATCTATTACATTCACACGCCCCGGCCTTATAACCCCACTATTTGACTATATAACTCACCCTCGTAACCCCCTTTGAACATCGTGTCCCCTCAGTCCTTCAAGACATTCCTACCCTATTGCAACAGACTTCTTCTCAGCTCAATCGCCAGCGAACACCAGACACCCTTCTACAATGGAATGGCAGACTTAGGACCTTCAATTTGTGCATTTGGTCGCTTCACAAGTGGAGAAGGTACTCAATGTCATCTTTCTTTTATGCAGCAACAGCTACACTCTTTATGTCGAAGGTGGATTTTCCAAGGCCAATGTTCTAACCCCTGAAAGCTTTGCTTGATGTGGCATCTATGATTGTGACTCCTCTGCATGGTCCTTTATGTGCTCAATCAGAGTTCCATATCAGACTCAGCACCAAGCATTGAGAGTGTCAATTCTCAGGGACAGGAAGATCATGCAGATCAGCATCACCTGTCAGTGTCAATTCTTGCAGCCCAAGTCAACGTCACCTCAGAACACAATATCCTTGACGAGAAGAGAAAGCTGAATCAGGGTAAACTTAGCAACATGAATGCTGTTGATGACAACAAAGGTGAAAATTACTCTATTCTATGTGTACAGATGAAGTTAACATTTCAGACAAAGATCACTCAATCATTGTTCCTGAGCCTGAGGACAAACAGCAACTCAAGAAGTAGTGAAGCTCATCACAGTCATCAAGATCTGAGTTCACAACTCTTGCAGCAGAATCAAACTCTACTCTGACTGCGACTTCAAAGCATTGAAGAATGAGCTCTCAAATCATACCTTCTTAATAGATGTCACAGAGATGTCTGATCATCAACCACAGTTCTTTGATATCATTAAATGTCACCTGATTGACACAGTATCACAACAATAGCTTACCTTTCAATATAATGGTCATCACTCAGTTAAGTGATGAATGACTATGATCAACAGCTATCTTCAGCAGACAGTTCATACCTATATCAAGCTGAACATGAAATTACAGAAATTTGAGGTGTGGGTCATGCCCGGTGCCTAAGAGAGTATCTTTAAATGTTCATCTCATATTGAAATCTTCTATGCATATTGCAATCCTAGAGGTGACTCCTTTTAAGCATGCATCTTTGGTTGATTAGCTATAGATATGTAGAAAAAATCTAAATAGTCTAAGTAAAACTGATGATTGAGGCTGAACACTAAATGTGAACTAACTTAAATGATCAAGTGTGAGAGGCTAAGGTTTGGTGACCGCACCTGATACTTGTTTTCATTCATATACTGATAGAGCAATCAATGAAGGGTTGAAGAGACTCTCATTGAGACTTGTGTTATAGTCAAGCAGTTAAGCATCATCAGCCACTGATATGTTTGTGGTCTGTGATGTGGTTGATAGTGGGTTCAGTGTTGAGAAGAAGTCTGACGGCAGAAGGAACAAATATGGTTCTGAACCCGATGAAGAGTTGGTTGATTCATTTAAATCAAGCATATATGCACAATCTTTCTTCTATGCGTTGACAAAGTCAGTTTTAATTGAAGAAAGAGAGATTCATCAACGAGAAAGAGAGAGGAGCTAACACCATCAAGTCGCTGGTAATAAGAATCATCAAATACGTGATGACTATTGCTAGTTTATCTACTGACAGTTATGCCAGTTCATGACTGCATGCTATGTTTGTCAGTTTCATGCTCATGCTGAGCTTGACAACCTTGATCTCAGTTGCAATATTGATACCTAGAGAGAGTAAGTGGTCGGCTTCTAAACTTGTATGATATGAAGTACCTTTCTCACAGAGAATTTCTTCAAGTTCAGAGTTGCAAGCTCTCAGCATTGAAGAACAAGACTTGAACAATCTTTGCAAATTATTTACTTAATTTTGTTAAAAACTCAATGAACTGTAAGCTTAGCACAGTACAAAAGTACTTAAAGACTACTCAAAAGTTCAATCAGTTTATTTAAGTTTTTGTGACTTATTTTAAAATGCTTAAAAATTAACTTTCAAGCTACATTAAAGAGCAAAAAATCAGTTATTTCTTTGCAAAGCTTTGATCTAAACTTTAAATAATGTTAACAAACTATCAGAACCTGCTCAAGATGAGAAAAAATCTGATAGTACTTGCAGCTAAATTGAAAATTAATTAATAACTCACTGTTGACTGTGTGATCTGAACTTACACTACTAAGAAAATCTATGAACAGCATATGCACTCTGTAACACATATAATGAATTTATATCAGAACTATTGTGCAAACTCTGTAATATATAAGTTATATAATGCTGATAATGCAGATAAATTAAAAGATCAACATGTTTACTGCTATGACATCTATATAATAAAGCATAAGATCATTAATTACTGAAATTATGAGTAAGTTGAGAAATGTTTGTTCTATACTCTGAATAAAAATGAATTAGAAATTCTCTTTGAATTATCAGCATTAAAGTAACAACACATTTATATTGACTGTAGCTCAAGAACTTGACACTATAACATTGAGAAAATGTTTTTAAACATTAATAAACTTAAAAAGTTCATTAAAAGCATCTGAAATCAATTAATCATCTATGTGTTGCTGATGATACTCAGTTTAGAAGAACTCATCATCTGAGTTAATGCTGTAATCAATACATTAACAATATTTCAGCACTATGTTAACTATGCAGATGTGTTCTCAGAAAAGAATGCTGAAAAACTGCTGTTTTATCAAGACTGTAATCACACAATTAACACTGAAAATCACAAATCTTCATATAATTCACTTTACAATCTGTCTAAAACAGAATTACAGATGCTTAAAGAATATCTAGACAACATTTTAGTAAAAGAATGAATAAAATGTTCTGTCAGTTCTGCAGAAGTCTTAGTTCTGTTTGTTTCAAAGAATGAAGAAAACTTGTATTTATGTATTGATTACAGAAGTCTTAATAAAATTATAGTTAAAAATTGTCATTTTTTATCACTGATTAGCAAAACACTTAATCACTTAAGTGAGATCAAAGTGTTCATTGAGTTAAATCTTAAGAATGCATATCACTGCATCTGAATCAAAGAAGACAACAAGTGAAAAACTGCATTTTGTACTTGCTATAATTATTTTAAGTATATAATTATATTATTTGAGCTGACTGATGCTTTCACAATCTTTCAAACTTACATTAATCAAGTATTAGTCAGATTAGTTAATGTTTTTTATATGATATATTTAAATAATATTCTGATCTACTTCAGTTTCTTAGCAGGACATCAAAGTAATATAAAACAGATATTGAAGCATCTTCAACAGTATAAGCTATATGTCAATTTAAAGAAGTGCATTTTTTATACAAATTAGATGAAATTTCTTAAGTTTATCATCTTCATTAAAGATGTCTTGATGAATCAATGATAAGTGAAAATCATCTGAAAATAACTGATGTTTCAGAGCTATTAAGAAATACAAATATTTCTGAGATTCACAAACTTCTATTGTCATTTTATACATAATTATCTTAAGATTGCAGCTTCTTTAACTAATCTATTAAAAGACAGCAAGAACAGCAAGAAGATAAATGTCTTTAAATAATTACTGAAAGCAGTGAAAGTGTTTTGCAAGCTATGCAACATCTTATATAAATGTTAACATTAATGCATTTTTACTCAGAGTTAAGAGATTGAATTAAAACTGATATCTTCATAGTTGAGCTGACAGATATTTACTTACAGCTTTAAATGAATGATTAATAACACTCTGTTGCATTCTGATTGAGAAAACTAATTTTGACTGAATTTCACTATGAAATTCACAATCAAGAACTTTTGACAATTATAAAGACATTTAAATACTGACAACATTATTTAAAGAGTAATTATTACTCAATTGAGATGCTTACTGATCACAACAATCTTTAAGACTTTATGAATGTGAAGATCTTAAACAGAAGACAAGTATGTTAAGTAATAAGACTTACTGCTTACAACTTTAACATCTTACACTGATCAGAAAAGACAAATTGCACAGATGTACTGTTAAGATGCTCAGATTATAAGAGTGAGAAAAGTATAAATCAGTTGCTATTCATTTTGCAGAGAAAGCTGACTGCAATATTTTAAGAAAATAAATCAAGTATAAAGACTCTGATAAGTCAAATTAACATAAAAAGTGATCTGTAAACAATGCTGACTATTATATTTAAAGAATACAGATTAAGTCTTCAAACTAAAGATTATGACTGTCAAGAACAAGTCAATGAGAGATTTAAAAAATCTTTATTTAAAAATAAATCAGAAAATGAATATAGCTATACATCTAATTTACACTTATATAACATAGCAGAAGAGCTGTTTAATTCTGTTGCTGAAACTACTGATTGCAAACAGTTTGTTTCACACACATTGATATAACAAGTAATCAATAATGAAACAATATATAACAATGAGTAATTACTCTTTCTCAAGCTTGTTCATCTCTTGCAGAACACTGATGTTTTAACAATAAAGATACAACAAGACTTAAAATTAGAGAAAAACTGCAGTTATTAAAACATCAATGACAGTCTGTGAATGCTTTATTTCACTAAACTACTTCATTATAAAAACAAAATATATATATTATTTGACAGAGCTGTTAAGAATGAGCTTATAAAGCTACATTATGATGATGCTTTAACATAACATTATAAAATTGACAAAACAATCAGTTTGTTATTTCAAAAATACTACTGAGTAAACATGACAAATAATCTTCAGAAATATGTTGCTTTGTATGCTGTATGTTAAAGAGTTAAAGTATTAAGACATCACTTATATAATAAATTGCAGTCATTATTACTATCTATCAACTCATAAAAAAAGATAACAATGAACATAATCATCAGTCTGCTGTTAAGCAAGTAAAAAGCTAATGTTTATAACTTCATACTGATAATTATGAATTGTCTTACAAAGATGACTCAATATATTTCTGTTATCAAGAAACTCACAGCTGTAAAGTTAACTGACATATATATTGAATAAATCATATACTGCTATGAAGAATTTAAGAATATTGTCTCTGATGAAGAATTAATCTTTATAAGTGCATTTATTGATCTAAGTTCTATTATCAGCTACAAATGAAAAACAAAGATTAAGCACTGTCTTTTACTTATAAACTGACAGACAAATTAAAAGACAAAATCAAACTCTAAAACACTACTTATATTGTTACTGTTCAGAGAAGCAGAACAACTGAGTGTTTCTGTTATCTGTGATGAAGTTTGTGTATGCAAATAAAAAGTATGCAATCACTAAATGCATGTTATTCAAAGTCTTAATAAACTATCACTCACAAATTACTCACAACATTAAGATTAACATTCATGAAAAAAAGATACTCACAGCAAAAAACTGAGTGAAACAGATGTTAAAAATTTGTACAGTTATAATGAAATGATGAGAAGCTGTAGCTAAAGCTTAAGTAAAGTACTTAAGCAAAAGTTATATTTCACAAAGCTATAATATTAGTGATCTGATGTTGCTGTTCATTAAGAACTTAAAACATGTTAATTAAATAGAAGCTGTCTTACAAATTTATTAAACTCTTTTAAATTATGAACCTCATTAACAAATAAATGTATCAATTGATGCTGCTCACTCACTACAAAATTCATAATATCTTTTATGTCTCATATTTAAAGTCACACAAGCATTATACAAACAATGACACATCATCAGAACTATCTTCTTTCAATTTAATAGATGATGAGAAAGAATATAAAATTGAGAAGATTCTGAACTTAAAATGTAAAAAAGAACAGTAACAATATGAAGTTAAGTGAACAGACTACTCTGCAGAGTACAATAAGTGAATATTAAAAAAAACATGAGCAGTTAAGAGTCTTTACAACTTGAGTATGATGTTAAGATCAAGACAAAACTTAGATAAAGACAGAATATCAAATATTAAAATTTCTATTTAAAAATTCATTCTACAATATCATACAGAAAAGTAGATGCAAATCAGAGAAAAACTTAATGCTTTGTTTCAATAAATGTTGTTTTTTAATATCTTGTCAACACTGTCAACATTTAATAGATCATCATTTTCATCATTAATCTTACTCTTAACATTATTGTTAAACATAACAGAATCAACTCTCAGCACTGAAAAACTGTCATCAGAGACAAGAAAGAAAATACTGAACTTTAAATGATTAATGATGAGAATCTGTTGAAGTTCAATATATACTGTTCTAGGGAGCGCCACTGTGCGTGCGCACTTTTGGCTGCTTTCAACAGGTTATGAGCCCGGCATTCCGCCTTCATACCTCAAGACATTAGTCAGTCATTCATTGATCTCCCTGTCGCCGTCTTTCGACAGCGTCTTTGGTCGTTTCAATAGCCTACCTGAGTGCTTCCTCGAACGACCCCTTTTGTCGTTACTTGATATCCTCAGTTTCGACATTTTCATCGTTTCAATAGCCCACCTGAGTGCTTCCTTGAACAACTCATTGTTTCGATAGCCTACCTAAGTGCTTCCTTAAACAACACCTTCGTCGTTTCGATATTCTTGAACGGCTCGTCGTCACAATATCCTCGGTCAACATCTCTTTGCTTTTTCGATAGCCTCCGCGTTTTGGTGTTTGTCCTTGACAACCCACATAACCATGACTTCCTCGAACAGCACTTTCAACTTCCCTCATCTTGCTGGCGCTAGTAACTATGCCTCATGGGCCACTAACGTCAAGTTCGTCCTTATGGACAAAGACCTATGGGCTGTTGTTTCAGGCACGTCTTCCGAACCAGTTGCTGTACTTGATGGTGTCAACACTTTGGACTCGAAGTCCTCGCCTGAATACATCGTCTGGAGTAGGGAGAACGACAGGGCATGTGCTACTATAGCACTGTCATGTCAGGATGGCCCTAAGGGGTTCATTCAAGACCTTCCTGCACGTCAGATGTGGTTGAAACTCAAGGAGTTGTACGAGGTTCAGGGCTTTAACGCCAGATACCTTACGTTTACGACACTCCTAAGTCACCACTACGATTCATCTAAGTCCATTGAGGACTATATTGATCAGCTAAAGACTTCGTCACGATGTTTGCAAGAGATGAATCCTACCTTTTCAGACTGGGTTATACTCACTGTCCTCCTTGACAACCTTGGATCCACATTCAACGCCTTTGTCACGGCTAAACGCCAGTCCATTCGCGTTACAACTCCTTCCTTCGATTCCTTAGCCGCCGAGTTGATTGACGAGGCTAGGATGGAGGATAATAAGAGCTCCGTTGTGATGGCCTTTCGTGGCAAACCAAAATCGGCGTCGTCGTCGCTTCAGTGTTCGCACTGTAAGAAGGCTGGCCATGAGGAACCCATGTGCTATGCCAAATACCCCCATAAGAAGAAGGAACTCGATGCAGCTTGGGCTGCAAAGAAGAAGGGCAAATCGTCGTTCTCAGGCAAGTCGTCCGGCAATGTCAAATCGACCTCCGATAAGGCTGGTGGCAATGCCACAACGCTCAGCTTTATGTCCACCATAGGATCACACCCCATGGGTGTGTGGATTGTCGATACTGAAGCCTCTGATCACTTGTGTTCTACATGCGAATCCTTTCTTACCTATGAGCCTATTTCTAGGTCTCTTAAGACGGCTAATGGACATGCTCAGATCATTGAAAAGAGCATGGTTTCACTACGTTTAGTTCGTCCTGACGGTGGCATACAAGAGGTTATCCTCAAAGACGTTATGCATGCCCCTGTTTCCTCTGTGAACCTCGTTTCCGGCCGCCGCATGCGCGCCGGTGGTGTCTCTTTCGACATGCGTGACTGCACCTTGCGTCAGAATCTCTTAATGAAAACTATGAATAACAACAGAAAACAAACTACATAGTGTTGAACATTTAAGATTTTCTTTAAGACAATGCACATCAACTTCTGCTTCTTAAAAAGAAGCAACAGTAGTTTTTTTTATTTCAATTAGCTTTTTATAAAGATTATGATGATTTAAATGAATGAGATAAGTAATAATCTCTACAGTGTGTATCTTTTGTATACATCACACTTAAGATCCTCAAAGGTCTTGTGCACATTATAATAATTGATCAGCATATTTATTTCATTAACTCAAAAGTAAAATGCTGAAGAGATCTGTCAGTGTCAGCTTGAATTCAGAAGAAAAGAACAATAAGAATTTATACAGAATTACATAACTTATTGTGTTTTGTGCAGTATTCATTGTGTCATGAAAATGTGCATTCAGCAAGGCAACGCAGGTCGGTCTCTTCCACTAGCAATGATTCAGTCTCTGGTTGCATATCTACGCCAAACCCGGCTTCTTCATTGTTGCACAATGGCACAAATCCGCAAATCGACATTGCCAATGATGAACACACCAGTAACGATGACGGCAATGATGCCAATGTCCCAGTCAGCAACGAGGGCAGCGCCACAACCACGATGTACGCCCAGCTTACCGTCAGTCACCCAGCTGTCAGCACCGCAGTGAGGCTGCATATGGCTGATAAAATGGAAACAGAGAGATCAAGGAGGATGGAGTTGGTGCTGACAAGGGAACCCGCCCGGGAGCGGCTGCGGCGATTCGACACCCAGAACTCAGCAACTCCCCACCCCCTGAGGAGAGAATGACGGAAGGCGGTTCCCGAGATATGTCGTCGAGGATCATGCCGACACAGTAACCAGGTTGATAGTTGCTGAGTGTAACAGCCTTCATCGGTCATCTGAAGCACATGGTGGACACCAGCTAAACTGGGCCTCATTTTAAGCTAATTGAAGCTCCATTCAAGGCTAATGTGGGCTTCATTCAAAGTGACCTAATTGCGAAGTGCCAGCATAACCGAATAAGCAGCCTTCCTAAGTCATCGGCTTCTTCCACAGCTCTTGTATAACGGTTAGGCCCACTAATCATTAATGACTACCTAGCTTCAACCTCTTGGTGCCCATATCGATCCTGGACTTGTATCTATGCGTGCTGCGTAGGCCATGGCTGCTCCGTCCTAACCTGGAACGGTGTAGACGTGAGTTTCGTTAGGGTGGTTAGAACTGCTCGCGTTGCAAGTGCATCTGCATCCACGTGTCCATAGAGGTACGGAGAAAAACCAGGTGAAGTCCACCACTTTAAGTTCATCTGAACACTACGGCTGCTCCCTTCTAGCTACTGATAGTTGCCCTTGGATGAACGTCATTGCTGCTTCAACTTGCCTGACTGCTTCGCCTTTCCAACAACAGTTCAGGACTAGCGGAGAACGGCTCTGTTGGCACTTCTGATGGCTCCGCTGCCGACTGCTTTTGTGCTGACCGCTCTGATCTTGACAGTATATCTATCTTCTGAGCGACCACTTTTGCTTCTGGTACCGGTACTGATGCCATCATCATCGCCACCACTTTTGCTCGTGCCTCCATCGCATCACATCTCCGTAGACAAGGCCCAAATACCCTGCCAGAGCTCGGAGGGCGTTATTGAGATACTGTCTGACTGCGTCGTCGAGAGCCAGCTCGCTCGTGGTAAGTTTTTCTAAGTCGCTAGAATCATCAGTTGAACTGGACCCATGGGCCGACTGTTGTGTTGTATAAGCATCAAAGGAGGTTCCCCAGCCTTCATAACCTTGGATCTCGTAGAACCTAATGAGGTAGATAAGTTTATCCTCTATAGTCCCCATGTTAGCTGGCTTATGCCGATGCGGAAATGCAACTTCTATGCACTCAAACTTACCATGGCCCGGTGACTTCAACCTCCAGAATTGTCCAACGTTCTTGGGGAAATATTTTGGTAGCCGAACCAAGTAGGGAGTTTTGTCCGAAGCCTCGATTTTCGCGATAGCGTGTATGGGCTCGTGAGCTCTACTACACATGCTGTTGAGCTGCCTGGCCCGCATCTCTTCAAGCCGGATATCCGCTCTCTCGAACCGCTGGTCCATCCTGTGAAAACGCTCATCAATCTTTTCAAAATGTCGGTCCATGTAGATGCGCTGCTGCTTAAACTCTTGACGGATGCCCTTGTCCTGAAGCTGCTGGCTTTCTCTAAATACGCCACTGATAATCATATTGTCGCCTAAGGTGGCTAGACTTGCATCCACATAGTCATCACGATCGTAAGGGTTTAAGTCAGCATCGGGCCCAACCCGGTTAATGATGGGGAGGGAGCGATGAAAATGATGCTGAGGATGTGGCATGATTCAAGGTATGTCAATGATAGTTGCAATAGACAGGAGATCTCTCGTGTGGAGTTGTCAGTTGTTGCCCGCAGTCAATCAGGGAAGAGGGGTTGAACACAACAAATGTCACGTGCCGGCCTTAGAGTTTATAGCCGAGCCGGATTCGAAAGTAATGTCGACCATAAGTTATTAACGTTAGGCGACGACTACAAATAGACCACAACACTATAGTCATAAAGTTAGGCCACAATTTTACTAGTTGTAGACCACACCTAATCGGGACTCTCATACAAATTTGTATGAGGCTCTCAACAATGTATTTCACTGCATTTCTACATACTTTTCTTATGTTTTAGACTTAAAAGTAAATGTATTAGTAATAATGTATATAATGTATATGTAGAAACATAAGTAGGGCTAAGAATCTAGGTGAAAAACACTGAAATAACCTTCAGCAACCTCTTGTGACTGCTCTGTAACTCATATCTGCACTTTTTCACGTCAACGTTCTTCTTCATGTTGACATTCTCTTTCACGTTCTTCACAACCTCACTGTCATTCTTCACAACACTCACTGTTATTTCTGCACCTTCTTCTTCACTATTTTAAAGGCTGAGAGGTCTTACTGCATTGAATTCTCAGCTTAATTCTGCTCACAAACACCTTGTGAACATTCTCAGAGGCAGATAACAAGTGAATTCACAACTTCAAGTTGTGAATCTATGAGTAGAGGTGTAATGACTCACTTAAGATGTCAGTGAAAATGTATGTCATCAAGATGTAAAATGTTCTCATTTGCTAGTTGTTTCTGAATCTTATAACTGCACAGAAGTCTCATGATTGTTGTAAATACTTAAGTACACTTCAGAAGAACAGTGACTGTGATTGTAATCTTACTTTACTGTTTTGCAATCTTTCTGAGAACATGAGAACTGACTTGACCTCATAACTCTCAAAAGAATGAGATTTTAAGAGTCACAGAAACTTACATCTTTGTAAAGTCAATAGCAGCAGCATGTTCTGCATGCTGATTGATCAGAAGAAGAGTAATCTTGTCAATAACATTTTTCAGATCTTCAGTGAATATCTGAAGACAGTGCTTTAAAGCTGAATGAGTCTTCTCTGTTCATAATGTAGCTGTATTTTCAAAGTGAGTGACCTGATTAGTATAGTAATCAACAAGACAATGTGAATAAAGATTGATTAACATGTTCTTAAGATACTGTATCTTCTCTCAGTGCTTTACTTTCTCAAAGACATTTGTTAGAACAAAACATGCATCAGTATAGACTGTGAGTGATGAAGCTCTAAGAACTTCATGTTAAGCAGTAAAAAGTGATTTCAATCAGTGTCAGAAAATTCTGTTTTGCATCTTGTGAAAATGACCTTGTTCACATGTTAAATGCACAGTAAACTTCTTGTATTTAAGGTAGAAAAGATCTTCATAATGACATTCATTAGTGCTAGTTCTCAATTTGTGATTATAATCTTAGAAGCCTTAATTCAAGACTGTTATATAAAGCTCAGAGGTTCTGAAGCACTCAGACATAGTTCTTTCTTTCTTTTTTTCTTTGTTATGAAACGAAATTCTACATAGTAGATAGTGTTTAAAACTGTGACTTCAAGAATATTGAGCAGAAATAGCTTAAATTAATTGATTTAATAGATGTAGTTCATAAGAAGAACCTTCTCACTGCTTTAAAGAAGTTTCTGTGACTGCTTATATGCAAAGAAAAGACTTTGAACTTGATTCTGAGAGTCTTTTGTGTAGGTAAATGTGTAATTGTCATTGAGGGTCAGCATTAAGGTCTGAATAGGGGTGTGTAAGAAGGGCTTTGCGCCTAAGGTGTGTTTTTACATTATAAATATTGTGTTTTATAAGAGGCATCAAAGAATTGATGTTTCATAAGACAGTTACAATTTGCTCAAATGTGATTTCAGCTACGGACTGCTTCACAACAGTCTTCTGAATGTCAGAATTCAGCTTTTTTAGAGCCGAGTGTAAGAACTTGATTGTGAAACTGTGATTATGCTTTAAACAAGGCTCAGTTAGTATTTAACTCTCATCTTTTTGTAGAGCATTGACTTAAAGAAAGCATTTCTGCAGTTAAGTACCTGTTTTTTATCTCTTTTAATATGCATCATTAACTGTTGTGATATATTTATCATCTCAATCACATCAAAAGATTACCTTATGAATCAAATCATTCTTCAGGTATCTCCTTAAGTGACATTTGATGACTGCATATTTCTGAGGCTCAGCATGCTTATTGACAGCGACAATGAGGTCTTTAAGGGTGTTGTATACATTCTCAGCAGAAGGTTTGAGGCTCATTTTGACTTAGGGCTTGATGGGGGACGGAGGTTTGAAGGCCGTTTTGACATGGGCCTTGATGGGGAATGACAGTGAGGTGTATCACAAGCGGAGTTTTCACAACACGAAAACACAACACTGTTAGGGTCATTATTCAGTTTAATGTTCTAATCTATGATGTGTGTAAAACTTGCTGTCTATCTACTCTATGAAGTCACAATATGTGTGTGGCTAAGTGAGGAGACTAGGGGTTTAGCCCTTGCGGCTCTGCGAAGCCCTGTGCGGAGGCCACGTGTGAAAGCCACATGACTAGATACCTTATGAGAAGTCACCGGTTTCAGGAAATCATGTCCGTAGTCACGTGGTAATAGCTTTACATGTGATACCATGTTGATAGTAATACTGTAATAACAGCCTCTCAAGGTCAGCACATGTGTTGTTCAGCAAGGTTTTCAGAGAAAAGATCATGCTTGTATTTGAAAATGCTGTCAGTAAAATAAGCATGCTGTTATCAACATCATGCTGTCAAGCTGACAAGCAGTTGAAATCTGTTTAATGTGAAAGATATGTATGTTCAAATATCATGTTCACAGTGTGTGAGATGACAGCAGGGTTTCAAATAAAAGAACACGTTTCTATATACACATGACTGCTGATAGGGATCAGCTACAGAGACAATCAGAATGACATCAGTCTGCAAGTCTGCACAGAGCACTTGTCTCATAAATGAACCTTGAGTGAAAGAGAAAATGAGCTCACAAGATGACAAGACAGACTGTCACAACATGAAAAGCAGACTGAACACAGTCTGTTCATCAGCTGTACAACAGCCTTCATAAGCATGAGACAATAGCACTGTTTCTTCTTCACACAGAGATGTTAAGCCTCAATGTCTGACTTGTCTCAGTGAGAGTCTCAAATATTGACAAGCAATGTAAATGCAGATGATCAGCTCAAACTGTGTAACATGTTCTTCTTTTCTGTTCAGCTCATACAAACTTTCAGAATCTCTTCTCTCAGAGAACAGAAGTTGCAAACCTTCAAACAGTACTGTTAACATCAGTCAGTGCACATTAAGCGGTTTGATGATTAGTCTACAGTGATCTTCTTTCACAGTTCACTCTTGCTCAACAGATCAGTCAGAAGAATACCTCAGAATATGAAAGTCTTCAGTGTCTAAATAAATGAAAGTGAAGTTAAGATCATCTGCTGATTGACAGAAACAAATGTTCAAAATGCAGACACATCTTGAAGACATCAGTACACTTAAGTAACAATGATGTAATATCAGTACTATACAAGCAGTACACCTGTGAGACAGAACTAAGGTTTTTCAGTTCTGGTTTTTATTCACAAAAGATGACTTGTTCTCATAGACCTAAATAGAAACTAGATTGAGAGTTAATAAAACAAATAATAGTAATACATTAAGACAATAATGTTACTTGAGCTTACTCATCAGTGAAGTGAGATATAAATTTCTCTACTCTTTCTTTTAATTTCTCTTTTTCTTTCTTTTTCAACTTCTTCTGCCACAATCATTATATGTGAAGCTTTTCTTGAATGATGTGTTAGAGCACTAACTTTCATGCAATAAGTGTAGCAGCAATATTAACAACAACAATAACAATGTAAGTGTCATACATAAATATATCTTGAAGCTGATAATCTATAAAACCCTTGTCATTTATCAAGCTGCTCTCATCATCATGATAAATAATTTAAACACAAACTTTATTTTTATTATTGTTAAACAATAACTTGTGATCACTGTTCAATTTTCTTAGTCTTAAGTCATCTTTGCTTTTTCTGATCACAATGTTTTCTTTGTATAGAAATGAATAACTAAGATACAGATTCTAACTCAACATCAGTTGTATATAAACATCATTTTTATTCAAAAAAAGTAATAATCTAATCTCTGATGACTGTGTACAGTGTTAGAAATAATGTGAAATGATATTGTTTCTGAAATGTTGTTGTATATCAGAACATTTTAGAGAATATTGTAACAATTGTAAGTGATGTAACTATATTATTTGCTGTTTTCTTTACAACAATGATGATCACAGTAATAATGACAACAATGTAATTAATGAAAGTAAACAGATATCTTAAGAACAACATATTGTGCTGACTTTATCATCAGTGAGAACAGTCATCATTATCATTACTTTATAAATACATATGATATTTCTTATTTATACTGCATCTACATGTAGATTTAGTTGTATAGACTGTGTATAATAATATCTAAATAATGTTTCTTATCTCTCTGTAATATTCAGAACAAGTAGTTCTGATGAAATCAAGAAGACATTATTAGTATAAAAAAGAAAAAGAAAAAGAAAAATCTTAACTCTGTACAGTTTCATCTTGTATGTAATGATCTTCTGTATTTCATAACATGATTTTTTTCTTTGAGATCTTCTCTAAATCTTGTTAGCAACATTTGTGAAAACCTTCTTAAGTACATCACTGACATACATGCAGTTGCTGTTGAAGCATATAAAGACTAATTGTGTGCTTGTATAAGAAGATTTATATAAACTCTGAATATGCAGAGTCTTATTGCTTTAATGTTACAGTGTCTTTGAGAATAAATGTTAGTTTTCATGTAGATTTGATGTAATTCAGTCACTTTATTAGATATTTCTTCTTGAGTTCTTTCTGACATTATACAACTTTCTCTTTTAATATTTTCTTCACCTTTAACTCATTTTTCTTACACACTATCTACAGCAGTAACTGCAATTTATTGTACACTGAGAGAGAAAAGAATTCTTAGCTGCAGATTAGAGTATAATAAAATGAAATATGTTGTGTATTTCTGACAGTATGTTCAGATAAAAAGCATATGAGTTGATCTTCTTGACAATTGTATATTTAATATTTTTGACATTAAATTTCTTACATAACTGATTTCTTCATACATTCTTGAGATTTAGTCAGACTTTGTTCTCTTTTTTAAAGTTGTACAACTGCTGTCATTTTTGATTTGCAGTCTCTTTCTATACTTATTAAACTATAATCATCATTATTTGTGTTTAATCTGTTGCTTTCTTTATCTTTTATACAATCTGATCAGTTTTTTATACTAAGCTTTTCTCAAATTATATAAGACTCAAGTCTTCAAACAGCTGTAGAGATTTCATGTAATATTTATGAGACAGAAAGAAGAGACTTATCTCAGTTAATGCTAAGTCATGATTGTTATGATTAGCTTAGTCACTAAAAGTAAGCTTGTTTAATTATTCTGATTATAATTTGTGAATGTATAAATGTAAACTTTGACATTTTTATTTATTCTTTCTGTTGCTTAATTAGTTTTAAGATGACTAGAATTTCTAGTTCTTTTCAATTGAGCTTTTCTAATTACTCTTATACACGCTTCAGTCTACATAGAAACTTTACAGAACTCTGCCTTGAGAGCAGCAAGGTATAATAAGCATAATGTAAGTTGAGAGTGTTCTTTGTTATTGGCTTGTTGGGCAGGGACAAGGACACTGACAGGTTGCGGCACTCTGAGCCGCAGAGATGAGAGAAGCTGGGGGGGATGTGCTCTCAGAAGCTAACACTGTTTCAGCTGTCGGTATCATGACTGGAAGCTGCGAGATGAAGCCTCGAGTTGAGTCTACAGGATTGGTCGGTGAAGTGGAGATGGTCATTGACTGTATGCTTGCTCCAGTAACGCTATTTGATGCATCTTCATTTATCTGAGTTGCCTTGCCTGTCAGAGAGTTTGAATCGGAAGTAGACAGAGATGTTGCACTAGACTTAAAGCTTCCATCTAATGACCATCCCATTATTGAATTAGTCTGCATACTGGGTACAGAATTTTGAGCTAGTTGTGTAGTCAAAGTGCTTGAAGCAGCCCCCTCTGAAGCGCTTTCTGTTGTCTGTGCAGTCGGAGAGATTGAGTTAGACGGCAAAACTGAGGAGGGCGCTCCTGAAGAGGTTTGAGTGGATGTAGCAGAGCCAGCTGCTGATGATATCAATTCAGAGTCAGTTGTGCCTCCGAACTGCTGCGAGAGCGTAGAATTGTTCCAAATTGGTACTGTGAGATTATGTGACGGAGTGCAAAGCTCAATCATGGAATCATGGTTCGCCGCTGAGGTCTTCACTGTCGGTGCCTGCACATTGATAGTCAAGCACACTGGAGCAGCCTCCTGACAGAACACTGTGAGATTGAGAGGACCCACAATGGCAGCATTGTTCAATGACAAGGAGAAAGAATATTGCGCGTCAGGGGAGGAACAGCCTGCAGGGACTGCAGAAAGTAACGTTGAGCTGCTGTCAGAGAACTGTAGCTCTGCCCCGGTGCAATTAGATGATGAAACTGTGAAATTGCTGACTTGACCAGCGGCGATATTGAGAGCCTGCTTCAGGCATGTACCCCTAAGTTCCCCATTGGTGGCTGACTCTGCAGCCGCTTGTATGTAAATGTAGGTAGCAAGTACAGTGATTGATGAAATAAAATTAACCGATCGAACCATGTTAAAGTCAAAAATTACCATTTTCTGAGTTGGGTGACTCTGCACCAGTTATATGTGCTGCAAGATCTCAAAATAAACGGTGACTATTTTCGTTCTTCTAGGTGGCATAGGTAAGATATACATTTGGTGATAAGGTTTCTATTAATGGTTCTGCATGATAGCCTATAAGGTCAGAAAAGCTTCTCATGATGAAATGATCATACCTTATTTCTCTCAGAAAATGTATCTGCATATCTTCTGTTATTTCTTTCTTGTCTTCATGTCTCAAGTGTTCACCATTCAGGTTCAAATTGAAAACCTCTGCTTCTATGAAGAGTTATGGCCAGTCATTACATGTATCAGTCTGATTACTAATAAAAATCATAATGTTAAACAACCTGCCTAAACTGTCTTATGATCAATCATTTCAGTTTATCATTCCTTCTTCTTGAGCTGAATGAGTATGAACTAGAGCAGATTGTTATAAAAATGGCACACAGTGTCAGATTGATGATTGTGGGTTTTCTGATTGCAATCAGGCTCATACTTCATCTCAAAATACAACACTAGTAGAAATGACAATTCATAACAACAATATGTCATATGATATAAGTTTAGGTAAGTGAGCATACACATAATGCACTTTGATGATGCTGATCAAATGTAGTTAATGAGCACACACATTCTGTAAAGATTACATTTTCAGTTCTTGCATAAAGCTCAAGTCAAGTGCAACTAGGCAAATGTTACACTAGAAGCTGCAATGCACCAGGCTGAATTGGTGTAAATAGAAAAGATCATACAATTATGTGCTCAACACCAAATACTTAATTTTGTCACAGTAAGCAAATAACCTCTTTCTGTATTGCTGACCTTCATCAGATAGCTGAATGCAAGTCAGATTGTGCTTTATACAACACATCATCTGCTTGTTGTCATGATAAATACAATAGCCCTTTACTCTGTTAATTAACAAACCTTTTCTTTAAAGAAGCTTGTACAGAAGCTTACAGCTATGCCTATGATGACAGTGCTGTTGTGACCTGTGCATTAAACACTAGTGATTCTCAAATGAAGATTACATTTTGTTCAGAATGAAAACAGCTATACTTCAATGCAAATTCTCTTTGTCACAAGCTTGCATTCAGAACTTTAACAATCTTGTAAATAATAAAGTACATATACAAATAGAATCAAAAAATAGATAACAGATTCTGTTAAGATTAAACATTTATAGTCTTGATTATAGGTGTTTTATAATTTGATAAAAAGTGACAAAATTGATGTCAAAGCTTTTGTTATATCTTTTCAGTCAACTGTCTTATTTTGATCTACACCTATGCTGAGTTTATGTTTACTTAATCAAGTGCACAACTCTTTGTGCATTTCATTATAAGTATAAACAAGATCCTCTACAGCTTTTTCTATATTCTTATTAGCTTTTTCTAGTTTCTTGAATTTGTCTTCACTACGTCAAGCAGTTAGCACAATGTCAAGAGGTTGCAGAAAGAAGTGCATGTACTGTTCTTTAAGTCTAGTCTCGAAACGTTTCAGTGGGTCGTCATAGTTGAGAATGCTGTCGCTGCTAGGGAGAAATAGGTCATCCATGGTCAATGTAAGCCTGAACCGAAATTCAAGTAGGTCTGCTTTTAAATTTATATTGTTGCGGAAGTTGCGGAACAAGCTGGTTTCTTGAATGCTGACAGCTTTACACAGTCATGGCCCTTGACTTTATGGTGAGTTTAGTAAAAAAGCTCTTGTGCTTATACCATTTTTCTCTTTCTTGTACATAACAATAGACACTACCTCAAACAGAGCAAGAGTTTCTTCATACTGAATGGCAGACTCCTCAGCACCAAAATATACCTGTGATCTCAAGTTCTGAGATTCTGCAGCTTCATGAGTGATGACATGTCGTCAGTACAAAGCTTAACAGACTATTACCCCACAGGACAGCGAGCGGCTTCTGCTGTTACTGTAGTACCGGAGTCTCCCATACCATGGTGGGCACTGGTATGGGTGGCAATAGGTGCATTCATCGCTCTTCTGATTGGGTTTGCCCTTCTTAGCTGGCGATTATCCCGCTGGCATCAGATGCAGCGTGTGTACACCAAGCAAGGCCGTCACATTAGCGTAAGGCCCCCTCCTCCACTCGAAGTCACAAAGAAAATGGACCCAAAGCTACAGTCAAAACCCAAAAGAGAGGAATGCTTTTTCTGAGACCACTACAATGAGAAGAGCGGCCTTACACGTGCTGTTGTCACATGACACTCAAGAGTGGCTTTCTATCTTAAGCATTGTAATCAAGCGGAGCTTACTCTTCTCTATATAGATCTCAATGTCACTTGAAATATATGTCGGCTGGGTGCAATGATTGATAACATGTGCATCAACCTACTTTTACATGGGCAGACATAAAATACCGATCCGGAAGATCCCAGATGAATGAAAATGATCCATTACTTTGCGGAGGAGAACTGAGGGCTTGTTCAAGAAAGCATTTCAGCTTGGGGTACTCTGTAATGTCGATGTTTACGTCATCATTGAGGGTAGAAAACGGTGGGTCTATTCATCAATAGATCGAGACTATATACCGAACCGTCAGCCATTCATAACAGAGCGAATCAAAGGCCCACATGATTTTGTCTTGACTGAAGACCTTGATGATGCAGTGAAACCACCACAAGAGGATAGAACCAGTGGTGTCACCAATCTTGTGCCACCTCCACCACCCCTCAAATTACCAGTTCTTACAAGCTTGTTTTCAACAAACCGCCTGCGATGACAGAAGTTTAGATTGAAACCAAAGATTATAGGATTGTAGTAAGCACTGTCATGTGGAAGACATAATTTAAACATTGACAATCTACCTGGTACTTTCATATCAGCCACCTCATACCCCACACCCATGTTTCCTTACCGCCCTACAGTCATGGCTGACTGGTTCAGATCTGAGTACGCTGCCGACTTACACAATCATCTTGCTTTAAAGAACAGGTATTCCTCTAAAAGCCTGCTGTGCTCACAAATTTATCTAAGGATGTTTGAAGATGCAGTAGGGAGGGAGCTTTCTGAATTTGAGGTAGCCGCCGCGGTAGTGAGTTCAATCAAGCTGTTTGAGCCACGTGACTGGTCATATCATGTGATTCAAGAAGTGTTGAGAATTACCAACATTACAAGTGCAAGTCTGGCACTTGCAGAAACCGCTCTACTGAAGGCCCTAAATCTCAACATGTTCCTCGTCAAAATAGTCAGATATTTTCAAGATTCCCCGCCAGAAGAACATCATAGAATTGCTTCTAGTCAGTAATAGTAATTGATGTTCAATGAGTCTGTGGCACTTCTTACTCCCTGTACCTGTGATTATCTGTGATATAATCAGGACCCTAATTCAGTCAGGCATTTGAGGTAGATTCTATCTAGAAATGATGAAGTATGCTGATGGTGACTATGTCAATTGATCTCACCTTACTCATTCATACATTATGATTTCGCGACTTGTCCCTTCTAAAACTTATATATTGTGAAGTCTGTGTAACAGGCTAGCAGCAGATGTTTGCTCATGCTGATAAACATACCGCCCTTGTATCTCAAGAACTTCATGTTTCAGTTGCTCATTAAAGCTGCACAGACAATCTTGAAACGCTTGCTCCTGCCAGATTACCTCAAATTGCAGTGTATTAGAGCTTGAATCATAACCCTCATCTCTGCATTACTCTGAGACGCGTGATCGACTCAAACCTAGCTTACTGTATTGACTATCTAGAAGCCATCTGTGAACAAGCTGAAATAGAGTGTTTCAGATTTTCTGAGCAAATAAAAATGATCACTGATGAAGCAGGTGCAAGTTTGAAAATATTCATTGCTCACAGTATGAGGAGTCGAGATCTCTGACTATGCAATCTAGCCATAGTGTTTGACACTCTGCTGTCCGTCAATGACACAGCATTCATGTTTTCAATGTTTTGATAGATATCAACACACACAAGAGTTTGTTTCAGAAGATTCAACTATTAAGATTTGCTGACACTGACTTAGTATCTTTGCTAATCTTACATGAGACTTCCCTGAATCAAAAACTTGTCTGTGATATATCATTGTCCATTCTAATGATCATGAGATAGTAAGGTTTTGATTCACTTTCCCCATGGCTCAAATACCAAGTCAGAGGAATTGAACTGTACATGAACAGCTTAAGGCAGTGTTTATGAACTCTTCACTCAACATAGCTCTGTTGGCTGTTTCTGTGAGTATCTTACTTGAAGCATTGAGCAGAACACAATATCAGTCTTTGTAATCAATTTCATTGCTATCATACCCTTAGCGTTGTTGCTCAGCAAGGCCACTGAGGGGCTCAGTTTCTTGGTGGGGTCAGGGACTGCAGCATTGTTGAATGCATTTCTTGGTTTGACCATTCTATCTATTCAGCTCAGGCTGCAATTTCGCTAATGGGATACAGAAATGCCATTGAGCTTATAATTTCCATCATTGCACTGAAACATCATGATGTTCTCCTTGTTCAAACCTTTCTTATTGGCAGTATTATCTTCAACTTGCTGCTTGTCACTGGCACCTCATTTCTTCTGAGTGGCCTTCACCCTCACCGGAGCAGGAAACAACAAGACATTGATCTGACGGTAGCACAGAAATCTTCAGGCTTGTTGATACTTGTGATTGGAGGCCTGATGTTTCCATCAGTATACTCAGCATGGGCAGGTGCTGCTCTCATGAGCTTCAGTACCAAGCTAATACTAACTGTTCTCACAGACAATGATGTTGAGCTAGGCGAATTATCACGAGGGACATCAATCATATTGCTGATCATCTACGCTTGTTGTCTCATTCTTCAATTCAAGACTCATTTCACACTCTTCACTCAGGGCAGTGACGATACTGAGACGGCACAATCCAATGAGGGCAATCAAGATGTTGAGACACCTGGATTCCGCAAACTAAAAGTCAAACTGCTCATGTTTCTTCCTATGCAACTGCGACAAGATCTTCTTGCGAATGCAAGCGGGCACAATCCCTTCAATCTCACTGCTGGGCCATGTCTACTCATGTTTGTAGCTTCCACCACTCTTGTTTCCCTGTGTGCAGGTTTCTTGGTTGAGACGATTGATTTCTTGATAGTAGTGACCAAGATGTTCAAGGTTTTTGTGGGCCTGATATTGATACCCATCATTGGCAATGTGGTCAAACACCATTTGGCGGTCCCTTGCAGCCTACAAGGACAAGAACACTCTGATTATTGGAGTGGCCGACAGCTCAAGTATCCACATCGCACTGTTCGTTCTGCCATTCACTGTTATGTTAGGGTGAACGATGAACATCGCTTTCATGACTCTTTACTTTGACATTTTTCAGATGACGATTGTCTTTGTCGCTGTTTTCGCAGTAACCTGTACTATTCAAGATGGGAAATCTCATTGGTAAGTGATCGATTCAATTGTACCAATAGCAGAGGTTTTAATAGAATACTAAGGCTTGAAGGTGCGCTCTTAATAGCGATATACTTTATTGCGGCGACGGTGACTTGATTCTACCCAAGCCCTATCAAGGCAGCTTACGTTCTTTGTAGATATCTTGCGAACATCAAGAGTCTATAGTTCTGCACACAATTAAAGGATGTTCTTCCTCTCATATTCCGCTAATCAAAGAGCTCTGCGTCTGGCTTTGAGGCATCCACACTGCCAGTAAGTAGGATGTCTTGTTCGTCAGTCGTCATTGGCGGAACATGAGATGCTTCTTGCTGGCATTTATTGCTTGCTTGTACATGGCTTTGTTTTTATCGTTGTTCCCCAAGAGATAATGCTATTTATATCAAACTTCTGAAACAGGCTGTATGATGTAACAGGACTTACCTAGATGAGGTGCTCATACGCAGAATCAGACAACGCACCAAGACTATATGTGGAGGATGAAAACGATCAAATGCCACAAGGCCCTGTAGCAACCACAAGAATCAGTAGCATCCCACAAAGACTGGTGCTATTCTGCCACATCTGGATCTGGTCTGTGACTCATTCAGTTGCTTGAACGTAGTTTGAATCTCAAATTATTTGAGAGAGATGGGTGAAATTGAGGTCTGATGATTCTAGCACTGCAGGCGCCATCATTATGCGGTTGAGGTCTATTCAGCAAGTCAGGCTCACCAAAAGACATTAATGGGTCTGCGCTTACTGTGGCCATGGAAAGTGTGGGCACAGCATTTGGTTGTATGTCTCAAAAGCACCATAGGGGAATTCCCCTATGATTATCGCTTGCTTCAGCAGGACCTCCTTACCACTGAGATCATAATCTGCTAAAAGACCTTCAAGGTACCTGAATATTCCACTCAGACAAGTTCACAATGCATTCCTCTGAGTGCTCCAGGTCAAGAGTGGCTGCAGCGTTGACAGCCTCCGTGAACTCAGCCTGCAATCCTAGAATTAAAAGAGTGTCAAGACTGTCAATGAGCGTAGTGGCTTTGATGCAAATTTGTCGAAGATTCAGCGGAGACAGGCCGCAGTTCATCTCCCATCCATGCATAGGCATTGTACTCACTTCATGTATGCACAGTCTCTTCTTCCTCGGCTTTCATGTGGTACCAATTCACAGGAGTCATTGGTGACGGCTTGAAGGCAAAATGAATCTTGTCTTGATTCTTGACCTTCGCCTGCTTTTGAAGCGAGCGCAAACAGAGAACAGCAATCAGAATGAGCAACAGGATGCTTGACAAAGTGTTCGGTCACCTACAGAAAAATCTGGCCATCCTGTCAACAGAAGGACAACGGCGTACATTCTAGGCTTATCTAAACCTGATAAATCAATTGAAGCTGGTTCCTAAGTTTGAAGAAAGCGTTCTATTCAGTGAAGAGATGCGGATATTTGTTCAAAGACCATTGACTCCTCAAAGACTTCTGCCATCTGAAGAATCTTAACCATCAACTCTTAAGACATTCACAAGTTTGACCTTTCAATAGTACCTTAGGCTTCAACAGGGCACCTACGTCTGAACATTCTGGCTGCCACTGTTTCTTTAGTGATGACAAGCTTGACTTCAAGAAATTGGGACTAGTTTACTATGTGTCAAACTTTCAGCCTCGTTTCGTTACCTTAGTGGTTTCAGAGCCCTACAGAGGTTTCAAAAACATGCGGGGTTTGCTAGGGCAAACAGTTTGCTACAGATAAAAGTTTTTCCTTGCTCCTCAGAGGGTTACTGATTTTCATAGAGTAGTAGCTACCTTAGGTAGACACTTATGATGACGAATTCATTCTGTTAGCTACTCCTCATATGTTTGACACTGTCTTAAAGGAACTTGCAGGTTTCAGAAAACGGTATAATAACCATATTAGTGGCAGCAGTGAATTACTTAGTAGTTCGGCTCTTAGGGCTATACTGAGATTATGCTGAAGTAGTACTAAGTAGTAAGTCAGCACATAACTGACATTGAAAATACACACTGGCATCCTTCTACCTTTAACATGCTTATTATACTGTTTCCTGAAATCACTAGTTCTGATAAGGTAGGTACCTTACTGTAGCTAGTAGCGTAGAATAAGCGAGCTTAGTCAGAAAACGTCAATGACATCACTCCCTCCCTCCAATTTGCGTGTCGCAAATGCTCACTTCCTCATATAAGGTACTTGAGTACAAGAAGATTCGCTGGATGTTACCTCATCAAGCATCACAGGATAAGGTATCGGAGGTTGACTGGTTGTGTAAGCGAACATCAGTACCTTACCTTATGAACCACTCTAACATTAGATCCACGATCTGCGCCGCTATGAATACCCCTCAGATTTAGGTTACTTGATACCTTGAGGTACCTACGAAGTAAGGTAGGTACCTTATAAGGTAAGTTACTGGGTACTTACCTTCAGGGTACCTAAGGTACCTTACCTACAACGCTCTGTTCTCCTTTCAAAGGGATCAATAACCAAGCCTCAAACTGATCGATTTGTTGGGAATGAAAACTTACTTGGTGTTTTCACAGATCGCATCAAGGTTCTGTTGTTGATGCCTGAATTTTGAGTGGTACCTCACATATGCCGGTCACGTTCACGTTCCTCTACAGTACAAACCCACGTTCATCCCACAACTTCCTTCTCACAACTTACAGTGACGGCGATGACCATGGTCTTCAAAAATAACCGACACATATCAAGATTCTGTACATGAAAAGGTATCCTCCTCAGGAATTCCAGTTCAAACCACACTGAGCTTTTCGCCGATCCAGGGCTTGCTTCAAAGTTCTTATTAAGACTATGATATCTGCCCTGAGTGCATAACACGATGTGAGTATTGACCATGATAGAACAGATGGCTGACTCTGGACCAAGATATCATCATATGCGTGAAAACCTTTGGTTAATATACGTGGGTGGTGCCTTCTAGGGTCATAACACTGTGGATTAAAAGTGTTAGACATAGGGCACTTCGCATACCTGTCACGTGTCATAGGCCTAAGTGAGCACACATATAGTCAGCTCTCCACATAGTCAAAATAATAAAGTCACTTCATATCAGTCATTCTGACAGGTTATGAGCCCGGGTTAGCCAGAACTCATTATAAAGGTCTTATCAGCCTCTGAGTATCTGCTGCCACTATACCTAAGTGATTGAAGTGCTTCCGTTCATAGAACACGAAAGCTCCTATCGTTTCAGACTATGTGAAGTCTTATACCTTGCTGTCGTCCCTACAACCCAACACGACAGCACCTCATAAAAGCCCTGCAAAGCAGGCACATAAAAGCCCTTCTATTGAGGCATATACGGGCCTTTTAAGGCACGAAAGCCCTGCGCGGCAGGCACATACATCAAGGGTCTATTAAGACACGGAAGCCCTGCGCGGCAGGCACACAAATCAAAGCCTCTTTAGGCACGAAAAGCCCTGCACGGCAGGCATATACATCAAGGCCTATAAAGGCACGGAAGCCCTGTGTGGCAGGCACATCAATCAAGGCTATGAAAGGCCTGGCTGGATTTGGGGCAGGGGCTAGACTCATAGGATATGCAGTCACAGGGTATACTCAGTGAGAGGGAGTGTTAGACATAGGGCACTTCGCATACCTGTCACGTGTCATAGGCCTAAGTGAGCACACATATAGTCAGCTCTCCACATAGTCAAAATAATAAAGTCACTTCATATCAGTCATTCTGACAAAAAGTTGCATGTGCTAAAAAGACTAATGAAATCCATGAATTCTATTATTTCTATGCAAATTGTGTGTAACACCCTTTGAGTTGGGTATCTTCATTTGCATCTGCAGTTAGTGTCCCTGTACGACGAGAGATTCAAAGCTGTTTATAGTCTTAATATGCGTAGATGCGCCTGTGACCTCAATGATCATTGAACTTCGAGCGCCTGGTAGCGCGATAATCTTTTTGGACACGAGGATTATATCGCTTGCTGAACTGCCTCCTGCGGGATCGACGGCTATGGAACATTCTTGGATAATTTGTACGCTTGCGTCGAACCTACAAAATGGCAGTGAAGAGACAGTCAGCACAGTCCTTGCTCCTGAGTTTTTGGGAGAAGGCTTTTCTCTGTCACACCCTTACTGTGGCAGGCTTGTCATTCAGGCACTTTTTGTCAAGTTTCATGTCCTCCCGGTACTCCTTGTCAAGTTTCAGGGCTTCAGCAATGGCCTCTTGCGTGGTGAACTCAACAAATGCGTGTCTACCTCCCATCGATCGCTGCGTCCGAATGGTGACTTGTTTGATCGCGCCGCAGCTTTCAAAGAATTCCTTGATCTTGATCTCCGCTTTTGTTGAATCATCATAATCCAGATCGTTGACAAAGATACTTTGCTTATCAGCAACCTCATGAGGCAGATACGTCATGTGAGTGAAGTCTGCTCTAGATCCTTTCTTCACCCTTTTGGGTGACGCTTGTGGCTGCTCGTTTACATCATCTTTCATTTTATCGCTGGTGACATCCAGGATCTTCTTAGCATGGTCGTACATGGACCCCTGAGTCAAAGCTTAGCACAATGTACATGATAATACAGTATGGACACCGTGGCTTACGTCTATAGCGTCAATATTTCCGGTCTCATCTTGCTTCATGATCTTATTGAGAGTTCAGAACGGTGGCTTGCAGCAGATTATAAGGCAACCCTGGTCATGCTTCAGAAATAGATATTACTACTGATCAGGACCTTGTTACTGGTCATCATGTCATGAGTTTGAGATATGTAAGCGGCGAGGTCCTGCAAGAATCCTTACGCCCTCAGTACCACTTATTCTGACTAGAGCCCTCTTCCCTTGCATCGGCTTACTTTAATTTGAGCCGTTCTTCTGCCTTGAATCACTCAAAGTAGGCAAGGGGTGCATCAAACATATCTCCGACATGGAGGGTTGGTGTATGTCTCTCTTACCGTCAGTCAAAAGTGCTTCAGTGTTCCTAACCATGAAGCCTAGATATGACGGCGTTGAGGCAGCGTCACGTCGATTATCAACTACTTTACGCCACAATGATTTTGATATCGTTGGTCTCCAAGAGAGGCCTGTATGAATGACAACAACGGTGTGTTCTCTAAGACGCCCGGCTAGGATTATACAATATGTGTGCAACAGCTACATTCAAAACAGCATCACTGTTCTGCAATAGCAACAAACTTCCACATCCTCATCCAACACCAACTGCTTGGCATTACTTCCGGAGTGACTGATGACGAAGACCCCGGCATGGCGACCAATTACCTCACGTTCAGCACATACCTTATGAATGCATCTTGAGCTCTTCAAGAGCTGCTTACCTTATGGAAGTGCTACAGTAGCTGTTGACGGCTAGGCTGTCCAGCAGAAGAGATAGGGTTAAGAGAAGCCTCTTTCTGCACTCAAACACGCCATGATCTGCACCATCTGTGCTCCGTCAACATGTGTTTTGTCCTCATTATTCGTCCTACAATTCGAAGCGACAAGAGATACAAGCCGTCAGGACCTCTGAGCCGGGTGGCTCTAATTTGAGCCAAGATCTTAGACTGGGTACACCAAAACCACCCCAAAGTAGCCATGGAGATGTTTCACGAAACAGCTGGCTACAAACAGCTTGAATCTGAGAAACCACCAAGATTCTCAGTTGTGGCGGAGACCGATAAGAGCAGGATGTTAGACCCAATGGGCAGAAGAGAGGAATAGAGATGGTGATTTCAGAGCTCAGTTCCTTGTGTGGAAGGGTCATTATTTCTATTTCATAGACATAAGCAACATTCTACCTCTTAAGTCTAAAGTATTCACCAGTGAGCAGGGGTGATTAGTATTGCATGTATATTGTTCTATCTGAGCTAGTGGCAGTCATATATAGCTTACTCTGCCGATGATTGGCCAGCAACAGTGTTACTCTCAGGGTCTTTGTCATGGGTGCTCTATCTGCACTTAATACCCAGGGCGGAGGTTTGAAATACAAACAATCGTTTTATTTCAGTCTGGCTACCTATAGATACCTGCCGCATAGAGCAGGCACGAACACAATGTGGAACTCTCAGCCGTCTTCCACTCAACAAAAACCTTTTTTCTATTTCACCGAAGCCATGAGTTTAAGAATCTCGTGCTAAGCTTTGCGTTGTTGCAGGTGCACTTCACTATCACTGGGGTCATCATCTTCTGTCACAGGCAAGGGCCAGTCTCGCTCTGGTTCCTCTGTCGGCGTCGACGCAAAGGATGGTGACGGCGTAGCATATAAGTTCTGGCTATCAGCGAAATGTTCGGCTGGCTGAGACACGGGTACATCGTCGTCTCATTTGTGAAAAAAGAATGACATTGTGAGCAATGGGAAATCCTGGCTTGGCAAGTGGGCGGCAGGCACGGCTTCAATAGGCTCAGTGAAAGCGCAAGCAGAAAGATCATTGGATACATCTGGGTTGGGATCGTCGACAGATGAGTTATCTGTCTTTTCAACCTCTCTTCTTCTTTGTCTCCCTTCTCTGTATCTGAGGTGTGATTGGTTTTGCTTCTGAATCTTCACTTGGTTCATCTCATGATGGACGACGCAGGCTCTTTTCTCCTGCCTTCGCAAGGGTTTCGCCACGTCGACGGTTGCATTGCTCTGATGGCGCTGCGATGCTTTCATGGTTCTGCACTCAGGCGACGACTCTGGCAGAAGATATTTGAGTAAGTGAATAGATCATTTCTTCAAGTAACGATAGCATCAAAGAGAGGTCATAGACTTATAGCGAGTCTTGATCAAGTTGTTTAGATATGAAAAATGCCAGAGATAGTGAAGACATATAAGCTGACAGGAAACAAATTATATTAATTGTTGCAGCATAATACATATGAAATCACCCTTCAAATACAGTCAATTGATTCAAGGTCTGCAACCCCTGGCTCTTCAACGGTGTTCTGATGACACGGTTGGTTCTCACTAGATTGACCACTGTCATAAGAGTGTTCTAAAAGGGCTGTCTCTTCTGTGGATGACGATTCTCTGCCCGCATCAAACGAAGATGACCTCAAGGTTGAAGGCATTGACGGAGAAGAATCGGACATCCTCAGCTCTCAAGGCTTCTCAAGAGTAGGTGCGACGACGCTGAGGCTTATATATGTCATAATATGGCTGAACATCACCAGGTGTCAACATTAACGAAATCAGAACGAACCCAGGCTTTGTGCAGTGATAATTCCTGTGGCTAGGTAAGCTGTGAGTCTATCTCACCCATAACCCACTACAATACTCATTCTTGAAAAGTGGGAAAGAATAAAGGTCGGTCTCATGACATCCATGGCCACAAAGGTGAGGCTGATTGGCCTTGCTGATGTTTTACTACACTCCTTACTGGCACCTCTCATAGATGCAGCGTTCTGGTCACTGATACTATGATGATGCGTGCTCATGCTCTTGAATCTCAATTCTTTTTCTTTGGTGACAATTCAAAGAAGCCTCTAAGAGGTTAAAACTGAAAACTATATTTACAGATGTGAACCGGGCTTTATGCACGTAGATAATGTGAGGTGATGTGGATTTTGTGGTGTCAATATGGGTTATTGAAGTTCATGTCCTCTGTGAGTGGGTCACTATTTAGCTGCTCTAGACATATAGTGTTTTGTCTTCTTTTTAGAGGTCGATTACCAGTCTTTCCCTCCTCACCTCGTCTCTGATATTTCTTCTAAAGTTCATATCTTCACTCACTAGAAGTTCAGACGTCGATAATTAGTGCTGAGCGGTGTTGAGTGGGGTAGCCAGACATGAACACCTACCGGCAATAACAGTTCTCTTAGAGAACCTGTCCAATACCTGACGCACTATCTGTTCAGTACTTATCTCGGAATCCTCGTGCACAACCTGATTTTGGTGCTTCATTTTCTTCTTCATTCTCCGCTGTATTGCTCTTTTCTCCTCATCATTCACCATGCTGCCCAGCACGTTCAAGGCTTTCTGCAAAGGTAATGCAAGGTCCCTGGTATACTCCAGTCTTACAGGTGATATCGTTGTGCAAAGGTTCTCATTCCGTTTCATAAATTCCCGATAAGGCGCAAGCATATTCCAATCCTTGTCAAAGAGATATAGCTCAAGAAATAACCGAAAACACGGGCAACTGCGGTGCCCTGAGCGATGAAGACAACACTTTCTTTTGACCTTGTTACTTTCTGAGCGAAGAAATCACAGAGAAAATCTGGGGCGACGCTTGTGACACGAGATTCAAGAGCATTGAATATCTTTGTCAGCCACTTAGAAATCCAGCGACGGAAGACAATGTTGGAACCATAAGGACCTTCGACCAAGATTGCCTCTGATTGGCCTGGTTGGAAGTTCAATAACTTTCTGAGCACTAGTACTATGTAATATCCTGTCTCTCCCAGCCTAGAAAGTTCAAGGAATGACACGGGAAGTGTGAGCCCCCGGACAATGAAAAACAAACCAACGGCTGGCTTTGACAAGATAGGTATCTGTATCTGAAAGTAATAGCCAGTTTTAGGGTCCTGTACTGGAGCCGCCACTGTGGTGTTACGACACAGGCTGACGCCACACTCTAAGCTTAGTAGGCTGACTGCTAACGTGAAATAAGATATGACAACACAGTCGATTCCTTTGAGGAGAAAGCCAAAAGCAATTAGACCTAGTGCCGTCAGTAATATGTGGAACCTTTGCCAAATGCGCGAATGATGCTCTTCTCAATGACTGCAGGTAGTGGGTAACAAACAGGAGCCCAGCAAGAGCATCATTGCGGTAGCCTGATATCTGTCAAAGGGATGCTCTTCAGATCAATTGACACCTTGTGAGCTTATCATTATCAATGATCAATGGCTGAGGATCTCTTCTCCTCGGTCAGCAGAGTTTCTTCAGCCAGCGTAAGTGTGACTCACCTTGTGGACTCACTACGTCAGACACTTTTAAGACACACAATGTCACAATCTTCATGATCATCACCGCTCCCAACATGACATGCGCCCATAGAAGCTCTGGCTGAGACATCAGCAGTAAATCAGCTAGCGGGCTATGCCGCATTCCAAGCAAGAATAAAGGTATCATGTTTGTAACGATCAATGGACCCAGCCTGTTCATGACGGTGATCTTGATAGATGATGAGCCCGGGATGATGACAATAACTAAGGCATTGGCGAGAAGTAGAACAATTTCAAGCGGGAAACGGATTTCTGAATATCTGAGATAACTGGTCAAGGTGGCCTCCTGGCCCCTTTCCCAGTATGAGGAAAAGCTGAAAGGTAGAGACCTGAACGAAGAAAGTCTATTATCTGATCAATGCAGTGTGTACATCAAGCTAGGGTTATAGTAAGTATGAAGATGACGCAAACCATTGCGTAGATATGGACACTGATCATTTTTAATTAACTACAGCTACATATATTTCATCTATCATAGAAGCATACTTATGTACAATTGGTCAGAGGAAACTACAGTTACTCATATTGGTCAAACGTTGTATTACACTCTGCTTTCTTGACTACTTTCAAATTTTAGGTTTTTCAATACCTTTTTGATGTGGGGCTGCTTATTCAGAGGATACAAATGTGATAGTGCCTTTGATGCACAAAGAACATTTTTGTGCAATGTTTCTTGAGATACAATCAGAGCAACTCTATGGCCTTTTCCGTACGGCTGAACGCCCTGTATCTCTACATCAAATTTTGCGGACCTAATTGCAGCAATAAGGTGGTTTTCAGTAAAATCAGTCATATTGTTCAGCTCTTTCAGATCACTTTGTGCAGTTTTTTGTGCCTCTTCCTTATTGCAAACTGCAAAAACATCACCCTGTTTTTGACGCATCTTTCAGCGTGTCTCTGAAGATGCTGAAGGCGTTAATCTTGAAGCTTTTGCAGCTTTTGAAGTCTGAGGTGCCACACGCACAAACTGTGTGCCATGTTCATCAACATTACTTACCTCGGCCTCACTAGTCTGAGTGTCATCATCATCATCTTGATCTTCTTCAACATCACTAGAAGCTGAGCCTTGAGACATGTTAGCAACTGATAAAGAAGAAGAAGTGGGAAATTGTTCTGAAGAGTTATTTGTCTCTGCAATCAAACCATTTACCCATACATTCAGCTTTTCAAAGTATAAGCTGCCTTTGCACAGGTTCTTCTTAAAAAACCTCTTTAACTGTTTAAGGTCTAGGCTTTCTATCTCTTTTGTCTTTTGATAATCATAAATGCATGAGTACTCTTTGAAGACCTTGTTTATTTTCAGTCTTATTAAGCCACTCTTTATCATAAAATCTCTCAGTACTCAGAGTTATGTTTTTAGCACCAGCAGTCTTCAGAATTGCTGCTGGTAAAGAGAACTCTCAGTTTGTCACAACTTTTTCAATGAATGTATCATTTGTCTTCATATCATTTTTTTTGAAGGCAAGGCTTCTCTTGCATGACAATTTTCATGAGTGGTGTTTTGCTAGTGAGTGAAAAAATGTATGCTGAAAAAGAGGTCTAAGTTTCCTTGAAGTATAGAACTTTCTCAGATTCTGTTCATAATAATTCAGATCAACAACACCTCATAGAAATGATGAGACACCAATTAAGGTGCATGTTGAAGATGAATGGGCAAGTCTCACAAGAGCCAAGAAGCAAATTGAGACTCTCAAGCTCAAGGAGGAACACCTAACAACCGTCAGAGTAGTTTTTTTGGAGGACTACATCTCGTTGCACACTGGTTGAGTGCTCAATAGAGATCACCTTGACCTGACGCTAATGGAAAGCAGGAGATCCTGATATGACTTCAAGCATAAGCTATGAGATTGAATCCTGCAGCGCTTACCGCAACAAAGTAATGCAGTTTGTGGAAACGCTCAAATCAGTCACAGAAAACACACAGCTTTCTCCGTTATGAACAGAGCACATGTGTAAGAAAAGACGAGTTCAGATGCGGGAGACATTGATTGATGATGATGACAGTTCTCTAGAGACTTATGAGAACAAGAATGACGAGTTGCAGTGATCTCTGATAGCTCATTATAATTTTGGGCCAAGTCAGCAATGAATTATTGAGAATGCTATATTCATTGTAGTTCTCAGGGATGACAGTCATGGCTGACAAGGTTCAAACATGATTCTGACAGCTAGATTATTGCAAGAGGGTCCTTGTCAGCGGAGTTGCAAGGGCTGCTTGTAACAACCTCATAGACATAGATAGTGTGTGCTTGCTGTGAGTGAAAGGAATGCTGGGCAGGTGATGGATCCCATATTGAAGCTGCATTCAGCACTGAGACAGTTGCTTGCTGAAGTGTCTCAAACTCATGTTTTACTAAAAAATGAGCTACTTCAATTAGGGAATAGACTGGATGAGGTAAAGACCATTCTTGATGTTGTCAACTTAGTAGCCCACCCATCTGGTCAACATAGGTGCGAAAATGACCACAATAAGAGCGACAATGGAGATGAAGACGAATATGATGAAAGTACCCTGGTTGCAAGTGAAGACAAACAGACAAGCAGATAGAAGGCTTCATCATGACTGACTTTCTGGGTCCTTCGCCAAGACCATTTTTGCTTAGATACCTTAGTAATACGAAATGCTTGTGAATAGGTACTAGCAGGCACTGTTTGCATATGATGACCTCATCACTCTCAACCCCTTCAGAGAAGCCGCATCTCTAGAGAAAATGCGCTGGAAAGAGCTTCTGCACACTACCTAATCATTTCAGCAGTGCACCCTCACCCCACACAGTTGTGAAGCAAAGACCTTACAGTAAGCTAAGGTAATGACGTTGTTCTTGAGCGACGTGGGCCTCAATCATGAGACCAATATCGTCAAAAGGACCAGATGGGTACCTATTCCATGTGGCAACGCAAAGTGGTCTATTGATTCATCCAAACTCCTCACGTTGTTGAGTAATCACTTTCTTAACATCGCCAAGCAGTTCACCAAGGACTGTAACGGTAGTGTTGCAGAAAACGAGAACAATATACGCAATACTTTCAATTATATATGCAAAGCTCAACAGGGCGATTCAGTCTCCGAACTTCAATTCCAAACCGCGAGCTACCAGAGGTTCTTGGTCAAAGAAGCAGCATGATTGATGTTCACAGAAACGGCTGCGGACAAGGGCGAAATCTTTCGGACGTGCGAAATGGTTTACTTAAAGCGCCGCCATTGACCAAAGTGGGCAATGGCGAGTTCTGAAAGGGATCTGATCTCTGAAATAGAATGAATTCGTCCACTTATAAGGTAAGGTCTTACCCCACCACAAAGGCCAGAAACAACGTGCAATATGGACAAGCAGTTCAGAGAACCCATTCCAAAACACCACCAATGTATCACAGAGGTCCTGAACGGAAATCGGGATGAGCATGTCAGGAAGGCAAATCAAGAAAAGGAAGGAAACCAAGGAAGGTTTGAAACTTGTGAGGATGTTGTTTGCGCAAGAGATGTTGACGGCCAATCTTGAATTGAGTGAGGTTAATATATAATTTGTAGATAATTGAGTCAGGGCTAGACAGTAAAGGTAAAGCAGTATGGTTTAATTGGGTGGTCGTCGCAACTGTACGTTGCAACTGTGAATTATATCGAAAATCATCAACAAGCTTGGCGCTCTCTTTGGGCAGCCTCTAGGATCATCTCAAACCTCTCTTGATAAAAATGATGAAGGTTGCTGAAACGCCCTTGAAAGACATCATTGTCACTTCTTTGACGGTCTCTGATGTAAGTGAACAGGACGCAGTACGCTGACCAATGTATGCCTTTATTCTCTTCGCATAAGCTGTGCTGAAGTTTGTTGTTCAGGGCGTCCGCCACGCGATAAACTGCACTCATTGTAAGACCTTGTATGACTCCTTCCTCTTGAATGAATGGGTTCTTTCAGTAGGCTATCTGTGCTGTTATAATCAACTTCCCGAACGGACTGGGATCCTTGTATATCCCAAAGGTAGTTGCTTCACGCAATGCTCATCTCTGACTCCTGGTTTGGAAATCCATTGAATGGGGAAAAGGAAAGACTTCAAACCCTAAACCATATATTTTGGCGTCTGAAGTACAATGTGTTCGTGTTAGTATGACACGTCATGCAGGTTGTCAGCAACATGGGATGAGAGACGCTCATAAAACACAGAGGCTGCGCTGCTGTTGCGAATCACATGCACCCAGGTCACGATGAATACCGTCACACTGATTGTTACTCTGCGAAGCAAAGGTTAGTTTCCCTTTCGCTCCTAGTACTGAGCACTTGTGCTAATGAGGTCATGGACTTGCTTACCTAGATGAAAAGGTGTCACATACATTTGTCGGAAGAGGTCGTAAAGTAGTAAAGATGCTGATGACAGGGTCAAGTTTGAAGGCCGTGTCAAGTGTTTTCGAGAAGAAGCAGGTCTGCAAACAGGCCTGTGACTGGCGCTGGAAAATTACCTACGATGAAAAGGGCACGATAATTGTAGAGAATCCTTTACAACAAAAGGTAACGTTGGAAACAAGCCACAGAAGCCTGACCGAGGCGTATGCGGAACACCTGCGCACCACTCTTGATAATGAGATGGATGCAGGGAAGTTGTGCGCCCTGGCCATAGAGCATGGTCTGAAAACTCCCTGTACTTCCGTCTCTGAACTCAGGAACTTGCTGAAAAGGTGTTTCAGTGAGAAGGAACATGTAGAAATAGAGATGAACAAGTTCTTCGCCGAGCCATCCGATGAAGGCATTGAGAACGTCACATAGATTGGGTTCACATTGAGCTTCATTTAATGGTAGCAAGAGAATCAAGTCAAGACAGAACGTATTTGACAATGCTAGTAGTGTACAATGAGGGACTCTGACAAAACGAAATCAGCCTTATGCACTCTCCCTTATGGTCCTTTTCTGTTTCCGTATTTAATCTCCAGATGCCTAGTTTCCAGTCGCTTAATCTTCAGATTCGTCTGCGCTAATTCTACCTCCTTTGCCTTGACTGCTAATTTGGTGTCCTCCTTCTTCATCTTCAGTTGAGTCTCATTAGTCATTTTAGAGAAAAAGTACAGAACACCTGGGTCCCTCTGCTCTAGAATCTGTGCCGGTATGGGATTGTTGAGATGGGGACCATACGGCACCATGTAAGGTTCTTCACCGAGAGGTAGAAAGCCTGTAAGGTTCTGATAGCCACAAGCAAATGCATTCAGATTGATTGAGAGGTAGAGATCATTAATGAAGTGTTCGACGGGAAGGAGATCATACTGACATGACTCTGTATATGAAACGGCACCAAACTCAGCGTCAGACAGAAGGGGGGACATGTCGTTGAACGGGATCATGAATTTAGGACCCTCAAAAGACTGCTCCGAAAAGTTGTAGTAATGCATGGCTCTCAGGCCGTTCTGGGAAAGTGAAGGAGACAGTGAGCGGTTCAATGTCTGAAGTTCAGACTGTGCAGATGGCGAGGTGTGCTCATCTGCAACGTACTCTGGTGTTGACAGAAATCGTCCCAGTGTGGGAATAGATGAAAATGACAACAGTCCACAATATAGGAGGTGCGGCGCCACAGCATCTGAGACACTTGTAGCTTGAGGTTGATGCGCTTCTTGAGGGGACACAGTCTTGTCAGTTACAGACTCTTGTGTTGTGCTAGTCCAGGTCTCATCCTCAAAGTTGTTTCTCTGCCTTCTTCTCTCAGTCATGAAGTGGGTCAAGCGGGGTTCCTTGACATCCACTTTGTTCTCAGAGTCCCACGCGTAAGGACGCTTGTTCTGGCGCAAACCAATTTCATGAACTGACCTGACGTTGATGCCATTTCTCTTCAGCGGCTCAGTCCTAATTGGCAAGTCTTTCTTCTCTTTCATTTCTTCCTGCATTTGTCTCTGTCTTTGTAGTCTGAACGCTCACTGTGCTTCTCTGTTCTGAATCCTTTGTTTCTTCTGTTTCTCTCGCTTTGTGATGTCATCTGTACTCATTGGCCGGCCCGGTGGGGATCGATGTGCGGTGGGTGATTGAGATTGTGGGCTTTGAACAAGACCCGTATATATCCACGGTCTGTCAGAAGTCCAGTCTTCCTGAATGTGCTGATTCTGATATGGCAAAGACTGTGTTGTAGGTGAAGTGATCATAATCCACTCGACCAACTAATGGCTATTAATTTATGTTCGTACCAGCTGAGATGCGTGCCACCGATTTTGATTTTGATCTTTGCTATCTTTCTAGGGATTCTGTTGCCCTTTGTGTAACGCACCTTCTTCTTATAGATTGACATCTTTACACAGTTCACGCCATCTCTTTGGCGGTCAAATGGGCATCAACTGTTTCCAACCCGTTTCATGATGCACCCCTTGAGCTGAGAGCAGGTGGTAAATGCGTTGAAACAAAGTGATGCCTTTCAAGGAAAGATCTACTGTGAACCCTCAATGGTGTTAAGTTTCATGTGCACTCTGAGATTAAAAAAGGATTGAGTACTCTGAAACCGAAACCAAGTGTTGCTGGTCATCAGGATGACAGTGATGAAGACGCATCTAGGGAAGCGCCAGTTAACCTCAGCCCTAAGCGCGATTCGCGGACTTGAACCCTATGACAGGCAAGTGGGACGATCCCCAATTAGCCTCAGCAACCCTCATCTGAATGCTGCGGCGTGTAATCGCCCACTGCTGGTTTTCCTTTTCAGCTAGTGCGTGACCCCTGAGAGAGATGGCTCCTACAGATTGTGGTAATGATAGTGTAAATAGATCAGAGTTTGAAGGTAAGCCCTGATCCTCAAACTCTTCTGAGAGATTCCCGTGTGCCATCAAGAATAGTGACAGAGGTAATGCACTGCGGTGGTGAATCAATGAAAATGACTCAGGATGTCCAGGCAAGTGAGTTCTATACTTACCTTACATGGGAAACAACTGCCACTCATCAAGGTAGAACGGTGAGAAGCACACCGACCTATCCGTCAAACACATAGCAGACCTCTACCTTGTCCCCAAAATAGACCATACTGCTGTGCTCTGGATCTGATCAGTGCACACATATAACGGATGCCTTAGTTGAAAAAACACACGCTGGTAACTAAGCGCCTTCATCCTTCTATTCTTGTGTTTCCTTAGTAATGTTGACTGTACCTAACCACCTGAAATGGTGCCCGGTGATAGATTTGACCCTATCTTAGTTAAGGTTTGTGGAGTGGAACATTATATGGTATCCGCGCCGCAGCAAAGCCATGGTCGGTCCCAGACTGCTGGGCCGGCGGGGTACGACTTCCGGTACAAATACAAAGGGAGGTACAAATACCTAAAGGTAGGTACCGTAAGGTAGGTACCTTACTTGCATCACTAATTATTATTAAGCACTCATGAATACCTACCTATACCTAAGGTACCTTACATACTACAATGTCAAAATTCTAGATACTAAATATAATCATGATAACACAGTCTTTGAAACACTTCACTTTGTTGAACGCACCTAACCTGAATAGCCGGTAGAACATGATAATTAATTACACAGCTTGATCATTGCAAGTGATTGGTCTGATGGTTGCGACACTATCCCTTCTGTACTATTGCCGTTGACTTTTACTTCAAATTTGAAGTGAAAGTTGATTTCCTTGTCCTCACACACTGTGTTCTCATTTGAACATTTGACTTCACAAGTTGGTGAAATAGGGTCTAATAAAGGTTGACTCAATCGATTGCTTATATCCTTGTTACTTTTGGACTGCGTCGGTAGGCTGCTCGGCAGAGTTAATGTAATTCTCGGAATATCTCCAGACAGCTTCTGTACAGTTTGCTCATCTTTGCGGGTTGACTTGAAGGTGCAATGACCCATTGAAATGCAATCAAGTAAAAGGCCAGTCACGCAAGATCTCTGAAAATGCAGAACCAAACTTGGTTTAATAGGTATCTGTGGGACGCCAACCTTGCACAGTAAATTTAGGCCGGTCATCCTGTACATTGAAGGCGTACCACCTGTTCAATCCCATGTTTATGGAACAGCCTCTCTTCTTTGAGGACTGTCAGGCAGATCCGAATTCTTGCCCGATATGATCCAACCATGACGGTGACTGTGAGTGTGTATATGATGATAGTGTAGTCTCCTTGCGCCGCTGTGCAGTACTGAGGTGTGACTGACTTCAGAAGTTCCTTCACATCTGTCTTCAATGCAACTCAACACGGTCTTGTCAGCTTCAGAATAGTTCACAAGTTGAAGAGAAGCCACTATGACAAACCACGAAGCACACAGAACAAAGCATACAGATTGTGCTATGCTGCGGTGTAGAAGCATCAGGCTCAAATCAAAAGCTGTAGCCCCCTGAGGAAGAATAGATTTGCCTGGTCGAGATCAATAAATGCAGTTATACTAGAACTGAAACGCGGAGGGCGAGTTGTCTATTTACTGATGAGCGCTGACTGACAAATGATACAATTTCCCCCACTTGCTGACCTCTGTGTGAGGGCAGATGGTGTCTTGCTCCCCTGAATCTGATAGTCAGTCTATGTTGCCGCATAGAGCCGACCTTTGTTTCACCCGTATTGGCGTCACAAGCTCCTTTCTGTGCCTTTGATCATTGTCTGCTGGTGGTCAATCTTTGTGAGGTGGGTTCCAGACCAGGAGCTGCTGATCTGGCTGACGGTCTGGCCAGACAACATCACCGGCGATTTATCCATTGAATCTTGACGGCGACGAACCGCAAAAGAGGCTCGGTTAGCGGCGGTCATAAAGAAAACGGTCATCCAGCAATCGACCTCAGGGCAATGGGAAAAAGGTTGAGGCTTAAGTAACAACTCAAGCGCTGCTGGTGAAGTCTTACTGTTGTTCGCCGTTCACAGAGGTTACAAAGGGAAGTCACAACATTACGGCGTCATGGGTCCCTGTCAGTTAATACAGTTGAACCTATCAGATGCGACAAGAAGGGTGACAACATACGTTGATGTGCAAATATTACGACTGTTACCGGATTTCCCAGATAATGCGCCACAATTGAATCAAGATCTTCTGTCAATCAATTTTTGGCCATATGATATCCGTGAATTTCACCGCTTGTTTCAGTGGCTTCAAAAGGAAGGCAATGGGCGCACAATTGACTGGCCTTGGCCAGAACCAGGAAAGGCCACCGATGCCACCGCACACTCCATGCTCAAAGCTCTGCTTGTTGCCTTTCAGCTCAAGCACCGTACGTTTTTCAGATACATCTGGCGGCAGTTCTTGCGCGTCTTGGGGGCCTTGTCACCCAGCCGTCTCGCAGACTGGCTCAGTAGATTAAGGAGAGAGCGTTGTTGCTGGCTTCTGCTGGCCTGCGCGTACTCAAAGAAGACACTCATTTGTCGTTTAAATCATCTCGTCGCTTGGCCAGGCACTGTTGTACGGACTGACCAGACCATCCAACACAGTCTTGATTACCAGGCCCCGAGGAGCATTCTTGCCCTGAAGCTGCATCATTGCATGTATGTATACATGAAGGAGACGGTCTTGTGTGCTACCTGTCACCTCATTAAAGTATCTTGTCCCGCTGAACACAGCACAAGTCAAGACAATGGTGGCCTTTCTGAAGCGGGAAGCTTCATAGTTCGGTGCTGATAGATCTTGTTCACTGTTGCAGACATGGGTCTGGCATCTGTCAGCAGATGTAATGTAAGGTAGATTGAAATTAGCTTGTGTAGGCAATCTTAATCAATCAGACAGAGACATAAGCTGAATAGTTGCCACCATACTTCACCTACATGATCATCATAATGATTGCATGTGAGCGCCGTGTCTGACTGTCCACGGTCATATTAGTTCTCAAATGTCTGTTGTTGGACCCATAACCCAAACTATTAATGGAAGCGGTGACCCGCCTAGCTAGGCCAGGTTGCAGAGGACCCCAAAAGTGTCAGAGCTCATTCCATCGTCACAAGCAGACGACAGCTTACTGGCTGTTTGAATTTGGGCATTGCGTTCAAGTTCAGGGCACAACATATAACGGAAAGCAAAATGCACGGCTACAGTGAAGCAGCAACGGCGGTTCCGCCCCTCTCTCGGTGGTCAACAGTCAGGGACTTCATCGAATTCGTAGCAGACAAGGGTTTGCAGGAGGTTTTCAATCTAAAGTTACTGAAGCCGCCAAGGATTTTAAAGTCATTGAAGCTGCTCAGAAGGAGACTACTGAGGACAACGGAGCTGCCTAGAAAGAGTTTGACGTCACTGTCACTGAAGCCCCTTAGAACAAGCTTGCCGCTGTTGTTAGAGGAGGTTTAGCCTGCTTGCTGCGCAGGTTGCAGCGCGAAGTTGATGGGAAGAGCACCCACAGCCGAAGAGATGACACTACTCATCAGCCCTCTTCCTGCTATTCAAGCCTTGTAAAGGAGGCGATTTTAGTGTCACTTCACCATCAAAATATACCTGAGAAGCGACAAAAATGCAGTCATCATTTGAGATTCATTCAAGGCTGTGATCCAAATAGTTTGGTATGGGATCCGTTAACAAGACGGTACCTTACCTTTACCTTACCTTATGAGTAGGTAGGTAAGGTAGGGTTTTGCTAACAATTAAACTTTGGCTCACCTTGCTTACCTTAGGTACCTACTTCAGGTAAGCTGAGGCGTGTACATTAAGGCACCTTACGTAAGGCGCAAGCGCTGCAAGTGAGCCGCCCCTGTAACTACACTTGTCAGAGAGTGTAGAGAGATCTACCTTTAGGTAGAGAAGGAGAGTGCAAATATCGACTTCTTCTACCCGGCAGTCCTAGCCCTAATTCATGTTATTCTATGTATGTGCTTACTCACTGCCACATAGATGTAAATTGGCGGACTTAACCGCTGCACTGAATGAGCTTGCTTACTGAGGTCCAATTCAAAAGAAGGATGACTTTGATCACAAACCAATCAACCTGAGTGCAAGAGCAACCATCCACAGCTGAACACACCATCCTGCTTACAATGAATCGGAGAGGGGTACAAGGTCTGTGGGCCCGCGGCTGTCTATGCGTCAACACTGTTTGACATATATGGTGTCTACAAAAGGCAATGAAATAACAGGACGTCGATGGGGCTCGAGTTGAGGCAAGATCAAGTTTCACGTTCTCAGCCATGCATGCAAACAGCAGACAAGAAGACCGGAGCACCGTCAGCTCTATTCGAGATTGGAGATTTTTAGCCGCCTTGTTATTCTTCTGCCTTCTGCTCGCGAGCGGGTTCGTATGCTCTGGCTGTTCCTCCCTGCTACGAAGTCGGTCAGTTTGGCTGATCAGGGCTAAACTTCCTTTGTTTCAGCGCTAGCATCATTTCTTTCTTTGTGATAGCTTCAGGGCAGACGGTGTCAACTGCAATACTCGTCGGGACATACATCCCTATAGCACTGGCCTGGGCCGTGCTCGCCATCTGCAATCTGAAATGAAACTACGACTTGGATCGGATGTGCTTCTCTACGTACGTACACAATGTTGTGTTTACCTTAAAGGAGATTGCTTCAAGACTCCGTTCATCAGTACGAAATGTTTTCTGTACTTAGTCTGACTGGTGTAGTGTGGCCTTATTCGCGCTGGGGCCCGCCCTCATTCAATTAGCCCTTCTCTATGCGAAGGATTGGGAGATCCTTCTTCTCTTCCTCATTCTTTTGTGTACAGGCAACTTGTCATACCACATGGCAACTTCTCTGCATCTGTTTCTGAAGATGGCTCTTGCTCAGTCGGCGATGGTTTGTGCATCAAAGAAGCCATCGGGGCAAGGTCTAGAAAACGGGGCAGGACCCAGCGCAGAATCCGTGTTCGACTGGCGGCATTCTGGGCTTTTCTCTCAATTCTGCCATTGTTTTACCCAGAAGTAATAAAGAGTGTTGTTCTGCCTACATTTGTCCTCTTCATCTCAAAGACGGAAAGAATAGCATAACTTGATCAATCAATCCTTTAAGAGTCTCTCTTATAATGCTTCACCAAGTTGGATCAATCAAACCATATGCAAGATGCTTGACTGATAACTAATACTGAAACCAAATGATGAATGGTCAAGAGCTCCATCTGCCTCAAGCTTATGGATCCTGCTTCATCTGAAGCATTGTGTGGTTTGCTTCAGATCTAGAGCATTTGATCTTGAGGAACTACTAAATCTTTTCGTCTGACCATGATTCATTCACTAACTGACATACGCCTATCGATCACCATAAGAAGAGCCCTCACGCCTGCAACAGCTACTCTGAACAGATAGATAACGAAAAAAAGGAAAGAATTCGCTGCTGACCAACCACCCTATTTCTTTCTTGACCTCAGATTTCTTCTAGTTAGGAACAATTCTTCTTTCAGTTTCTCTTCCGTTGATGGCTGGTCATGGACAAGATCCGAAACCAACACTACGACGGTGTCCAGCCTTTCCTTATATGCTGTAAACTCTTTCATGATACCTTCAAATTTAAGCCCATTTCCCGCGGCCTTTGCTTCGGCCTCTTCTTTGACATTGTCCAGTGGTTTCTTATTTGCTGCGACTCTTTCTTGAACATTCTCAATAAATTGTTTGAACTGTTGCATCCGCCTCTCGAGGTTTTCCAACCTCTGTGTTGGCTCATTGAGGTTTTTGAGCCGTTGCACCCGCTGCTTGAGGTTTTTCAACCTCTGCGTTGACTCATTGAGGTTTTCGAGCCGTTCTATCCGCTTCTCAAAGTATTTGAGATATTGGCTTGCCGTGAATTGTGTCTTGTGCTGCGACTTCTCACATCTCTTTCCTCAGGCTTTCAGATTGATAAGCCGGCTATTTAGGTTCCTGATGTTTCGGGTATTTGCATGCACGTGCCCCTCAAGTTCAGGTGACAGCAAAAACCTGACGGGTGGCTGCCCAGTGGCTGCCCAATGGACTGATAAGGATACATCCTGGCGGTTGGTCTTCAAACACGGTTAACACAGCTTAATACCGAAGGGGGAATTCTCATGGGTTCACCTAGAGCCATTTGTGCGCGTCTGAACGTGAGTAACCTCTTGTGGCCGACATCTTATAGCTCTGTGTTCAGCCATCAATTCTACAAGAAAGAAAAAGTGTAGTGAGAGGGAGCGAGTAATGGAGGAGATTGAATTGAAATCCGCTTGTTGATTGAAGATGAAGAATGACAGTGACGGGCAGGTGCCAGAGTTACCCTTACCTACTTATACAATTTATTGAGCGTAATAGAAGAATGTAAGTGAAAGCACCGCATCTTGAAGTGCGTCCATGCCGCCTGAAGAAATGTAGAACGCAGCAGGGCACCAGCAAGTCATTTGGCATGTGGAATCTGCCAGTTCGAAATCCTTGACTACGACTTCTTTGCTTAACTTATGCTGACCATAAAACCACATATCCGGATTTCCAAAATAGACACAGAAAGCCATTTCAGCTCCACCCACAACCCGTAGGCTAACATAAATTGCCAGCAGCAGAGACAACCAACCTTTTCCCTGCAGCGATAAAGGGCGATATCAATAATCTCTGACTGTCACATTACTGCCTAGGTTGATGCGGCACAGCCTCAACATCAGAGATCGAAAGTCCATGGCTGAAAGTAACCTTTCAACAGGTAAAGGTAGCTCCGTTGAAGAGTATCAAAGAGGCGAGGAGCGTTCTGATAGCTTCAAAGCCAGGATTATGTACTTAATTGACAAGATCACAACAGATGAAGGGATGAAAGTGAACTACTCTTTTGAGTTGGACCTGCAGTACCTTACCTTTACCTAAGGTACCTAAGGTATGGTAATGTACCTCAAGGAGAGGTCTAGGTAAGAAGTACAAAGGTACTGTGCGCACTGATCCTTGTTCCACAGGTACCTTAGGTACCGTAGATAAAGTAAAGTTAAAGTAACTTACATGTACCCTAAGGTACCTTACCTAAGGTACCTCAGACCCCCTCACAGGCAAAAAACTGCGCGGCAATCAGCCTTACTGTACCTTACCTAAGGCACGCTAAACCTTACTTCAACTTCATTACGGACACACCATCTCTTCATCACAAAACTACTGTACCTAAGGTATTTTGTAGCCTTACCTTACCTTTTCTACTGTAAGGTACCTTAGTTTATTTACCCCACCTTTGGCCCCTCTTGACTCAGTTTTCAACTCAGCATGCTAAACTTGTCGACAGACTCTGTTCCTTACGCAATGCCAGCCGCCGGGTGTCAGCATGTCATCAAGACGTGGGTCAGCATTCTCACTAGCGATAGAAAAGCAGAGGTACTCATAAATGGTCTGCTTACCTCCCTGACTTGTCAGCACATGTAAGTGTAACTTGATGCTGTGGTGAATGTGCTTTGCAATACTTCCGGTACGGGTGGATCCATCGACGTGTGTATAATGATTGATGACAGGCTCTGTAGCATTACCCGGGGTACCGGACAGTGTCAATATTCCCCTCAATGCCTCTGGCCACAGCCGGGAGCGTTATTATGGCCACGATGCGTCAACCCCTATTGCGATAGGCTCCGTGATTTGCACAGCAAGTCAGCTTCCCGATGGCCAATAGTAGGTTATAAAAGTATAGGTAAGAAGGGGATCTCCCAACACGATTGTCAGGGGAAAATGAAGACCAACAACATTATCGGAGCTGGTGAGCTCTCTGACCGACACCTTATTGCCTAGTTCTCACTCAGTCTATGGTCCTAGGGGCAAATTCAGTCGTGCTCCGACAAAAGCGCGGGGGCATTGATGTCGCCTCCAAAATGATCAAAAGGGGTCATGACCAAACAATTTCGCCTGAAGCCATGAGGGAGATGGCTATCATGGCTAAGTTCTGTGAGGATGTCGGTGACGATGATGTCAAAAAGCATATCGTGCAGTTCTACAAAGCCGAACTTGATGATCTCAAGTGGATCAAGCTGTATCTCAAACTGATGGGTGGTGGTACATTGGCCAATCTGTTGTGGGACCCCACACAGGCCGCGAACGTTCAAGATTTCTTCAGACAACTTATGCTTGGGCTCAGTTTCATTCACAAGCACAATTTCATTCATTGAGACCTTAAACCTGCCAACTTACTTCTTACGACGGATCAAAAGGTGCTCAAAATAGCCGACTTCAGCTTGTTGAAGCTCTACGCGGAACACGCGTTTCATACCATAGTGGTAAGCAACAACACTCCCAACTTGGCGTCCGCAGTGGTGCTTAGTTGTCAGGTTTGCACTCTATACTATCGGCCCCTGAAGCTACTTTTGGGTTTTATACAGGGTGAGCACTTACTTCATTACGGACTTGAGGTAGACATGTGGTTCGCAGAATGTATTGTATGAGAGCTTGCTGAACAAAGGCCCTTGTTTGTGCAGAAGAAACTATCACAATTCCCCATGAGCTCTGGCATGGATCAAGTAAAAACGATTTTGAAGTAAGTAAATTAATTCACCATCTTTACAGCCTGAGGGAATAGAGGTCTAGCGTTCAAGGCTTGAAGCAAGTGTTGCCTTGACTGGCATAGATTTCACCTGAGAAAATGCTGGAACAGCTCAACAAGAAAGTTGTATCTAGGGATTCAATTGAATAATTTGGCATCTCCAAGACGTATTGCCCGTTTTTGCTCTGAAAGATAGTGGCTCAATAATGCTATGAACGAGTACAAAAGCAGCTACAACCGATATAATGCTTACCTTCATAACTCGACGGAACTTCCTACTCCAAGCTTTCTTATGATCTTGGGGGCCTGCTGGTTCAATAAGGGCGTGGAAGACGCAGCAACTACGTCAAGTTGTGTAGCTGGATGGAGAGATTGCTCGATTGGTTTTGCTAATGTGGGCGGTATGTGCGTTTAGGGTATTTGGTCTACCGTGTGACGGACCCAACGCCAAGATTGAGCAACTCGATTACTACCGTAAGCTGCCCATGAAAAACGGACCTGCTGCCAGTCTCCACAGGGTTCACTACCAATCACTTGTTAAGGTGACTGACCTACCGCAACCGCTTGCTCTGCCCGCTTACCTTACACCAACTGACTCAATCATTCAGGCTCTCCTTGTTCTCGTCCCAACCCAACATTTAACCGTTCAGGAGGCTCTTTGTCATCCATACATCTCTAAACGCCAGTAGAGAACTATTGACACCAATCAGGTTGTGATACACCTGTAAATAATGCGCCGAGGGCCTGTCAGCTTCCTGGGTCTTTTACAATGTCAAGGTACCAGGCTCTAACTGTGAAAGATGGATCTAACGTCTGTTCCCGTTGCAATGAGGTGTTAAAAGGGGAGAGTCAGCGGTAGCGGCAACGCTTCACATGGACATTCTAAAGACGGCATACTGTTGTTGCCCTACTTTTGTTTTCACTGGTTTTCACGATAGGCCATGACCTATTTCCGGCATCTCTAGCAAGTCAGCCCGGATTGTCCGCTGAAGAACGGCCTGTTGTTAGCTACAGGGCTGTTCATTCGACGCCGCTGAAAAGTCCAATCGACTCAATCGCGGAACCAATACTACCAAGCAAAGGCCCAGCCCCTTCACCGTCATCGTGAGTATACACATACCCTGTTGGCACCGAAGCTTATCCTTTTCCCAAATGAGGGATTTCGCACACTTCTCTCTCAGGCTGTGTACCTCTCTATATAGTTATATAGTCTGAATCTCTACCCGTCTCAGCAAGTGCAGACTTTCAAGACCTTTACCCTCAATGCAATATTTGAAATCTGTATGTACGCTCTCCATACTTTGCTAACAGCGCTTGGTGAATTCATGCGAGAGTCTGTGAAGTCTGATCTGCCCCAGTCATGATTTGGCATGCCGGCTTACCCTATCCCAACTTCCTCCTTGGATACCTGCTCAGATTTAGCAAAGGAATGGGCTGGCATTGCTACCTTCGCCTCAAAACCAACACCGAACAAACAATGCTGGCCCAGATGGCTGGACGTTTGATAGGTACCTTCCAAGCAGATTGATTGTGGGGTTGATTAAAGGGCTGTAGGACAATGTGCACTTCGCTACTAATGGAAAATTGACCCTTCACTGTCCCGCAACATATTCTTCTTCAAGGAAGACTGAACATCACCTCTCCGGCCGCGGTCTAGAATCTCTAACGCCCTGTGTCAGAAGTTGTACTACCTCATCTGGACGCGTTGCACCCAACATGTCATCCATCTTAATCATCCAAACACTCAACCAAATCTCACCAGCGACAATCATTACGCTCAGCCAAGCTGTTCCGATTGTGGATATTCACTTCAGTGGTCTTGCGGTTGGGGGTATCCCACTCTCCACGTCAGCCATCACCAAGTTCATGCACATCACGATCACAGTCCCTATTAGTGAACTTGGTAAAGGGAAACGGCTTAACCGATACTTTCCTTGTCATTGTTACTGGGAATCCTATTTTGAAAACTACTTGAGGCCCTACTGGTGTTTCTAACTGAGGATTCTTTCAACCGCTGAAAACGTATTGTCAGGATTGAACCCGTTATCTCCTTGCGTACCTGAATGTATTCCCTCAGCCGCTGCTGATGATGAGGAAACGGGGTGCAGGAGCAAGGGAAGGTGAAAGTGAGGGTGAGATGAGTATTAGAAGGGAGTATCGTCAACATTGCAATTGACTGATTATCAATGTGAATGTCCCTTAGACTTTCGCATGGTTGTATGTTGTATGCCTCAATCACAATCAATGGAGCAAACAGCGGGAAGCTTCGTTAATTTTCCAAATCATGTAACTCTGATGATAATAATTCACCAAAACTTCAGGACCTTCACATGCGGCACTGTGGTCATCTGATTGAGATCTCCTCGCACAACCCGAGTCACTCTTTATGCTCTGCAAATCGTGTAGCCAATACTTTGTCGTCTCAACTGTAATCATCATCATCAATTGCATAAGAGGCATAGCCATCTTCAATCCAAGAAAAGCTGGATAAGGATCCCAAGATGCTCCCATTTGCTGCGTGGGGTGTTTTGACCGAGAGTGAGGCGCTGTCTCCTAAGGACCTGCGTCTGAACTTGAAAAGACTGATCTTCTTCTCATCTGCAGTGCAGGGACTGATAAGGGTTGAAATTTGATCCATCAGATTCAACGGCCGTATCCAATCAACACCACCTCTTGTGAACTCCAGATTCAGTGTGTAAAGAGCTTCTGACATCACAAAGACTCAAGCAGAAGATCTTGAAAGATCGGCAATACGCTTCAGAATGCTGGCATTGCTACCGTATCTGTTCAGATCTATGCTAAACTTACAGTCATCTGAAGATGCTTGATGTAAATCGTCAGACCTCAGCTTGAGCAGCTTTCTTATTGTGGTAAGTTTCCGTGGGTCAGTAGAAGGACTGCGTTTTCATTTCGATGCCAGCCCCGTGATCTCCAGATTCTCATCACCTTTACATGCTGAGGTAGACCTTCGACTGTACTTTGCTTGGTTGGTGAAAGGTGTCTTAATAACCTTAGGATCGAAACTAACTAGACCCGAGCGCACTTCGATGGTCATAGAAGACGTGCTCACAGATACTGCTGCCTCGTTCCTCTTCGCTTCATTTGATGATGCCTTTTGAATTTCTACGATAGAGCTGTTGAATGTGGCGGGTAGGACCTGAACACTTGCAGCGGTGGTTTCTTTTCACAATGCAACCTCGGCGTCTGCAGCCGGATCATAAATGTGAGTAGGTGGTTGTTGAAATGATCCTGAGGGCAGAAGATAAATAGTGGCGGTTTGCTGCCCAGGTTCAAGGAATTTTCACGTCGTAATTGCCCGGTAGTTGCGCCTATGAGTCTTGACAAAGGCCCTATTTTTGATGACCTTACGTTGTGGTATCTGCTGCCATTCATTGCCCGCTTTAACATTCCACTTGTGTCTGTGCAAGATTCACTCACAAGTTCCCAGAAAGGTAAAGCAGTGATTGAGAGGTTGGAAGATGGCGATAAAGGTAAGGTCGGTGTCAGCTGACAGTGACAGCTCACAGGTTAATGAGGGAGTACAGTTCGAGCTCAGCAATAATTGCAGACACATGCTGGAGCACTCTTCGCCAGACACTCTGGGGTAACCTTTGGCTTCTGATTCAGTCTCCACAGATTTGAATTCCTGATGGCGTTAAACCATTGATCTGTTGTTCCAAGAATGGTCCTACCTTGGGGTAAGTCATTTTGCGTTTGGGAGCCCTTGAGCGCCAAGACGACTTCTCTTTCAACGCGCTTTTGAGGTCCCTCTTGCGTCCTCTCATTAACTTTGGTGATAGAAGTTGTCTTAGAAGAAGGACATATGCATCGCCATTCCATCTTTGATTAGTATAGGAGATAGAGGGTTCTGCGAATGAGTCGAAATGAATTAACCCCTAAAGCTATTGAAATGACCACCAAATGACTTCAATGGAATGACGCTAAGAATTCCTCCTTGCAGTATCATTTGTGGTAGGAGAAGGCGATTTGCTGGTCCGAAACGTATTCAGTAAGGTAAGGTAAGAAAGTGATACTAACTTAAGTGTACCTTATAGGTAGGTAGGTAAGGTTAGGTGTGTGGTTGTATACTTTGATAGTCGTCACTCATAAAACGCGTCGGCGCGTCGGTGCGTTTATAATGTACACAAACTTTAGGATACCTACCTAGTAAACAAACAATAGAAATTCATTGATAGATTTTTGATTAATTCTAGCACTAATCATGAGGTCTATGAATGCCCTTCCTGCCGTCCGCCAATGTTGAAGGTTGATACCATTGTAACAACCATGAACATGCTGGAAATATGCTGTAGTGTTTCAGGAGTGTGGCATTGCGGCAACTCTCTGGTGCACGGCCTTGAGTGGTAGAATCACATGCTGTTCAGTATCTATAGGTAGTCTTAAAAGTTCTGATTCTGAAGAGGCCTCTTTGCTGAATACACCAGCCTGTCAGGTCAGTCGCACTAAAAGACTCCTGCTGCATGACTGTTGTCAGCCGTGCATGAATAGACTGACAGTCAAGCGGTGGGGCGCAAGCCCCTTCATCACAGCTACACAACATAGAGCCCTCAGATTCCCCTTCAATGAAAGCCAGATGTTTTCCCTGCTCAGTCAGGCATCATTGCTCGCTTCTACCTTAAGCTTACGATTGCACCAATGTGTTAGCAGAAAAGGTCATCTTCCTCAAGTATGAGAAACTCCTATTGAGAGGTGAAGTGGACGGGGATTTAGTCCATCTAATGGACATTAATCAATGTGAAAGGGAAGTTAGGTTGCTGCAGTGAAGTATGGTGTTGAACCTCTGCGCATGTTCAATTGGTTGCACCAGGACAACAACTGGCACACTGCAACATTGTGACAGTGACTCAAAGTCAGAAGCTGGTGGCTCAGCTTGCTCTCTCATTTGCTAGAAACTCAGATGGTTAGGGGCCTTCTCTGATGCAAACATTGAATCAAGACTATCAAGCAACGTCAGAATCAAATTGCTGTTCAAGAATAATCTCAGGTTTCAGATCTTGAAGCCTGAATGTTCTCTGTTGAGCTCTGTTGTGGCTCACTTGTTTACTACGGGACCACATGTAACCCTCTTACGCATATCAATAAAACACGTGTCTTACTGCATATATAGTCAAGCAATAATCTGTGAGCACACCACCTCCTCATCACCATTTTTGCACTTTACAAGACATGTGTCTTACTGCATTAACTGATAATCTGCTATCTGTTCAAGCACGAACCTCTTCATCAGCATTTTCACACTTCTCTTATCACTGTAGCCTGTTTCTTTCAATGACATTATTGTCTGACAACATCACATTCAGTGAATCATTAACACAACACAAAGCGTCAATTCTTGAGCTGAGTAGCAATGATCAGGCAGATATCATCTTCACTGTAAGATATTCATGATTTTTAAGTTTAACAAACACTGATGAGTACTTCACAGTTTACATGCTTTGATGATGATAAGAATGATCATATTAACTCTTGTAAGCTGAAGTATGCTATAAAAGTTCTAAACTTTAACCTTTCTGACAATGAAGTTGTCTTCATACTTTAAAAGAGTGAGATATCTGTGAAATCTTTTAAATCCCTTAATAAAACAGTTAACATTAACAACATTCAGAACACAAGTAATATGAATTTCTTGTATCTTCATCTCTTTTAAACAACCTTTAATGAGATCATGATTAAACATTTACACACAGAGAACTTAAAGAACAAGGCAATGTGTGACTTCACATGTTCAATTGTGATGAAAATGACAAGATTGATCTGACAGATTTACAATGCAGAGAGATGAAGTTGAACTTATATTCAGAAGATGAAGTATTATGTGACATGATTTGTGAATTCAATCATAATGAGAATGACACAATTAACCTGAAAGAATTTACAGCAATAATGATGATCACAAAGCAGTTCAGCTTATAGTCTTACTGCAGCTTACTCAGCAATGGCTCTACCTTAGGGAAAGTCACTGATTTCAGAAAAGGGTTTAATCACAATGTTAGTGACAGCTTAGAGTCTAGCTCAACTTTTGTAGTATGCAGTCACATAAGTGGTTGAGGTTTTTTGCGTGCATGTTGAATAATCTATTTTGTATTTTTGAATTTTTTAAATTACAATATGTAATATATTTTCGGAAATTTTGCGGCTGAAATCTTTCAGACATTGATATCTATGATTGTCATACAGATCTCACTGTTACTGATAGCTGTTGATGTGAGAATCAATTCTACTCAGTGAGATCTATTAGATTCTGAATTTACAGCTAAAAATCTCTATGTGTGGTTGTTTTTCTATGATGAAAGATCATATCTGAAAAAGAAGTTGTGAAGGGCTGCCTGTAAGATTTCCGCACGCACTTTCTAATAGCACTGTAATAGCAATGAACATAATCATCAGCTTGTTGTCAAGCAAGTAAGAAATCAATGCTTATGATTCAATACTGATAACTAATCAATATATTTCTCATTTAAGAAACTCACTGCAGAGAAATTGACTGACATTTACATCAGACAGATCATATATTGCTACAGAGAATCTAAAGATATTGCTTCTTTATTAGTGCATAATGATCTGAATTCTGTTATCAACTTCAAACACAACAAAGACTAAGCATCATCTTTCATTCACTTAGAATAATATCTACACTGTTACTGTTGTGAAGAACAGAATGACTGGGTATCTCTACTGTCAATGATGAAGTTTGTGTATGCAAACAGAAAGCATGCTATCACTGATCAAACACTATTTGAAGCTCTTATGAGCTATCACTCAAGGATTGTTCACAACGCCATTTGTTAAAGGTCTTGTGTTGAGAAGGAGCTGTGAGAATCTCAGGCATGAGCATGACATTGTAGAGAGAAAGATACCAATACTATTCTTATTGCTTGTTCTAGAACCTAACTTCCTTGTTCTATGCATGTGCAAAAGACCACAGTTGGTCTGTGATCTCGAGCGCCTTTAGTCGCTTGAACCAACTAACCTTCAAAAGGTCATTAGATGAATTGCTACCAATTCATCTACTAAAGGCATATATAAGCGCGCCCAATATCACATCCTCCCCTACTTAAAGCCTTACGTCCGCGTAAGCTAACAAGATCTTTGGGTCTTTCCAAGTAGAACTACCTGTCTAGCTTGGCGTGTAATATCTGCACCTCATATACTAACCCCCAAGGGCGAACCTTGACGAGGGTAGAAAGATCTGACTGCCGTCAAATGTCGGGCTCGAACCCCAGACCTTTCGTTCTCGTTTAGCAATTCATCTATTGTGATCTCGAGCGCCTTTAGTCGCTTGAACCAACTAACCTCCAAAAGGTCATTAGATGAATTGCTACCAATTCATCTACTAAAGGCATATATAAGCGCGCCCGATATCACAGGTCAAATTATCCTATGTCACCGGAGGCAAGAGTTCTGCTTGCATTCCTATCTCTTCATATCTGTGCTATGGGTACCTAAACCAACACTGTATATACAGACATGAAACCAGCCAGAACAACAGAAACTCATGTTCCACCGTGCTCTTAACCCTCTCTCACCCTAAATACCTTCGGCACCTCATGAAAATACCATCACCTTCTTGATCTCCGTGATGGCCTTTGCCGGATTCAAGCCCTGGGGATACGTCCGGCTGCAGTTGAGGATCGTATGGCAATGATTCACGCTCATTGAGTCGTCAGTATGGGAGACTGTTTACTCTGCCTTGTGGGTTTGCTCCCACTTTGGAGATTTGCCCTCCAATATGGATGGGAGACTGAAGTTGTACGGAAGGACTGTATAGGATCGCGCTGAAGAAAGAGAAGTGCATGGCTATCATCTTAAGGGCCCAGACACAAGTAACGCGCTACAGCACAACGCGGTGGTCAAAGTGCCCTTATCTGTCCCGAAGCGGCAATGGATTTTCAGGAGAACCGCGGCGACGAGGGCATATGAGACTAACTAGTTTAAAAAGCATTTCCACCACGCTGCTGTCATCCCAGTCACATGGCTGGCCTCTAATTGCTTCCTCAACAGCTTTACCCTGATTGCCATTGTATCTGCTACAGCACCCTCCAGTACTAAGGAATTTTCCCAGCTGAAGGCAGCATTAATATTGGCGGTCCATTGTGCCGACAGCAGTCAGGGGCTGCCTACAATCTCGAATTGTTCAATCCTACAACGTGAAGCAGTGCTGTCACCGCGCTACATTGGCAGCTCCGCTTGGGGTGAAATCCAATATCAGATGTCCGCGATGCAAGGGTTAGATGAACTGAGGCGTTCATTAGCTGCTCCCAGGATTCAAGTTCAGGGTCAAGGCCCGGCAGCTTGTATCAAAGACGACATGAAAGCCATACATACAATATCTCATAGTACTTACTGGTAAAATCCATCCACCATTGCAATCCTTTGAGCCAGTTGATGTATTCGTGAACGCGTACTTCAGCATCAAGAGTGGGTGATGTTAGCGTGCCAAGATCAGGAGTGTTTGAAGAGTAGCAGCCTACCAAGGGAGAAGGCTGGTAGAATCACAAAACACCGCATGATCCTCACGTGTACCTGGTCATGTTACAACGCGTTCTAGCCAATAGGCCAGAATCAATGCACGGAACACAAGGCAGACAACTACCTACATAACTGAGTGAGATGGGCGGGCACATACACCAAACATTGATCGGGATGGCGTGGATGATATAATTACCCTACCTACGAGCTCATATATCATCAGGCTATTTTGTCTATCTAGCTTCGCGTATCTTTGTCTTCACTCTGTCAGGCTCATTCGCACAATTACTCCTTAGGTGAACACTTTAGTTGATTCAGCTCTCACCGTAGCTTTGTTCGCCACCACCACCACTCTGACCATCGTCACCGACTCAATCTGTTACCTGACAGCTCTACGGTCGCTCATATGCTTTGCGCACCAAGTGTCTGCACCTTCACCAAAGTGAATATCTCACTCCTTCTCATGCCCAAGGAGCAGGATGAGTCGTCACCTCCCCGCTTAAGCGAATCCTCGTCAGTGCAGGCGCCAACGACTCAGGCCACAGCTCCCGCACACCTCTCGGTTGCAACCAAGCGCGGACAGCCCACCCATCCGTTGGAGTCACCGGCGAAGAAGCAGTCCAAATGGTTGGCCGATGAAGACGCGCTCATCATTGACCTTCGTGGTCGTGGGCTGAAGTGGGAAGAGATCAGCAGGCGACTGCCAGGTTGAAGTGTCATCAGCTGCTGACTGCACTTCCAAAACTACCTTGAGAGAAGGAGTGAATGGGACGAGGAGAGGAAGAATAAGCTGGCGAGACTGTACGAAAGGCAAGCGATTTCCCTTCTAGTAGTGAAACCGACAATGCACCTCAAACTGCTAACAAGAGGCAGGTTCAAGCCAGAGATGTGGTTGAAGATAGCAGAGAAGATTGCCATATCGTGGCATCCAGCGGAAGCTATGCACTGGCAGCTCGGCGAGCAAGAGATGGCCCGTCGAGCAGGTGTCGTACCTTTCTCCTTGTCCAGCGCCGCCGTTGAGACGCCACCGAAAGGTCGCAGAGGGAGTGCTACCAGCTCATGGTCGAGAAGAGAATCGTCAACGAGGTCTGGACCAACGCAGTTACCCTCCGTCGGGGAGTTGACGGCGGGTATGCCGGCCTATGCTTCACCATTTGCGAGCGTACAGGAACCACAGCGACGGTCCCCACCTGGGCCCTATTCGGAATCTTTGAGGCAGAAGAAGTGATGACCTTTTGTACAGCATTGGTGGGCGGTAGTAATGTTGCATTTAGTGTGAATTAGGATATCTGTCTAGAGTACTAGCTTGATGGTTGACCGTCCATGGCTCGAAACTATTGCTGCAACAACGTTAGTCAAAGACATCATAGCAATGGACGAGCACCTGAAAATCCTACTGTGGCAACCGGAGCAACAACTCTTGCAGGTTGCAAAGAAGGATAAATCAAGAAAGCGTGGGTATTTGGCACCCTAATCCACAGAACCACCACCACCAGCTTGTCGCTGTTCTGTTCTGCGCTTGGCCCCACACTATTAAGTTTGTGTCATCAACAAAGCCCATGCTGAGGGAGTTTTCCTGCTCCCCCTTGTGTTTGTTCTAGTAGTTCCGTGGTGATAGTGGGAATCCATGTGGGATACCTGTTGATGTGGATATCCATTCTCCAAGATGTCCTGGGTGAGCGATTCGCGTGCGTCTCCCTTGTGTGAAGCTGGCAACAAACTGGGCCATCCACTCAGGTATACCTTTCCGTTGAAGAATAGCTAGAAGCTGGTACCAACTTTCTGGCCGACTTGGCGCAAGTGGACCATATCTTGGAGTCTTACGATCACCGATACCCTCATTCGGCGTTCCGGATGAAAGAATCTCCCCAGATCCACAAAGTCTTAAGATTATGCGGCTTGTCACTGCTCGGACCGAAGTATCAGCGCGCCAAGTAGGTATTATCTGAGTCGTGGACAACATGATGGAGCTCACTTAGTAAAATTCACATGACATGGGCACTTTCCAGGTTGTTTACGCGCAGATGAAGAAGTCTGTGGATCTGGTCGGACCGCAGGGAATGTGCTGCGCGTCCCGCTGAACCAGCTGTCCTGCCGCCAAACCAATCATGGACAGCCACGGACTGACTGTGACTCTTCGACAATCTCCTTGTCGCTGCCCACGCCGTGGACCACAACGGGAGAATAATGCAGCCGCCGTGCTCCATCGACGTCGAGAACGTTTGGGGTCCTCGAGTCCATGGCTGTGGGACTGATCTATGCTTCTTTTCCAAGAGGTCGTTTTGTTCATCGGGCCTCTTTGCATCGCGAGCGGCCTTCCAGCATAGCACATATGGCTGGTGACAAGAAACAATCGTCGCTTCTCACGTTCTTCACTAAGTCAAAGTTGTGAGTGCCTGCATTATTTGGTCCGCTAATAAGACAAATCGCTGACAATAAGCCATGCTGCTCAAGAGCGGATGTCCTGTTGAAGCTGTTACAAATGACCTTGCTGGTTGCCCAGCTGGTGCTTCGGACTTCGCTGACAAGAGCGATGATTGCCGCGGTGTGCCTGGGGATAATAGGCTTCTTGATTCTCATGACGGTCTCATTTCTCGAGCATCGTCGGCCGGTGCCGACATCGACATTATTCCTGCTTTACTCCAGGATTTCAGTCCCAGCGGGCGTGCTGCGTGCCCGCACCCTTATGAGCATGCCGCAAAATGTCCCCATAGCAGCCATCTTCACGGTCTTCACGGCCTGCAAATCTGTAATCCTCATCCTCGAGATGAGACCGAAGACAAATGCCCGGGCGTTCGGATTCACGGCAGACGAAAAGGCTGCCATCGTATCCCGCGCCTTCCTGTGGTGGCCTGTCCCCTTGTTTCGGGCAGGCTATCGGACACCACTCACATCTGTAGCGCTTCCGGATGTCGAGCATGACTTGACCCGCACAAACGGCACGCAAGGTAGGCAGCAAGACAAACATGCAGACATCAGAGACCAACAGTCACTAATGCTCATTCTCTCCAGATGACCAAGGCGGCTTAAGCAAGCCATCGATTCTGGGACATTTGTTCGCTTCGCGGGGATGGCTGAATCTCAGTGCCATTCCTTCCACATTCCTCCTCCTGGGCTTCACATACGCACAGCCGTTCTTGGTCCAGAGCGCGACCGTATTCGTAGCAGTGCCGTTGGGGCGCAATATGTATAATATTGGAGGAGGCCTGATCGCAGCGTACTTCATCATGATTGTGTACGTAGGCACAGAAGTAAGACAGAGTTCCCGTGCGCTCTGAATCACGGCAGATCATGACACTCAATGAATAGGCGACCCAGGTGTTCTATCGCCAATGCACTGCCCGCGCCATCACCGCCGTCTGAGGCGACTTGATCACCGATATTTATAGCCACACCATGTACGTGAGCTCCTCTTCCGACTCCAGGTCCGCCGCTGCAACCCTGATGAGTGCGGATGTGGAGCGAATCACCAGTGGATCTCGAAATATGCATGAATGTTGGACGTATCTGATAGAAGCCGCCATCGGCCTGTGGCTCCTTGAGAATCAGCTGGGTGTTGTCGTGGCGGCATCAGGGGGCTTATCAGCAGGCAAGTCTCGGATCAAACGAAGCAAAAGACCTCAACTGACGAACACCAGTCTTCGTGGTGCTCACCTTTTTAGTTGTGGTACCTGCGGGAAGGCGACAGAATGAATGGCTCCAGATCAATGAGGCTCGCGTGTCTGTCACAGTCCAATCTCTCAAGGTGATGAGAGGCGTAAAGATGGCGGGTGCAGCATCCCCCATCCGTCGGGACCTGATTCACCTGAGAAGGGTCGAATTCCGGCAGTTTAGGCGGTTCCAACAGATCTTGTTTCGAGCGCGCCGCAGTTGGACGGACTGACAAGTCAGCCTGGATTCCCACCATCATGGGTCCCATGCTCGGATTTACCATATTCAATGTCGTCGTCGGCCCACGAACCGGACGAGTCTTCAAACCAGTGGCGTTGTTCCGATCTTTGACCATCTTCTCCATCTTCAGCAATGCAGTGACTACGTTGATCGAGAGTCTCCTTAACCTTTTCACAGCTGCGGCTTCTCTGCAGCAAATTCAGTCTTTCCTCCTAGGCGACAAACAGCGCCACAATAGACGTGAGCTTCTACAGTTGCACGATTCGTCACCTGATGAAGACGAGGAGCTGCTACTGCCGAATCACATACACTTACCAAGAGTTACCAGAGGTGGCGCCCCAGCAGCTGTGATTTGACTCTCAGGAGCCAGCGCCGGCTGGAACGCCAACATACCGTTGACTATCAACAACGCCGATTTGGAAGTGTTGCGGCCATCGATAGTTGCTGTGGTGGGTTCAGCTCAGTGTGGAAAATCGACATTGCTCAACATGCTCATTGGTGAAACTCAATGCGCCACGGGCTCAGTCGCCATCTCTACTCTGCGGGTGGGCTACTGCGGCCAGACTTCATGGCTCACAAACGAATCGGTCCGCAAAGATATTCGACGAGGGCTGGCACAATACCGTTATCAGCATGACCGCTCTACAAGAGAATATCAACACAATGGCACTTGGCGACAACACAAGTGTTGGAAATGAGGGAGGTAATTTGAGTGGCGGGCAGAAGAAGAGAATCGTAAGGTGTTAAACCGTCATCTCAAACTACGGGCCGACCTCTAATGACGAATGTGCTAGGCTCTCGCGCGGGCGATTTATGCAAAAGCGCCACTTCTCATCCTCGACGATCCGTTCAATGGCCTCGACGGCCGCACCGAGATAGCGGTACTAGAAGCACTGCTAGGGCGTCAGGGCCTACTCGGACAGCAGAAGAGATTAGTCATTTGGGCAACAAGCTCCGGTGAGCATGGCCTGGCCAAAAATCACCACATGAAGCTAACGAGAGCAGTCCATCAGGTGCGATTCGCCCACAACATGATTTCCCTAAAGGACACTGGCAAGATCCGGAAGAGAGATCCTTATTAATGGCTTGGGGTGATCCTCGGCAAGATGAGTCTGGAGACCAAGGTGCTGTCGACAGTACTTCGTCCAGACCAGATGTCGTCGAAAAGATGTCTGAGATGCCCCAAGATCCATCCGCGACCGGCAGTGCGCCTGCTGGCGATGCGACCATCTAAAGTACTGCATTGGTGTGGCTGGAAGACTGAAGTTGCTGATCTTTTTCGGACTGTGTGCGACGTTCACATTCAGGATTGTGTTTAGCCGTTGAGTCTCCTCTCAAAGCTCTCGCATTCTGCCTTGGACAATGGCTGACCCTCATCAATAAAGATCTGGGTGGTTTGGTGGGCCGAGAACAGCGTCCGCAGCCCGAACAGCCGCCAGGGGCTTTACCTTGGCCTGTACTTTACACTTGGAGCCATTCAGCTCATTGCATGAACCGGTATGTCCTCTTCTCTCTTCATCTTGTCCCTTGATCACTGCTAACCAGAGACTGCAGCTTCTTCATCCTAACAATTGCAGAAAAATCGGCCAACCGCTTCCATCGAGCCCTCCTAGAGATGGTGTTACTGTAGATCCCCTTCATACCCAACATGGCGCCATAGACCGACTTCTGAAAGTGCACCCATGTCCTTTCTTGATTCCACAGCCTCTGGAAAAACGATCAATAGGTAACTTAGAATCCCGGTGGGCCTGGCCAAACCTTTCTGCGCCGGCTAATGCTTTCTCGCAGATTCAGCCAAGACCTCCAGCTCATTGACACGGAGTTATCCATTGCACTGACTGGAACCGTCACCGCGCTCCTGATTGCTATTGGGCAATGCGCCGTCGTCATTTACGGATCACCCTAGTCCAGCCTGGCCATTCCCGTCGTCTTTCAACATGCCTATCTTCGCACTTCCCGCCAACTGCGAGTCCTAGAAATCGAAGCAAAGGCCGCCCTGTTCTCAAACTTCCTCAAGACCTTGACTGGGCTTCCGACGATCTGAGCGTTGCGATGGACCACCAGCTATGCTCACCGGAACAGCCAACGACCATTTCACCTGCTCTTTGCGGCCCAGAACTGGCTGAATATAATCCTGGACTTGATTACGGCTGGTCTCGCAGTCAGTATCATGTGCATTGGAGTAGCTACGAGGGCGCAGCAGAACACGACGATCGGATTGGCTTTGTTCAGTACTACCGGCTTCAGCGCATCGGCTAAAAATCTGATTTAGCTGTGACTCAACTCTAGATCGCAATGGGCGGTATAGCAAGAGTCCGTGTCCTCACGGAGGAAACCGCTTCGGGGGAATCCGGCTCCAAAGCAGTTTCAAAGGGATGGCATGAAAAGGGCAGTATCACGTTTTCGTAATGGGTCTGCCCGATACTCGTATGGATGGCTGTAACCCTGCTTTAAGCATATTCTAACCATGTTTCCAGACCATCCTTGCCCCTAGTTCTCCGAAATGTCTCGTTCGTGATTCAGCCAGGTCAGCAATATGCGATCTGCGGCAGAACTGGAAGGTACGTTGTGTACTATCCTTAAGACTTGTTGCAACAATGGCAAAAGCACGTTGCGAGCAACGTGCTTTTGCCAACTAAGCGGTGCTGAAAACGCTGGCGCGGCCACACCAACAGAGTGGACAAATCAGCTTGAAACGGATTGTTGTAGAAGTCGAGAGCACGCGACGGCAATATGGGGTAGATGTCGAGTTTCGATGAGTGCCCGCACACGCCGGGATCGCTCCCAATGAGGTCACTCACAAGCTCGCCCGCTTGGCCACCCAAGAGCACACGATGCCTCAACCTCCTCATCTGCCGCGTCTAATGACAGCATGTCAGCACGGTCAGAGCCCAACCGTGAGACCGCTGGTGAAACCTGCCCAACCGAGACCGCGACTTTCTGCGGTGTCACATCGATCAGACGATGCTCCAAAGGAACATCGGCGCTCTGTACGACCGACTGGGCAAGCTTGCTGCGAGTATCCTGGCACAACTACTCTCCGCCAAATGCCGCCTCAAATCATTATTTGGCACGCATCGGAGCGCCTGATTCCGAAGTATGCGCGTGTGGTTGAGGGGTCGAAACGGTGCGACATTATCTGTTCCGCTGCCCACAATGGGGCGAGATCCAACGAAACTTGCGAGTGCACAGTCACCGCGCTGGGGAGACCATGCATTCTGCATCGGCGCCTGGTCTGACTGACGTCACCCTAACGGCGAATATGTGGACGGAGACCAAGTCCAGTGGAAACCAGACATCGAAATGATTAAGAGGACGGTGAAGTTTGTAAAGGAACACAGCGATTCAAATCGACACCAGGAACATAGGGACCGAGTGACAGCAGTTCGGTCAGAGCCTCTCCCAAGCACAATGCGTCGTGAAGGGAGGCAGCAACAGCTCAGTGCCCATGCTGACTGGCTGCTCTTTTGACGGTCAACAGTCGAGATAAACTCGCCACGACCTGTGTCGGTTTGGTTGGTTGCTGTCGTGCCGATAGGGGGGGGGGACACTCACAAAGGCTGCAACGTGTACCCTGGTTCCCCCAGTAGCAGTAGGTGCACGAGCCGGAGAACAGGTACTCACCACGAAACCCGGTCCGAAAACATGACACAAAGGGCCCAAGTCTCAGGACACAGTGATCGCATTCGGCCCGTTCCGCTTTCCCACGCACATGGGCGGCGGCGGCGGCCGCATAGGAGGGATGGTCGGCCAAGCGGTGGTCTTCGAGTGAGGTACGGGGACGATCTGACGTACGATCGGCAATGTGTGGGGGAAGGTCCCCAAGCGGCCGGAGAGGGGTATTGCTGATACGCTCGGCGGCGGCGGCACTCCCGGCGTCGGGGCCATCGGCGAGGGCGATGTCGGGAGGGGCACCGGACTTGGCGGCGGCGTAGTTCAAGGCCGTGGCATTCTATTGGCCGGGACCGAACCGACGGTGGACAGAAGACTTACCGAGCTGATGGTTTCGCGCATGTGCTCGCGCTTCGAGAGGCTGGTAGCCTCGTGATTGCGGCGGGGCCCCGACTTTTGCGGGTTTGGGTCGCTGTTGAACGTCCTCTTGCGTACTTGTATCTGACGACTTCATTGCCTTTGATTTTACACTTTGCCGCTTTCTCTTAGAAGAAGTCCCCACAAGTTTCTTGAGGTCTTCATGAGTCAATCTGGAGATGAAGCGACGTGATAGCTGAACATGGTCAGTATCATATAGTCGCGGGAAACCTCCGTGGCGCATTCTCCAGAACTCTCTTAATGACCGCCTCGTCCTGAATTCAGTAATTTAATATTGCAACCGCTGGCACTCACCTCTTGACTCAGGCCAGCTCCCGTACGCGCTATCCGTCGCTCGTGCTTTGGGTCGGGCATGAATACTGAGACTTTCTTCACGGTGCCAACGAAAGCGGGGGACGCCGTACGTTCTGGAACTCAGACCTGTTCTGCGACGCAGCCTGTTTGAGGGACCATGAAGTTAGGAAAGAGGCCTGTTTCAAGGCAGTCCTTTCAGAGCAAACGCGTGATCACCCTGGTCCTTCGAGCGCTGTTCTGTTCGCCATACTGAACTGAATCTTCATCCACACTTCTTGACGGTCACCCCTGTCGCAAACTTACCGCTAAACCCAACTCCCCCTAGTGAATCTTACCAACACAGAACTTCAAAAGCTTCAAGTCCTTCAAGTTCATGATCTAATTCACAGTATCACTGTCTTCACATAGTGAGTTATAGCAAATTCAGTCTGCTTCTCTCATGCCTGAGGCAATTATAGAGTAAATGAGGTGTGTGTGTGGTTATCTATTGTTCTTTAAAGATTTAGTAGCAAGTTGTTACAACCATAAAACCTAAAAGGGTTAAGTATCTAGTAATGAACTTAATGAGCTCAAGTTCAAGCTTGTTGAGACAATTAACTCATGACAGCTTGAACAGCTCAAAATGCTCAAGGTTAAGCATGTTCAGAGTACACTCAGGTTGTTAATGATGTTAAGTGTAGATGTGTGTTCTTGTCTACATGCCTTCTTCTTTTCTTTTAATGCTCATTAATATCTTCTTCAGCTTGCTGTGATTACTGTATAGTGATACTGAAAGCAATTTGCCTGCTATTGTCTCTTGAATCATTGTGGCAGAGAAAGACAAAGAGAAGATACTAGTCAGATGAAAGAAAAGAATGATGATGATAATAGTAATGATGACAGCAAAAATGATAATGAAGACAACAATAACAACAGTGAACATTCTTAAGAATCTGTTCAGCCTTCTTTTCTTTCTCTACAGTGAGTTTATCATGTTAACAAGACAAGCTTCACAAATTTAAGACTTTGCTCATAATCTTATCTAGCTAGTATATCATTTAGAATCAGAGAATCTTTGTTAATGAAGTCAGACAAATTCTTTTGCATAACTGACTTGAGCTTGAAAAGATATTGATGAACTTTCTTTATAGCAAAATGTGTAGAATTCTTTTATCAACTACTTAAAAAGCAAGTTGAATCTTAAATACTATCTAATAATGCAATTTGTTCTCAAAGATGTCATCAGTTATGAAATAGTAAATAAAGACTGGTTTTTCTGATTAATGCAATATGCTCATTCAACAGCTTGCTCTTTCAAGATTAAATTGAACTCAAAGTCAAAGATAATAACTTTATTCACACTTAGAAGATTGAGATTAAGTTTGTCTGCTTGTGTTAAGATCAAGCACAAATTCACTATGTTTAAGTCAAAATTCTTCATCAGTTTTTAACAGTCTGACATTGTAGTCTTGTCATCTAGTCTGACATACTTCTGATTTATCTGTTTAAAGAGATTCTTAAGATAGTTAAGAGTGAGAATACTGTGTGAGAACACAAGCACTTTGTCATCTGCTGTGATCAAGATGTCAAGAATCTGATTGAAAATTTTAACTTTGTGAGAGTGACTTATGAAGTTCATAGCTTCAGACACATTATTAAATAGTGACAACTGTTTCTCAATGATACTTTGAGATACACTGAGCTTAAACATCAGTTCATCTTCAGAGAGCAACTTCTCTTCAGAATTGACAGCATCTTTCTGAGTTACTCATTGTCTAAACTTAATTGTTGTCATCTCAATATTCTGAGAGTCACAGTCTCTCACTTATGAAGTTTGTTTCTGAAGCATAGTGAGTGATTATAAAGTAAAGAAAAAATTGTAAGTCAATCTTAAAGTCTCACAGTGTTAAACTTATCATCTCTGATCTCTCTGAGCATTAACTTAACATAAAGTTAATATGCATTCTCTTCTGATTTTGTCAGTGAAATCTTAATGACAAACTCTGTCTTAAACTTGAGACTTTTTTTAAGTACAGTGATGTCAGCTCAGTTAATTTCTAGATTTAAATTCTGTTTTAAGATGTGAAGTATCTTAAAACATTGATATTTTTCATAAAATAAACTATTCTAATACAATCTTTCTGAATTGACTTCACATATCTGATTTTGAACTGAACAATATTGTTAAGATATTCTGAAGCAATTTAATTAATCATTGTGTAGTACTTCTCAAGATTGTTTATTAATGAAAATTCTGTTAGAACTATATAACTCTTCAATTTAAACTAATTTGCAACACTGATAATTGCTGAGAAGATGTTTTTTATCTTGTAAATCTTATTAACAACAATAATACTTCAATCATTTAAAAGCTTCTTTCTAACTCTGACATGCTACCTCTTATTAAGTGATGAGTCTCTTAACTTTAATACTTTTGTTGTGAACATAATGTTGAAATAGATTGTAAGCTCACTCTGATTTACAAGGGTCAGAACCCTCTTGCAAAACCTTGCATAACTAGTATACTTAGTAAGCTAGTCTTTGCAAAGAAATAAAAGTGCACATACTCAACCTCATCAAGTTCATCATCACATAACTGTTAAGATCAGTCTCACACAGATCATAACTGATTATCAGTAATCTGCTGTTATTATATTATGCAATTATCTTAAGTAGATGTTCACTTAATTTAAAACTTAAAATAACTTTATGTAATTAATCAACATTGTTCTTTATCAATACAGATGTTCAGATGAGAAACTCATCTTATTAGTTGTTTACTAAAGATAAAAAGCAAAGTATTATAGTCTGTGACTGATGCAGATTTACAGAGATCTTGTTATGATCATTTAGTCTTTTAAGAGTTTTTCTTTAATTAAGTACTTGATTCTTTAATCTTATCTTGTCAATTGACATGCTGATCTTATGATCAAATTTTCTTACTGCATCAATTGATATTTAAGTCTTGAAGTCAAAATTTTCTTATGTTCACAGCAACTTCAACTTTTCTTTTTGTCTTAAAGTTCAAACAGCTAATTTTTCTTTTATCTTAAAGTCTAAAAGATTAATTCTATTTGTATGATATAATTGTGATCATAGACTGAAGTAAAAATTCATTCTTTTATTACTTAACATATATGATTCTAGCAATTGATAGCATCAACAAAGTTGTCAATTCAGAATAAAATTTGTTCATTAAACATTTAAACTCTGCTTTTAGTCATCAGACTTATAGTTATCAGAATAACAGTTCATCACATTTCTACACTTAAGAACTAAAACATTCATTCTTCAGAATAGTCTGACTTCTGCAACAGATAATAATAAGATTGTAAGACTAAGATCTTCATCTTAAGTTATATAATTATACATCTCATCTTTATTTCTTCTAGTCATCACTCTGACTTTTAACAAATTTATTATAATGACTGTCTTTTAGCTTAAAGTCTTTATCAAGTTTAAGCATTAAACATTAATCTTGTCAGCAAGCTAATCTGATGAGTGATTGAACATTTAATGATCAATAGCTTTCAGTCAGCTTAATAAATAAGTAGTTTTAACAATAAAATTAGAGACATTGAGTCTGCTTAAAAGACACTAAGATGTATGAATGACTGAGTAGTTGAGTAGTAGATCAACTTTAAATAAAAAGAAATCTAAAATGTTTTGATAATCTCATCAAAAATCTTTGAGAGCAGTTAACAGACTCATCATCAACTAAAGCTATCTCTTCAAATTTTAATATACAATATAAAATCTCTTCATTTAATCTTGATGCTTAAGAACCTAGTTTTCAATTTAACATTAGCATGCAAACAGAGAGAATTGTTAAAACTATGATCACTTAGTTTTTAAGAGAAGACATTGAGATCATAGTTTAAAACATTATAATAGTTATTTTGATTAATTAAGTTTGATAATTAGAATCTTCAGAACCTTTTAAATTTTCTGATCTGAAAAACTTAAAAGATTTCATTGCTGAAGACTGTGATGAAAACAGTTTATGAGCACTTTAATTAAAAGACATTAAGTTTTTTAATCTGAACTTTGATGTTGTAACAATCAAAATTAAAGATGATAAACAGATATATCACAATGTCTTTAGCTTTATTAATTAAATATAAGTGAAAGTCTTTATTTTAAAAACATCTTTAATTCACAAGACTCTGAAGAATTATCTTTTAAGTAAGATGAATTGCTGATACACTGAGAAATTAAGTTATCTTTTGTGCATTGATCTTTAAAACAATAAGAATGATGTAAAAAAATAATGCAAAACTCTCAAAATTAAATTCTGTAATTTATCTAGCTGAGCATTAGTCATACTGAAAGTTATTTAATACATAATACAAATTATTAAAAATTGTTGTGATTTAACAAACTATGTGCAAGTCATAGTTCTGCACAGAAAGAACTTTAAAATCATATTGAACAGAAAGACATCAAGTTGTTAATATCAAAACCTCTATTGAAATGACTATTGTTCTAACTAGGATGCAGAGTCTGCATTGACAGCATGACATTGTGTGGGCTGACTAAGCAGCGTCACGTGACACGGCAAGTTCCGACGCTAGGTCGGAATAGGACTGAAGTCCCCCGCGAAGCCTCCTTATTCCAACACTCCCCCTCAGTCCTAGACGACCTGAATATCCATTCACTAGCCAGTATAGAGTCCTCCGATCCTACTAGGAAGTAGGCCCGACAGCGAGGTGGCGAAGACGTGGAGGAGGCCGCGACAGCGAGGTAAGGAAGTGAGGATGTAAAAGGTGACAATAAAAAGACAGATCATTAGTTAAATATAAGACCTGACTGAATAAGGAAACGGCTAAACTTGACAGCAGGCAGGGCCTTAGTAAGCCCATCTGCTGCTTGCTCGGCGGTAGGTACGAATTCAAAGTCGACAAGGTGACGATCGACAGCTTCACAAACGAAGTGATATTGTATGTTGATGTGCTTGGTACAAGCATGAAACTCAGGGTTCCTAGCTAGGTTCATAGCTCCGTTGTTGTCAGCTCAAATGACGACGACATTGTCGTCATGAAAATAGCCAATTTCACTAAGGAAACGGCGTAGCCAAATGGCTTCCTTCATAGCTTGCGTTTCGGCCATGTACTCGGCCTCCGTCAAGGATAGGGTGACGGATTGCTGACGTTTAGAACATCAGCTAATGGGACCTCCATATAGAAGGAAGAGGTAAGCCTCAGTGAACTTTCTGGTGTCACGACAACCACCTCAGTCAGCATCGGTATAGTCGATGAGGCCGACATCAGTGGTGCCATAGGTGACACCGAGATCCGTAGTGCCGGCGAGATACTTAAAGATCCGCTTAACGGCGTTGTAATGTGACGTGTTAGGGTTCTGAGCGAACTGACTAACAACAGAGACGGCGAAGGTAATGTCAGGACGTGTCTGTAACATAATGTACATTAGTGATCCAACTGCCTTCTGATATCGTCGAATGACAGTGATGTCAGCCTGAGTGGCAGACTCCTTCATGAGTACTGCATCAGAATCCATAGAAGTGTCGACAGAAACAGTCTGCGACTGCTGAAAGGTCTGAAGGACCTTGTTGATATAAGCCGTCTGAGTAAGACAGATCGTGCGTTCAGCACGGTTTCGTTCCACTTTCATGCCTAGATAATAGGACACGGGACCGAGATCTGACATCTTGAATGTGTCATTAAGACATTGTTTGACGTTCTGAATAGCTGACTTATCCTTTCCAACAAGCAGGAAGTCGTCAACATAAACAGTGATGATAACACCGTTTCGTACGAACATGCTATGGTCGGAATCGAGTCGACGGAAACCAAGAGACATGAGGAGGTCGTGTAGGGTCTTATACCACAGACAAGGTGCTTGCTTCAGACCATAGAGGGCCTTATTCAGCAAAGCAACCTTGTCAGGTAGCCCATAGCTGTGAGGTAACTCAACGTAAACGACCTGATCGATAGGGCCATAAAGAAACGCGGTAGTGACGTTCATTTGGTCCACTTCAAGGTCATAATGTGCCGCAAGGGCAAAGAGGGTCTTATACATCTGCAGCTTAACGACAGACACAAAGGTTTGGTCATAGTCTATGTCAAACTGCTGTTTGTAGCCTTTGACAACCCAGCGAGCCTTATAGCGGCTAACCTGACCATGGGCGTCACGCTTGACCTTGTAAACCCAGCGTCCTTTAAGGACATGCTGATCCGACGGCACGTTGACAATGTCCCACGTGTTATTATCCTCCAGCGACTGGATTTCATCCTCCATAGCCGTCTTCCATTTGTCACACAGAGGTGACTCCACAGCCTGCTTGTATGTGGTCGGTTCGACGATGTCGTCGATAGGAATCGCGGCATACGCATATGAAACGTGTGCGTCAGACTCGTCGACAACTGAGCGACCGCAAAGGTTGTAGCGTGGTGCGCCTGAGGCTGAAGGGTTCAATGAATCGAGCTCATCTGAATCAGACGACTCATCTAGAACTCGCGGGTCTGGACCCGTGAGTTCAGACTGACGACGGGAAGAGGTAGACGCTCCCTCTGAAACGGAAGGAGATGAAGGATGCATGCTGACAGGATTTACCGTGCCAGGCATGCTAAATGTTGAACGAGGTGTTGACGGAGATCCTCGCTGTAATAGTGAGGATCGAAGCAGCGGTGTAGCTGGTGCAGACACTCCCCCTGAAACGGAAGAAGGTCGCGATGAGGACGCAGAAGGAAGGTTGACAGCACGATTGCTAGCTGTCTCCCCCTTGCTGTGGACCTCTATGTTAGCCATGTTTTCATAAGCGGTAACACCCTCATCAACAAAGCAGTTATGGGACTCTAGAACCCGTTCTGATTCAGGGTCTCAAACACGGAAGATTGAGCTTCCTTTCATGCCTAAATAGTGGCATTTGAGGCTGTGGTCCTCAAATTTGACTCCTTGCTGGCGTTGTTCCTTAGGAATGTGTGCCCAAGCAATGATACCGAAGACGCGAAGACTTGAGAGGTCAGGAATGTTGCCTGTTCATGCTTCATAGGGCGTCATGTCGAGTACGTGAGTAGGAGACCGATTCTTGATATCAACCGCAGTCTTAATGGCTTCCGGCCAGAGGTGTGAGTTCAGGTCAGAGTCTTTGAGCATAGCTTGTGCAGGTTCGCAAATAGTGCGATTTAGCCGCTCAGAAACGCCGTTTTCTTCAGGTGAATAGGGCGAGGTAGGTTCTCAGATGATACCGTTGGCTGTAAATCAGTTCTTCAAGACAAGATACTCCCGCCCAAAATCGGTGCGGAGGCGTCCTAGAGGATAGTTAGGACGGCCGATTTTCATCAAAGCGACGAAGTCCTTGATATGCTTGGCCGTCTCGCCTTTGGTTTTCATGGGAAACATTCAGGAAAACCTGGTGAAGTCGTCAGTAAGGATAACAAACCACCTTGAACCGTCATAGACGGTGGGCATTATGGGTCCAACGACATCCGAATGGATAAGACCTAATGGTCAAGTTGCCCGCTCAATAGAAGCATTGTAAGGGTGACGAGTCTGTTTGGCTTTAATGCACGGTTCGCAGACGTCATGTCGTCAAGGAAGATCCTTAAGATCCATGCTGTCAACGATCTTAGACAGACGCTCGATGTTTGTATGGCCTAAATGGCCCAAGCGTCGATGCCATGTATCAAATGATACTTTAAACCCACGATTAGCCGCAAAGGCATGAGACTGGGATGTATCGTCGAGGTGTAGCTGAAAATCCCGTTGACCTCAGAAGCGTATCCGATGACATTGTTATTGTGACGCAAGGTGCAGTCACGCATGTCAAAAGAGACACCACCGGCGCGCATGCGGCGGCCGGAAACGAGGTTCGCAGAGGAAACAGGGGCATGCATAACGTCTTTGAGGATAACCTCTTGTATGCCGCCGTCAGGACAAACTAAACATAGTGGAACCATGCCCTTTTCAATGATCTGAGCATGTCCATTAGCCGTCTTAAGAGACCTAGAAATAGGCTCATAGGTAAGAAAGGATTCGCGTGTAGAACACAAGTGATCAGAGGCTTCAGTATCGACAATCCACACACCCATGGGGTGTGATCCTATGGCGGACATAAAGCTGAGCGTTGTGGCATTGCCACCAGCCTTATCGGAGGTCGATTTGACGTTGTTGGAGGACTTGCCTGAGAACTTGTCTGACAACAACGATTTGCCCTTCTTCTTTGCAGCCCAAGCTGCATCATGTTCCTTTCTCTTATGGGGGTATTTGGCAAAGCACACGGATTCCTCATGGCCAGCCTTCTTACAGTACGAACACTGAAGCGGTGACGACGCCGATTTTGGTTTGTCACGAAAGGCCATCGCAACGGAGCTCTTATTATCCTCCATCCTAGCTTCGTCAATCAACTCAGCGGCTAAGAAATTGAAGGAAGAAGTTAACGTGAATGGACTGGCGTTTAGCCGTGACAAAGGCGTTGAATGTGGATCCAAGGTTGTTAAGGAGGACAGTGAGTATAACCCAGTCTGGAAAGGTAGGATCCATTTCTTGCAAACATTGTGACGAAGTCTTTAGCTGATCAACATAGTCCTCAATGAACTTAGACGAATCGTAGTGATGATTTAGAAGTGTCA
>JAABUP010000287.1_pt1 | contig 113747 bp, 118 predicted proteins | sample 5559201 | NCBI WGS metagenome assembly JAABUP01 (sample SAMN10711887, study PRJNA513373) | rock metagenome | isolation source: Antarctica rocks | place: Antarctica
GTTACTGGACCCCACCACCCGGGCGTTGCTGGACGCCGCCCTCGGCGCCCTGGCCCGACCCAGCACCACCGGGCCGGACAACAGCGACAGCGACAGCGGTGGGGGTGTTCCGGACCCGCGGTCCCCCTCTCAACGCCGCCACGACGCGTTGGGCGCCCTGTGCCGCACCCTGCTCGCCACCGGGACCCTGCCCAGTAACCGGGGCCTGCCGGCCACCGTCGTCCTCACCATGACCATCACCCAGTTGGAAGCCGCCCTCAATGCCGGTGCCAGCACAAACCGAGGCCCGGTGCCGAGGAACCCGGGCCCGGTGCGCCGGGTGCCGAACCCGGACGGGGCCCTGGTGCGCACCGCCACCGGCACCACCCTCACCATCCCCGACGCCCTGCGACTGGCCACCGACGCCCACTGGGTGCTGGGCCTGTTCGACTCCGGGGGCCAACCCCTCTACCTCTCTCGCACCACCCGCCTCGCCACACCCGCCCAACGCCTCGCGTTGACCGCCCGCGACCGGGGTTGCACCCGCCCCGGTTGCGACATCCCCGCCGCCTGGTGCGAAGTGCACCACCTCACCTCATGGCAACACGGCGGCCCCACCAACATCACCAACCTCGCCCTGGTCTGCCCCTACGACCACGGGCTCATCACCACCGAGAACTACACCGTGCGCCTCGGCACCACCGGGCACGTGGAATGGACCGCCCCGGCCTACCTCGACCCCACCCGAACACCACACACCAACCCCCTACACCACCCACCCACCCACCCACCCACCCACCCTCACCGCAGAACCCCGAGCCGGATGAATCGCACCGCGCTCGGTGGGCGGCCCGGTACCGACCACCAAGCCGGATAAGCGACATTCCGGCTCTGCTCCCGAGCGCCCCGCACTAGAGTCAGCGCCGGACACCGACGAGGAGGGCTGATGCAGAAGAAGTCGCTGGACGCGGTCGCCCGAGAGCAGCTGCACGCCGCGCATGCCGCCACGTCCAAGAGAGCCGCCGTGACGGTCTTCGGAGGCCACGAACACGTGATGCGCCAGACTGTGATCGCGCTGCTCTCCGGCAGCGAGTTGGCCGAGCACGAGAACCCGGGCGAGGCGACCATTCTCGTCCTGCTCGGCAGGGTGGAACTCGTCGTCGGAACCGACCGCTGGCAGGGCCGCGCCGGTGACCTGCTCATCGTGCCGCCCGCACGGCATTTGCTGCGGGCCGCCGAGGATTGTGCAGTGCTGTTGACCGCGGTACCCCGATCGCGCCCGGCCCCTGTATCACAGACACCGCATGACAGACACCGCATGACAGACACCGTATGACAGACACCGTATGACAGACACCGTATGACAGGCACCGCCGAGGTGGTACGCACTCGCAGTGCCGGCCTCACCGCGGCGGAGGTCGCGCAACGAGTAGCGGACGGGCGCACCAATGCAGTTGCGCTGCGCACCAGCCGCCCGGTTACCGAGATCGTGCGTTCGAACGTCCTGACCTTCTTCAACGGATTGCTGTTCGTGCTCTTCGTCGCCACCATGGCCACCGGTCGCTGGCAGAACGGCTTGTTCGGTGGGGTCATCCTTGCCAATGCGGCGATCGGCATCGTCGGGGAGGTGCGGGCCAAGCGCACGCTGGACCGACTGGCCGTGCTGAACGCACCCCACGCGCGGGCGGTGCGCGACGGTCAGACCAGGGTGCTCGACGTGGCCGAGGTGGTGGCCGATGACCTACTCGAACTGATCACCGGTGATCAGGTGCCCGCCGACGGTGTGGTCGTCGCCTCCGCGGGTCTGGAAATCGACGAGGCATTGCTCACGGGGGAGGCGGACGCCTTGGTCAAGTCCCCTGATGACGAGGTGCGATCCGGCTCGGCGGTCGTCGCCGGTAAAGGCACGTTCCAGGCCACCGCAGTCGGCGCGGAGGCCTATGCCACGAAGCTCGCCACCGAGGCTCGGCGGTTCACCGTCGCCCGTTCCGAACTCGTGGACGGAACCAACCGGATCCTGCGGTGGATCTCGGTGGTAATGCTGGTGGTCGGGCCGGTGCTGTTGTGGAGCCAGTTCCGCAGCCCGGACAACGCAGGGTGGCAGGACGCGGTCACCGGCACGGTGGCGGGTCTGGTCGGCAATGATCCCAGAGGGCCTGGTTCTGCTGACAAGCTTGGCGTTCATGCTTGCTACCCTCAGCTTGGCACGTCAGCAGACCCTGGTGCAGGAGTTGCCGGCGGTGGAAGGGCTCGCCAGGGTGGACGTGGTCTGCCTGGACAAGACCGGCACGCTGACCTACGGCGATCTGATTTTGAATCGTCTGGAGCTGCTGGGGACCGGCCCGGAGTCCGACGTGCGCCATGCCCTCGGCTTGCTAGCGCAGGACCACGGCGCGAACGCAACCGCGGCGGCCGTGGCGGCGGCGTTCCCCGACACCCCATGGCAGCGGGCCGACAGCGTCCCGTTCAACTCCACCAGGAAATGGTCGGCGGTCCGGACGGCCGAGCACGGCTACTGGGTGCTGGGTGCTCCGGACGCGGTGTTCACCGCGCCGACGAAGGGTGTCCAGCAGCAGGCGTACGACACAGCGAACCAGCTCGCGCAACAGGGCTTCCGCGTTCTGCTGCTCGCATCGACGAGCGCGACGGACTGGCCGAGCGTGCACGGGGGTAGCGCCGACAGACCGGTGTCGTTGCCGCGAGGGCTGGTGCCCGCCGCACTGGTGGTGCTCACCGAACGGGTCCGGGAGGATGCCGCCGAGACGTTACGTTTCTTCGCGACGCAGGGTGTAGCACTGAAGGTCATCTCCGGTGACAATCCTCGGACGGTGGCAGCGGTGGCCGTCGCTGTCGGTGTACCTGGCGCCGCCGACCCGGTGGACGCCCGCACCCTGCCCGACGATCCCGAGCAGCTGGCTGACGTGCTGGAGCGGCACTCGGTGTTCGGCCGGGTTTCGCCGCAGCAGAAGCGCCTCATGGTGGCCGCGCTGCAACACCGTGGTCATGTGGTGGCGATGACCGGCGACGGGGTGAACGACGCGCTGGCGCTGAAGGACGCCGATATCGGTGTCGCGATGGGTAGCGGTGCGCCGGCCACCCGCGCTGTGGCGCAGCTGGTGCTGCTGGACGGTCGGTTCGCGCACCTACCGGCGGTGGTCGCGGAGGGCCGCCGAGTGATGGCGAACATCGAGCGGGCCTCGAACCTGTTCCTGGTGAAGAACACCTACGCGCTGGTGCTCGCGCTCATCGCGGCGGCGACGGTGAGCACCTACCCGCTGGCGCGATCCAATTGACGCTCATCTCCACGCTGACCATCGGGGTGCCCGGTTTTCTCCTGGCCCTGGGTCCGAACAGCCGGCGTTACGTTCCAGGCTTCGTGGTGCGCGTGCTGCGCTTCTCGGTCCCGATCGGGGTGGTGACCGCGCTGGCTGCCTACGCCGGGTATCGGACTACCGACCTGCTGGTCGCGGGCGCGGGCGTGGCCGAGCGACGCACTACCGCCACCATCGTCATCGTGATCATCTCGCTCTGGACAGTCATGGTGGCTGCCCGCCCGCTTGCCGGCTGGAAGCTCGCGCTGGTCAGCGGACTTGCGGCGGCCGGTGCTGTGGCGGTGCTCGTTCCGGTGGTCGCGCGAGGAGTATTCCTGCTTGCGCCCACCCCGGCGAACCTCATTTTGGCTGTCGCCTTCGGTGCCGTTGGGGCCGCAGCCGTCGAGGCGAGCCATCGTGCGGTCACCGCCCGCTCGCGTGCGGGCGTCTCCTAAGATGTCCGGGCAAGGGGACAATTAGGTTGCCATGTACGGAGGACGGCGATGTCACGATCCACGAACGCGGCGCGGTTGGATAGGAAGGCGCCGATGCCGCTGTGGGCGCAGCTGCATGAGGACCTACAGCGCCGCCTGCGCGCCGCCGAGTTCGACGGCGCGTTCCCCGGTGAGATGGAGCTAGTAGTCGAGTACGAAGTCTCCCGGCACACCGTCCGGGAAGCCCTTCGGCAGCTGCGGCAGAGTGGCGTCATCGACTCCTCCCGAGGACGGGGCACCACGGTGCGCCGGACCGCGATCGAACAGCCCCTAGGCAGCATCTACTCGCTGTTTCGGCATGTGGAGGAGCAGGGGATGACTCAGGAGAGTCGGATCCTGAGCCAAGAGCAGGTGCGACACCCGGAGGCCGCCGTCGCGCTAGGTCTAGATCAGGACACGCAGCTGTTCTACCTGGAACGCATTCGGTGCGCCGGCGGGTCGCCGTTGGCCCACGACCAGGTGTGGTTGCCCTGGGAACTGGCCGCCCCCCTCGTCGACGCTGACTTCACCCACGCCGCCCTCTACGACGAGCTGGCCGCCCGCTGCGCCGTGCAGATCACCGAAGGCAGCGAGCGGATCTCCGCGGTGATGCCGTCCCCGGCGCAGCGTGCCCAGCTCGGCGTTCCCCGGGGGGTGGCGTGTTTCGCGATCGAACGCACCGGCAGCACCCCCCAGCAACGGGTGGAGCACCGGCGAACCCTGATTCGCGGTGATGTGTTCTCCCTCCGCGCCGTGTGGTCCCCTCGGGGGTACACCCTCGACTCCACTCGGGGAACCCCGGGCTGAGCGCGCTTGGCTGTGGGCAGCCCCACGCCAGCGGGCAGGTGCCAGGCTGCGGCTAGGCGATAGCATCGCGGTAGATGTCCGTACATTCGCACAGAACTTCAGGAGGTTGTGATGGCCTCGGCCGTGAGCCTGCTCGCGATTACTCTGGCAGCCGGGGTTGTCATCGGGCTCAGCCTAGGCGCCCTCGGTGGTGGCGGATCGATCCTCACCGTCCCGGTGCTGGTGTACCTGCTGGGCGAACAGCCGCAGATAGCCACCACGGCCTCGCTCGTGATCGTCGGGGTGAGTTCGATTCTCGCCGCGGTCAGTCACGCGCGGTCCGGACGGGTGCAGTGGCGCGCAGCCGTAGTATTTGGCGCCCTCGGTATCGCGGCATCGTTCGTGGGCTCGAAGGTCAACCGGTTGGTTGACCCCAACGTGTTGCTGTTCAGCTTCGCCGCCCTGATGCTGGTCGCAGCCACCGCCATGCTGCTGCGAACCCGCACCCCCGCCGATGCCGTGGTCGAGACGGCACCTCAGCGCGAGCTGGCCTCCGCCGGTCCATCGCGGTCGGGTGTCAGCGCGGAGGCGTCGACGGATGAGCCGACCGGCGCAGCGACTCGCCGTCCGGAGCGCGAACCGGGTTCGCGACTCGTGACGGCCGGCAAGATAGTGCTGGCCTCGCTCGTGGTCGGATTCCTCACCGGCTTCCTTGGCGTCGGTGGCGGGTTCGTCATCGTCCCAGCGCTGGTCCTCGCCCTCCGGTATGGCATGCCGACGGCGGTGGGTACCTCGCTGGTGATCATCTCCATCACCAGCCTCGGGGCATTCGCGGAGCGCCTCGGACAGACCGTGATCCCCTGGCACACGATCATCCCGTTCACCGTGGCTGCTGTCCTGGGATCCCTGGCCGGCAAACGGGTCAGCGATCGGGTGTCGGGAACTGCGCTGAGCCGAGCATTCGCCGGACTGCTCGTGCTGGTCGCCATCTACGTGGCAGCACAGGCGGCGATTGCGCTTTGAGCGCGGCGGGTGATCAGCTCAGAGTGTCAGGACCAGGGCTGCGCCGAGGGCGATCGAGCCGAGCAGCACCGCGACCGCTCGCAGATGCGGCAGAGCTGAGGGCGAGCGGTGACCGCGCACGTCGGCGATGATGCGTCGGTAGCGGCGCGGGCCGATGACCGCGCTGATCACGGCCCCGACCACGGCGACCCCGATGCCGAAGGCGATCTGGACTGGGCTCGCGCGCTGGTGGACATCGTGCAGCATCAAAGCGCCGACGGCGACGAGGCCGAATCCGGTGCGCTCCCAGGACAGGGCGGTGCGCTCGGCCTGTGCCCCGATGTCGAGGATCTCCGCTGCCGAGCCGTCGGCTGCCGAACCGTGCCCGGTCATCGACTCAGCAGGGCGAGCACAGCGACGACCGTAGCCACCAGTGCGACCCCCCCGGCCAGCAAGAACGTCACCGGCGTCGGCGGGAGGGGCTGCTTCAGTCGCATGCATCGCTCGGTTCGGTCCCACCGCCGGTAGCTGGCCGCGGCCACCGCTGCCGACAGCGCGAGCAGGATGACCCCGAGGGCTAGCCGCGATCCCGGTGGTCCGAACTCGGGCAGCACCGTCAGGACCGCGACCCCCCCGGCGAGCAGGGCGAGTGAGGTGCGGATCCAGGCCAGGAAGGTGCGCTCGTTGGCCAGGGTGAACCGGTAGTCGGGATCTTCGCCCACCTCAGCCGCGGAGCGCCGGAGCCCTCTCATCACCGACCTACCCGGTTGGAGGCGGTCGGCAGCATTGATCTTCCTCCCGGAACCGGTCTAGCGTAGAAACATCCGGTTGTCCGGACCGGTAATGGAACTGGGTGCATGTCCCGAGAGACTAGAGTGCGCGATGAGTGTTGTGGACACCGATGCCCGTGAGGACACCGCCGGCGAACAGACCGTGACGGCGGCCGAGTTGAAGCAGTGGCGCGGCACCGACCCCTCGATCCGGCTGCTCGACGTGCGAACCACCGCCGAATTCGAGGCCGGGCATATCCCCGGCGCGGTGAACATCCCACTGCCACGGCTGGTGATCTGCCAGGGTGGGCCGCGCGCTCGCCAGGCCCATCAGATGCTGCAGGAGCACGGGTGCCGGCAGGCCGCGGTGCTCGAGGCGGGATGAACTCCTGGACGAGCGCGGGCGGCGACGTGCAGCACGGTCGCCCGCGCTGGATGTTGGAGCGCCAGGTGCGGCTGGTCGCTGGGTCGCTCGTGGTGACCGGCATCCTCGGCAGTCTGATCAACCCCCGGGCACGCTTGCTCAGTGCTGCCATCGGTGCCGGCCTGGTGTTCTCCGCGGTCACCGATTCCTGCGCCATGGGCAACGTGTTGTCCCGACTGCCCTACAACAAGGGCAGCCGCAGTGACGTCGACCAGGCAGTCGCGGTGCTGACCGGTCACTGAGCTGCCGACGGCATTGCCAACTGCCACCCGACGGGTCTACCGTCCAAAGTATGCACGTACGATTGTCCGTATCTTTGACACCAGCGGGTGCGCGGCGCCCACCGGAGTGCCGCCACGTATCGCGGGAACACTAGGAGGCAGTGTCATGGACGTTATCGTGATCGAAACACCGCAGCTCGGCGACCGCTCATACCTCGTCCACGACGGGGAGGTGGCTGTCGCAATCGATGTGCAGCGCGACATCGATCGGGTGCAGGCGGCGGCCCGGCAGGCAGGTGTGCGTATCACCCACGTCGCCGAGACGCACATGCACAACGACTACGTGACCGGCGGCCTGGAGTTAGCCCGTGCCGAAGGCGCGGTCTACCTGGTCAACGGGGCAGATCCCGTGCAGTTCGACCGCGAACCGGTCACCGATGGTGACGAGCGGGCGGTGGGCGGCCTGAGCCTGAAGGTGGTGGCCACGCCGGGCCACACCGACACCCACGTCTCCTACCTGCTCACCCACGGCCAGCAGCAGGCCGTGTTCTCCGGCGGCAGCCTGCTCTACGGGTCGGTCGGGCGCACGGACCTGGTGGACCCGGCGATGACCGAGGAGCTGACGCACGCCCAATACGCCTCGGTGCGCCGGCTGGCCAATGAAGCCGACCGCGATGCCGAGCTGTACCCCACCCACGGCTTCGGCTCCTTCTGCTCCAGCGGGCCGGCCTCCGGCGCCGGGTCCTCCACCCTAGCTGAGCAACTCACCAGCAATCACGCCCTCACCGATGCCGACGAGGACCGGTTCGTGCGCGAGTTGATCGCCAACCTCACCGCCTACCCGTCCTACTACGCCCACATGGGCCCAGCCAACCTCAAGGGGCCGGGCGCGGTGGACCTGAGCGTGCCCGAACCCTTGGACCCCGACGAACTCGCGCGGCGGTTGCACGACGGGGAGTGGGTCGTCGACCTCCGCAGCCGGGTGGCATTCGCCGATAAACATCTCTCCGGTGCCGTCAGCTTTGAGTACGGCAACGGGTCCATGTTCACCACCTTCCTCGGCTGGGTGCTGCCCTGGGGTGACCGGCTGAGCTTGGTCGGCCCGGAGGACGACGTCCGCAACGCCATCCGGGACCTGTCCCGGATCGGCATCGACTCCCCCGACGCCGCGCTCGGTGAGGACCCCACGACCCTGGCTCCGGACGTGGCAGCGGCTGGTTACCCGCGGGTGGACTGGGCGGGAATGCTGGCCCAGCGCGCTCAGCAAGACACCGTGCTGGATGTCCGGCGGCGCGATGAGTACCAGGCCGACCACGTACGTGGCTCCCTGAACATCCCGCTGCACGAACTGGTGGGCCGGGTCGATGAAGTACCGGGCGGCAAGATCTGGGTCCACTGTGGATCGGGATACCGGGCGAGTATCGCGTCGAGTCTGCTGCAGCGGGCCGGTAGGAACGTCGTCCACGTCGACGCCATGTTCGGCGACGCGGCCGCCAGCGGTGTGGATCTGGTAGGCGCCGCTACCTGAGGCCCCACGTCGGGCTTGTACCCCCTACACGACGGACTTGGCAGCGCAGCCGGTCCTCGCGCCCTGAGGTCCCCCAGATATGGAGAAGGTCAGTATGGAGCAGGTGACGCAACGCCCCACCCGGTGGCTCAAGGTGCTGGACCAGACCAAGTGCATCGGGTGCCATGCCTGTACCACGGCATGCAAGAGCGAGAACGAGGTGCCGCTCGGCGTCACCCGGACCTACGTCAAGTCGGTGGACGTCGGGGTGTTCCCGCAAGTTCGCCGGGCCTTCCAGGTCACCCGGTGCAACCAGTGCACCGACGCCCCGTGCGTCACTGCCTGCCCGACGCAGGCGATGTACAAGCGACCGGACGGCATCGTCGACTTCGACAAGAACATCTGCATCGGCTGCAAAGCATGCATGGCGGCCTGCCCCTACGACGCGATCTTCATCAACCCCGAGGACCACTCCGCGGAGAAGTGCAACCTCTGTGCACACCGCATCGATGTGGGCCTCGAGCCGGCCTGCGTGACGGTGTGTCCGACCGAGGCAATCCTCGTCGGCGACCTCAACGACCCGACATCCAAGGTCGCCCAGGCCGTGCAGCGTCAGCCGGCGCTGGTCCGGCGGCCGGAGAAGGAGACCGGCCCCGGCCTGTTCTACCTCGGCGCGCACCAAGCCACGCTGGATCCGCTGGGTGCCACCCGGCCCGACGGTGGGCTGTACGCCTGGGCCACCCAGGGCAAGCCAGGCCCGCAGCTCGTGCCCTCGGGTCACCCCGACCGCGCCCGGTCATCGGCGGCAGCCCTGCTGTCCTACGACATCCCGCACTTCGCCCCCTGGGGCTGGCGGGTCAGCCTCTACACCTGGACCAAGAGCATCGCCGCCGGCAGCTTCCTGGTCGCCGTCGTACTGGCGTTGACCGGGTTGCTGAGTTTCGCCGACACCACCGTCCGGGTGGCCGCGCCGCTGCTGTCACTGGGCTTTCTCGCCGTCACCGGGGTGCTGCTCATCTGGGACCTCAAGCACCCCACGCGCTTCTACCTGATCTTCACCCGGCACCACTGGAAAAGCTGGCTGGTGCGCGGGTCCTTCATCATCGGTGCCTACGGGGCCCTGGTGGTGGCCTACCTCGGCGCCGCCCTCCTCGACCTGCGCCTGGGTCAGCAGCTGACCGGCATCCTGGGCGCGGCCCTGGCCGTGGGCACCGCCGTGTACACCGCCTACCTGTTCGCGCAGGCCAAGGCCCGTGACCTGTGGCAGAGCCCGCTGCTGCCGGCGCACCTCGCCGTGCAGGCCGTGCTCGCCGGAGCCGCCGCCCTGCTGCCGTTCGCCGCGGTGCTGTCCCCAGTACGCGGGGTTGATGCCCTGGAGGTCGTGCTGGCGGTCTCGGCCGCGACCCACCTGCTGCTGGTGTGGACTGAGATCACCCTGCCGCACGTCACCGCCCACGCCCACCTCGCGACCCGCGAGATGACGAAGGGCCGCTTCGCGATGTTCTTCCGGGTCGGCGTCCTCACGGTCGCGGTCGCGGTTGCGGCACCGTGGATCGGTGTGCTCGCCGTCCCGTTCGCCCTCCTCGGGTTGCTGGCCCACGAGCATGCCTACGTGCAGGCCGGCCAATCCGTCCCGCTGGCCTAGAAGGGTCCTCATGGCTGCCAAGAAGACGCTGCGGTCCCGTTTGTCGCTGTCCGAGCGCGCTGAGCGGGTCTCAGCGGCGCGCAAGGACGTCGAGGCTCGCGGCGAGACCTTCTACCAGGGCGCGAGTGGCATCCACCTGTCGGCATTTCCGCCCAAGGAGCGTTGGGACGACTGGGTGGAGTTAGACTCCCGAGCCTGGCCGCGCCGCGAGGAACACCACTACATGCTGGTGCCCACCACGTGCTTCAACTGCGAGTCGGCCTGCGGATTGCTGGCCTACGTCGACCGCGAGGACATGCACGTCCGCAAGTTCGAGGGCAACCCCGAACACCCCGGCTCCCGCGGGCGCAACTGCGCCAAGGGGCCCTCGACAATCAACCAGGTCACCGACCCCGACCGGATTCTCTACCCGCTCAAGCGGGTTGGGGAACGCGGTAGCGGGCAGTGGGAGCGGGTGAGCTGGGACACCGCCCTCGACGCGATCGCGGCCCGACTGCGCGCGGCCATCATCGAGGAGCGCCAGAACGAAATCATGATCCACATCGGCCGACCCGGCGAGGACGGCTTCACCGAGCGTGTCCTGGCCAGCTGGGGCGTGGACGGGCACAACTCGCACACCAACGTCTGCTCGGCCGCCGGGCGCACGGGTTACCAGTTCTGGATGGGCGCCGACCGGCCCAGCCCCGACCACGGCAACGCCAAGGTGATCTACCTGATCAGCTCGCACCTGGAGGCCGGTCACTACTTCAACCCGCACGCCCAGCGCATCACCGAGGCCCGGGCGAACGGCGCCAAGCTCATCGTGTTGGACACCCGGCTGTCCAATACCGCCACCCACGCCGATTACTGGCTGTCCCCCCAGCCCGGCAGCGAGGCGGCGATCAACCTCGCTGTCGCCCGCCACCTCATCACCACCGGCCAGTACAACCGTGAGTTCGTCCGGCAATGGTGGAACTGGGAGGAGTACCTGCAGACCTGCCGGCCCGAGCTGGCCCCGACCTTCGAGTCGTTCGAGGCCGAACTGGTCACGCTCTACGACGAGTTCACCTTCGACTACGCCGCCGCCGAGTCGGGCATCGACGCCGCCACCCTGCGCGAGGTCGCCGAGACGGTGGCCGGCGCGGGCACCCGATTCTCCTCCCATTCCTGGCGGTCGGCCGCCGCGAGCAACCTCGGCGGCTGGCAGGTCACCCGCACACTGGTGCTGCTGTCGGCGCTGCTGGGCTCGATCGGCACCGAGGGTGGGCTGTTCGCTAACTCCTGGAACAAGTTCGTGCCCAAGCCGATCCACACCCCGCCGCACCCCGGGGTGTGGCAGGAGCTGAGCTGGCCGATGGAATACCCGCTGGCGCAGAACGAGCTGTCCTTCCTGCTGCCGCAGTTCCTCAAGGACGGCCGGGGCAAGCTCGACACCTACTTCATCCGCGTCTACAACCCGGTCTGGACCAATCCCGACGGCATGTCGTGGATGGAGGTGCTCTCCGACCCGGTGAAGGTCGGCTGCTTCGTGGCGCTCACCCCGACTTGGAACGAGTCGGCCTACCTCGCCGACTACGTGCTGCCCATGGGTCACGGCTCCGAGCGTCACGACACCCATTCCTACGAGCAGTACGACGGTCAGTGGCTGGGTTTCCGCCAGCCGGTGCTGCGCGCGGCCCGGGAACGTCTCGGAGAGACCGTCACCGACACCCGCGAGGTGAATCCCGGTGAGGTGTGGGAGGAAAACGAGTGGTGGATCGAGCTGTCCTGGCGCATGGACCCCGACGGCAGCCTCGGTATCCGGCAGTACCACGAATCCAAGGCCGAACCTGGCACCAAGCTCAGCGTCGACGAATACTACGGCTGGATGTTCGAGAACTCGGTGCCCGGGTTGCCCGAGCGAGCTGCGGCGCAGGGGTTGACCCCGTTGCAATTCATGCGGCGCTACGGTGCCTTTGAGATCTCCAAGGGGCTCGGTGCCCAGCACGCCTTCGAGGTCCCGGCGCAGGAGCTGGCCGACGTGAAGGTCAGCCCGCTCGGGCGGGTGTACACCGCCACGGCGAAGCCGGCGGACCCCAACATCGTCCCGATGGGCGCGCCGGTGCCCGACGAGGCCGGCCGCCGGGCGGTGGGGATCGAGGTCGACGGCGTGGTGCGCCGCGGTTTCCCGACCCCGTCGGGAAAGCTGGAGTTCTACTCCTCCACCCTGGCCAGCTGGGGGTGGCCCGAACACGCCCTGCCCGGCTACATCAAGAGCCACGTGCATCCCGACGCGATGGCACCCGACCAACTGGTGCTGCTGTCCACCTTCCGGCTGCCGACGCAGATCCACACCCGCTCAGCGAACTCCAAGTGGCTCGACGAGCTCGCGCACACCAACCCGGTGTGGATCCACCCCACCGACGCCAACCGGCTGGGCGTCGGCCAGACCGGCGACCTCGTACGGGTACAGACTGACATCGGCTACTTCGTCGCGAAGGCGTGGATCACCGAGGGCATCCGTCCCGGCGTGGTGGCCTGCAGCCACCACATGGGCCGGTGGCGCCCCACCAACCAGGACAACGGCCAGCGGCAGATGATGGCGACCGTCGACCTCGCCCAGAACGGCGAGGACTGGACGATGCACAAGGTGCAGGGCGTCGAGCCGTACGCCAGCAGCGACCCGGACACCCAGCGAATCTGGTGGAGCGACACCGGGGTGCACCAGAACCTGACCTTCCCAGTTCACCCCGACCCGATCTCCGGCATGCACTGCTGGCATCAGGCGGTCCGGGTGGCACCGGCCCGAGCGCAGGACAAGCAGGGCGACATCGCAGTCGACACCGCCAAAGCACGCGACGTCTACCGGCAGTGGCTGGAGATGACCCGCCCGGCGGGACAGATCTCACCGGACGGACTGCGCCGCCCGACCTGGTTGATGCGCCCGCTCAAGCCCCATCCGGACACCTTCGTCCTGCCGGGAACCTGAGCCGTGCAGACCGCACCCCCGCCGTGCGCCGCCACGGAACCGGACAGCACGGCGCAGCGATGGGAGCTGTTGCGCGCACTGGGCGCCACGGTCCTCACGCCGCCACCCGGCAACGCCGGGCCATGCGCAGCGCTGGGCCTGCCCGCCCACACTGGCGCCGAGCACACCCAGGTCTTCGTGCTGAGCGCGCCGCCGCACGCCGCCATCCACCTGGGCCCAGAAGGAATGCTCGGCGGGGAGGGTCTGGACCGGATCACCGGGTTCTGGCGTGTGCTGGGCCTGACTGCCCCCGCCGACGCCGACCACCTGGGTGCCCTGCTGCTGCTCTACGCCGAGCTAGGCGAAGCGGAGTGCAGTGCCACCGAAGCCAAGGGCCGCGCCCAGATGCGGCGGGCCCGCACCGCGCTGTTCCACGAGCACCTGTGGAGTTGGGCCCCCGGCTACCTCGCCGCAGTGGCCGATCTGCAGGTCGAGTCGACGACGGCCTGGGCACAGGTCACCGAGCAGGCCCTGCGGGCCGAGCTTGCCGACCTGGGCCCCGCTGCGGTGCTCGCACTGGCGCTGCGGGCCGCGCCGGCGGCACTGGAACCCACGGACTCCTTCGAGGAGATACTGGACGCGCTGGTGGCCCCGGTCCGATCAGGGATGATCCTGACCTACCCCGATCTGGTCGCCTGCGCCTCGGCAGCCGGGGTGGGAGTACGACGCGGTGAGCGGCGGTATGCCCTCAAGGCCATGCTGCAGCAGAACGCGCCGTCGACGCTGGGCTGGCTGGCTGCCCACGCCAGGCGGTGGTCCGGGCGGCACCGGGGCGCGAGCGCGGGCCACCCGCAGGATGCCGGGGCGTGGTGGGCCGCCCGCGCGGGCAGCACCGCCCGCACCCTGGACGCGCTCGCCCTGTAAGCACAGCCCAGAACCGGCCGGGAACCATGTTCAGGAAAGGACACGCTGTGCTGGGACTAAGGCACGCCACGGTCGACACCACGGCGGTACGGAACGCGGTCGGTGGGGTGCGTGACCCCGAGTTGCACCGCACCCTCGGTGAACTGGGCATGGTCATCGACGTCCGTGCCGTCCGTGCCGTCCGTGCCGTCCGTGCCGGCCGCGGCGGTCGCGTCGAGGTCACCGTCGCGTTGACCACCGCGGGATGCCCGATGACGACACGGTTGACCGACGACATCACCGCGGCGGCCGCCACGGTGGCCGGGGTGGTCGCGGTGCGGGTGGAATTCACCGTGATGAGCGAACCTGAACGCCGGGCACTGGCCGACCGCTTCCTGGCGAGCCGGGCGGCACCCGGTGCGCCGTTGGCGGCCTCGGTGTTCGCCGTGGCAAGCGGTAAGGGCGGTGTCGGGAAGTCCAGCGTGGCAGCTAATCTCGCGGTGGCCCTGGCCCAGCAGGGCAAGGCCGTGGGCCTGCTGGACGCCGACGTGTGGGGTTACTCGGTGCCGCAACTGTTCGGTGTGCAGCGCAGCCCCATCGCGATGTACGAGACGATGCTGCCGGTCCAGGCGCACGGGGTGCGGCTGATGTCGCTGGGATTCCTGGTGGAGGAGGGCACCCCCATCGTGTGGCGCGGCCCGATGCTGCACAAGGCATTGACCCAGTTCGTACAGGAGGTCCACTGGGGGGAATTGGACGTGCTGCTGCTGGATCTACCCCCGGGCACCGGGGACGTCACGTTGTCGGTGTTGGAGCTGCTGCCCGAGGCCTCGCTACTCGTCGTCACCACCCCGCAGCAGGCTGCTCGCACGGTGGCCAGCCGGGTGGGTGTGATGGCCCGCGACGTCGCCATGCCCGTCTCCGGGGTGGTGGAGAACATGTCGGAACTGGTGTGCCCGGAGTGCAACGGGCACACGGCGTTGTTCGGCGCGGGCGGTGGGGTGCAGTTGGCTGAGGAACTCGGTGCCCCGCTGCTGGGTCAGATCCCGCTGGACATCGAGCTGCGGGAAGCCGGGGACCGCGGGATTCCGGTGGTGGTGGGGGCTCCGCTGAGCTCCTCGGCGCGGGCGCTCACGGCGGTGGCCGGGGCGCTGCGGCCAGCGCGGCGTCCCCTGCTCGGCCGCCAGCTCGGTGTCGACCCCGTAGTCAGGGTGGCGGGCTGAGCCTGCATCACGTCGGCGCCACGAGTAGGCGCACTTCACGCGCGATCTGCAGGTCCTCCCGGGCAGTCACCACCACGCACTGCACCGGTGCTCCGGCGGCGGAGATGGTGGTATCGGTGGTGGCCCCGGAGTTCCGGTGCTCATCGAGGCAAACGCCGAGGAAGCGCAGCTGCTGCGCGGCCCGCCGGCGCACCCCGGCGGAGTGTTCACCGACGCCGCCGGTGAACACCAGCACGTCGAGGCCGCCGGTGGCCGCAGCCATCGCGGCGACAGCGCCCACCAGGCGGTGCAGGTAGACGTCCAGCGCAAGCACCGCGTTCGGTTCACCCCGGACCACAGCCAGTTCAACCTCGCGCATATCACCGGTTCCAGCCAGGGCGGTCAGACCCGAACGCTGCTCCAAAGCGGTGGCCACCTCGTGCGGGGTGAGGTGTGCATGTTCGGTCAGCCACAACACCAGGCCGGGGTCCACGGTGCCGGAACGGGTGGCCATCACCAGCCCGTCCAGCGGGGTAAACCCCATGGTGGTGTCGACGCTGACGCCGTCAAGCACAGCCGCCAGCGACGCTCCCGCACCGAGGTGGCAGGTGACGACCCGCAGCCTGGCGGCCGACCGGCCGAGGAGCTCGGCGGCCCGGCTGGACGCGTATTGGTGGGACAACCCGTGAAACCCGTAGCGCCGGATTCCATACCGCTCACGCCATGGACGCGGCACTGCGTAGGTGGCCGCGGCGTCAGGGATGGTGGCGTGAAAAGCCGTGTCGAAGCACGCGATCGCCGGCACACCCGGAAGTTCCGCGGTGACCGCATCGAGCGCGGCCAACGACTTAGGCTGATGCAGCGGGGCAAGGTCGGTGAGGTCACTCAACTGCACGCGGACGGCGTCGTCGATCCGCACCGCTGCGGTAAACACCCGTCCGCCGTGCACGACGCGGTGCCCCACCACGTCCGGGGTGGGCCAGTCCGCGAGCACCGCGCTGAGCTGCCCGGTGTTGAACCCGTCTGCCCCGGCGGGCAGGTCGGTGCTGCGGACCAGAGCGTCGTGGCCGTCGAGCAGACGCAGCTTGACGCTGGAAGATCCGGCGTTGACCACCAATACCTGCACCGCTCAGCCTCGTCCGGGCCAGGTCCAGTCGGCGATGGCTGGGTCGTCCTCGCCATGCTCGCGGGTGTAGGCGCGGGCGGCCAGCCGGGCGTCGGACGTCGCCTGGCGCACTGTGGCCGCCCGGCTGCCCAGCGATGGGACGTGGTCGATGACGTCCATCACGAGGTGGAAGCGGTCGAGGTTGTTCAGCATCACCATGTCGAAAGGGGTGGTCGTGGTGCCCTCCTCGATGAACCCGCGTACGTGGATGTTGTGATGGTTCTGGCGGCGGTAGGTCAGGCGGTGGATCAGCGTGGGGTAACCGTGGTAGGCGAACACCACCGGCTTGTCGGTCGTGAACAGCGCGTCGAAGTCGCGGTCGGACAGGCCGTGCGGGTGCTCGGACTCAGGCTGCAGCCGCATCAAGTCGACCACGTTGATGACCCGGACCCGCAGGTCAGGCAGGTGGATTCGGAGCAGGTCCGCGGCGGCCAGGGTCTCCAGCGTGGGGGTGTCCCCGGCGCAGGCGAGCACCACGTCCGGGTCGTCGTCGTCGGTGCCCGCCCACGGCCAGATCCCCACCCCCCGGGTGCAATGCGCGATTGCGTCGGTCATGTTCAGGTACGTCAGCGCGGGCTGCTTCCCGGCGACGATGACGTTCACATACTGGCGGCTGCGCAGGCAATGATCGGTCACCGACAGCAGCGTGTTGGTGTCCGGCGGCAGGTACACCCGCACCACCTCGGCCTTCTTGTTCACCACGTGGTCGATGAATCCTGGGTCCTGATGGGACAGTCCATTGTGGTCTTGACGCCAAACGTGGGAGGACAGCAGGTAGTTCAGCGACGCCACCGGCGCCCGCCACGGGATGTGGTTGGTGGTCTTGAGCCACTTAGCGTGCTGGTTGAACATGGAGTCGACGATGTGAATGAAGGCCTCGTAACAGGTGAACAACCCGTGCCGGCCGGTCAGGAGGTAGCCCTCCAACCAACCCTGGCACAGGTGTTCGCTGAGCACCTCCATCACCCGGCCGTCCGGGGCGAGGTGATCGTCACCGGGCAGCGTCTGGCCGTCCCATGCGCGGTCGGTCTGCTCGAAGACCGCCTGCAGCCGGTTCGACGCGGTCTCGTCCGGGCCCATCAGCCGGAAGTTATCCGGATTGGCGGTGATCACATCGCGCAGGAACTCACCCAACATCCCGGTAGCGGAACTGGACTCCACACCCGGCTGCGCCACGTCGACGGCGTAGTCGCGGAAGTCCGGCAGGATCAGTTCCCGCAGTAACACCCCGCCATTGGCGTGCGGGGAGGCGCTCATCCGCAGCTCGCCGCGCGGGGCCAGCGCCTGCAACTGCCCAACGAGCCGACCCTCGGCGTCAAACAGCTCCTCAGGCCGGTAGCTGCGCAGCCACTGCTCGAGCAGGTCGCGGTGCCCGGCGTCGGTGCGGGTCTGCGCCAACGGCACCTGGTGTGCACGCCACGTCCCTTCCACCGCGAGCCCGTCCACAGTCTTCGGGCCGGTCCAACCCTTGGGGGTGCGCAGCACGATCATCGGCCAGGCCGGGCGGGTGTTGCGCGCTCCGGTGCGCGCCGCGTCCTGAAAATCACCGATCCGGTCGAGCACCTCATCCAGGGTCGCGGCCAGGGCCTGATGTACCGACGTGGGGTCATCGCCTTCGACGAAGAAGGGGTCGTGGCCGTACCCACGCAGCAGCGCTGCCAGCTCGGTCTCCGGGATCCGGGCCAGCACGGTCGGGTTGGCGATCTTGTAACCGTTGAGGTGCAGCACCGGGAGCACCGCTCCGTCGGTCACCGGGTTCAGGAACTTGTTGGAGTGCCAGCTCGCGGCCAGTGCCGCGGTCTCGGCCTCACCGTCACCCACCACACACACCACCAGCAGATCGGGGTTGTCGAAGGCGGCGCCGTAGGCGTGCACCAAGGCGTACCCCAGCTCACCGCCTTCGTGGATGGACCCCGGGGTTTCCGGCGCGACGTGGCTGGGGATCCCACCGGGGAAGGAGAACTGCCGGAACAACGCCCGCATCCCGTCGGTGTCCTGGCCGATCGCTGGGTACACCTCGCTGTAGGTGCCCTCGAGGTAGGCGTTGGCCACCAACCCGGGCCCACCGTGACCGGGTCCGGTGACGTACAGGGCGCGCAACTGGCGTTCGGTGATGACCCGGTTCAGGTGCGCGTAGATCAGGTTCAACCCCGGTGTGGTGCCCCAGTGCCCAAGCAGGCGCGGCTTGACGTGCTCAGGGAGCAACGGCTCCCGCAACAACGGGTTGTCCATCAGGTAGATCTGGCCTACCGACAGGTAATTGGCTGCGCGCCAGTAAGCATCGAGTAGGGCAAGGTCGGCGGGCGGGCGCGGTGATGTCACGGTCCAAGCCTGCCGGGGGTCACCGAACCGGGGTAGCGACGAAGGTCCCGATCGTCTCGCCGGATTGTGCGGGCGCGCCGTCACGCGCGCACGATCATCAGCGGGCGGTCCACGGAATGCAGGAGTGCCCGGCTGGTCGAGCCCAGCAGCATGCTCGTGAACCCGCCGCGCCCGCGGCGACCCACCACGAGGAGTTGGGCGCGCTGGGCGTGTTCGAGCAGGTTGCGCACTGGGCGGTCCTTCACCACTTCCTGACACACCACGACGTCTGGGTACTGGGCGGTGAATCCGGCGAGGCTTTCGGCGAGCACTGCCGACTCGGTGTCGCGGGCCGCTTCCCAGCTCAGGTCGACGTCCGGGTCATCGCCAGTGAACAGCGCGGACAGGGTGAGGTCGGTCCAGGCATGCACGGCGGTGAGTGGTGCCCGGCGCAGCAACGCCTCGTCGAATGCGGCGGCGATAGCCGGCACGCTGCTCGCCGAGCCGTCCACCCCGACCACGACTGGACCCGCCAGCGGTGCGACGCCGGTGGACCCACGGATGATCACGACCGGGCAGTGGGCGTGGGTGGCCAGGGCGTCGCTGACCGACCCCAGCGGCCCCCCGCTGCGCTCGCCGAACCCGCGGGCACCGACCACCACGAGCTGCGCCTGACGGGAGCATTCCAGTAGCGCGGGTATCGCTGGGCCACTGCGGATCTCGGTGTGTAACGCCAATCTTCCCCAGCCTTGCGCAGCATCTTCGGCGGCCTGAACGGCCCGGCACAGGTGGCGTCGAGACGCGCTCATCGTTCGGCCGGTCTCGTGGGTACTGCCGGTGGGGCTGGGGTCGGCGATGGCGAGTGCCGCCATCAGGGTCAGCGGCACTGCCCGCACCGCGGCGTCCTGTGCTGCCCAGCGCACCGCGTCGAAGCAGGTCGGTGATCCGTCTACTCCCACGATGATGGGCGGTCCAGCAATCATGGGTCCGCACTCAGGCTTAGCGGACCCGCGCTCCCGGTCATCTGCGTGCCGGCTCCGCGGGCGGGGGGACGAGGACGATCGGATACGTGGGGTGCTTTGCAGCAGCCAGGCTGACCGACCCGAAAAGCCGGTTATGGTGGCGGGTGCCCAGCACCAGCAGTGCGCACCCCTCGGCCACGGCGCTGAGGGTGATAGCCGGGTTTCCCTGCACCACCTCCACGGTGATGGACACCGCGGGCTCACCCGCCCTCGCGCGCTCGGCTTGCACCGTGTCGGCAGTCTTTTGCAGCCGCTCGTGGATGAAGCTGTCCGGCTGCAGATCAGCCGGCCAACTGCCGTCCACCCCCCAGAGGGCTGGGATTTGCCAGACGTGCACTGCCTGCACCTCCCCGCCGCGGTAGGCGGCCTCAGTGGCAGCGAATCGCAGCGCAGCCGCGCGACATGACCTCGCCCGCGACCTGCCCGCCCCTCCGTCAGCTGGCTGGTGCTCACGCGTAGTTATGCAACCATTGGCCAGGGTGCCCGCACGCGGATCCCGCCGCGGGACATGGTCGGGGCGCCCTCGGGGTCGTTCAGGGGTCACTCAGATGGTCGCGGAGGGTGTCGACGGTCCAGGTGGGACAGCCGCAGCCGAGGAAGTCATGGTCACCGGTCAAGATGGCGGCGTTGAGCGCCAGAGCGAGCGCGACAGGGGGCCAGTCTCGGGGATCACGTGGAACGCGCCGTCGAGCGGTTGCTTCGTGGTTGGCGTAGACGGTTCGCGGAATCACCTCGATCGCCCGGTCGTCGATGAGGGCTTGCACCGCTTGGTGGAGTTGATGGGCCTGATCCGCCGTGAGACGGCCCTGATCGACGACGATCGCGAGCCGGCGCGCCAGCTCGTGCTCGGTCTCGTCCCACTGCTCCTCGGCCACGACCACCCGCAGCTCGGCCCGCGAGAGCAGCGCCCGGCCACGTTGACGGAGGAGTTCGGCGACCAGAACGCTCGCGTCGGCCACCACGATCATGAAGCGCGCGTGGCTCGCAAGTCGACCAGGGCCGCGAGCTCGTCCTCGGACATGCCGCTGTCGGCCAGCACCTGCCCGACCGTCTCGCCGAGACGCACGATCGCCCGCGCAACGTCGTTCTCGTCGCGGGCCAGCGGAACGTAGAAGCCGATGACGCGGCCGTGCTTGCTCACCGCGACCGGCTCGGAACCGGACAGGTAGCTGGTGGCGTGGTCACGGAACTCTCGGACGCCTACATTCTTGAACGTGGTCATTGTGGTCACCTCGTGGTCACAGTACCACCGCGCAGAGTGCCGTAGCAGGGATCCTCTTGCGGGAACGCGTGTTGCATGAGCGAAGGAACGTGGAGCGTTGCCGCGTCGTACGGTCTGGTTCGTCTGAGGTCGACACTTGCCGATCGTATTTCCGTATGGCAATATGACCTAGGTGAGCGCCTACGCCGCCCTGGCCGAGCCGCACCGCCGGCAGATTCTTGACCTACTACGTGACGGCGAGCGGGCCGCCGGAGACCTGGTGGCCCATCTACACCTGAGCCAGCCCGGCGTGTCCAAGCACCTAAAGGTCCTACGCGATGCCGGACTCGTCGCCGTGCGCGCGCAGGGAAAGCAGCGCATGTACGCGCTGCACCCAGAGCCCCTCGTCGAGGTCGACCGATGGCTGCAGCCCTACCGAGAGCTCTGGTCGCAACGCCTCAACGCGCTGGAACGACACTTGGAGGAGAACCCATGACCGACGGAACCCTGGAGACGATCGACGACCGACCGGCACTTCGGTTCGAGCGCACTCTCGCCCACCCGGTAGACCCCGTGTGGCGAGCGGTCAGCGAACCCGCGGAACTCGAGCGCTGGTTTCCCGCCGCAGCGGACTGGACGCCGGCAATCGGTGAGACCTTCGGTGCTCACGGCATGACGGGCGAAGTGACCGAAGTCGACGCACCCCGTCGCCTGGCGTGGACCTTCAACGGCGAGCGATACAGCTTCGACCTGACCGGGCACGGCGATGGCTGTCGGTTGGTCTTCATCCACGTGTTCGATGACCGTGGGCTCGCAGCACAGACCGCCACCGGCTGGGACGCCTACCTGTCGCGTCTCGAGCCCCACCTTGGGGGCGGATCTCTCTCCGAAGAGGAAGCGCACAGGTCGTGGTCGGAAGCTCACGAGCGCTATGCCGGGCGCTTCGGGGTCGACCCGACACCGGGGAGGAAGATCGCGGCGACCTTAGATTCGCGTACCTGAGAAGCGGTGCCGACTCCGCTGCCGGTGGGGGCAGTCCGATCACCGCAGGGGGATCCGCTGTCGGAGAACGTGGATGCCCAGTAACGACGGCCCGAAACCGCTGAACGGCCGTTAGGCCGGGCTGATCGGGAACCGGGCGGTGAACGTGGCGCCGGTGCCCGGGCTGGCGGTGACGTCGACCCGGCCTCCGTGGGCGCGGACGAGCTCGGCCGCCACGGTCAGGCCCACACCGCTACCGGACGTGCCAGTGGCGGCGCGACCGCGCCAGAAGCGGTCGAACACGTGCGGCAGCTCGTCGGGGTCGATGCCCGGCCCGGTGTCGGTGACAACGAGCTCGGCGAGTGGGCCGTCGACGCCGACGGCGACTGTGACGATGCCCCCGGGCGGGGTGAACTTGATGGCGTTGGCGAGCAGGTTCGTCGCCACCTGGTGCAGACGGTCGGGGTCACCGGACAGCTCCGCCGGGTGCAACCGGTCCCGCACGGTGACCCCGCTGCTGTGCGCGTGCGGGCGGAGCAGGTCAAGCGCCTGCGTGGTGACGGCGGCCAGGTCGACGGGGCGGCGGTCGAGCTGCAGCCGGGCTGCCTCGGCCGCGGCGAGGTGCTCGAGATCCTCGAACACCCGCCCCAGGCGCAGCACCTCCTGGTGTAAGGACGACAACCGCTCGCGGGTCGGTTCCACCAGTCCGTCGGCCATTTCCTCGCACGAGGCATGCAGGATGGTGACCGGGGTACGCAGTTCATGGGCCACGTCGGTGACCAGCGCCCGGCGCAGCGTGTCCTGCTGCTGCAAGGTGTCGGCCATCCGGTCGAACGCCGTACCCAGCTCGGCGATCTCGCGGGAACCGCTGGTCGGTCCGACGCGCGCGTCGGAGTCCCCGGTACTGAGCCTGCGGGTTGCGTTGGTGAGCGCCGCGAGGGGCCGCGTGATCCGTTTGGCGATCGCGACCGCCACGATGAGGGCCATGGTGACCCCGAGAGCCGCCCGATGGCCACCGTCTGGATCAACGCGTCGCGCACCCGTGCCGCGGCGGCGGGGGCGCCCGCGGGGAAACCCAGTTCGGCGGTCCCGACCAGTTGGCCGGCCACGACCACCCGGGCAGCGACGGCGGGTCCGTCACCAGCGGCGGAACCCCCCCCCGGTTCATGAGCTGCTGCATCACCAGGACGGGGGAGGGGACTGCGCGGCCGGTTACGTCCCGTACGTCGAGTCGGGCCCCAGCGCCGGCGGCGAGCGCGGCAGCGGGGCGGTGGTCCGCCCCCGCCCAGCCGCCAGCCTGCTGTTAGGCATCACCGAGCCCCGCGGTGATGTCGGAATGGACTGTGCGCGTTGGGCCGCCACCAAATTGTCGACGCTGCTGCGGGCAGCGACGATGGTCAGCCCCGCGAGCAATCCGATGGCCACAAGCGCCACCACGACGAACGCCAGTGCCAAGCGCGCGGCCAGCGCACCGAACCGGGAGCCCAGCCCGCCGGTCCAACTCACCGCACGGCCCTAATCATCACGGGTGAGCCCCAGCCGGTAGCCCGCACCGAGCACGGTCTGCACGATCCGGGGGTCGTGGGGATCGCGTTCCACCTTGCGACGCAGATTTTTCACGTGCGAGTCGACGGAGCGTTCATAGCCCTCGTACTCATAGCCACGGACGCGGTTGATCAGGTCGAAGCGGGAGTAGACCCGACCGGGTGAGCGCGCCAGCGTGGTGAGAACGCCCCACTCCGACGGGGTCAGCTCGAGGGGTTTCTCGCGGACAATCACCTCCCGTCGGTCCTCGTCGATGATGAGCTCTCCGCCGCCGAAGCTGCGGCGGGTCGTCGTTGTGCCCCACGTCCGCGGCGGAGGACGGCCTGCACCCGCAGAATCAGCTCACGGGGGCTGAACGGCTTGGTGACGTAGTCGTCGGCGCCGAGTTCCAGGCCGGTGATCCGGTCCCGCTGGGAGGATTTCGCGGTGAGCATGAGAATGGGCACCGTGCTGGAGTGGCGAACCTCCCTGGCGACCTCTTCTCCCGGTACGTCGGGCAGTTTGAGGTCGAGGATCACCAGGTCCGGCGCGGCGCGGGCCACCATCGCGATTGCCGCCGCTCCGGAGGCGGTGGTGAGGACGTCGAGGCCGGCGCGTTCCAGGTAGGAGCGCAGCAGGTTCCGGATCTTGGCCTCGTCCTCGACCACCAGGACGGTCTGGGCCATCGGGGTCTCCTCGGAACGTGGGCGGGCGGGTGCTCAGGGGGTGTCGGTGCCGACGCCGCTCGCGGTAGTCCTCCACGGCCACCTCGCCGCGAGCGAACTGATCATCCAACAACGCGCGAGCACTAGGCGCACCACCGGCGCCCGCCCCGTGGCCCACCCGAGTGTTGCGCGCGGCCCGGATCAGCCAGGCGATGGCGATCACGACGAGCACCCACCACGCAATTCCCACCGTCATCATTACCCAACCCAACCCGGGGGCTCCCATACCCTGCACAACGGCCGGGATCGGTGCGGGTGGTGCAGATCATGTGGAGGGAATGTGGAGATCCGCGACTCGGCGGGAGGGGGCGGCACGATAAACCACATCGAGGACTCCGGTGGCATGAGCAGCGTTGTATCCCGAGCCCAGCAGGAGTTCGGCAGCGACACGGTGTGGTTGAACAGTGCGTCCATGGGCCTGCCGCCGCGGCGCACCGTGACGGCGCTGCGGACGGCGATCGAGGACTGGGAGGCTGGCCGCGCCGATGCAGTCGGCTATGACGCGCCCTTGAACCGCGCCCGGCAGCTCTACGCCGGACTCGTGGGCGTGGGTGCCGGGCAGGTTGCGGTGGGCAGCCAGGCCTCAGTTCTGGTGGGCCTCATCGCCGCGTCCCTGCCGCCGGGTTCGGAGGTGCTGACTGTGGCGGGGGAGTTCACCAGCGTCACGTTCCCGTTCCACGCCCGGGTTGCGGCAGGCCACGACATCACCGTGCGGGAGGTGCCGCTGCAGAGTCTGCCGGACGAAGTGCGTACATCCACGACATGGGTCGCGGTCAGCGCGGTGCAGTCCGCCGACGGCCAGCTCGTTGACACAGATGCGCTCAGCGAGGCTTGTGGGCGGACGGGTACGCGTGTGCTGCTGGACACCACCCAGGCGGTGGGATGGCTACCCGTGGACGCCGGGCGCTGGGCGGTCACCGTCTGCGGCGGTTACAAATGGCTTCTCAACCCGCGCGGTACGGCGTTTCTCACAGTCACCCCTGATCTGCTGGACGTCCTGGTCCCGACCAGCGCTAGCTGGTACGCCGGTGAAGATCCGTGGACCAGCATCTACGGCTCGCCGTTGCGCCTTGCCGCTGATGCCCGCCGGTTTGATGTCTCTCCGGCGTGGCACAGCTGGGTGGGCGCGGCCCCGTCGCTGGAGTTGCTGACCGAGGTCGGCACAACCGTGCTGCACCAGCACGCCGTTGGTCTGGCCCGTCGGTTCTGTGCGGGCGTGGACCTGCCGGTAGGCAGGTCGGCGATCGTGTCCTGCGTGGTGAGCGACGTGGGTACAGCCGCGATGACCGCCGCCCGCATTGTCGGTGCCACCCGCGCGGGACGCCTGCGTCTGGCGTTTCACATCAGCACCACCAGCAGGGACGTGGATCGGGCCATTGCGGCCCTCAAGGGGTCCGTGTATCCGTGACGGTGCTCCCTAGCGCGATCATGCGGGCGGAACGGCTGTCGGCTGGGTCGGCATGGCGAGGGTGACCCCGTCGTGCATGCCGCCGCGGTAGTAGATGAGGGCACTGGCCGGAAAGCCAGAGCCGAGCAGGGCATGAATCGCCCACGGTGACTGGGGGCACTGCGGGCCGTTGCAGAACAGGATGGACAACCCCGCCGGGTCGAGTTCGGCGCGCCGGGCGAGGACATCGCCGTGCGGGACGTTCACCGCTCCGGGGATGCTCACGCCGCCGGAGGAGTCAGGGACCCGGCAGTCAATCAGGGCGCCATCCTCGACGAGGTCGATCAGTTCCAGCTCGCCGACGGTGCGTACCCCCGGGCGCCGCCTCCCAGGGCTGCACCTGCCCCCACGTCGTGTCGACGGCGACGACGTCGGGTTCTTCGGGCAGTGACCAGGGAAATCCTTGGGGCGGCTGGGTGCGGACTCGGGGGTGTCGCTGCATGGGCTGTTCTCCGGCTGCTCTGGGCGCGGGCGGGAAGCTGCGCAAGGTTGCCTCTGCTGCACCCGATCCTGCCATTGAGGTGGGTTCCCACCTGCCAGGCCGAATCGGGTGCAGTACGGGCAAGGGATGCCAGTGAAGACCGCGCGTGGGTGTGCTCGTGCAGGCCCGCGAGGCGGCTGGTGAACTTGGCTTCATCGATCTCGCCTCGGGCGAATCGCTCGGCGAGCAGTTGTTGCGGGGTGCGTGCGGCCGACGCAGTCACATTCGCCTGATCCCGCCCGGTCGCTCGGAGGAACGCCGCAACTGCGTAGATCACCAAGCCCCAGAATGCCACCATAATAGTAATCATCAGGCCGTACCCCCAGCCGTTGATGGCGTTGCCGTACCAGAACATCATCATGGTCTCCTTCGTCGATTGCGTGCAGCGACCGGTCTTGCCGGTTAGACGCAGCCTGATCGCTCTGGCTGGCTGGCGGTCGGCAGAGGCCAACGTCCCGTCAGGTGGAGTCCAAGGACACCGGACGCCTCGATAGGGTGGTAGCCGATGGTTACCGACGAACCAGCCGACGCTGACACTCGGGAGCAGTCGCCTGGCCCCGGGCTCGACTGCGCCCCGAGGGGGGCCCACGAGCAGGAGGAGTCGACCCAAGGCCGGTTGCGTGGGCTGGTGTTGGCCAACCAGGCGATCGTCAGCAATCTGTCGTTGCCGATGCTGCTGCGGCGCACGGTGGAGGTGGCCTGCGAACTGGCGCATGCCCGCTACGGCGCCCTGGGAGTGCGCGACCAGGCTGACGGTCTCGAGCAGTTCGTGCACGTCGGGATAGCCGAGGAGATGGTGTCCCGTATCGGGCACCTGCCCGAGGGCCGCGGCCTGCTGGGTGCGCTGATCGAGGACCCCCGCCCGATCCGGCTGCGCACGATCGCCGAGGACGCTCGATCGGTGGGGTTCCCGGCGGGGCACCCTCCGGTGAGCAGTTTTCTCGGGGTACCCATCCGGGTGCGGGAGGAGGTCTTCGGCAATCTGTATCTGACTGAGCGCGCCGACGGGGAGTTCACCGCGGAGGACGAGGAGCTGGTGTCGGCGTTGGCCGCGACGGCAGGGGTGGCCATCGCGAACGCGCGGCTCTACGAGCAAGCCCGCCGGCGCCAAGACTGGTTGCAGGCCTCCACCGAGGTCAGTCAACGCTTGCTGCGGACCGAGGGGGAGGACCCGCTGGGCCTGATCGCCCGCAAAGCCCAGCAGGTCGCCGACGCCGAGGTGGTGATGGTCGTGCTCTTGGGTGCGGATGGGTCTTACATGGTGGACGTTGCCGCCGGTGACGGCGCCGCGGAGCTGGCGGGTTTGGCGGTGCCGGTGCAGGACACTCTGTTCGGCCTTGCGTTGGACAGCGGACGACCGGTCCTGGTGGAGGACATCACGAACAATCAGGACGCGGCGGGGCTGGCTGAGGTCGCCAATCTGGGGCCGGTCATGGTGCTCCCATTGGGCACCAGTCACCAGGTTCGCGGTGCCTTGGCTGTGGGCCGGCGCGCCGGGCGGCACCGCTTCGACCAGGCCGATCTGGAGATGGCGACCACCTTCGCCAACCACGCCGCGCTTGCCCTCGAGCTGGCCGACGCCCGTACCCACCAAGAGCACATCCTGCTTTTGGAGGACCGCGACCGGATCGCTCGGGACCTGCATGACCACGTCATCCAGCGGTTGTTCGGCGTGGGGCTGACCGCGCAGAGCGTCGCCGCCAGCCTGGATGACCCCGGCCGCGCGGCACGACTGGCCCAGGCCGTCTCCGACATCGACGAGACCATCCGACAGATCCGCACGTCGATCTTCGCCCTGCGTGGCCCGCTCGGGCCGGATACTGGCACCGTGCGCACCCGGCTGCTCGCGGTGGTCGGTGACGTGGCACCGCTGTTGGGCTTGGAGCCGGCAGTACGGTTTGTCGGGCCGCTGGACGCGGTGGTACCCGAGCACGTAGTGGAGGACCTGGTCGCGGTCCTCCGCGAGGGATTGACCAACGCGGCGCGGCACGCCAGGGCCAGCCGGGTGGACGTGGAGATCACCGCCACGACTGAGGAACTCAGCCTGCAGGTGAGCGACGACGGGGCCGGTTTCAGCGATACTGCCCGACGCAGCGGCTTGGACAATTTGAGCCAGCGTGCCCAGCGGCACGGCGGCGCTCTGACTCTCACGCATAGCGGAGTCGACGAGTCCTCGGCAGCTCCCACGGAAGGAACCCGGTTGTCATGGACGATCCCGCTGCGCTAAGCCCGGACGAGACGCAGGTGCGGGCCTTCCTGCTCGACGACCACGAAATCGTCCGGCGCGGGATAGCCGACCTACTGCAGGCGGAGCCGGGATTCGTGGTGGTGGGCGAAGCCGCCACCGCAGCGGAGGCGCTGCGTCGTATTCCCGCCGCCCAGCCCCACGTCGCGGTGCTCGACGCCCGGCTGCCCGACGGCAGCGGCATCGAGGTGTGCCGCAGCATCCGCTCCTCACACCCGCAGATCCGCTGCCTCATCCTCACCTCCTACGACGACAACGACGCGATCTTCGCCGCCGTGATGGCCGGTGCGGCGGGCTACCTGCTCAAGGAGATCCGCGGCACCTCGCTGGTGGACTCCATCCGTCAGGTCGCGGCGGGCAAGTCCCTGCTGGATCCGGCGGTCACCGAGCGGTTACTCGCCCGGTTGCGTGAGGGCGAGCCGCACGATGAGCGCCTGGAATCGCTGACCGACCGGGAGCGGGAAGTGCTGAACCTGATCGCCGACGGGCTCACCAACCGCGAGATCGGCGACCGGCTGTTCCTGTCGGAGAAGACGGTCAAAAACTACGTGTCCGGCCTGTTTGCCAAGCTGGGCATGCAGCGGCGCACCCAGGCGGCGGTCTACGGCGCGACTGTCCGCCGGCCGTAACCGCCGCGGATGGTCAGTCCTTGCGTGCGCGTGCGTAGTACCTCCGATAGATGATCTTGTACAGCGGCAGGATCCGCGGGATGTCCCGCAGCCCGGGATCCAGGGCAGCAGGAGCTGAGTGAGCAAGCCGAGGAACACGCTCAGCGTTCCTACCCACAGGTCGGCTGCCGCGGGACCATGGTCCTATCGCTACTCACCCGCACGTTTCGCGTCGGAGCATTCCCCACAGCGCGGTAGGCGGCTGTGGGGACTGAACCGCCCGGTACCCGGTCACCGAAGAGTGGACACTGGACGTTTCGGGGCCACGCGGTCGCACGGCGACGAACGATGACGGGAGCTGGGACAGGTGAGCCTTCGGACCCAGCCAGCGCCGGGCACCGGTTCGGCCGCCGTACACGAGACGATGCCGGTCCGTGCCGCGGCGCTCGTCGGGGTGCTCGCGGTGGCCGCCGCACTCGGCGCCGGACACCTGGTGGCCGCGTTCGTCGACCCGCCGTCCTCGCCGTACCTCGCCGTGGGCACCTCGTTCATCGACCTCACTCCACCCTGGCTCAAAGACTTCGCCGTCCAGACGTTCGGCACCGCCGACAAGACGGTGCTACTGGTAGGCATGGGCTTGGTGTTGCTCGCCCTGGGCGCCGGACTGGGCCGGGCGGCCCGCCGGGACCTGCGGCGTGGGGTGATCGGGGTGCTCGCGCTGGGGGCGGTGGGTGTGCTGGCGGTGCTCACCCGCCCGGACACCGCCGCGATCGGGTTGCTGGCGCCGCTCGCGGCGATGGCTGCCGGGGTGGGTGTGCTGCGCTGGTTGCATCGCCGGGCTCGGATCAGCTGGGCCGTCCCCGATCCGAGGGTCCAGGGTCCCGATACCGCCGCTCCGGTGTCCCGGCGCGCCTTCCTGGGTAGCTCCGCAGCGGTGGCCGCAGGTGCCGGTGCCACCGCCTGGGCCGGGTCGGCGATCGGTGGCACCGTGGACGTCGCGGCGTCCCAGTCGGCGGTGGGCACCGTGACGCCGGTCATCCCGCTGCCCGCCGTCCCAGCTGGTGCCGACTTCGTCGTCGACGGCGGGTTGCCGTTCACCACCCCCAACGCGGGTTTCTACCGCATCGATACGGCGTTGTCGGTGCCCAGGGTGTCGGCAGCGGACTGGTCGTTGCGCATCCACGGGATGGTCAACACCGCGATCACCCTGAGCTTCGACCAGCTGATTGCCCGCCCGCTGATCGAGCAGCGGGTGACCCTGACCTGCGTGTCCTACGAACTGGGCAGCGACCTGGTGGGCAACGCCAATTGGGTGGGGGTGTCCCTGCGCGACCTGCTGCTCGAGGCAGGTGTGCAACCGGGTGCCGATCAGATCTTCTCCACCAGCGTGGACGGTTTCACCGCCAGCACCCCCGTTGCTACGGTGCTGGAACCCGACCGCGGTGCGATGCTGGCGGTGAACATGAACGGCCAGCCGCTGCCGGTCGAGCACGGCTTCCCGGTGCGGATGGTTGTCCCCGGGCTGTACGGTTTCGTCTCCGCGACCAAGTGGATCACCGACATCGAACTCACCACGTTCGCCGCGAAGCAGGCCTACTGGACACCGCGGGGTTGGTCTGATCGCGGCCCGGTCAAGACGGCGTCCAAGATCGTCAAGGTCGCCTCCGCACCGTCGGGCGCGGCGTTCACCACCACGGTGACCGGCGCAGCGTGGGCCACTCATGTCGGCATCACCGCTGTCGAGGTCCGCCTCGACGACGGCCCGTGGCAGCAGGCTCGGCTGGCCGCTGACGGGGGCCGGGACTCCTGGCGGATGTGGCGGGCGGACGTCACCGGGGTCAGCGCGGGTTCGCACACCGTCCAATGCCGTGCCACCGGTGCCGACGGGGTGGTGCAGACGCAGGCGCGCGCCAACCCGGCTCCGGACGGGGCCACGGGCTGGCACACCGCCCGCATCCAGGTCCGCTGACACCCCCACGTTGACGATCGGGCAGCGCTACTAGTCGCCGTGACGGCGATTGTTTCCTGATCGCGCGGCGCGGTCCGCTGAGCTACAGCCCGTAAGCCTCCAGCAGCCGCAGCCACACCTCGTTCATCGTCGGGTAGGACGGTACGGCATGCCATAGTCGCTGCAGCGGCACCTCCCCAACGACGGCCACCGTGCCCGCGTGCACCAACTCGGCCACGTCCTGCCCCACGAAGGTGACCCCCAGCACCACCTGCCTGGCGCGGTCGACGACCATGATCGCCTTGCCGGTGTAGCCGTCGGCATGCAGCGCCGAACCCGCGACGGCGAGGTCGATCGCGACCACGTCGTGGGCGATACCGGCTTGTTCAACCTGGGCTGCGGTCCGGCCGACGAAGGCCACCTCGGGGTCGGTGAACACCACCTGCGGTACTGCCGCGTGGTCGGCGGTGGCGGCGTGCTTGCCCCACGCTCCGGTGTGCTGCTCGGCCCCGGTGGCCCTGGCCACGATCACGTCCCCCACCACCCGGGCGGCGTACTTGCCCTGATGGGTCAGGGGTGCTCGGCCGGTGACATCCCCGCAGGCATAGAGCCACTGCCCGGCCACCCCGGCTACCAGGCCGGAGTCGTCCACCTCCAGCACGGACCCCGGTTCCAGGCCCACCGCGTCCAGTCCCAACTCATCGGTGGCGGGCCGACGCCCGGTGGCCACCAGCAACTCGGTGGCCACCACCTCGGTGCCGCCCGCCAGGCGCACGTGCACCCCGGCGTCGTCGCGGCTCACCTCACGCACGCTGGCCTGCATCCGCAGGGTGATCCCGTCCGCGGCCAGACCTTGGCGGACCAGTTCGCCGGCGGCAGGCTCCAACTTCTCCAGCACCGCGTCACCGTGTGAGATCAGCGTCACCGTGGAGCCCAGCCGCGCGTAGGCCTGGGCCAGCTCGCAGCCCACCACCCCAGAACCCATCACGATCAGGCTGTCGGGCACCGACTTTGCCGCCGTCGCCGCACGCGACCCCCAGTGCGGGGTCTGCGCCAGCCCCGGCACCGGTGGCTCGGTGGGCACGCTGCCGGTGGCGAGCACCACCGCGTGGGTCGCCGCCAGGTCGCCCTCGCCCGCCAGCGTCAGCGTGCGTTCACCGGTGAGCGTGGCGTGTCCCCGGATGACAGTGATGCCGGCTCCCTCCGCCCATTCCACCTGGCCGGAGTCGTCCCAGTGCGAGGTGAACGAATCCCGCCTGCTCAGCACGTCAGCGGGGTCGAAGGACGCCGTGACCCCGCCGATGGCGCGGGCGGCGTGCACCGCCTGCGACGTGCGGATCAGGGCCTTCGACGGCATGCACGCCCAGTACGAGCACTCCCCGCCGAGTAGTTCCGCCTCCACCAGGGCCACGCTGAGACCGCCGCGGGCGGCCCGCGCCGCGGCGTTCTCCCCTACCGCGCCGCCACCCACCACGACGACGTCGAAGGACCGGTTTGCCGCTGCGTCGCTCATGGGCCTACTCGACAGCACCGGGGGCCGCCGCACAACTCGGGCCGCCACTCGACCTGGCCGACGAGCACCGCGACCGAGCAGCCATTCACCCAGGTGGACGGCGCGCCGAGTCATCCTTCCGTTCTCGGGTGATCTTTGGATACCGTTGCCCCGGGGCCACGGTCGGTGTACGCAACGACGTCTGGACAGCGAGGAGCTTCTGTGACCGTGCCGCACCAGCGTGCGCAGCAGACCCGGGATGTCATCCTCCGGGCCGCTGCCAGGGAGTTCGAACGCAACGGCTACACCGCAACCTCGCTCAGCGCGATCCTCGACGGGTCCGGGGTCACCAAAGGAGCGTTTTACTTCCACTTCGCCTCCAAGGAGTCGGTGGCGGTGGCGGTCGTGGACACCATGCACACGAGGTGGGCGCCGGCGCTGCGGCGCTGGGCCGACAGCAACTGTGACGCGCTGCAGGTGGTGCTGGGCCTCGTGGACGAGCTCACCCTGTACTGCACCGCCGACCAGTTGGTGCGGGCGGGGTTGCGGCTGACCACCGAGCACGGGCTGACGGTCCCCGACCTGCTCGCCCCGTTCCCGGAATGGGAGCGGATCTTCGGTCACCTCTTCCAACGGGCCGAGATCACCGGGCTGCTTGGCCCGGGCGTGCGCCCCGTTACTGCGGCACACGTGCTGGTGTCGGGGCTGGCGGGGGAGCGGCTGGCGGTGGGCCTCGCCGGTGATGCGCAGGCGCTCCGGGTTCGTACCGACGAATTGCTCGAGGTGCTGATGCCGGCGTTCGCCTGCCCGTCCTGGACGGCCCAGTGGCGCGCCTCGGGGTGGCAGCAGCGGCCGCTGCCCGTGCTGGTCGCGCCGACGGCGGTCCCGTTAGACGTCGGGGGCGGGTAGCCCACCAGCCCCACCAGCCCCAGCTGCGGTGTCGGCCCGCGGGGGAGAGCCTGCCCAAGGGCGGGTCACCAGTTTTCCAGCGACTCCCGGAACACGGTGGCGACTACGTCCTCGGTGACGTCCTTAGGGCAAGTCGTCAGCAGACGCTGTTGCTTCATGGTGCCCCCCACCAGCTCGTCGATGTGGGTCTCGCCGAAGCCGACCGCCCCGATGCCGTTGGGAATGCCGATGTCGCGCATCAGGCTGATCAGCGCCTGCGGCAGCCGCTCGGAGGGTTCGTCGGTGTGCGTCTGTGGGCTGAGTAGTTCCGCGGCCCGCAGGTGCCGCGCCGGTGCGGCGTCGAAGGTGAACCGGAACGCGGCGGGCGCGGTCAACGACACCGCCTGGCCGTGCGGGACCATCGCTTCGTCGGAGGGGTAGCCGGCGGGGTGGTAGCCGCTGACCTGCCCGGCGATCGGGTAGCCGTTGGCGTGCGGAATGTGCACCCCGGCGTTGCCGAAGCCCATGCCCGCGAAGGTCGCCGCCATCATCATGTCCATCCGGGCCGCAACGTCGTGCGCCCCGTCGCGGACGGCGCGGCGAAACGAGCTCGCGAGCAGGGTCATGGCCTTCTCACACCACAGGTCGCTGACCGGGTTGGACCCGCAGTAGGTGACCCGCTGCTCGGGCGCCTTGCGCTGCCCGGAGCGGTAGTCCCGCGCGGTGTAGCTCTCCAGGGCGTGGCAGACGATGTCCATGCCGGCGGCGGCGGTCACTTCCGATGGCAGGCTCATAGTCAGCAGGGGGTCGACCACGGCCAGGGTGGGGCGTAGCCGCCAGTGACTGATGCCGGTCTTCACCCGGAGGCTGAGCACGTCGAGCACGCACATCGCGGTGGACTCCGACCCGGTGCCGGCGGTGGTCGGGACGGCGATCAGCGGTTTCAGCGCACCCGGGGGAAGCTGCGCCTTGCCGACAGGTGCGTTGATGTAGTCCATCAGTTCACCGGGGTAGCTGGTGAGCAGGTTGACGGCCTTGGCGGTGTCGATCGTGGAACCGCCCCCGACGGCGACGAACGCGTCCCACGGGCCTTGTTCGGTGGCGTAGCCGATGGCCTTGTTCAGCGAGTCGTCGGTGGGCTCGACGTGCACCCCGTCGAAGATCTCGTAGGTCATCCCGTACTGGGTCAACGAGTCGGCGATGCGGTGCGGCACCCCGCTGGCCAGCACCCCGGGGTCGGTGAGCACCAGCACCCGCTTCACGTCGTACTGGCTGAGCTCGAAGCCCACCTCGTCGCTGGCCCCGGCGCCGAACTTCAGCGGCGGAGCCCCCCAGGTGAAGATCGTCTCTCCGGTGGGGGTGTGCGGCTCGGTCATCAGCGCCTCCACGGCTGTCACGACGGTGTGCCGGGCAACGCTGACACCGGCTGGTGCGGGCGTCAACCGACAGGCGTGGTGGCCGGTTTGGGTGCGGCGCTGGCGGTGTCCTATGCTTCGCGTGCTCCCAACGGACAGCCGTGGAGGTGTCCGCCGGGCAACCGGTTGCGCCCCCTTCGTCTAGCGGCCCAGGACACCGCCCTTTCAAGGCGGCAGCGCGGGTTCGAATCCCGTAGGGGGTACGGCGGTACGTTGGTCGTCAGCACGAGGTCGACCGGGACGAGTGCTCGGTCGGCAGACGTTCTACAGCATGGCCCTGTAGCGCAGTTGGTTAGCGCGCCGCCCTGTCACGGCGGAGGTCGCGGGTTCGAGTCCCGTCAGGGTCGCCACGCCGGCCGCTCGTCGGCCAGCCACGGCCAGGTAGCTCAGTTGGTACGAGCGTCCGCCTGAAAAGCGGAAGGTCGCCGGTTCGACCCCGGCCCTGGCCACCAGACGGATGGCGGTCGTTGTGCGTCGCGGCCACAAGTCACGCACCATGGGATTATGTCGATGGCTGATCCGTTCTTACCCGAACCCGCCACCCCCGACCAAGACGCCGGTGGCTCCGACCCCGTGCTCCCTGCGGCCGAGGGCGAGCAACAGTCGGCTGACGCTCAGGCGGCAGAGGACCAACTCGATGAGCGAATGGCGCGCGAACGCGACCGGGAGCCGCTGTTCCGCACCCCTGAACCCGGCAGCTGACGCGAGTCGGCCACGCACCGTGGTCGCGAAAGGAGCACCGATGAGCACACCCCAGGTCGTGATGCAGCACCCCGTCCCGCCCGGTCCAGACCCGGTGCCCGACCCATCACCGAACCCGCTACCACCGACACCGGAGCCGAACCCGCTGCCGCCGGTGCCCGATCCGCTGCCACCGGTGCCGCAGCCCGATCCGCTGCCGACCTGACATCCGGTTGGCGCAGTCGCTCCCCACCTTGCACGAAGGGGCGCATGCCTAAGACGACCATCGGTCCCTCGGACCGGCAGTCCGCCGAAGGCAACCAAGACACTCAGTTGCCGTCGGCAGGTGGGGTGGACGCGAATGCGTCCAAGTCGCACCTGATGGACCTCGCCAAGCGGTTGGACATTGCTGGTCGATCGTCGATGACCAAGGCTGAGCTGGTGCGGGTTATCGGGCAGGCAAACGACCGCGCGACGGCGGCAGCACGCGAACGGCGCTGACATTCACCGTGGCGGTGGGCGCCGCCTTCCCACGCCGGTGGCCTGCTCGAAGACGTGCCCGACCTCCAGAACCCGCCGGTCGGCGCGGGGCGCGGCGATCACCTGCAGCCCCACCGGCAACCCGTCGGTGGTGAACCCGGCGGGCACCGATAGGGCCGGTACCCCGGCGGCGGTGATCATCGAGCACGATCGCATCCAGCCGAGATAGTCGGTCTGGGCCGTCCCGTCGATCTCGGTGGGGTACTCGGTGTCCACGTCGAAGGCCACCACCTGGGTGCTCGGCGCCAGCAGCACGTCGTAGTCGGTGAAGAATCCCACCACGCGCTGGTGCAACCGGGTGTGCAGCACCTCGGCCCGGGCGAGGTCGGCCCCGCTCAGCTCACGACCCTGCGCTACGTTCCCCCGGATCGTCTGCTTCACCTGCTCGGGGTGCTGGTCGACCACCTCGCCGAGGGCGGCCACGAACAGCCACGCCCGCAGCACCGAGAACACCTCGTCGGCGGCGTCGAGCTCGGGGCATGCCTGCGTGACGTGCGCGCCGAGGCGTTCCATCGTCGCCGGCACGGACTCCAGCACGTCCCGGACTGCCGGGTCCACCGGGATCCGGCCACCCAGGTCCGGCGCCCAGGCCACCCGCAGGCCACCGAGCTCCTCGGGCAGTGACGCCGCGAAACCCGCGCCGGGCTCGGTCAACGAGATGGGTACTCGAGGGTCCGGGCCGGCCAGTACCGACAGGCCCAGCGCCACATCGGCGACGGTGCGCCCCATCGGTCCCTGCACGCTGAGCGTGGACCACCCCAGCTGCACCGGGTGTGAGGGCACCCGGCCCGGTGTGGGCCGCAGGCCCACCACGTTGCAGAACGCCGCCGGGTTGCGCAGCGACCCGCCCATGTCGCTGCCCTCGGCCAGGGCGATCATCCCCGACGCCAAGGCCGCCGCCGCCCCGCCGCTGGACCCGCCAGCGCTGACGTCGAGGCGGTAAGGGTTGCGGGTCGGCCCGAAGACCGTGTTGAACGTGTGCGAACCGGCGGCGAACTCGGGCACATTGGTCTTGCCGACCCGGATCGCGCCGGCGCCCCGCAGCCGGGAGATCACCAGCTCGTCCTGCTCGGGCACGAAGTCGCGGTGCAGGGGCGAGCCCCAGGTGGTGCGCATCCCTGCGGTGAGATGGGTGTCCTTGTGCGCCATCGGCAGCCCGTGCAATGGCCCGGTGCTTTCGCCGCGCACGGTGGGGCGGTGAGGTGTCCAACGCCTCGGCGTACCTGGCCGAGATTGCCCCGAATGGTCGGCGCGGGCGGTATTCAGCCTTATTCTACACCTCCACCGGTGTGGCGCTCCTGCTCGCGTCGCTGCTGGGTGTGCTGCTGTCCACGGTGCTCACCGGCGAGCAGCTACGGTCCTTTGGCTGGCGGATCCCGTTCATTATCGGTGGATTGCTCGCCCTGGTCGGGCTGTACCTGCGCCGAAGCCTGTCGGAGACCGCGCAGTTCGAAGCCAACGAAGGCAAGGCCAAGAAGGTGCACCGCCCCCTGCTGACCACCCTGTCCAAACATCCCAGGGCGGTCGCAACGCTGGTGGGCATCACGCTGCTGAACACGTTGAATTACTACACCTTCTTCAGCGCGCTGACTCCGTATGCCGTGGCCACCAACGGCTTGAAGGGCTCGGATGTGTTCATCGCGCTCTCTGCGGGAACGGCGCTGTTCATCTTGCTGCAGTACCCGTTGGGTGCACTGTCTGACCGGTTCGGCCGTAAACCCCAGCTCCTGGTGTGGGCGGGTGCCCTGACGCTGCTGATCATTCCGCTGTCCCGGTTGATCACCCCGCAGGCTGGGCTACCCCAGCTGCTCGTGGTCTTCTGCACCGGACTGGGGCTGTACGCGCTGATGGCCTCCATCGCCCCGGCGATCATGAGCGAGCTGTTTCCCACCGAATTGCGTGGTGTGGGCATCGGGGCCTGGTACAACATCACCGTCGCCGTGTTCGGTGGTACCGCTCCGCTGGTGATTTCCACCCTCGCCGCCCGGGGCCAGGCTGATCTCTTCTTCGTCTACGTGACCGCCGGGGCACTCATCGCCTTCCTGACGATCCTCGCTCTGCGGGAGACGGCGCACGAGCCATTGCGCTGATGCTGCCGGGGTCGGCGGCGATGAGGTAGGCAACGACGACATCGCCCAACATTTGGCGGTGTGCCGCCCGGTGGGCCTGGTCGAGCATGTCACGGGCGAAGAGCACCCCGAAGGTGTGCCGATTGGCTACCCGAAACACGCAGAACGCGCTGATCAACCTGTGGACGTCCAAGGCGTCGGCGTGGGCGTGGAAAACCCCTTGCTCGGCGCCGGCGCGCAGGATCGCAGACGTGACGTCTACCGCCGGGGTGCTCAGCGAGGGCGGTCCCGGCGATCTGCACAACCGGTTAGCCTGCGGGACGTGATTACCACGGCTGCCGACGGGGCGGTAGCGCTGATCGAAATCGACCGTCAGCCCCGGCGCAATGCGCTCGACATCGAGCACTGTCAGCAGTTGGACGCCGCGGTGACCGCGAGCATCGACGCCGGGGCCCGGGTTCTCGTACTCACCGGGGCGGGCTCAGCGTTCTGCTCGGGCGCGGACCTCGACGGGGTGCACAGCACCGAGTTCCTCGCTGCGCTCTACCACCTACTGCACACCCTGGTCAGTGCGCCCGTACCGGTGATCGCGGCGCTTAATGGACCGGCAATTGGTGCTGGCACCCAACTCGCCCTGGCCGCCGACCTGCGGGTGGCTGGCCCCGGCGCGGGGTTCGCGCTGCCCACCGCCCGGCTAGGCCTGGCCGTGGATCCTTGGACGCTGCGCCGGCTGACGCTGATCGCCGGCGGTGGTGCCGCCCGGCGGATGGTGCTGGCCTGCGAGCAGCTCAGCGCCGAGCAGCTGCCGGCACTCGTGGACCGGGGCGGGGAGCTGTCGGTGGCGCTGGACTGGGCGCGGGAGATCGCCCGTCTGGCTCCGCTGACGCTGGCCTACTCGAAGCGAGTGCTCAACGACGTTCTCGAGCCCGACCTCGATCCTGGCGCGGCGGCCGAGCGCCACGCGGCGGAGTTCCGGGCGTGCTTCGCCAGTGCGGATTTCGCGGAGGGGCGGGCGGCCCGCGCCGAACGGCGTCCACCGGTCTTCCGGGGGAAGTGACCGTGCCGCGGTGACGTGGTCGGAGGCGGTGCTCATTACCTTGGCGGGGATGGGCGCGGGCACGATCAACACCGTCGTCGGGTCGGGCTCGCTGATCACGTTTCCCGCGCTGCTGGCGTTGGGTTACCCGCCCCTGGTCGCGAACATCAGCAACACTCTGGGCCTGGTGCCTGGCGGGGTCAGCGGGGCGTGGGGCTACCGCCGCGAGCTGGCCGGCACCGCCGCGGTGCTGCGGCGGTTAGTACCGTGGAGCTTCGCCGGTGGGGTGGCCGGCGCGGTGTTGCTGCTGGTGCTGCCGTCGGGGGTGTTCACCTCGGTCGTGGTGGTCCTGATCGCCGTCGCGTTGGTGCTAGTGCTGGTGCAGCCGAGCTTGGCTGCGCGGTTGCGGGCGCGTGGCGCGTTAGCCGCGCCGACCCGCGTCCGGGCGGCGGTGTTGGCGGGCGGGTTATTCGCGGCCAGTGTGTACGGCGGGTATTTCGGCGCCGCGCAGGGTGTGGTGTACGTGGCGTTGCTCAGCCTGCTGCTGCTGGAGGACCTGCAGGTCGCGAACGCGGTGAAGAACGTCCTGGCCACGGTGGTGAACGCGGTGGCCGCCGCCACGTTCGTGCTGTTCGCCCAACCGGACTGGGCGGTGGTGGGGCTGATAGCGCTCGGCTCCACCGTGGGCGGGCAGGTGGGAGCCAGGGTCGGACGGCGACTACCGCCGCGAGTACTGCGCGGGGTGATCGTGATCGTCGGGGTGGCGGCGATCGTGTCCGTACTCCGCTGACCCCGGAGCGGGCTTGCCTGGCCCCGTGAGGGGGCGCGCGAGACCGGGGTTCAGTCCCCGTCAGCGACCGAGGCAGTGTTGCCCGCCACCGCGAGTCCGCCCAGCAACCGCGACCCGGGCTCGCGCTCGTCGCCGCCCTGAAACGATGCCGGCGAGCCACCCGCCCGCAACACCCCCTCCAGCCCGCCCCAGGCCAGCATCGTGAGGTAGTCCACTAACGCCTCGACGGACATTGTCTGGTTGGCGACCCACCAGTGCGTGGCCAGTTGGACCATGCCGACGATGCCGTACGCCCAGACCTGGGCGCCACCGGAGTCCATCCGCAACGCGCGCAACCGGTCGCCGATCAGCGATGCCAACGCCTCTGCGACCAGCCGTTCGGTGGTGGCCACCACCTCGTCACCCTCGCCTACCTCGTTGTTGTGGGCGAACACGAACGCGTACAGCTCCGGCTCGCTGGCCACCGACGCGACGTAGGCGCGAATCACCCCGCGGGCCTGGTCGACATCGGCGCGGTCCACCTGCAGTTCGGTGATCAGCGCGGGCAGCAGCACAGTCGAGGCGATACGGGTGAGCACCGCGCCGATGAGGTCACTCTTGTCGGCAAAGTGTCGGTACAGCACGGTCTTGCTGACCTCGAGTTCACCGGCGATGGCCTCCATGCCGATTGTGGGGCCTTCCCGTCGGATCGCCGCAAGCGCCGCCTCGACGAACTCCTGCCGGCGCGCGCGCTTGTGTTCGTCCCACCGCCGTTTGCGCCCGTCTGCCTTGGCCACACCAGCGGCGGCGATCGCGACACCCTTCTCCGCCACGGCCAGGCCCTTCTCGGCGGCCGCGACACCGCGCTCGGCTGCAGTGAGCGCACCGCGCAGCCGAGATCCTCGGCTGGGTCCGTCCTGCTTCATCTCATCCATCCGTCATGACCGTTCATCTCATGCCCGGGAGCGCAGTAGCGTCCGGCCGCCAGTACCCAAGGCGGCTGCACCGTCACAGCCGTCACAGCCGTCACAGCCGTCGCAACCGTCGCAACCGTCGCGCCCCTTCGGCCAACACCTCGTCGCGCTTGCAGAACGCAAAGCGCAGCAGGTGCGCCCAGGGTCGCCGATCGTCGCAGAACGCGCTCACCGGCACAGCGGCCACCCCGACGCGTGCGGGCAACTCGCGGCACAGGGCGGCCGCGTCGCCAATTCCGAGTCCTCGCGCGTCGGCGCAGACGAAGTACGTTCCCTGGCTGTCGTGCACCGCCATCCCGGCGTCGGCCAGTGCGGCCGAGAGCAGGTCGCGCTTGGTCTGCAAGGACGCACGCAGGTCGAGCACCCAGGCTTGTTCCTCTCGCAGGGCGTGGGCAACGGCCGGTTGAAACGGTGCGGGGCCGACAAAGGTGAGGAACTGCTTGGCTGCGGTGACGGCCGCGACGAGCTCAGCAGGTCCGCACACCCAACCTGTCTTCCACCCGGTGGCGTTGAAGGTCTTGGCGGCGCTGGACACGCTGAGGGTGCGTTCGGCCATCCCGGGCAGCGTGGCCAACGGCTGGTGGTGCCCGCCGTCGAAGATCAGGTGCTCGTAGACCTCGTCGGTGACTACGAGCAAGTCGTGTTCGGTCGCAAGGGCGGCAAGCCCACGCAGCTCGTCGTTGGTGAACACGGTGCCCGTGGGGTTGTGCGGGGAGTTGACCAGCATCAGCCGGGTGCTGGTGGTGATCGCGGCGCGCACCGCGTCGAGGTCCACCGCCGAGCGAGAGCCGTCCGGGACGAGGGATACGGTGCGCCGGGTGGCCCCGGCGAGGGCCACCGCGGCCGGGTAGGAGTCGTAGTAGGGCTCCAGCAAAACGACCTCCTCACCGGGCTGTACCAGGGCGAGCACCGCAGCGGCCACGGCCTCGGTGGCTCCCACGGTGATGAGCACCTCGGTGTCCGGGTCCAGCAGCTGGCCGTAGCGGGCCGCTCGGTCGGCTGCGACGGCGTGGCGGAGTACGGGCATGCCCCGCCCCGGTGGGTACTGGTTGAGGCCGTTGGCGATCGCGGCGCGGGCCGCGGCCAGCATGGCCGGTGGCCCGTCGGAGTCTGGGAAACCCTGGCCGAGGTTCACGGCGTCGTGCGCCACCGCCAGCGCCGTCATCTCGGCGAAGATCGTGCTGGTGAACGGCGCCAGCCGGGGGACGAGGCCCTGGGCGCGGTCGTGCCGGTCTCTCACCAGGGCCATGATGCCCGCCGTTGCGCCCCGCGACCCCGCATCCCCGACGAAAGGGTTCCGAATCGTCCTGCGGGACCACCACACCCCGACGAAAGGGTTCCGAATCGCCCCGGGAGATGATCTTGTTGCGCATATGTTGTATCAACGCTAGTGACGCACCTAGGGGTGCTGCGTCGGGTGTTGCGCCTACGCCATCGTCGTGTTGTTCGTACTGACCTGGGTGATCGCCTTGTTGGCGTGGAAATACGGTCGGATCGAGCAGCGGTGGACGACGGGTCTGCGCGACGGGGGTGGTCGCTAACCTGGGAGCCCGTCGACGCAGCTGGGAGGATGGTCCGGTGGACCTGACGATCGACGACGACAGCAAGCGCCGTGGCCTGCGCAGGATGAAGACCGTCGCGACGGGTTTTCTCCTCCTGGCCACCGCGGTGTTCCTCTTCGCCCGCTGGCAGGAGACGTTGGGCGCGGGGCCGTGGGTCGGATACGTTCGCGCGGCGTCGGAGGCGGCGATGGTCGGCGCCATCGCGGACTGGTTCGCGGTCACCGCTCTGTTCCGGCACCCGCTCGGGTTGCCGATCCCGCACACTGCCATCATCCCGCGCAAGAAGGATCAGCTGGGGGCAAGCCTCGGTGACTTCGTCGGGGTGAACTTCCTGGCTCCGGACGTAGTGGTGGCCAAAGTCCGTACCGCGCAGGTGCCGCTCAGGTTGGGAAGCTGGGTCGCGCGGCCGGAGAACGCCGCGCGCATCACAGCCGAGGCGGCGGTGGTGCTGCGCGGCGCGGTCACCGTGCTGCGGGATGAGGACGTGCAGCGGCTGATCGACGAGACCCTCGTCCGCCGCCTCACCGAACAACCGTGGGGCCCACCGCTGGGCAAACTCCTCGGGCAGCTGCTGGTGGACGGCAAGCACCACCGGCTGGTCGACCTGATGACCGAGCGCGCCCACGACTGGGTGCTGCTCAACCACGACACGGTGGTCCGGGTGGTCAGCCAGCAGGCGCCGACCTGGTCACCGCGTTTCCTCGACGACATGCTGGCCGACCGGCTGCACCGCGAGGTGCTCGACTTCGCCCGCGCGGTGCGCGATGACGCCGGGCACCCGATGCGCAAGGCGGTGGACACCTTCCTCGCCGAGTTCGCCCACGATCTGCAGCACGACGAGGCCACCATCGCCCGCGCCGAACTGGTCAAGGGCCAGGTTCTGGAGCACCCGGACGTGCAGAACCTCGCCAGCAGCGTGTGGAGCACGGCCAGGCGGATGCTGCTGGACGCCGCCGAGGACCCCTCCAGCGAGCTGCGCCTGCAGGTGCAGCGCTGGATCGTGGAGTGGGGCAGCCGACTGGCCGAGGACGACGCGGTGCGCTCCAAGGTGGACGGCTGGCTGGAGGGTGCGCTGCGTTACGTGGTGAGCAACTACGCCGAGGAGATCACCAGCATCATCACCGACACCGTGGCGCGCTGGGACGCCGAGGAGACCAGCCGCAAGATCGAACTACAGGTCGGCCGCGACCTGCAGTTCATCCGGATCAACGGCACCGTGGTCGGTGCCCTCGCCGGTTTGGTGATCTATGCGGCCTCGCAGTTGTTGTTCTGAGCCGGGGGCGCTCAGTACCTCCGACCGCGCTCAGTACCTCCGACCGCGCTCAGTACCTCCGACCGTGCTCAGTACCTCCGACCGTGCTCAGTACCTCCGACCGTGCTCAGTACCTCGGGCCGTTGGGGTCGTTGGGTTCGACGTAGGTGGTGCGGGCCGGGCGCTCGACGACGTCGGTGCGCCTGCGGCTGGCTATCAGCACCAGACCGAGAATGAGACCGAGGGCGCCAATCACCATCAGGATGACGCCTACGGTGGCTAGGTCAACGCCGCTGATGCTCACGGTGATAGCGAACTTGAGAATGGCGCCCACTGCGATCAGCAGCAAGCTGACTCCGATCGTCATGTGCTGTCTCCTCCACGTCGTCCTTGCTCGATGGTGCGCGCCGCTCGATTGATGCGCGACGGGTCCGGCAGACCTCTGCTATCTCACCACCCCCAGCGCTGTGGCGGGGGATGTCGCGGTCGTTGAGTGCGTGGCCAATGTGGCGCAGCTAACCGACCAGCGCAAGCACTGCGCTTGCAATTGCTAGCACCGAGGGTTACCGTCGGAGTGTCAGCCGACGAGGAGGTGAGTGTGCATGGCCGAATCGCCATCGGAACCTCTTGGTGAAGGGCCTGGCGACCGCGGAACCTCCGCCGCCGACTCCCCCGTCGAGGAGGTGGTTGCCGCCGCAGGAGCTGCGGTCACGACCGTCGTGCACGACCTCGGTGGGTTCATCCGGGCGCAGCGCGAGGCGACGCAGGTGTCGGTGCGACAGCTTGCCAAGCGCGCCGGGGTAAGCAATCCCTATCTCAGCCAGATCGAACGGGGATTGCGCAAGCCCTCGGCGGAGGTCCTCGCCCAGATCGCTAAGGGGCTGCGGCTGTCCGCCGAAGTGCTCTACGTCCAAGCCGGAATCTTGGAGGACAAGAAGCCGAGCCCGGTTCTGGACGCCGTGCTTACCGACACCGCCATCAGCGAGCGGCAGAAGCAGCTGCTGGTGGAGATCTATGAATCGTTCCGGCGCGAGAACGCCTCGACACCCCGCGCACCCGCTCCCGACCCACGCTGACCGACCACAAGGAGACGACATCATGGCCAAGACCACGACCACCAGAACTACCCGCAGCACCGAGCCCTCCGCCAAGAAGAGCGGCACCGCGAAGGCGACCAGGAAGTCGGGCACCACCAAAAGCTCCTCCGGCCGCAGGACCACCGCCGTGGAGCAGGCGAGGACCCCGCTGCTGGCGGCGATCGGGGCCGGCGACTTCGCGCTGAACACCGTGCGTGAGGTCGTCACCGACGCCCGCACACGGGCCGAGGAGCGCGCCGAGAACACTCGCGGACGGATCACCGCCATCCCCGAGGAGATCGAGGAGTTGCGCGGCAAGCTCGACCCAGAAGAGTTGCGCCGCATCGCCGAGGCCTACGTGCAGGCGGCCGCGAGCATCTACGTGAGCCTGGCCGAGCGGGGCGGCGACGCAGTGAGCCGGTTGCGCAAGCAGCCTCAGGTCGGCCAGGCATTCGACCGGGCCGAAGACGCCCGGGAAGACGCCCGCGACCTGACCGACGAGGTGCTCGGCACCGTTGCCCGCCAAACGCGCTCCATCGGTGAGCGAGCTGCCAGGGCCACCGAGCGAGTGACCGGTCGGGCCACCAGTGCCGCCGGCAAAGCCGGCGCGGCGGTTGCCGAGGCTGGCGACGAGGCGGCGCACGAAATCCGCTCCGGCACAAGGCGTGCCGCTAACCGTGCGTCGGCGCCGGGCACTCGCGCAAACGCTCGCACCGCCGCTGCCGACAAGGCCACCGCCACTAAGCGCACTGCGGCGACGAAGGCCGGTGCGGCGCGCCGCGCCACCGCCACCAAGGCCACCGAGGCCAAGTCGGCCGTGTCCCGGACCGCGGAGACCACCAGCAGCACGGCAACCGAGGTCAAGGACACCGCGGCGGCAGCGCAGCAGGAAGCCACCGAAGCGACCAGCGCGAGCTGACCGCACTCCGACCCGACTATCCCCTGTGTCAGCGCCGGGGGATCGTCGCCGTCTGGGCAATCGGTGTTCGTGGGCGTAGCACGTAGGATGAAATGGTGCTTCCTGCCGCCGCCTTCGTGCTCCTCATCTTGCAGTACGCCATCATCGCGGTGGCCGTCTTCGCATTTGTGCACGCGGTCCGGCAGCGGGCGGACGCGTTCACCGTGGTCGACAAGCTCACCAAGAGCAAGTGGCTAGGGATCATCGGCGCTAGCGCACTCACCGAGTTGTTGTTCGGCGCGGTCAGCTTTCTCGGCATTATCGGGGTGGTCGCAGTGTTCGTGTACCTGGCCGACGTGCGGCCCAAGGTCGAAGAGGTGCAGCGCGGTTCCCGCTGGTGATGCGGTGCGGTTCGTCTCGATTCGCCGAATGCCGATGTGCGGCGTAGACCGGACTCATGGCTGAATCCCGTAAGATCATTGCGTTTCTGACCGCACACGAGGGCATCGAGCAGGTCGAGTTGACCCAGCCCTGGCAGGCTGTTATCGACGCCGGTGCCACCCCCAAGCTGCTGTCGACTGTCGAGGCCGGGCAGACCGTGCAGGCGTTCGACCACCTCGACAAAGCCGACACGTTCACCGTGGACACCTCCGTGTCGCAGGCCAGTGTCGCCGACTATGACGGTCTGGTGCTTCCCGGCGGGGTAGCCAACCCCGATGCGCTCCGGTTGGACAGCGCGGCCGTGGAGTTCGTCAAGGAGTGGGTGCACGCGGGCAAGCCCGTCGCTGCGGTATGCCACGCGCCGTGGACGCTGATCGAGGCCGGGGTCGTGGCGGGCAAGACGCTGACCTCCTGGCCGAGTCTGGCCGCCGACCTGACGAACGCTGGTGCGAGCTGGGTGGACGCCGAGGTTCAGGTGTGCCCGACGAACGGCTGGACCCTGGTGACCAGCCGCAACCCCGCTGACCTGCCGGCCTTCAACCGCGCACTGGTGTCGGCGTTCGGGCTGGACTGAGTGCGGCGCCCGGCCGGCGGCCGGGCTAACGTCGGGGAATGAGCGCTGAGCCCGAATCCAGCCCCGCCTACGTCGAACCCGGGCAGGAGTTCGTTCGCGACGCCGATTACCTCGCCGACCGGATCACCGTTGATGGCCGCGACGGCTGGCCGGTGCAGGCAGGGCGCTATCGGCTGGTCGTCGCGCGGGCGTGCCCGTGGGCGAACCGGGCCATCATCGTGCGCCGGTTGCTGGGCCTGGAGGACGCCATTTCGATGGGCATCTGCGGACCCACCCACGACGAGCGGAGCTGGACGTTCGACCTCGACCCCGGCGGTGTGGACCCCGTGCTGGGATACCAGCGGCTGCAGCAGGCGTTTCTGGCCCGTGATCCCGAATATCCCAAGGGCATCACCGTGCCCGCGGTGGTTGACGTGGCCAGCGGCGCGGTGGTGACCAACGATTACCCGCAGATCACCCTGGACTTCTCCACCGAGTGGACGGCGCTGCACCGTGTCGGCGCCCCCGAGCTGTACCCGGAGCAACTGCGCGCGGAGATCGACGAGGTGGCGGAGTTGGTGTTCCGTGACGTCAACAACGGGGTGTACCGCTGCGGGTTCGCCGGGTCCCAAGCCGCCTACGACCGGGCCTACGACCAATTGTTCGCCCGGCTGGACTGGTTAGAGCAGCGGCTGGGCTCGCAGCGTTACCTGGTGGGGGACACGATTACCGAGGCCGACGTGCGGCTGTTCACCACGCTTGCCCGGTTCGACGCGGTGTACCACGGGCATTTCAAGTGCAATCGACAGAAGCTGACTGAGTTCCCCGCCCTGTGGGGCTACGCCCGCGACCTGTTCCAGACCCCGGGATTCGGCGACACCACCGACTTCACTCAGATCAAGCAGCACTACTACATGGTGCACACCGAGCTCAACCCGACGCGGATCGTGCCCGCAGGCCCTGACCTATGCGGCTGGCTCAGCCCGCATCACCGTGCAGAGCTGGGCGGGCGGGCATTCGGCGACGGCACCGCGCCCGGGCCGGTCGCGGTCGGGGAGGCGGTGGACCCGGCGAACACGCCGCTGCGGCGTTGATCCACCCGGCCACCTGGGAACGTCATGCAAGGGGTTGCGTGAGCGCCGCGTGGGGCAGACCTGGCGCGGCGGGGGCCGGCGCATGGGTAGGGGCCACCACGGACCAGGGCACGGTGAGCACGTTGTCGCGCTGCCGCCGCCGATGCTCGTGCACCCCGAACCCCGCCGCGGCCAGCAACCCCTTGGCCACCCGCCAACGCGCCCGCGGCCCGAACACCGCGTGGGGGGCCGCGACTGCCCATGCGCGGTCAGCTGCGACGAGCAGGGCGTGGATCCGCTCACCGGGCACGTTGCGGTGGATGAGCGCCTTGGGCAAGCGCTCGGCCAGCGCCGAAGGCCGGTCGACGGTGAACGGGTCCCATGCCAGGGTGAGGCTGCGGGGACCGGCCGCGTCCAGCAGTACCCATGCGCACCGGCGGCCCAGCTCGTCGCAGGTGCCCTCCACGATCACCCCGCCGGGAGCCAGCGCGGCACGCATCTGCGCCCACGCCGGCAAGACGGCGTCCTCCGGGTACTGCCGCAACACGTTGAACGCCCGCACCAACACCGGACGCAACCCGGCCAGCTCGAAGCCGCCCAGCGCGAACTGCACCCGCTCGGTGTCCGCCACCAGCCGCGCCGGGTCGATCTCCAGGCCCACCACGTGCCGTGCACCGAGCCGTTGCGCCAGCTCCAGGGTGGTCACCGGGCTTGCGCCGTAGCCCAGATCGACCACCGGGCCAGCTCCGGTCAGGGCGCGACGGACTTCTGGGCAGTGCCACAGCCAACGCTCGGCACGGCGCAGCCGGTGGGGACCGGTGGTACCCCGGGTGATGGTGCCGACCGGAGCGCGGGCTACTGCCACCGGGCTATTTCCGGGTGAGCCAATGTTCGGTGAACTGTTGCTCGGCGATCAGGAGCCGGGTGACGTTGTCGGCCACCGCTTGTTCGATCTTGCCGCCGATCAGCGGAATCGGCACTGTCGCGTCCCCAGCGCTGCGCAGTGTGGTGCGGGAGTCGGTGCCGGTCAACGAGTTCACCCCGCGCACGGTGGCAGGGGTTCCGGCGATCTTCGCGGTGACCGCACCGGTGGCCGCGTCGGCTTCCAGCGGACCCCAGCTCTCCGTCCGGCTGATCGTGAGGTCGCCGGAGGTGATCTTGCCGACGATGGCCGGCAGGTTCTTGGCCTCGACGATCTGGGTGAGCGTAACCTCGATGCCCCCGTTGGCCACTGCCACCGAGTCCAACGTGGCCCCGGGTCCCCCCACCGCGCTCACCCGGGCCCGCCAGTACTGCTCGTCGGTCAGCGCTGCATGCACTGCGGCTGGCGGGCAGTCGTAGGTGGCGGAGTGCTCGATGCTGCGCGGCATGCGCGGCACACTACTTCGGCCGCCGAGGGTGACCTGCGGCTACCGTCTATTCCCGTGCTGAACCAGCGGACCCTGCGCGAACTGGCTGCCGGCGGGGTCGGCGTGGCTCACGACGTCGGCTTGGCGGAACTGACCACACTGCGCCTCGGCGGCCCGGCGGCCACCGTGCTGCGCTGCACCAGTACCGATGCGGTGGTCTCGGCCGTGCGGGCGTGCGACCGCGCAGGGGAGGCCGTACTGGTGCTCGGCGGTGGCTCCAACCTGGTGGTCGCTGACGCCGGTGTCGCGGTCACGGTCGTTCAGGTCGCCACCACGGGCGTGGAGCTGAGTGGCGACGGGGTGTGTGCCCAGGCGGGTGCGGACTGGGACCAGTTGGTGGAGACGACGGTCCGGGCCGGGCTCGGGGGGCTGGAGTGCCTATCCGGCATCCCAGGGGCCACCGGTGCTACCCCGGTGCAGAACGTCGGCGCCTACGGCGTGGAGGTGGCCGACGTGCTCGATGAGGTGCAGCTGCTCGACCGGGCCAGCGGCGAAGTGCGCTGGGTGGCGCCCGCCCAGCTGCGTCTGGGTTACCGCACCAGCGTGCTGAAGCACAGCGCCGCGGCGGTGGTGCTGGCCGTGCGGATGCGGCTTGACCCCGACGGGTTCAGCCGCCCGGTCACCTACCGTGAACTATCCGGCGAACTCGGCATCGATGTCGGAGTCCGGTTGCCGAGCGCACAGGTTCGGGCCGCTGTGCTGGGCCTGCGCGCGCGCAAAGGGATGGTGCTCGACGCCGCCGACCACGACACGTGGAGTGCCGGCTCGTTTTTCACCAACCCGGTGCTGGAGCACGGCGCCATCCCGGCGAACTACCGCGGCCCGCGCTATCCCGGCGGCGGCGGAACGAAGTTGTCCGCCGGCTGGCTCATCGAGCACGCCGGTTTCTCCCGCGGGTACCCGGGCACCGGTGCCGCGGCCCGGCTGTCCACCAAGCACACCCTGGCGCTGACCAACCGCGGGCACGCCGCGACGGCGGACCTGCTCGAGTTGGCGCGGGAGGTGCGTGACGGGGTGGTGCGGGAGTTCGGGGTGTGGTTGCAGCCCGAGCCGGTGCTCGTCGGCTGCGCGGTGTGAACTGCGTGCTCAGCTGGCCCGGTGTGCCCGCATCGCCGAGGCCTGGTCCCGCGGCTTGAGCACGATCTGGTCCAGGTTCACGTGGGGTGGGCGGCTCGCGACGAACCCGATGACCTCGGCGACGTCCTGAGCGGAAAGCGGTGTCAGGCCCTGGTAGACCGATTCCGCCCGCGCGGCATCGCCGTCGAATCGCACCAGGGAGAAGTCGGTGGCGACCATGCCGGGCAGCACCTCGGTGACCCGCACCGGCAGGCCCAGCAGTTCCCCGCGCAGGGTGCGGTGCATCGCCGCCTGGGCATGTTTGGCAGCGGTGTAGCCCGAGCCGTTGTCGTAGGCCTCGATGGCGGCGATGGAGGTCACCGTGACTACCAGTCCGTCGCCAGAGGCGATCAGCGCGGGCAGCAGGGCCTTGGTCACCCGCACGGTGCCCAGCACGTTGGTTTCCCACATCCACCGCCAGTCCGCCAGGTCTGCCTCGGCGACCGTAGCCGCGCCCTTCGCGCCGCCGGCGTTGTTGACGAGCACGGACACCGGACCGGCGGCGGCGGCGAACGCAGCCACCGAAGCGTCGTCGGTGACGTCCAGCGCCAGCGCGGTGCCATCGATCTCCGCAGCGATGTCTTGCAGCCGGTCCAACCGCCGCGCGCCGAGAACCACCCGGTAACCGGCGGCTGCGAGCACCCGAGCGGTCGCCTCGCCGATACCGGAACTAGCACCGGTAACGACGGCGCTCGGACGGTCGGGCGGGCTCACAGCTGAGGTCACCGCCCGACGATAGGCCAGCCTCGGAGCGCACCGGGACGGCGGGACTGCGAGGATGGGCTGGTGATCGGCAACCCCGCCCCCCGCGTCGGCCGGGTTGCCGTCCTCTCGGTGCACACCTCACCGCTCGCGCAGCCCGGTACCGGTGACGCCGGAGGGATGAACGTCTACGTGCTGCAGACCGCGTTGCGGATGGCGCGCCGCGGCACCGAGGTGGAGATCTTTACCAGGGCGACCTCCTCGGCCGAGTCGCCGGTGGTGCATGCCGCGCCGGGGGTGACGGTGCGCAACGTGGTGGCCGGGCCGTTCGAGGGTCTGGACAAGAACGAGCTGCCCGCCCAGATGTGCGCCTTCGCCGCCGGGGTGTTGCGCGCGGAGGCCCGCCACGACCCTGGCTACTACGACGTCGTGCACTCCCACTACTGGCTGTCCGGCCAGGTGGGCTGGCTGGCAAGGGACCGCTGGAACGTGCCGCTGGTGCACACCGCCCACACCCTGGCCCGGGTAAAGAACGCCGCCCTGGCCGCGGGGGACTCGCCGGAGCCCAAGGTTCGTGAGATCGGCGAACAGCAGGTGGTGGCGGAGGCCGACCGGCTGGTCGCCAACACCGCGGCCGAGGCGCAGCAGCTGGTCGCGCTGTACGGGGCCGACCCGGCGCAGGTGGACATCATCGCCCCGGGCGCCGACCTGAACCGCTTCCGGCCGGGTGACCGAGCCGCCGCCCGGGCAGGTCTGGGCATTGCGGCCGAGGAGGTGGTGCTCACCTTCGTCGGGCGCATCCAGCCGTTGAAGGCCCCCGACGTGCTGTTGCGGGCCGCGGCGGAACTGTTGGTACGTCACCCCGGGCAGCGGCTGCGGGTGCTGGTGGTGGGCGGGCCTTCCGGCAGTGGGATGTACCAACCGACAGCGCTCAGCGAGCTCGCTCAGGCATTGGGCATCGCCGCGGCGGTGACTTTCCTGCCCCCGCAGGCACCGGCGGCGCTGGTCGCCGTCTATCGGGCCTCGGACGTGGTCGCGGTCCCCAGTTACTCGGAGTCCTTCGGGCTGGTGGCGTTGGAGGCACAGGCGTGCGGTACCCCGGTCGTCGCCGCCGACGTCGGCGGACTAGGGGTGGCGGTGGCCGACGGGGTCACCGGTCTGCTGGTCGGTTCCCACCGGGTGCCGGAGTGGGCTGACGCGCTCGGTCGCCTGGTCATCGACCGCGGCCTGCGCGAGCGGTTCGCCGCGGCCGCCCCAGCCCATGCTGCGGACTTCTCCTGGGACCGCACCGCGGAGGCGTTGTTGGACACCTACGCGAGGGCCACCACGCCGGCCCGGGCTCCGGCCCCGGTGCGCCCTCGCAGTCTGCGCCAGTTCCGCCATGCGCTGGGCGTGCGGGCGTGAGTGCCACCGACATTGCCGAGATCGTCGCCCGCACCCTGTCCGATGGTGACGTGCCGTTCACCCGTCCTCGCCCGCAGGTATTCGTGGCGACCCTGCCCGGTGAGGCAAAGCTCAGCACGACCTGCCTGCTGAGCGTCGGTGAGCACGGTCTGCGGGTGGAGGCCTTCGTCTGCCGTCAGCCCGACGAGAACCACACCGAGGTCTATGCGTTCCTGCTGCGCCGCAACCGCAGGCTGTTCGGGGTGCACTACACGATCGACCGCACCGGGGACATCTACCTGGTCGGACGACTCTCGGCCGACAGCGTCACCGAGGCCGAGCTCGACCGGGTGCTCGGTCAGGTGGTGGAGGCCGCCGACGGCGATTTCAACACCCTGCTGGAGCTCGGCTTCGCCACGTCCATCCGCCGGGAGTGGGCATGGCGCAGCAAGCGAGGGGAGTCGCTGCGCAACCTGGCCGCGTTCGCGCATCTGGTCGGCGATGACGGCGGCGCTACCGCTCAGTAGTGTGACAGGCGACACGGACCTGTTCCCCAAAGGAGTGCGATGAGTTTCGCCAGCCCGTTCCCCGACGTCGAGATCCCCGAGACCAGCCTCTTCGACTTCCTGCTCGGCACAGTGGCCTCCGATCCCGTACTGGCCGCCAAGACCGCCCTGGTCGACGGCACGTCGGGTGCGGGTACCACCTACGCCGAGCTGGTCGCCCAGATCGAGGCACTGGCGGGTGCGCTCGCCGCAGCCGGGTTCGGCAAAGGGGACGTGGCTGCGGTGCTATGCCCGAACGTCCCGGCGTTCGTCACCGTGTTCCACGGCATCCTGCGAGCCGGGGCAACCGCCACCACGATCAATTCGCTCTACACCGCCCACGAGATCGTCAGCCAGCTCACCGACTCCAAGGCGTCGTGGCTGTTCACCATCTCCGCCTTCCTGCCCCAGGCCGACGAGGCGGCGGAATCGGTCGGCATCCCCAGTGAGCGGGTGGTGGTGCTCGACGCAGCCGACGGCCGGGTATCGTTGCGCGACCTGCTCACCCAGGGCCACCCCGCCCCCGAGGTCAGCATCGAGTCGGGGACGGATCTGGCGGTTCTGCCGTATTCCTCGGGCACCACCGGTCGCGCCAAAGGGGTCATGCTGACCCATCGCAACCTGATCGCCAACGTGGCCCAGGGCGCGGAGCTGATCAAGCTGCAGGACGACGACAAGGTGCTGGCGGTCCTGCCGTTCTTCCACATCTACGGGATGAGCGTCTTGATGAACTCTGGCCTCTGGCGCGGCGCCACCATCGTGACCATGCCCCGCTTCGATCTGCCGGAGTTTCTCCGGATCATCGCCGAGCAGCACATCACCTACGTCTACATCGCACCCCCGGTGGCGGTCGCGCTGGCCAAGCACCCGATGGTGGCGGAGTACGACACGTCGTCGCTGAAGATGGTGTTCTCCGGGGCGGCGCCGCTGGACGCCGAACTCGGGCGCAAGGTGGCCGAGCGGCTGGGCTGCTCGGTCCGCCAGGGCTATGGCATGAGCGAGATGAGCCCGGTCAGCCACGCCATCCCCGACGACCGCGACGACATCCCGCTGGGCACCGTCGGGCTGACGGTGCCGAACATGGAGTGCAAGATCGTCGACCCGGCGACCGGTGAGGAGGTGGACTACCCCACCGACGCCACCAGCGCACCCGGTGAGCTGTGGTGCAAGGGGCCCAACGTAATGGTCGGTTACCTGGAAAACGCCGAGGCCACTGCCGCCACCCTGGACTCCGACGGCTATCTGCACACCGGTGACGTGGCGACGGTGTCTCCAGAGGGTTACGTGAGCATCGTCGACCGGGTCAAGGAGCTGATCAAGTACAAGGGCTATCAGGTGCCCCCGGCAGAGCTGGAGGCGTTGCTGCTCAGCCACGACAAGATCGCCGACGCCGCGTGCGTCGGGGTCAATGACGCCGACGGCGAGGAGGTCCCTAAGGCATTCGTGGTGCTGCAGCCGGGCGCGGAGATGACCGAGGCGGAGGTCATGGACTTCGTGGCCGGACGGGTCGCGCCGCACAAAAAGGTGCGGGTGGTGCAGTTCATCGACGCGATCCCCAAGAGCGCCAGCGGCAAGATCCTGCGGAAGGATCTGCGCGCCCGCGAAACCGCCTCCACCTGACGGTGAATCGAAAGGAACCGCTCCTGGCCCGGGACGACGAAGCTTGGAAATGAGCACGCCCGGCGCCCGCTGCGTGAGGTGCCCGCGATCGGTCCGCCACACGGTGTCGGCTGCGGCAGCGCGGTTGCTGTCAGAATAGGCGCTATGAGCACTGCGACCTTGGTCCTGCTCCGCCACGGCGAGAGCGAGTGGAACGCGCTGAACCTGTTCACCGGGTGGGTTGACGTCGCCCTCACCGAGAAGGGCGTCCAGGAGGCGGCGCGGGCCGGCCGACTACTGGCCGAGCACGGCTTGTTGCCCGACGTGGTGCACACGTCACTGCTGCGCCGGGCGATCTCCACCGCACACCTGACCCTGGACGCTGCCGACCGGCTATGGATCCCGGTGCGCCGGGACTGGCGGCTCAACGAACGGCACTACGGCGCCCTGCAGGGCAAGGACAAGAAGCAGACTCTGGCAGAGTTCGGCGAGGCGCAGTTCATGCTCTGGCGGCGCAGCTTCCGCACCCCGCCCCCGCCCATTGGGCGCGGCAGCGAGTTCAGCCAGGACACCGACCCTCGGTACGCCCACCTGCCGGACGGCCCGGACGGCGGGCCGTTGACGGAATGCCTGGCCGACGTGGTGACCAGGTTGCTGCCGTATTGGGAGTCCTCTATCGTGCCGGATCTGCGTGCCGGGGCAACGGTGCTGGTGACCGCGCACGGAAACTCCTTGCGCGCGTTGGTTAAACACCTGGACGACATCTCCGACGAGGACATCACCGGGCTGAACATCCCCACCGGAATCCCGCTGCGCTACGACCTGGACGCGGATCTCACGCCGGTCACCAAGGGTGGTGAGTACCTCGACCCGGGCGCTGCGGCGAAGGCGGCGAGGCAGGTGGCGGCAGAGGGTCGCTGACACCGGCCTCGCCGAACACCGGCCTCGCCGAACTCCGGATGAACAATCGTCAAATATCCGGCAGCCACGAGATTACTTGCCGGCGACGCGATCCGGCGCGTACTGGAACCGCTGGTCGCAGCCGTACGATCCGTGCGTGAGCGTCCTGGGTTCGGTGGTGCTCGCGGTCCTCGCGGCCGCGCTCGGTGTCGTGGTCGGGCTGATCGCGGCACGTGCATGGCAGTCCGAGCGCTCCGTGCGGCACTCCGCCGCTACCGCGATCACCGTGTCCGAGGTGTTGCAACGGGTGGTGGAGTCCTCCGAGAGCGGCATCGTCGTGGTCGACCGGTTCGGGGACGTGGTGGTGTGCAACCCCCGTGCTGAGGAGCTGGGCGTGGTGCGCGAACGACGGATGGACCAACGCGCATGGGCTGCGGTGGAACGGGTTTTCCTGGCCAAGCAGGCCGTGGAGGTCGTGCTTTCAGCACCCGACACCCGGCCGGGTCGCGCGCCGATGGCAGTCATCGGCGTGGCACGCCCGCTCGGCGGTGATCACGAACAGTTCGTCGTGGTGGAAGCAGCCGACGAGTCCGAGCAGGTCCGCCTGGACGCCACCCGGCGCGACTTCGTGGCCAACGTCAGCCACGAGCTCAAGACGCCGGTGGGGGCAATGGGCCTACTAGCCGAGGCGATGTTGGACGCGGTGGACGACCCGGAGGTGGTGCAACACTTCGCAACCCGGCTGTTGCACGAGTCCAGGAGGCTGGGCGCACTGGTCACCGAGCTGATCGCATTGTCGCGGTTGCAGGGTGCTGAGGCGCTGCCCAGCCTAGAGGTGGTCGATGTCGACCTCGTGGTGGCCGAAGCCTTCCGGCACTGCACGTTAAGTGCCGAGGCAGCCGGCATCACCGTGACGGTGGACCGCCCGAGCGGGTTGGAGGTCAAAGGCGACCGCACCCTGCTGGTGACTGCCTTGTCCAATCTGGTGGAGAACGCGATTGCCTACTCGTCGGCCGGCTCCCCGGTGTCGGTCAGTCGCGCGCTGCGCCACGGGCACGTGGAGATCAGTGTCACCGACCGCGGTATCGGGATCCCCCTGGAGCACCAGGAGCGGGTGTTCGAGCGGTTCTTCCGGGTCGACCCGGCCAGGTCGAGGGTCACCGGGGGCACCGGACTGGGCTTGGCCATCGTCAAGCATGTGGCAGCTAACCACGATGGCGGCGTGCGGTTGTGGAGCCGCCCTGGCACCGGATCGACTTTCACCCTCCGGGTGCCGGCGCACGCCGAGGACGCCGAGGACGCCGAGGACACCGGGGTCACCGCGCAGCTGCTGGTGTCCACGACAAGGAACGGAGAACGACGGTGACCAGGGTGCTGATCGTCGAGGACGAGGAGTCGCTGGCTGATCCGCTGGCATTCTTGTTGCGCAAGGAGGGCTTTGACGTGGCGGTGGCCACCGACGGTCCGGCGGCTCTAGCAGAGTTCGATCGTGTCGGCGCCGACATCGTGCTGCTGGATCTCATGCTGCCGGGCATGAGCGGGACCGATGTGTGCAAGCAGCTCCGCGTTCGGTCCGGAGTGCCGGTGATCATGGTGACCGCGCGTGACAGTGAGATCGACAAGGTGGTGGGTCTTGAGCTGGGCGCCGACGACTACGTCACCAAGCCCTACTCCAGCCGTGAGCTCATCGCGCGGATCCGGGCGGTGTTGCGCCGTGGTGCGGACAGTGAGGAAGGTGACGAACTCGACCCGAGTGCATTGGAGGCCGGCCCCGTGCGGATGGACGTCGAGCGTCACGTCGTCGTCGTCAACGGCGCCCAGGTCACCCTGCCGCTGAAGGAGTTCGACCTGCTGGAGTACCTGTTGCGCAACTCCGGCAGGGTGCTCACGCGCGGCCAGCTCATCGACCGCGTGTGGGGTGCGGACTACGTCGGGGACACCAAGACACTCGACGTGCATGTCAAGCGGCTGCGCGCGAAGATCGAACCCGACCCGCCGAATCCGGTGCACCTGATCACCGTGCGCGGATTGGGCTACAAGCTCGAGCCGTAGGCCTCCCGGACCGGGAGGGGTCGCCGCGGTGTGCGTCACCGAACGTCTACGGTGACCGCTGTGCGCCTCGGGGTGCTTGACGTCGGTTCCAACACCGTCCACCTCTTGGTGGTGGACGCGCACCGTGGTGCCCGCCCGACGCCGATGAGTTCCACGAAGTCGACGCTTCGGTTGGCCGAGCAGATCGACCGAGTAGGCAAGTTGAGCCGGACGGGGGCCGACCAGCTGGTGGCGGCGGTGGCGGAGTCCGCTGCGGTGGCTGCGGAGTCCGGGTGCGAGGAGCTGACCGCATTCGCCACCTCGGCAGTGCGCGACGCGACCAACAGCACCGCGGTGCTGCGGCGGGTGCATCACGAGACGGGGGTGACGCTGCAGGTGCTCTCCGGCGTCGACGAGTCCAGGCTGACTTTCCTGGCGGTACGGCGCTGGTGCGGGTGGAGCGCCGGACGGATCCTGGCGATGGACATCGGGGGTGGTTCGTTGGAGATGGCCAGTGGGGTCGACGAGGACCCGGACACTGCCCTTTCGTTGCCGCTGGGCGCCGGGCGCCTCACCCGTGAGCGCCTTGCCCATGATCCGCCTGACCGGGTGCGCCTGGCCGAGCTGCGCGACTGGTTGGACGTGGCGCTGGCCCCTGCCGCGGCCCGGCTGCGGGCGCAGGGCCCGCCAGACCGGGTGGTGGCCACCTCCAAGACGTTTCGCTCACTGGCCAGGCTTACCGGGGCGGCGCCCTCAGGTGCGGGGCCGATGGTGCGGCGCGTGCTCACCGCGGCGGGCCTGCGTCAACTCATCTCGTTCATCTCACGGATGTCGACAGCTGACCGGGCCGAGTTGGAAGGTGTCAGCGCCGCACGCTCGCACCAGCTGGTCGCAGGTGCCATGGTGGCGGAAGCAAGCATGCGGGCATTGGACGTGGCGGAGTTGGAGATCTGCCCGTGGGCTCTGCGGGAAGGTGTGATTCTCAGGAGGCTGGACTCGGCCGCCGGTGACGATCTTCGTGGAGGACTGCGATGACCAGGGGACGAGATGAGGACGTGTCGGTGCCGCGGCCTCCGGGCGCGGAGCACCCGATCTCGGTGGCCGATTTGCTCGCCGCGAACGGACGCGCCGCTGCCGCACCGGGTGGTCGCCGCCGCAAACCCGATGCCGACTCGCCGCAGCCCGACCCGCCGCAGCCCGCCTCGCCGCAACCCGACCCGCCGCAGCCCCCCGTCGCGACCCCCGGGGGTCGGCGTCGCAAGCCCGAACCTGCGCAGCCGGTGCCCAGAGCTACCGAGCCGGCCACGCTAGAGCTGGCGCCCGACAACCTGGCCGGCCCAGCACCAGCCGCGGACCCAGCACCAGCCGCCGACCCGGTGCCGAAGGACGGCCCAGCGGACGCGCCAGCTCTGGTCCGCAGTGCGAGCTCGGCCCGGGAATGGGCGATGGTGATCGGCCAGCTGGTGTTCGCCCTGGGTGGCGGCGCGGCGCTGTGGTTCGGGTTCCGCTACTTGTGGGCTGGAGCACCGGTGCTGGCCCTGGTGATGTCGCTGGTCGTCACGGTCGCCCTGGTGGCGCTGGTCCGGGTGCTGCGTCGGGGCGACGACCTGTTGAGCACGTTGCTGGCGGTGCTGGCCGGTCTCATCGTCACGGTCAGCCCACCGGTACTGACCCTGACCGGGAACTAACCGTGGCGGCGATCACGATCGGGCTCTCCACCGCCTCGGTCTACCCCGAGTCCGTCGAGTCGGGTTTCGCGCTCGCCGCCGAACTGGGTTACGACGGCGTGGAGCTGATGGTCTGGGCCGACCCGGTCAGCCAGGACGTGCCCGCGGTGGCCCGCCTCGCCAACAGCTACCAGGTGCCGGTGATCGCCTTACATGCGCCGTGCCTGCTGGTCACCCAGCGAATCTGGGGTTCGGACCCGGTGGCGCGCTTGCGGCGGGCCGTGGCGGCGGCGGCGACGCTGGGGGCCCGCTGCGTGGTGGTTCACCCGCCGTTTCGGTGGCAGCGTCGGTACTCGGCGGGTTTCACCGACCTGGTGGCGGGGCTGGAGCAGCGCAGCGGGCTCGTGGTGGCCGTAGAGAACATGTTTCCGCTGCGGGCGGACCGGGTACTGGGCGCCAGCCCGTTCGCGGCCCGGCGGATGGCCGCGCGGGGCGGAACACCCGGGCCGGCCGTATCTGCGTTCGCGCCGTCGTGGGACCCCACCGACCCCGGCTACGCCCACTACACCCTTGATCTCTCGCACACCGCGGCCGCGGGCTCGGACGCGGTCGCGATGGCCGCCCGGATGGGCACCCGGCTAGCGCACTTGCATCTGACCGACGGAACGGGCTCGGCGGCCGACGAGCATTTAGTGCCCGGCCGCGGGTCGCAGCCCTGCGCGCAGGTGTGCAAGCAGCTGGCCGCGGACGGCTTCGACGGTGCGGTGGTGCTGGAGATCAACACCCAGGGTGCCCGGTCCCGGTACGAGCGCACCCAGATGGCCCGGGAGTCGCTGGCATTCGCCAGAACACACCTCGCTGTCGCGCGGACCTAGCCCCGCCAGGGTGGCAATGGGACCTACGGTGGCTGGCCCGTAAGGTGCCCGAGCGTGACCCTGCTGCGTACGCTGATCCTCGCCGCCGCGGGCGACGAACGCGTGCGTGACATGGTGGCTGGCGCGCCGATCAGCCGTGACGTGGTGCGGCGGTTCGTGGCCGGGGAGCACACCGAGGACGCGGTGCGCGCCGCTGTCACGCTGGCCGGGCGGGGACTGCACGCCACCCTGGATTACCTGGGTGAGGATGTCACCGACGCCAGCGACGCCGAAGCGACCGTCACAGCCTATGAGCGCCTGCTGTCCCGTCTCGCCGAGGAGGGGGTCGCGGACCGGGCCGAGGTGAGCATCAAGCTCTCCGCGCTCGGCGCTCGGCTGCCCGACCCGGACCTGTTGGTGCGCAACGCCTCCCGGGTCTGCGCCGCGGCGCAGTCGGCCGCAACCACGGTCACCATCGACATGGAGGACCACACCACCACCGCCTCGACCCTGGCCACCGTGGCCCTGCTGCGGCAACGCTGGCCGTGGGTGGGTGCGGTGCTGCAGAGCGCGTTGCGGCGCACCGAGGCGGACTGCGCGGTGCTGGTTCGACCCGGTTGCCGGGTCCGGTTGTGCAAGGGCGCCTACGCCCACCCCGTCGGGCTCTCGCACACCGGCGCCCACCAGGTGGACCTGGCCTACGTGCGGTGCGCCCGGACGCTGCTGGCCGGCGCGGGGCTGCCGATGTTCGCCACCCACGACCCGCGCCTCGTGCGGATCCTGGAGCACCTGCTGGACACCAGTGGCCGAGCTGCCGGCAGCGTGGAGTTCCAGATGCTCTACGGCATCCGTCCCGACGAGCAGCTACGCCTGGCCCGAGCCGGGCACGTCGTGCGGGTGTACGTGCCCTACGGCCAGGCCTGGTACGGCTACCTGGTGCGGCGTCTTGCCGAACGTCCCGCCAACACCGCGTTCTTCCTCCGGTCGCTGGCCACCCGATCGTGAGGACGCCGTTCTCCGACGCCCTGGCGCTGACCCGGGCCGGGCACGGGTTCACCGCCACCCTTACCCAGGACTGGACGATTGGAGCCAAGCTGCACGGTGGGTTGTTGCTCGCACTGTGCGCGAAGGCGGCCCGCTCCGCGCTGGGTGTCCCCGGTGTGCAGCCGCTGGCGGTGAGCGCCAGCTACCTCAGCGCCCCGAGTCCCGGGACGGTCGAGCTGGTCGTTGACGTGCGCAAACGGGGCCGGTCGGTTTCGGTGGTCGACGTCGAGCTACGTCAGGGTGACCGGAGTTCGGTGGCCTGCGTGGTGACCATGGGGACGGTCGACGACGCTCCGCCGCTGCACGTGCGCTCCTCCGCCCACCCGCCGATGCCGGCGCAGCCGCCGCCGGAGGCCATCGACGTCGCCGGGCACCCGACGGGGGCCGTGATGCACCTGTCAGCGGTGTGCGACCTGCGGCTGGATCCCGTTACCGCGGTCTTCGCCGGCGGGCGCGCCGACGGTGCCGCCGAGCTGCGGTTGTGGGCGCGACCGCGGGGTGAGCACCCTGATGCGCTGTTCGCGCTGCTGGCCGCGGACGTCTCCCCGCCGGTGACCCTCAACCTGGGCCGGGCGGGGTGGGCGCCGACGGTGCAGCTCACCGCCCTGTTGCGCGCCGAGCCGGCCCCGGGATGGCTGCGGGTGCGCACCAGCAGCCAGTGCGTAGGGGCGACCTGGTTCGACGAGGAGGCCGAGGTGACCGACGCAGCTGGGACTCTGGTCTGCCAGAGTCGGCAGTTGGCGATGTTGCCGCGGCCCTGACCGGGTGCGACGGGGCATTCCGTAGCTCTGTGACACGCTCACCGCCATGACGACGATCGCGGTTCTGGGCGCCGGCAAGATCGGTGAGGCGATGCTGGCCGGGCTGCTGCGTGCCGGGCACCCGGCTGCCGAGCTGATGTTCACCGAGCGGCACCCGCAGCGCTGCGCCGAGCTCACCGACCGCCACGGGGTGCGCGCGGTGGACCCGGCCGAAGCAGCGCGGGTGGCCGACGTGCTGGTGGTCGCGGTCAAACCGCAAGACATCGACCTGGTGCTGTCCCAGATCGCGGAGCTGCGTGCCGGTGCCCTGGTCGTCTCGCTGTGCGCGGGGCTGCCGACTTCGCTGTACGAGGACCGTTTGCCCACTGGCACCCCGGTAGTCCGGGTGATGCCCAACACTCCGATGGTGGTCGGTCAGGCGATGAGCGCGATCTCCGGGGGCCGCCACGCCGACGAGAAGCACCTGGTCTTGGTGGAGGAATTGCTGCGGGCGGTGGGCCGGGTAGTGCGGGTTCCGGAGGACCAGCAGGATGCGGTGACGGCCCTGTCCGGGTCCGGGCCCGCCTATTTCTTCTTCCTGGTGGAGGCCATGATCGACGCCGGGATCTTGCTGGGGCTGCCCCGCCAGGTGGCCTCGGAGCTGATCGTGCAGTCGGCGGTCGGTGCGGCGACGATGCTGCGCGACTGCGGTGAGCACCCGGTCGCGCTGCGCGAGGCGGTCACCTCCCCCGCGGGTACCACCATCGCCGCGGTGCGTGAGTTGGAGGTACACGGGGTGCGGGCGGCGCTGCTGGCCGCGATCGAGGCCGCCAGGGACCGGTCGGTCGAGCTGGGTCGGGCACACCAGGACCGGCTGCCGCCGCAGGCGTCGTCCCGCTAGGCTCCAGCGCACCGAACCTGCCGGAGGACAGCTATGGCGAGCGGACCCGAGAACAACCAGCCACCGCTGGGCTCCACCGACTTCCTGACGGTGGCTGAGGTAGCCGCAGCCATGCGGGTCTCCAAGATGACCGTCTACCGCCTAGTGCACAGCGGGGAGTTGCCCGCTGTGCGGGTGGGCAGGAGCTTTCGGGTACGCACCCAGGCGGTCAACGCCTACCTGGAGACGTCGTACTTCGACGCCGGGTGACGGTGTGGTCGGGCGCGACTGCCCGGACTAGTAGAGTCAGCCGCAGTGCGCGACGGCACACGCCCGGGTCGAGACGACCGGGTGCAGGCGCCGGGTCAGCCATGACCACCCCACACCGCGAGCGACCGACGGACTGCGAGGCAAGCCCCCATGGGTTCAGTGATCAAGAAGCGACGCAAGCGGATGTCGAAGAAGAAGCACCGCAAGCTGCTGCGCAAGACCCGCGTTCAGCGTCGCAAACTCGGAAAGTGATCGCCGCGACCGGGAGACTTCCCGCTCGCTAGGCTCATCACGATGAGCCCCGCGACGGTGAAAGTGCCCGGTCCGGAGGTGGTGCTGGTGACCGGCGCCAGCCGGTTCCTCGGCGGTACTCTCGCGGCCAGGATCGCCGAGCACGACACGGTTCGGCGGGTGATCGCTGTCGACACGGTGCGGGCTAGGCGAGGTGCCTTCGGCTCCGAAGGCGCGGTCGAGTTCGTCCGGGCCGACATCCGCAATCCGCTGATCGCCAAGGTCATCGCGACAGCCGGTGTGGATACCGTTGTGCACGCTGCGCTGAGCGCCAACCCCGGCCGCTCCGGGGGACGCAGCGCCATGGCGGACATGAACATCATCGGCTCGATGCAGCTGCTCGCGGCCTGTCAGCAGGCGCCGACGGTGCGGCGGCTGGTGGTCAAGTCGACGACCGCGGTGTACGGCTCCGGGCCGCGGGATCCGGCGATGTTCACCGAGCAGATGGAACCGAGGGGGCTCGCCGGAGGTGGCTACGCCAAGGACGCCGCCGAGATCGAGTCCTACGTGCGCGGGTTCGCCCGACGCCGCCCTGACGTCGCGGTGACCACGCTCAGGTTCGCCAACTTCATCGGACCCCGGATCGACACCGCCCTGACCCGCTACTTCTCCTTGCCGCTGGTACCCACCGTGCTCGGTCACGACGCCCGCCTGCAGTTGTTGCACGAGCTCGACGCGGTGGCGGTGCTGGAGTTGGCGTGCACAGCTGCGGTGTCGGGCACCTACAACGTCGCCGCCGACGGGGTGCTGCTGGCCTCCCAAGCCATCCGTCGGGCGGGCCGTATCCCGGTACCCGTCCCCGGCCTGCTGGCCCCGGTGGTGGGCCGCTTGGTGCGCGGTGCCCGGCTGGTGGACTTCACCCCCGAGCAGGTCAGCTTCCTCAACTTCGGCCGGGTGGTGGACACCGCGCTGCTGACCCACGAGCTGGGCTTCCGGGCCCGCTGGACCACCACTCAGGCGTTCGATGACTTCGTCACCGCCCGTGGTCTGCGCCCGCTGCTCGACCCGCAACGGGTCCAAGCGTGGGAGCGCGGTGCGGTCACCGCAGCGGGACGGCTGCGGTGACCGAGAAAGATGCGGTGACCGAGAAAGATGCGGTGACCGAGAAAGATGCGGTGACCGAGAAAGATGCGGTGACCGAGAAAGATGCGGTGACCGAGAAAGATGCGGCAATGGGCGTGGCGCGTCAGGTCGCCGTCGCGGCTGCGTTCCTGCGCCGGCGCCTGGCCGGTGACTACACCATCGACGAATTCGGCTTCGATCCCGACCTCAACGATCACCTGCTGCTCCCCGTGCTGCGCCCGTTGTACGACAAGTGGTTTCGGGTGCAGGTCAGCGGCCTGCACCATGTTCCCTCGGTCGGTGGCGCCCTGGTGGTGGCTAACCACTCAGGGGTGATCCCGCTGGATGCGCTGATGACCACCGTCGCGTTGCACGACCATCACCCGGCCGCCCGGTCGCTGCGGATGCTGGCTGCCGACCTGGCCCTGCAGACGCCGGTGTTGGGCAGCTTGACGCGCAAGGCAGGGCACACCCTGGCCTGCACCCCCGACGCCGAACGGCTGCTGGGCGGCGGTGAGGTGGTGGGGGTGTGGCCAGAGGGTTTCAAGGGCATCGGTAAGCCCTACGCCGACCGGTACAGGCTGCAACGCTTCGGCCGGGGTGGATTCGTCGCGGCCGCGTTGCGCACCGGGGCACCGATCGTCCCATGCTCCATCGTGGGTGCCGAGGAGACCTATCCCAAGCTGGCCGACCTGACGTTCTTGGCCAGGGTGCTGGGGCTGCCATATTTTCCGGTCACCCCGTTCTTCCCGCACCTGGGACCGCTGGGGATGGTACCGCTGCCCTCGAAGTGGTTCATCGAATTCGGTGAACCGATCGACACCGCGGGCCTCGGGCCGGCCGCCGCGGAGGATCCGATGGTGGTGTTCAACCTCTCCGACCAGGTCCGGGAGACCATCCAGCAGACCCTGTACCGGCTGCTCAGTCAGCGGCGCGGCATATTCACCGGTTGATCAACTGCCCCGGCGGTGGCTGAGCCCGGCGGCGAGCGCCCCGGCCACCGCGCCCGCACCCAGTACCGAGGGCACCCCGATCCTGGCCGCCCTACGCCCGGTGCGGAAGTCCCGGACCTCCCACCCACGGGCTCGGGCCAGTTCACGCAGATCTTGGTCGGGGTTGACGGCCACCGCCGTACCCACCGCCGACAACATCGGGACGTCGTTGTGACTGTCGGAGTACGCAGTACAGCGACGCAGGTTGAGACCCTCCCGAGCGGCCAGCGCGCGCACCGCCTGCGCCTTGGCCCGGCCGTGCAAGATGTCGCCGACTAGCCGGCCGGTGAACACACCGTCCACGCTCTCGGCCACGGTTCCCAGCGCGCCGGTGAACCCCAGTCGGCGGGCGATGATCTCCGCCAGCTCCACTGGGGTGGCCGTCACCAGCCACACCTGCTGGCCAGCGTCGAGGTGCATCTGAGCCAGCGCCCGGGTGCCCGACCAGATTCGGTCGGCGATCAGCTCGTCATAGATTTCTTCGCCCAGCTGGGCGATCTCCGCGGTCTGCCGGCCCGCTACGAACGACAACGCTTGCTCACGGCCGGTAGCAACGGAGGAGGCGTGCTCCTTGCCGCTGACACGAAAACGCAGTTGCTGCCAGGCGAACCCGGCCATGTCTGAGGCAGTGAAATACTTGCGAGCGGCCAGCCCTCTGGCGAAGTGGAAGATCGACGCGCCCATGATCATGGTGTTGTCGACGTCGAAGAATGCTGCCGCGGTGAGGTCCCTGGGGACCACTGCAGGTGCATCCGGCTCGGCACCGACCGGCGCCCCGCCCTGCTCGGCGCCACCATCGGTCAGGCGTCCGGCGTGGGCCAGTGCGGCCTCAGCGCTGGCCTCCCCGGCGAGGCGGGCTCTGACCTGGGCGGGTGTGGGTGATGCCCCGCGGAACCGGCCGGATGAGCTGAACACACCTCACCTCCTCACCTCGTGGTGGTGCCACCCTGCTCGGGCACGGCCTGAGCCTAACGGCCACCCCCACCTGGCGCGGCGGCCTCAGCCTCCGCCGACCGCGGGCAACCCTGGTGAGGACGGAACGGGCAGCACGGACGGGACTGGCACGGGTGTCGGTAGGGGAATCGGTAACGCAGCCGTGGGCACCGTGGGGGCCGCCGGTGGTGCGGGCACGGCTGGCGCCGGTAGCGGGGGCAGCACCCCGGCGCCGGCCGGGGTGGGGAGAGGAGCCACCTGAGCGGGCGCCGTCGGCGGGCCGGCGGTCCCCTGGGGCGCGGCAGCGGGCGGAGCGTTGGTGGACGGTGCGCCTGCGCCGGGGCCGGGCACCACCGGGACGAGGTCGGCTGGGGTGGGCTGGGAGCCAGCGGGAGAGACGGTCCCGGTCGGCGACGCGGCTGGACTAGTCAGGTCACCGGGGGTCAAGCGGCTCGACGTCGTCGGCGTCACGGTGGCGATACACGGCCCCGTCGCTGGAAGCGGACCGACCCGATCGGCTTGTCCGGAGGTGATGACGCCGCACCCGAGCCGGTCGGTCAGCGCGGTGACCCGGCTCTGCACGTCGGTGACCAGGACGCGGGAGTCCTGCGCCGGAGCGCGGGATCGCTCGGGCAACCGGGTTTGCACATCGGTGAGCCGGCGCTGGGCGTCCTGCGCCCACGAGGACAACGCGGCCATCGCCCGCTCGTCACCGGCCACCCCCTGACCGGTGAGCAGGCGCGAACCCGCCGCGGTCAGTCCGTTGAAGGTCCCTAACAGCTCCTCGGCCACCACCGGCTCCCACCGGCTACCCGCCGCATTGCGCGAGACCAGGATCTCGATCTCACCCAGGCGCCGACCGGCGTACTCCAAATTCCGCAGGCCGCGGGCGGTCTGATCGAACGTGAGTGCCAGCCGGGTCGTCTCGGTGGTCCGCTTGAGCGCGTAGGTGGGGTCGCCGGGCAGGGCGTCACGGCTGAGCAGCATGCCCACCGCGCCGAGTGCGAGTAGCACGACCGCGGCGGCCGCAGCCAGGACCCGCACCCGGGGTGCCAGCCCACCGCGGCGCGACCGGAACGGGTGGACCGCCGCCGTACCCTGGGTCGGCCCGGCCGCGACTTCGGACGCACCGAACACCTCGTCGTGCAGGATCCGGTGCAGCATCCGCTCTCGGGCCTGCGGTGACGGGTCCAGGACATGTGCCGCAGCGGTCAGGGCGACCAGCATGGTGGCTTCCTCGACCTGACCTGCCTCAGTGGAGTGGGGGTGGCCAGGGCTGGGTCGTGAGCCTGCACCGGGTACCGGGTCACTGGTCACTGCTCACCCCACCTCACTGCTGACTGCCTCGGTCGGGCCAGGTGCACCCCTGCACTGCGCAACGATCACGGTGGCGCGGGGTTACGCGGGCGGGCTCGGGTAGCGACTGCACCGACGTCACCGGTTCAGCGAAGTTCTGCCGGGACGAGTTCGGCCAGTCGGCGCACCGCCCGGTGCTGCAACGCCTTCACCGCACCGACGTTACGGCCCATCAGCTCGGCGGTCTCCGATACCGACAGACCCTGCAAGAACCGCAAGGAGATGCACTCACGTTGGTCCTCGCCGAGTTGGCGCACACAATCCAGCAGCGCGGTGTGGACGGACGCGGTCACCACTTCGTTCTCGGTGTCGTCGCGGCTGTGGGTGTCACGGAACTCAGCGGTGGTTACCTCCAGACGGTGCCGGCTGGACTTGACGTGATCGAGCACCAGGTTGCGCGCGATGGTCACCAACCATGCGCCGACGTCCTTACCCTGGTAGCTCACCGTGGTGATTCGGCGTAGCGCGCGCAGAAACGTCTCGCTGGTCAGGTCCTCGGCCAGGGTCACGTCGTGCACCCGGAACAGCACGAACCGGAAGACCATGTCCACGTAACGGTCGTAGAGCTGGCCGAAGGCGCCGGAATCACCCTGCTGGGCCGCGTGCACTAAAGCCCAGGTGCCCAGCATCGCCCGCTCGTCGGGCACCGGCTGCCCGTGATCGTCTCGGTCGATGTCGGCGATCGGCGCCAACGCCGTCTCCGGGTCGGCGGCGAACCAGGGCTGCGTCGTCATGGCGAACCTACCGGCCGACCCGAGTGCGCCGGGCGGGGCTGGCAGCTGACGAGGAGGCCCACAACTCCAACACCCACCAGCCCCCTCTCGTGGCTGTCAGCCCCGTCCCGTCCCGTCCCGTCCTGGGGACTGCCTCGTCGTGGGCAGTCCTAGCCAGGATGCGCGCGACGTGGCCGAAATCATAGCCGAAGTTACCGATCAGTAACAAGGTGCGGGCCACGAGAGGGGCATACCCGCGGTGCCAGACTGCCCTGATGTACGAGCCCAGGATCACGCTGCTTACCCGCGCCGGCTGTGTGCAGTGCGCCGCCGCCGCCGACGCCCTCAACCGACTGTGCCCGCAGTGGGGGGTGCGCTGGCACGCGGTGGATGTCGATGACGCGGCGCGGGAGGGCGAGCCCGCCCTGCGGATGGAATTCGGGGACCGGGTGCCCGTGGTGCTGCTGGATCGCCGGGAGCACAGCTATGGCACGGTGGACGAGAACAGGTTGCGGGCCGACCTCACCAGGTGAACCGGTAGGCGTGCTCATCCGAAGCACCGACCATGAGTGACACGCGGCGACACCCGATGTCCGTCCTCGCCGCGACGGTGACGGGCCTGCTGGCAGTTGCTGCGGCGCTGGGGATCTCCCACCTCGTCGCTGGCATCGTGAACCCGCCGTCCACGCCGTTCCTCGCTGTCGGCAATGCAGCTATCGACCGCACGCCGAAGGGTCTGCGGGACTTCGGTATCAGTACCTTCGGCAGCAACGACAAGCCGGTGCTGCTGCTTGGCGTGGCCATGGCGATGGCGATCCTGGGTGTGGTCACCGGGCTGGTGTCCCGGCGTCGGGCACTGCCCGGGGTCGTGCTGATCGTCGTCCTGGGGGTGGTGGGCCTACTCGCCGTGCAGAGTCGGCCCGACACCAGCACGGCCGGGCTGATCTCGCCGGTGGTTGCTGTCGTCGCCGGGGTCGCCGCATTGCTGGTGCTGCGCGCCGTCGCGGCCGCCCCGCGGGCCACGTCGGGGGCGCCAGCCGGCGATCGGGGTCATCGGGGGCTATCCCGCCGGGGGTTCCTCGGGACCTCCGCCGGGGTCGCAGTGGTTGCTGGCGCCGCCGGCTACGGCGGCACACTGCTCGGTCGGGTGGACATCACCGGATCGCAGCGCACGGTGGGTGCGCGCAAGCCCGCGACGGCGTTGCCACCGGTCGCGCCGGGTGCCGACTTCACCGCCGACAACGGCATCCCCTTCATCACCTCTAACCAGGACTTCTATCGGGTCGACATCGCGCTGGGCGACGGTCCAGCGTTGACCGCCAAGGACTGGTCGCTGCGCATCCACGGCATGGTGGACAAAGAGATCACCCTGAGCTTCGACGAGTTGGTCGCCCGCCCGTTGATCGAGCAGCGGCTGACCTTCACCTGCATCTCCTACGTGATCGGCAGCAACCTGGTGAGCACCGCAGACTGGGTGGGAGTGTCGTTGCGCGACCTGATCACCGAAGCGGGTCCGCAGCAGGGCGCGGACCAGCTGCTGTCGATGAGCAGTGACGGCTACACCGCGAGTACGCCGTTAGATGCCGTCCTGGAGCAGAACAGGGGCGCGATGCTGGCGGTCAACATGAATGGCGAACCCCTGCCTCAGGAGCATGGATTCCCGGTACGCATGATCGTGCCCGGCTTCTACGGGTACTGCTCGGCGACCAAGTGGCTAGTGGACATCGAGGTGACCACCTTTGCGGCCAAGCAGGCTTACTGGACACCACGCGGGTACGCCGATCGTGCTCCGGTCAAGACACAATCCAAGATCGCTTTCCCGCAGGGACTCTCGGCTCCAATCCCGCCGGGCACGGTCACTGCGACCGGGACCGCGTGGGCGCAGCCCGCCGGCATCTCCAAGGTGGAGGTGCAATACGACAAGGGTCCGTGGACCGAGGCCCGCCTCGGTGCCGACGAAGGGGTGAGTGCGTGGCGGATGTGGCGGGTAGACCTGCCCAGCGTGACCGCCGGTAATCACACCCTGTCCGTGCGTGCCTCCGATGGTCGCGGTCAGGTGCAGACCGAGACGATGTCGCAGGTGCTGCCGGACGGGCAATCCGGCCTGCACACGATCAACTTCGCCGTCGGGTAGCGGTGCCCTAACACCGCCGCTCGGGCTGGTCTGGTCATCCCATCGTCTACACACGACGGTGGGACTTCCGTTGTGCCGCTGCGTAGTACTACCGCTTCCGTTGCAAAACTGTGATCTCGCGGAGTCGAACCGCTCGCCGCGGCACCCACGTAGGTATAGGCAACGGCCCGGAGGAACCGGGCCCGCTCACCATGGAGGTCCCTCTCGTGAAGAAGACCCAGCGTCTGGCCACCGTCGGAGCCCTGGCCGCCGTCGCCCTGTCCATCGCGGCGTGCAGCAGTGGCCAGTCGGCTTCGACGACCGCGACCACGTCCGCCGCAGCACCCACCACCTCGGCCGCCGCGTCCTCGAAGGCGCCCACGTCCTCGGCCGCCCCGACCTCCGCCGCCGGTGCAGCCGACGGTAAGACCACCATCAGCCAGATCTTCGGCCCGGCCTGCTCCCAGGTCCCGACCTCCGGTGCCGGATCGCCGCAGGGCATGGTCGACGCTGCCGTTGGTACCGCCGCCAGCAACAACCCGCTGTTCAAGACCCTCGTACAGGCGGTGACCGCGGCGAACCTGGTACCGACTCTGAACGACACCACCAAGCAGTTCACCGTCTTCGGCCCGGTCGACTCGGCCTTCACCGCCCTGCCCGCAGGCACGTTGGACAAGCTGCTGGCCAACCCCTCCGGTGACCTCACCAAGATCCTGACCTACCACGTCATCCCCAAGCGTTACGACGCTGCCGGCCTGGTGGCCGCCAAGACGGTCAAGTCCGTCCAGGGTGGTTCGGTGACCATCGCCGGAACCGCAATGGCGCCGACCATCAACGGCAACCCGGTGCTGTGCGGCAACATCCCCACCGCCAACGCCACCGTGTTCGCCATCGGGACGGTCCTCACCCCGATGCCGTGATCGCCACAGGCGAGGTGTGCGTCACGTCGTGACGCGGCGCGTCGCAGGTCCAGGGGCGTCCCGGCTATGGCCGGGGCGCCCCTGTGCCGTTTGTTGTCCTACCGCGGGGTCCGCCACTTTGTGCATGACTTCACAAGCGGTTACCGTGGGGGAAAGACCGCAGGTGGAAGCAGTGCAACGCTTCTGACGGCCGTACACACATCTCGCCCTACGCAGATCCCCCAGCCCCAGCAGGAGCCCCGCCGTGAGCCAGCACCGCGAGCAGCCCGGTGAGCTGCCGTCACCGGTGATCGCCGGCGACGGCGAGCTGACGGCATTGATCGGGAACCCGGCCACCCGCACGGTGCCGGAGGCCACCGTGGTCCGCCTGGCCTTGTACCTGCGGGTGCTCAGTGTGCTCGCCGACGGCGCCGTCGCCACCGTCTCCAGCGAGGAGTTGGCCTCGGCGGCGGGGGTGGGTTCGGCCAAGCTGCGCAAGGACCTGTCGTTCCTGGGTTCCAACGGCACTAGGGGTGTGGGTTACGACGTCCCCCGACTGGTGGCCAGGCTGGAGGCAACCCTCGGCCTGGACCGTAAGCATCAGGTGGCGCTCGTCGGAGCCGGCAACCTCGGTCATGCCCTGGCCGGGTACGAGGGTTTCAGCCGGCGGGGTTTCACCGTCACCGCGCTGTTCGACAACGACGTCACCCGGCTCGGTGAACGGGTCGGTGGCACCGAGATCCGCCACCTCGACGAGCTGCACCAGGTGTGCGCCGAGCGCGGGATCACGATCGCTGTGGTGGCCACCCCGGCTGACGCCGCTCAGCACGTCTGCGACCTGCTCGTTGCCGCGGGTGTGCGATGCATTCTCAACTTCGCTCCGGTGGAGCTGGTCGTGCCGGACCGTGTTGACGTCCGCAAGGTGGACCTCGCCGTGGAGATGCAGGTGCTGTCCTTCCACCTGACCCGCCGGGCAGCGGAGGTCCCCGCCGACTCCCCAGACGTGCTGGAAGCGGGCACCGCGCACGACGCGGACCGCGGCGAGCGCACCAGGTCCGGTGTCGCGTGGTGAGCGTCCTGCTGGTCGGCATCTCCCACCGCAGCGCACCACTGGACGCGCTGGAGCGGGTGGCGGTGACCGACAGCGACCGGCCCAAGCTGCTGGAGGAGCTGCTGCGTTCGCCGCGGATCTCCGAAGCCATGATCGTGTCCACCTGCAACCGGGTCGAGGTGTACGCGGTGGTGGAGGCATTCCACGGGGCGCTCGCCGACGTGGGTGCGGTCCTGGCGCGGCACGCCGGCACCACGGTGGCCGAGCTGACCGCTCACCTCTACGTCCGCTACAGCGAGGCAGCCGCGGAGCACCTGTTCAGCGTGGCCAGCGGCCTGGACTCGATGGTGGTCGGGGAGCAGCAGGTCCTCGGTCAGATTCGGGCCGCCTACGGCGCGTCCGACGCCCACCAGGCGGCCGGGCGCACCGTGCACGAACTAGCCCAGCAGGCACTGCGGGTGGGCAAGCGGGTGCACGCCGAGACCGGCATCGACTCCGCGGGTGCCTCCGTGGTGTCGGTGGCCTTGCAGCGCGCGGCCACCGCGTTGGGTGCGCCGAGTTTGGCCGGGCGGCGCGCGGTCGTGCTGGGCGCCGGGGCCATGGGTGGGCTCGCGGTCGCGCAGCTGCAGCGCTGCGCCGCGGCGGAGATCCTGGTCGCCAACCGCACCCCGTCGCGGGCGTCGGCGCTGGCTGCCACCGTGGACGGGGTCGCGGCCCGGGCCATCACCCTCGCGGAGCTACCCGCCGCGGTGGTGGACGCCGACGTCCTGGTGACGTGCACCGGCGCCGTCGGGTCTGTGGTGAGCCTGGCGCATGCGCACACCGCCCTGGCTCGCCGCGCCGCCCACCGCGGTCCGCTGGTGATCTGCGACCTGGGTCTGCCCCGCGACGTCGACGCCGCGGTCGCGGCCCTGCCCGGGGTCGTCCTGGTGGACCTCGCCAGCCTGCAACGCGATCCCGCCGCGGGTGTCGCCGCCGCCGACACTGACGCGGCGCGGGCGATCGTGGCCCGGGAACTCAGCGCGTACCTCGCCGCCCAGCGCTCCGCCGAGGTCACCCCCACCGTGACTGCGTTGCGCCGCCGGGCCGCGGAGGTGGTGGACGCGGAACTGCTGCGCCTGGACGTGCGGCTACCGCTGCTTGCTGCAGCCGAGCGCGAGGAGGTGGCCCGCACCGTGCGCCGGGTGGTCGACAAGCTTCTGCATGCACCGACCGTTCGAGTCAAGCAGCTCGCGTCGGCGCCCGGTGGGGACAGCTACGCCGACGCGCTGCGCGAGCTGTTCGAGCTGGGGCCGGGCACCGTCGACGCGGTGGCCGGACCGTCGGAGACCGTCGCCACCCCGCCCTCGCAGCAAGATGGTGTCGGGTGAATGCCGAAGTGCTGCGGGTCGGCACCAGGGGCAGTCAGCTCGCGCTGACCCAGGCGGGCACGGTGCGCGATGCCCTCATCGCCGTGGGTGCGCCGGCCGAGCTGGTGGTCGTACCCACCGCCGGGGACGGTTCGGATGCGCCAGTGGAGCAGATCGGAGTCGGCGTCTTCACCACCGCGCTAAGGGAGGCGCTAGTGCGCGGCGACGTCGACGTCGCGGTGCATTCCTACAAGGACCTGCCGACCGCGGCGGACCCGCGGATCCTGCTGGCCGCGGTACCCGTCCGGGAGGACCCGCGTGACGCCCTGGTAGCCAGGGACGGTCTGGTGCTGGGAGAACTTCCCACCGGATCCACCGTCGGGACCTCGGCACCGCGCCGTGCCGCGCAGCTTCGGGCGCTCGGGCTGGGTCTGCAGGTGGTTGCCTTACGCGGCAACATCGACACCCGCCTGGCCAAGGTACGCACCGGCGAGTTCGATGCGGTGGTGCTCGCCCGCGCCGGGTTGGCCAGGATCGGGCGGCTCAGTGAGGTCACTCAAGCCCTGGACCCCATCGACATGGTGCCTGCCCCAGCCCAGGGCGCACTCGCGGTGGAGTGCCGAGCCGCCGACGCAGCCACCGCGATACTGCTGTCGGCTTTGGACGACGCGCCCAGCCGTGCAACGGTGGACGCCGAGCGTGCTCTGCTGGCCGCGTTGGAAGCAGGGTGTACGGCCCCGGTGGGCGCAGTGGCCGAGGTGGTGGAATCCCTGAGCGAGGACGGCCAACTAGTTGTCGAGCTGTCACTACGAGGTTGTGCAGCGGCCCTGGACGGGTCGGATGTGCTGCGCGCGTCGGCGGTCGGCCCGCTATCCGGGGCGGCGGCGCTCGGGTTGGCGGTGGCCGCTGACCTGCTCGACCGGGGTGCCCACCAGTTGATCCGCGAACCCGATCCGACACACCTGAGTGCAGAACACCCATGGGAGACCCAGCTATGAGCCGTGCCCGCAAGACCACCCCCGGACGAGTCGTGTTCGTCGGGTCCGGCCCGGGTGACCCCGCCCTGCTCACCGTCCGTGCGCATGCCGTGCTGGCCGGCACCGCGCTGGCGGTGACCGACCCCGACGTCGCGAGCGGGGTGTTGGAGCTGCTCGGTGCGGGGCTGGCCGCCGACACCGAGGTGCGGGCCGCGGTGGGCGACCCCGCGGAGGTGGCCAGAATGCTGGTGACCGAGGCGAAGGCGGGCCGCGACGTGGTACGCCTGGTGGCCGGTGACCCGCTGACCTCCGACGCCGTGGTCGCCGAGGCGCTGGCCGTCGCCCGAACGTCGGTGCAGCTCGAGATCGTCCCCGGGCTGCCGGCCGGCACCGCCGTACCGAGCTACGCCGGCCTCGCGCTCGGCTCAGCCCACACCGAGGTCGACGTTCGCGGCGACGTGGACTGGTCAGCAGTCGCTGCCGCCCCCGGACCGCTGGTACTGCACGCCGGCGCCGAACACCTCGCCGAGGCTGCCAGCGCATTGGTCGAGCACGGCCTGGCCCCCCAGACTCCGGTCGCTGTGACCAGCGCAGGCACCACCTGCGAGCAGCAGACCAGCGACACCACCCTGGCGGAGTTACACGTGCTGGGCGCGGCTTCCCCACTGGAACTGACCGGCCCCCTGGTGCTCACCGTAGGCAAACTGGTGGCCCAGCGTGGCCGGTTGTCCTGGTGGGAGAACCGCGCCCTGTACGGGTGGAAGGTGCTGGTCCCGCGCACCAAGGACCAAGCAGGTGCGATGGGCGAGCGGTTGCGCGAGCATGGCGCCGTGCCGGTGGAGGTGCCGACCATTGCGGTGGAGCCCCCCCGCAGCCCCGCCCAGATGCAGCGAGCGGTGAAGGGCCTCGTCGACGGCCGCTACCAGTGGGTGGTGTTCACCTCCACGAACGCGGTGCGGGCGGTGTGGGAGAAGTTCGCCGAGTTCGGCCTGGACGCTCGCGCGTTCTCCGGGGTGAAGATCGCCTGCGTTGGCGAGGCGACGGCCGAGACGGTGCGCGGTTTCGGCATCAACCCCGAACTCCTGCCGTCGGGGGAGCAGTCCAGCGAAGGCCTGCTGGCCGACTTCCCGCCCTACGACGAGGTGTTCGACCCGGTCGACCGGGTGCTGCTGCCACGCGCCGACATCGCCACCGAGACCCTCGCCGAGGGCCTGCGCGAGCGCGGGTGGGAGATCGACGACGTGACCGCCTATCGCACGGTGCGCGCCGCCCCCCCGGCCGTCGCGACCCGCGACATGATCAAGAGCGGGGGTTTCGACGCGGTGTGCTTCACCTCCTCCTCCACGGTGCGCAACCTGGTCGGGATCGCGGGCAAGCCGCATCACCGCACGATCGTGGCGTGCATCGGGCCCAAGACCGCGGAGACGGCCCTGGAGTTCGGTCTACGGGTGGACGTGCAGCCGGCGACAGCCGAAGTCCCCGCCTTGGTGGACTCCCTGGCCGAGTACGCCCAACGGCTGCGGGCGCAAGGTGCGCTGCCTCCGCCGCGCAAGAAGGTCCGCCGCAGGTAACGCTGCGCTCGAGCTCGATCGAAGGAGTGCCGCACCGATGTTCCCCGCAGATCGTCCGCGCCGGCTGCGTGCCACCCCGGCCCTGCGCAGGCTGGTCACCGAGACCCATCTGGCACCCCAGCACCTGGTGCTGCCGATGTTCCTGGCGGAGGGTCTGAGGGAGCCCCGCGCGATCGCGTCCATGCCGGGAGTGGCCCAGCACACCCCCGACTCGCTGCGCACCGCGGCCGCTGCGGCGGTGGCCGCCGGCGTCGGCGGCCTGATGCTGTTCGGGGTTCCTGAGCGCCGCGACGCCACCGGCAGCGGCGCTACCGACCCCGACGGGGTGCTGAACGCCGGGCTGCGGCTGCTACGGGAGGAGTTCGGCGACGACACCGTATTGATGGCCGACACCTGCTTGGACGAGTTCACCGATCACGGCCACTGCGGGGTGCTGGCTGCTGACGGGTCGGTCGACAACGACGCCACCTTGGCGCGCTACGTCGACATGGGGGTGGCCCAGGCGGAGAGCGGGGCGCACCTACTGGGGCCGAGTGGGATGATGGACGGTCAAGTCGGCGCGATCCGGTCGGGGTTGGACGTCGCGGGCCATCCCGACGTAGGGATCCTCGCGTACTCGGCGAAGTACGCCTCGGCGTTCTACGGTCCGTTCCGCGAGGCCGTGGGGTCAACGCTGGTCGGTGACCGGCGCACTTATCAGCAAGACCCCGGCAACCGGCGCGAAGCGCTGCGGGAGGTCGATCTGGACCTCGCCGAGGGCGCGGACATGGTGATGGTCAAACCCGCGATGTCCTACCTGGACGTGCTTCGCGAGGTGGTCGACACCTCCCCGGTGCCGGTGGCGGCCTACCAGGTCAGCGGTGAGTACGCGATGATCACCGCGGCAGCCGCACGCGGCTTCATCGACCGCGACCGGGCAGTGCTGGAGAGCCTCACCAGCATCCGCCGCGCCGGTGCCGACGTCGTGCTCACCTACTGGGCCGCCGAGGTCGCCGGTTGGCTCCGCTGAGACCCTACCGCGGCGTGATTCCTGCTACGCCGGCGGCGGTGCGGCGGCTAGTTTGGCTCAGGTGAGCACTTCAGGCGAACCAGGGCAATCCCACCAGCCGCCGTACCCGCGGCCGAGCGGGCAGTTCGGAATCGAGGAGGGCGCTGGCGCCCAACGCCCGCCGCGCCCGGCTGAGGTGTCGGCCGCCTTCTGGCTGTGGATCGCCAGCCTCGTCGTGGGCCTCATCGGCACCGTCGTCGCCTTCCTGACCCTGGGTGACGCCGTCCGCGCGCAGGTGCAGCGCCAGGTCGAGGCCGATCCGCAGCTCAACGCCGTCGACGTGGAGGCCATCGTGCGGATCGGGTTCATCGTCGGCGCGGTCGTCGGCCTGACGATCGTGGCGCTGGAGGTGTTCTTCGCGCTGAAGATGCGCGCTGGGCGCAACTGGGCGCGGATCACCCTCACCGCATTGGGGGCGCTTTCCGTTGCGGCGACCGTGGTGGGTCTGGGTTCGGCTACCGCGTTCGGCGCCGCCTTCGGGCTGGTGCAAAGTGCGTTGATCGTGGCGGCGGCAGTGCTCATGTTCACCGGAGCGGCCCGCGACTTCTTCGCACGCCGGTGAGCTCAGCACGCCCTCGGGCGGTCGAGGGCGGCTTCTGGCTGTGGGTGCTCGCCGGTGCCGGACTGGTGGTGCTGGGCTTGCTGGGCCTCACGGTCCCGCGTGACGGCGTTCGCGCCCAGCTGCTCGCTGCCGGGCTGAGCAGCCAGCGGGTGGAAGCCTACCTGCAGTTGGTGCTGGTCCAGGGCGTGCTGGCGGTGCTCGGTGGCCTGGTCGTCGGGTTCCTCGCGGCGGGAGTGCGCCGCGGCGACCGGCGTTACCGACGTGCCGAGGTGACGATCTCGACCGTGCTGTCGCTGCTGCAACTGGCCGCGTACCTGCTCGGACTGGGCGGCGGAGTGCTGGTGCCGGTCGTCCTGGTCACCGCCTCGGTGCTGGTGTACCTACCCTCGGCACAGGACTGGTTCGCCGAGAGGGCGCCCACACTCTGACTTGCGTTCATGCGCACTCGTGCATACATTTGGAGCCGTTCGCATCCCGGGTAGCTGTTCACCGGCCGCCGCCGCCCGCTCACCACCAGCCTTGGAGGTCGAATGGACACGCCAACCCACGGGCACGGGCACGGCAGCGCGGTCACCGCAGCGGGCCGGCACCGTCGCCCGTTGTTCGTGGCTTTCGGGCTGACCGCGGCCTTCATGATCGTGGAGATCACAGCCGGCGTGCTCACCGGTTCCCTGGCGTTGCTTTCCGACGGCGCGCACATGGCCACCGACGTCGTCGGGCTCGGCATGTCACTGGCCGCTATCACCCTCGCCGCTCGTCCGGCCGCGAATCAGCGCACCTACGGCTTCTACCGCCTGGAGGTGCTGGCCGCCCTGGCGAACGGGATCCTGCTGTTCGGGGTGGCCGGGTACGTGCTGTTCGAGGCCTATCGCCGACTGTCCGACCCGCCGACGGTGGCCAGCGGGCCGCTGCTGGTGGTGGCCGCCCTGGGCCTGATCGTCAACCTCGTCAGCTTTCGCCTGCTGGTGTCGGGAGCCAAGGAGAGCCTGAACATCAGGGGCGCCTACCTGGAAGTCCTCGGTGACCTGCTCGGCTCGGTGGGGGTGATCGTCGCCGGGGTGATCATTTACTTCACCGGGTGGCGTTACGCCGACCCGCTGATCGGCGCCGGGATCGGGCTGTTCATCCTGCCCCGCACCTGGAAGCTGACTGGGCAGGCGATCCGCATCCTGATGCAGGTGGCGCCCCCCGGACTCGACGTCGACGCAGTGCAGGATCGCATCCGCGCGCTGCCCGGTGTAGTCGAGGTGCACGACCTGCACATCTGGACGCTCACCTCCGGGATCGAGACGGCCACCGGTCACGTCCGGATCGCCGACGGTGCCGACTACCACGCCGTCCTGGACGACGTGGCGACGCTGCTCGCCGAGGACTACGGCGTCACCCACGCCACGATCCAGTGCGAGCCGGCCCACCATGAGGAACGGCCCAATCCCATCTGAGAGTGGTCGGCATCTCGCGCCCCCACCCACCGGACGCGGTCCCCGGCTGGGACACTGGCAGTTGTGACGACCACATCCTTGCCGCGCGCCGACGCCGCTCCCGTCTCGGCCGCGCTGTTCGAACGGGCCAGCGGGGTGATCCCCGGTGGGGTCAACTCTCCGGTACGCGCCTTCCGCTCGGTGGGGGGCACGCCGCGTTTCATGGTCTCCGGCGCAGGACCGTGGCTGACCGACGCCGACGGTCGGCGCTACGTCGACCTGATCTGCTCCTGGGGCCCGATGATCCTCGGCCATGCCCACCCCGCCGTCGTCGAGGCGGTGCGCTCCGCAGCCGGTCGTGGCCTCAGCTTCGGCACGCCCACCGAGGGTGAGGTGGAGCTCGCCGAGGAGCTGATCCGCCGGGTCGACCCGGTGCACCTGGTGCGGCTGGTGAACTCCGGCACCGAGGCGACGATGAGCGCGGTCCGCCTGGCCCGCGGGTTCACCGGGCGCAGCATCATCGTCAAATTCGCTGGGTGCTACCACGGGCATGTCGACGCCCTGCTGGCGCAGGCCGGTTCGGGGGTGGCCACCCTGGGCCTGCCCACCTCTGCAGGGGTGACCGGGGCGCAGGCGGCCGACACCGTGGTGTTGGCCTACAACGACCTCGACGCGGTGGCGGCCCTATTCGCCGAGCGGGGCCACGAGGTCGCATGCGTCATCACCGAAGCGGCCGCGGGCAACATGGGTGCCATCGCACCGGAGCCGGGTTTCAACGCCGGGTTGCGACGGTTGTGCACCGACCACGGGGCGTTGCTCATCATGGACGAGGTGATGACCGGTTTCCGGGTGAGCCCGGCCGGGTGGTTCGGCCGCGACGGTGTGGCCGGGGACCTCTACACGTTCGGCAAGGTGATGAGTGGGGGGCTGCCGGCGGCGGCGTTCGGTGGCCGCACCGACGTGATGGCGTACCTGGCGCCGGCCGGGCCGGTGTACCAGGCGGGCACCCTCAGCGGGAACCCGGTGGCGGTGGCGGCCGGGCTCGCCACCCTGCGCGCCGCGGACGACGCGGTGTATCAGGCATTGGACGCCAACGCCGACCGGCTGGCGGACCTGCTGAGCACGGCATTGACCGAGGCGGGTGTGGTGCACCGGGTGCAGCGGGCCGGGAACATGCTCAGCGTGTTCTTCAGCGCGGCGCCGGTGCGCGACTACGATGGTGCACGGGCTGCGCAGACCTGGCGGTTCCCGCCGTTCTTCCACGAGTTGCTGCAACGCGGGGTGTACGCACCGCCCAGCGCGTACGAGGCGTGGTTCGTCTCCGCGGCCCTGGACGACGACGCATTCTCGGTGATCGCCGACGCGGTGCCCCACGCCGCCCGGGCCGCCGCCGCTGCGCCAGATCCGACCGTCGCCGCCACGACCGGGCCGGGGGTCCGACGGTGAGCGGCGCGAGCACCATCGTGCACGTGCTGCGCCACGGCGAGGTGCACAACCCCGGTGGCATCCTCTACGGCCGCCTGCCCGGCTTCCGGCTCTCCGACGTCGGGCAGGTGCAGGCCCGGGCCGTCGGGGCCGCCCTAGCCAGCCACGACATCACCTACGTCGTGGCGTCGCCGTTGCAGCGTGCGCAGGAGACGGCGGCGCCAGTGGCCGCACCGCACGGGTTGCAGGTCGCCACCGACGACGACCTCGTCGAGGCGGGCAACGAGTTCGAGGGTTTGCGGGTCTCGGTGGGTGCCGGGGCGTTCCGGCGGCCGCGGCACTGGCCCAAGCTGCGCAACCCGTTCACCCCCTCCTGGGGCGAGCCCTACCTGCAGATCGCCCACCGCATGCTCGCCGCCACCCAGCGTGCCAGGGCCGCGGCCGAAGGTCACGAAGCGGTGTGCATCAGCCATCAGCTGCCGGTGTGGACGTTGCGCCGTTTCGTGCAGGGCGACCGGCTCTGGCACGACCCACGCCGCCGTCAATGCAGCCTGGCTTCGCTGACCAGCCTGGTTTTCGACGGTACCGAGATCGTTGACGTGATCTACTCCGAACCGGCCGGCGCCTCCGACGCCAGGATCACCGGCGCATGATGGGCGGGGCTGGCTGCGTGGAGCAATGCGGGTCGACATACGGTGAGCACCCCGAAGTCGGTGCGTGCCGCGCGGATCCGGGTAGGCGACGAGGAGTGCAGGAGCAATGGGAATGACCGCTGAGCTGGCCTATTACAGCGACCTGAGTTTCCGCTCCGCTGTGGCGGTGTACGTGCTGGCCACCGTGCTGCTGGTCGCAGAGTTCGCTGCCGCCACCACGGGCGTCACCGACCGCCGCGAGCAGGCCCGCCAGCTGGTGGGGGCGGGCGCGCCCGCCGTGACCCCGGCCGCCCCGATGAGCCCCGGCCGGGTGGCGCCCCCGCAAGGCCGGCCGCTGGCCGAACGCCTCGGCCGGATGGGCCTGTCGTTGGTGGGGTTGGGCCTGGTGGGACATGTGGCCTCCATCGTGCTGCGCGGGCTCTCCGCCGGTCGCGCCCCGTGGGGCAACATGTACGAGTTCACCTCCCTGGTCACCGCCGTGATGGTGGCCGGCACGCTGGTGCTCCTAGGCAAGCACACCGTGCGCCCCCTGTCGGTGTTCGTCCTACTCCCTGTCGTGGTGCTGATGTTCATCGCCGGAACCGTGCTCTACGCACGGTCCGCGCCGGTGGTGCCCGCCTTGCAGTCCTACTGGCTGGTGATCCACGTGTCGGTGATCGCCGCGGCCAGCGGTGTGCTGCTTGTGTCGGGCGTGGCCAGCCTGCTGTTCCTGCTGCGTCGCAACCACGACGACGCCACCGCCCCCGCCTCCTGGCGCTCGAAGTTCGCGGCGCGCTTGCCTGGTGCGCAGGCGCTGGACCGGGTCGCCTACCGCAGCGCGGTGTTCGCCTTCCCGCTGTTCACGATCGGGGTCATCCTCGGGGCCATCTGGGCAGAGGCGGCCTGGGGGCGGTTCTGGGGCTGGGATCCCAAAGAGGTGACCGCGTTCGTCACCTGGGTGGTGTACGCCGCCTACCTGCACGCCCGCGCCACCGCCGGCTGGCGCAACACCAGGGCCGCATGGGTGAACCTTGCCGGCGCCGCGACGGTGCTGTTCAACCTCTTCTTCATCAACATGGTCGTGTCCGGACTGCACTCCTATGCCGGCCTGAACTGACGCTCGTTATCGGCTACCGTCTGCTTCCAGCGGGAGGACCCCCGATCGGCGGTCCGGGTGCGTGTCCAACGGAGGGGCAGCCGAGGTGGGTGACCAGAATAGCGAACAGTCGCCGCCGGCCTGGCAGCTGCCAGCGCCGCCACCACCGCTGACCTCGCCACCGCTGTCCGCACCTCAGGGCGCCCATGCAGCCCCACCCCAGCAATCAGGCTTTCCCACCCTGCCGGGTCCGGCACCGGCGCACTCCTACCCCGGGGCCGAGCCCGCCCAGCAGTGGGATCGGCACCTGAGCGAGCCGGGCCCCAGCGTGCAGGACCTCACCTCGGCTCGGTTGTTACGGCCGACCAGGCGGGCACCGGGCAGCGGTTGGCGCAGGGCGCTGTACGTCGCCTCCGGGCACACCGTCAACCTCGGTGAGAGCGCCGAGGACGTCACCCGCCGTGAACTCATCGCCCGGATCAACCAGCCGCTGCGCGGGTGCTACAAGATCGCGATGCTGAGCCTGAAGGGTGGGGTGGGCAAGACGACCACCACCGTGACACTGGGCTCTACCTTCGCGGCCCTGCGCGGTGACCGAGTGGTGGCGGTGGACGCCAACCCCGATCGGGGGACGCTGAGCCAGAAGATCCCGTTGGAGACCGCCGCCACGGTGCGCCACCTGCTGCGCGACGCGCACCGGATCACTCGCTACAGCGACGTGCGGGCCTACACCTCGCAGGGGCCCAGTCGGTTGGAGGTACTGGCCAGCGAGAGTGACCCGGCCGTGTCGGAGGCCTTCAGTGAGGACGATTACCGCCGCACGATCGACTTGCTGGAACTCTTCTACAACGTCGTGCTCACTGACTGTGGCACCGGTCTGATGCATTCGGCGATGAAGGGTGTGCTGGATCAGGCCGACGCCCTGGTACTGGTCAGCTCTGGTTCGATCGACGGCGCTCGCAGCGCGTCGGCCACCCTGGACTGGCTGGACGTGCATGGCTACGCAGCGTTGGTGCGCCGGTCGGTGGCGGTGATTAACTCGGTACGACCGGGCTCCGGGAAGGTCGACCTGGCCAAGGTGGCCGAGCACTTCGCGGCCCGGTGCCGCGCAGTGCACGTGCTGCCCTTCGACGAGCACCTGGAAGAGGGGGCCGAGGTAGAACTGGAGCGCCTGAGCCGGAGTAGTCGCAGCGCGCTGTTAGACCTCGCAGCGACCGTGGCCGACGACTTCCCCCACGCCTGCGCCCGCAACTCCCAGCGCGAGGGCTGAACCCCGACTGCAGGGTGCTATTCGACGAGTGTCTGGGTGCCGAGGACGATCGAGAATGCGCGGATCTGGGTCGCCGGGCTCACGAGCCGCTTGCCGTGGACACCGAGCGTAAGCATCATGTAAGCATGCCTCATGTTCTGGTACGCGACGTCCCCGCCGACGTGCACACCGCTCTACAGCGCAAGGCCGAGCACCGCCACCAGTCGCTTCAGCAATATCTGGCCGTCGAACTCCGTCATCTCGCCGAGCGACGCTCGATCAGCGACGTTCTCGACGACGTCGAAGCACAGCACGGCGGCCGTGTCGGCCTCGCTGCGGCAGCCGCCGACCTGGACGAGGAGCGCTCTGCGCGGTGACCGTTCGGTTGAGCACCTCGTGATCGTCGTCGACGCCTCCGTTCTGGCTAACGCTCTGGCCGACGACGAGGACGACGGAGACACCGCCCGCTATGAACTGCGTGCTGCCGGTGAGGTCGCCGCCCCGGACTTGGTCGACGTGGAGACCGTGTCGGTTCTGCGCAAGCGGTGGCTGCGCCGCACGCTCACCGATCAGCGTTTCGCTACCGCCATCGCTCACCTACAGCAGCTCGACTTCGAGCGCGTCCCGACCCTGCGGCTGGTTCCGCGCACCTTCGAGCTGCGGGCCAACGTCAGCGCCTACGACGCCTGCTACGTTGCACTGGCCGAGCGTTTGAGCTGCGAGCTGATCACCGTGGATGGACGGCTGGCCGCCGCGACGGGTCCGCGCTGCCCGATCCGAGTCCTGCGCTGAAGGTGCCAGACCAGACTGGAGCGCCAGTTCAGGATCACCCTGTGCCAAGGATCTCTGCCAGATCCCTACCTCCGCGTTGCTGCGGCGGCTGGTCGCGCCAAGCTCGCCGGTTCGGCGCCCGGCGACCGGAGCGCGGGCTGCGATCGCGGGGCGGTAGGGGAACTGGTGAAAAGTACCCAGGTTCGCTTTGCTGCTGAGGTGACCGTCACCGTGAGGTGGGTCCCGGGTCCTCGCCGTCGCCATCGGCTGGTCGACGACGGCCGGCGGCGGGATCGATCCGAGCGAGGAACTCTGGGTCGTCGTCCGGCGCCAATGTGCGACCGCTGGGCCCAGGTGCGCCGTCGGCGACGAACGCCCGCCAGGCCAGCACTCCCAAGGCCAACAGGACGGCCAACCCGAGTAGGTAGATCACCGCGGGCACCTCCCTACCCTCAAGGACAGGACCCTGAGGGTAGACCTGCTTGCGGCGGGCCGCAGGCAGGTCGTCGCTGGATCGCGCTCAGGCGCCGGCGACCGGGTGTGAGGCCTCGGTGGTGAGGGTCGCCAGCAGCTCGCGGACCTCTAGTTCACGGAAGCGGCGATGCCCACCCGGGGTCCGGATCGAGCCCAGCCGACCGGCGGATGCCCACCGGGTGACGGTCTTGGGGTCGACCCGGAACAAGCCGGCGACCTCTCCTGGGGTCAGTAGGCGCTCGGAGCTGCGGCCGGACAGCTCGACGTCGTGGGGGTGCATTGCCGTGGCGGTCATGACGGGCCTCTTTCATCCAGACGTTCCGGTCGGGCCGGGACGTGCGCCTCAATGGTGACACCGACCCCCCCGGGTACTCGACCGCTTGTGCGTTGGTAAACAGTAGGTAAGGGGCGTTTCGGGCCAAACGGTCTACGCTCCAATTGGCTCGGTCCGGTATCCTCGGCCTCGATGTCGTCCTCTGATCCCGCCTCCGGCCAGGGTCCCGCCGGGAGGCTGACGCCCGATCAACCGTCGCCAGAGCAGTTGGCCGCGGCCAAGCGGCGCCTTGCCCGGGATGTGGCGGTGTTCAGCCTGGCCCGACTCGGCCTGGTCGTGGTGATCGCTGCGGTCATCCTCGGGGTGAGCGGGCTGCTGCGAGCGCAGGTGCCCGCCTTGGTGGCGTTCCTGCTCGCGGTGATCGCGGCGCTACCACTGTCGGTGGTGCTGTTCGGTGGCCTGCGCACCAGGGTCAACGAAGGCATCGTGGTGGTCGACGCCCGGCGACGCGCGGACAAGCAACGGCTGCAGGCGCGGCTACGCGGCGAGGTTGACGAGACCAACCCCTAAGCCCGGCAGCGACGTTCAGCCGACGGCGAGGGCGGCGGCGGTCAGCGTCGCCCAGGCCAGCATGCTCAGGCCGGTGTCGCGCAGGGCTGGGACGAGTTCTAGTCCCAGCGCCCCCCGCCGCAGCGGTGCGTTGGCGCGCAACGCAAGCGGGGCGGTGACCAGTGCGAGTAGCGCCCATCCGGTACCCACCGCCAATGCGAGACTGAGCAGGTACGGAACGCCCAGCAGGCCGCCGTGCAGCAAGCGGGTGTGCCGATCACCCAGACGTACTGCGAGGGTGCGCTTGCCTGCGACGGTGTCGGAGGCGATGTCGCGCAGGTTGTTGGCCACCAGCACCGCGCTGGAGAAGCAGCCCACCGCCACCGCGCCGGCCACCCCCGCGGCGTTCACCCGCCCGGCCTGCACGAACTCGGTGCCAAGCACCGCCACCAGCCCGAAGTAGACGAAGACGGCAACCTCGCCGAACCCGTTGTAGCCGTACGGATTCCGGCCCCCGGTGTAGTACCAGGCGCCGGCAACGCAGCCGGCACCGACCAACAGCAGCCACCAGGCGGTGGTCAACGCCAGGACGGTCCCAGCCAGCGCGGCCACCGCGAAGCACCCCAGGGCGGCCCGCTTGACCTGAGCTGGTGCGGCCAGGGTGGAGCCCACCAGGCGCAGTGGGCCGACCCGGTCGTCGTCGGTGCCGCGGACACCGTCGGAGTAGTCGTTGGCGTAGTTGACCCCGATGATCAGGGCCAGCGCCACCACAAGTGCCAGCACGGCCTTGGCGGCGCCGAACCCGCTGAGCCCGGCCGCTGCCCCGCTGCCGACGAGAACCGGGGCGATAGCGTTGGGCAGGGTCCGGGGACGGGCGCCCTGGACCCACTGGGCAAGCGTGGCCATGGGGTCATCCTGGTGCAGTGCCCGCGGCCTCGTCGACGGCGGGCCTCGGTCCGGTGTACGAGTGATCAGCCCCAGCCTGTTCCGGTCGACCGCCCTGCAGTGACGTCGGTGGGGCTCGGTGGAGCAGGCGAGCGCGAGGTGGGGCTGGTGTAGATCGACCGGCCGTCCAGCGCCCGTGAGGTGAGCGTGGCCCCGGCCACGGCGATCACCATCGGCACCACCAGGCCTTGGGTGGTGCCGGTCAGCTCCAGCACCAGCACCAGCGACGACAGCGGTCCCAGGCTGGCGGCCCCGAGAGTTGCCGCGGCTACCACGACGGCGCCGGCGATCGAGGTGGTGCCCGGCCACAGGTGTCCCCAGCCCAGCCCGGCCAGCCCGCCCAGCGCGGCGCCAGTGGTCAGCACCGGGGTGAACAGCCCCCCGGTGGCCCCGGCGCGTAGGCACACCGCGGTGGTCAGCGGCTTGCCCACCGCCAAGAGCATCAACAACCCGGTACCGAGCTGGCCGGTGGCCGCCAGTTGGACCTCGTTCTGCCCGTTGCCCAGCAGCTGGGGCACTGCGGTACCTACGACGCCGAGCCCGGCGAAGGCCAGGGTGATCGACGGGACGAGCCGCCACCCGGTCGGCGCCCCCCGGCGCGCCCACGCACTCAACCTGATGATGGCCACGCCGGCCAGCCCGGCCAGCGGTCCTAGCACGGCAGCGAAGACCAGCAGCGACGGCGATGAGGGCAGCCGCGGGACGAGATAGGTTGGCAGGTCGGGACGGGCGAGCCCGGCCACGGCAGTGGCGACGGCTGCGCTGACGACGGCGGGCACCGCCAGCCGCAACGCCACCGAGCCCAGCAGCACCTCCAGGGCGAACAGGGCGCCACCCAGCGGGACGTTGTACACCGCAGCCATGCCGGCGCCGGCACCGCAGGCCACCAGCAGGCGGCGCTGGGGTACCGACAGACCGGTCCGCTCCGCAAAGGCGCTGCCGCTGGCCGCACCCACCTCCTTCGGGGCCGCCTCCCGACCAAGTGACGCCCCGGCGGCGACGGCCACAATCTGGATCACGCCGTCGGCCACCGTGGGCAGTAGCCGCATCCGACGGTGTGGCGACCGGACAGCCACTCCGGACCCGGTGAGCGGCTCGGCCCACCTCCGCAGCGCCCACCACGCGGTGCCGGTGATCAGTCCGGCGGCGGTGAGGGCGACCACAAGTCGCACTGGGCTGGCTTGTTGGACGCCCTCCAGGAACGGGCCGCTGCGGTAACCGTAGGCCAGGCGTTGGACCGCGTGCAGCAGCAGGATCAGCACGATTCCACCGATACCCGCACCGATGCCAGTCGCCACGACGGCGACGCCCAGTCGCCACGACCAGGACGGCCTTACCGGGTCGGCGACCACTGCGCGCTGACGTACCCGTGCTCCGATCACCTCTCAATCATGTCTGTCACAGAACTTTTTGTCGACAGGGACCTATGCTGGAGCGGTGCCTGACGAGCAACCGCGCAGTGCCAGCCGGTCGGCCAGCGAGGTGCAACGGCTGACCGAAGCGCTCACCCAGTTGAGACGGGCGCTGCGACGGGGGATCCGCACCACGATGAGTTGGGAGAGCTTGCCGATGGCGCAGGTGGAGCTGCTCGCGCTGCTGTCGGAGCGACCGGCGTTGAGGTCGCGGGACGTGGCGCAGGCGCTGCGTCTGGCGCCGAACACCGTGAGCACGTTGGTCTCGACGATGACCCGTACCGGCCTGGTGGAGCGCCGCCCGGACGTCGAGGACCGCCGCGCCGGGCGCATCTCGCTCAGCCCGGATGGCCGCGAACAGCTCTGGCGCTGGCAGTCGGCGCACGAGGACTTGCTCGGCGGGGCACTGGACCGTCTCGACGAGCAGTCAAGGGCTCAACTGGTCGCCGCCCTGCCCGCGCTGGAGCAATTGGTGCCCGCCCTGAGCGCACTGCCACCTGCGGCAAGCGAGGGCACCGCGGAACGGGATGGGTCGGCGCAGCCGACGGCCGGGTAGCGGCGCGGAGTGCGGTCAGGCCGTCCGCAATGCGCGTGATCGCTTGCGCTCGTACATCGCCGCGTCGGCGCGCTGCAACAGCAGCCGGGGGTCGTCGTTGCCGCCGCGAGAGGTCTGCATCCCGACCGACGCTGTCACCGTCAGGCGCACGTCACCCACGATCAGCGGCTGGGCCACGGCCTGGTGCACCCGCCCCACCACGTGCTCGGCGTCCGCAGCGGAGGTGCGCTCGCACAGCACCGCGAACTCGTCGCCACCCATCCTGGCCACGGTGTCGGCCGAGCGCACGCTGTCCAGCAAACGTGCCCCCACCGCCACGAGCACCTCATCGCCCACGCTGTGCCCGTACCGGTCGTTGACGGCCTTAAAGCCGTCCAGGTCGACGAACAGCAGGGTCAGTGGCCAGCCCTCCCGGCGATGACTGGCGAACGCGTGATCGAGGCGGTCGGTGAACAGGGTGCGGTTGGCCAGGCCGGTCAGCGGGTCGTGCAGTGCACGCTCGCGCATCTGTGCCACCTGCATGGTGTACTCGCTGACGTCGTCGAACTGCACGACCAGGTGGTCCGGGCGGCCCTGGTCGTCGAAGACCGCGACCGCACTGACCATGGCGTCGAACGTGGTGCCGTCCCCTTCCATCAGCCGGGACTGGTGCCGGCTCGACGCGACCTCGCCGCGGCCCAGCGCGAGCAGCTGACGGCGCAGACCGTCCTGGTCAGCGGGTGCGGTCAGGTCGATGAGTCGATGTCCGAGCAGCTGACCGGGCGCCCGAGCCAACAGCTGCACCAGAGCGGGGTTGACGGCGCTGAGCCGCCCCTCGGCGGTGGCGATGGCCATGCCGGTGGGGGAGTTGGCGAACGCGTGCTGCACGCTGGGGTGCACGGCAGCGGGGCGTCGGCGTGCAATGGGCCACCACCAGCGGCGGGACCTGCGGCTCATGACTGCTCCACCTCTCCACCCGAGTAAACGATCTTACGTCGGATCCGTCCGTCTGGTGTGGATCTGGGTGTGGGGTGTCGCGGGTTCGTGCCGGGCGCGAGGGTGCCAGCCATGCACTCAGCGCCGGCGCGCCCAGGAAGCGTCGGTCCGGCACAGCCGCAGCGGGTCGGGATTGGCGTACACCCCGGGTAGCCGGTCAGCTCGCAGGTGCGCACCAATCCTCGCCCGGGCCAGTGCGTCGGCGACGCTGGTGCGACCGGCTGGCGGGTCAGGGACAAACCCCCGGATCGGGTCGTCGTCGGCGATCATGGTGTTGGTGAGGCTGAGCACCAGGTCCGCCACCAGCTCCGGTGGCAGCGGGGTCAACCGGGCGACCACCCACGCTGCCGCGCTGGTCGCGACGTCGGGCAGCGGCAGCCACACGCGCCGTAGCCGGGCGGTGTGGGTGTAGCGCCGTAGCAGCTCGTGGTAGACGAGGCGGTTGGGGCCGCCCAGGTCGTAGTGGCCGGGCGGTAGCTGGGCGGGGTCGGCGGCCGCCATGAGGTAGCGCAGCACGTCGTCGACGGCCACCGGTTGCACTGCGGTGGCCATCCAGGGCGGCAGCGGCACCACGGGCAACCAGTCGGCGAGGTAGCGGGTGAGCTCGTAGGACGCCGAACCGGCGCCCAAGATCACCGCCGCCCGCAGCCACACCACGTCGGGACCATGTTCGGTGAGCACGTCGCCCACCTCGGCCCGGCTGCGCAGGTGCTCCGACAACTTCTCGTCCGGGGGCACCAAGCCGCCCAGGTACACCACCCGGCGTACTCCGGCAGCCCGGGCGGCTGTGGCGAAGGTGCGGGCGCGGTGGGCGTCGCGCCGGGCGTAGTCGGACTGACCGATGGCGTGCACCAGGTAGTACGCCACGTCCACGCCGCCGGTGAGCGCCGCCCGGCAGGATTCGGCGTCGTCCACGTCCAGCTCCGCGCACCCTGCCCGCGGCGCCCAGTCGAACTGCGCGAGGCGGTCACTGTCGCGGGCCGTGGCGAGCACCTCGTGGCCTGCCCGCACCAACGCCGCTACTAGCCGCGACCCCACGTACCCGGCAGATCCGGTCACCACGGCACGCACGGTAAGTAGTGAACCAGCCGGGTTCAGCCGGCCGCGGTCGGCCCGGCCTTGGCGGGGTCGTCGAACAGCGGGGGCAGATAGCGCAGCATCAGCGATGACCAGGTGAGGTGGGTGAGCACCGGGGCCTGGATGCCACCGGAAGCTCGGCGCTGCAGCGCGAACAGCGTGCCCATCACGGCCGAGGCCAGCACGAGCGCCGGGTTGCGGGTCGCCGTCGTGGCCAACGCGTACACCCCGGTGGACACCGCGACGGGGTGCCGTGTGCCCACCGCCGCGTACAGCGCTCCGCGGAAGAACACCTCCTCGGCCGCACCGTTGGCGAGGGTGGTCGCGAGCACCAGCCGCGGGGAGCCCTGGTGGGCGTACTGCAGCACCGAGGAGATCGCCCGGTTGAGCACCGGGACGCCCCTGGAGACCAGTGCGCAGCCGTAGAACACCCCGAACGCGCCGACGCCGGTGAGCACCGGGGTCACCACCGGGCGGCGCAAGCGCTCGTCGCCGGCCATCATCCAGCCCAGGTGCAGGGGACCGGAGGCGAGTCCACCGGCGACCCAGGTGCTGGCGACGGCCGCGGTGAGCCCGTAGAACTCTTGCGAGCCGGGCCTGGTGGACAGCGACGTCCCCAACATTCCTGCACCCGCCACCGCGACCCCCGCGACGATCCGGCGCCGGCGGCGGAACGCTGTGTCGCTCTCCCGGTGGTCGCGGGGGACCTTCTCCACCAGCCATGACGGGACCCTGGCGAGCACCTGCGCCCGGGACGGTGCCATCACGCCCGAGCCGCCTTGGCCCGCTCACCGAGGGCGGCGAGCACGGCCTGGTCGTAGTCCATCGGCTCGAACTCCACCACGGCGCGGATGCTGTCGTCGCGCACGATCACCTCGTTGGTCATCGAGTCGATCAGGGACCGTCCAGTCTGGACGTCGACGTCTGTGACGAAGGACAGCCACCGCGACGACAGTTGGGGGGACAGCAGCGGCACCGGTATCACCAGCATGCGCCGGCCCTCGATAGTGGCGACCCGGCGCATCATCTCCAGGTACTGCAGCACGTCCGGTCCACCGATGTCGAAGGTGCGCCCGGCGGCCTGCGGCGCCGACAGGACCCCGACGAGGTAGCGCACCACATCGGCGACGGCGATCGGCTGGGTCCTGGTACGCACCCACCGTGGGGTGATCATGGCGGGCAGGTGCTCCACCAGCTGGCGGGTCATCTCCCAGGAGATCCCGCCGTGCCCGACGATGATCCCGGCGCGCAGCGTCGTCACCGGTACTCCCGCGGACCCGAGCAGCTGCTCCACCTCGCGGCGGCTGCGCAGGTGCGCGGACAGGTCGTCGGTGTCGTTGCCCAGGCCGCCGAGGTAGACGATCCGCTGCAGGGCCGCCTCGGCGGCGGCGCGGGCGAAGGTGCGGGCGGCGTCGGCGTCGCGCTGCTCGAAGTTCGGATCGTCCAGGGAATGCACCAGGTAGTAGGCGGCGTCGCAGCCGCGCAGCGCACCGTCCAGGGTCGAGCGGTCGTGCACATCACCGCGGACCGCATCCCCCGCACCGCGGTAGGAGTCGGGTTTGCGGGTCAGCGCCCGCACTTCGTGGTCAGCCACCAGCAGCGCTGGGCACAGCCGTCGACCGACGAACCCGGACGCCCCAGCCACCAACACTCGCACAGTGCCCAGCGTCTCCTGCCCAGGCGGCGAGCGCGACCTGAAGACGCACCCGCCAGGTCTGCGGTCCCGCGTCATCCGGTTGGGTGGCGTTGACCTGGCGCCCTCACCTGGATGGGTGAGGCTGCCGATCCTGCCCGAAAGCGGTCGCGGACGTTGGCGGCTAGTGCGGGGGCGGGCGGATATGGACACACCGGAACAACGGCGGGCGCGGCGGACGGGTGAGGTGCCACGGTCCCCGACGGGGCGGTCTGAGGTTCGTTGACGACGGGGCAACCGATGAGGCGCCGTCCGGGCAGCGCGCTCCCTTTCAACCCGACCGGTACGGCGATCGGTGGGTGCCGGTGCTCATTGCTTGGGTGACACCGGCGGAGGCGCCGGACTTCGCGAGCGACGTGGCCGGGCGGGCTGGCAGCGTGGCGCTGACCGGGCAAAACGGGCGAGTCGCTTTCGTCACCGGGCAGATCGAGCTGGATTGGGCCAAGTTTGCGGCGATGCTGCGGCGACCAGTCGGCGCGGCCAGTGCCCGGCTCATCGTGATGCGCGAACTTGGTCATCTGGTGGGTCTGGCTCACGTCAACGATCCGGTGGAGCTGATGTATGCGACCAGCGGCGGGGCGCTGGACTACGCCCGGGCGACCGCACCGGCCTGGCCGAGTTGGGCCGAGGCAGGTGCACTCCCGAGGTGTAGTCCTGCACCGCGGCACTGCTCGGTTCCGCGGAACACCATGATCATCGTCCGGGCGCGAGGGTGCGTCGACCGCTACCTCATGCTGATCGGCAGGCCTGCCGAGGGGTGACGGCGAGATTGCGGTTCACGAGGTCGCGAAGATCGCAGCTCACCAGGCGCGCGCCGGCGATCGCGGCGCCGGCCACGTATCCGGCGTCATAAACCGACAGGCCCTCGGTGTTCGCGACCTCTACGGCGTGGGCGATCAGCGCCTCATCGGCCCGCACCAACCCACCGTCGGCTGCGATCGCGGCGACCAAGCCGTGGAGCCGAGTCGCGGCCTGCACGTCATGCCACGCACCGACCGCAACGTTGCCTACCTCGTAGTAGGCGAGATCAAGCGTCGCCAGCGCCGCGTCCCCTGCGAGCAGCTCGCTCGCTGCCAGGTGCTGATCGTCGTCGTCGTCCTCCCTGGCCAGCAGCACGCTTGCGTCGATGAACCAGCAGGTCACGGCGTCGGGCGGTGTCGCTTGAGATCGCCGACGACGTCTCCTCCGTGATGGCCAGCCTCGCTCATCAGTTGCTGTATGCGGCGCGTCCGCTCTCGTCCTCGGTTGCGCAGGCCCTCGTGCACATAGTCGCGCAGCAGCCCGCTGCGGGTGGTGTTCCTCCGAGCCGCCTCTGCGTCGAGCGAGCCGAGCAGCTCGTCGGGCAGCGACACCATGACCTTTGCCATGAGGCCAAGTATACCCGGTATTGCCAGGTTCAGGCCGCTGATGCACGCGGTTCGCGGGGTGTCCTCGCCGTCGAGCAAGGCGATGAGAAGCGACGCGTCCAGGACCACCGGGCCGTCCGGGAGGCGGCGATGGTCGCCGGGTTTGCTCACCTAGGCAGGCTCATGTCGCTGGCCCGGTCGGCGGACAACCCGTCGGCCAGGGAACCAGTCGATCCATGGGTTTGCTTACCGGAACGGACCGCCGCTTGAAGTCCGGTGAGGACGGTGTCCGCGCCTTCCAGGACGATTCGCCCGGGGCCGTCAACCCGGGCGACAAGGTCCTCACCAGGCCCCACCCCGGCCGCTTCCATTAACGAATGCGGCAAGGTGGGTCGTCGCTTCTCGTCGAGACGGAGTCGAAAGGAGACGGGCTTACTAATAATACCCGCGATACTCGCCCAATGGGACGTCAGGCTTCCATCCCACAGAACGGTTGCCCGCCGAGTTGTGGCACCCGTGTCGGTGGGCGCCGGGCGCTCACACTGAACGGCGCGAGTACCAGAGTGTGAAGGACGTACCCGCTACCGCCAGCCCGACCAGCACGACCGCGAGGAACCCTCGTCGCGCGTCGGGGAGTGCGGCGAGCAGCAACAGGTTGACGACGACGTTGAGCACCACCGCGACCAGGACGACACGGTCACGACGCGGGCGGGGTGAGACCGATGACAGCCCGGGCGGCAGCTGACGGTCGTGGGGGGCCGCAAGATCGGTACCCATGCTCCTCCTCTGCAACCTCAATCCTCAAGACTTACCTTGAATAGTGAGGACTCGTCGTAGGGTTGTCAAGCAGACTGCGAAAGGGGGTGGGCCGGTGGGTGACCGGGTCGCGAAGAACGCGCTGTTCGACGCCCTGGCTTCGGTAGGACGGGTGTTAGGCAGCGGCCGTCGCGCCGAGCTCGTCGATGTGCTGGCCCAAGGTGAGCGGTCGGTGGAGGAACTGTCCGTCGAGATCGGTCAAAGCGTCGCCAACACCTCCCAGCACCTGCAGATGCTGCTGCGCGCGGGACTGGTGCGCACCCGCCGGCAGGGCACCCGAATCTACTACTCGCTGGCCAGCCCCAGCGTCGGCACCTTGTGGGCCGCGCTGCGCACGGTCGCCGCTGAGCACGTGGACGAACTGGACGAACTGTCGGCGGCCTACCTCGGGGACCGCAGCGACTTGGCCACCATTACCCGCGTCGAGCTGGCCGCCCGGCTGCCCGCGGCCGACGTCGTGGTTCTCGACGTGCGCCCCAGCCCGGAGTACCACGCCGGGCACATCCGGGGGGCGGTGTCCGCACCGATCGAGCACTTGGAGCGCAGGTTGGCTGACCTGCGCACCGACAAGCACATCGTCGCCTACTGCCGGGGCCCCTACTGCGTCTACGCCGACGACGCGGTGCGGCTGCTGCACCACCGGGGCTACTCCGCTGCACGACTGGACGACGGGTTCCCGGAATGGCTAAACGCCCGCCTGCCCGTCGAGGTCAGCGCAGCCTCCTGAGCGCTCCGTGGGTCCATTCGGCAGTTGCCACGGGGTTGAGCATGCCTGGGCAGCGGCTCTTGTTCTGCGTCTGACGCACCACGGCTGGCAGGATCACCATGGTATGTGAGCCCCGTCACCCGCGTGCTGCGGGTGACGGCCGACCTGATTGCAGCGCTGAGGAGGACCTCCATGACCGCCCTCGACACGAGTCCCACCGAACGAACCTCGCCGATGGCCGGGGAGAAGCTCGCCGGCAAGGTTGCCCTGGTCACCGGGGGTACCCGCGGAATCGGCGCGGCGATCTGCCGCAGCCTGGCCAGCCAGGGCGCCTCGGTGGCGGCCGGGTATAGCGGTAACTGCGAACGCGCCGAGCAGTTCCTGCAGCAGTTCGCGGACGAATTCGCCGCGGAAGGCCGGGCGACGGTGCACCAGGGCAACATCTCCCAACCCGAGGATTGCGCCAGGGTGGTGCAAGAGGTCCTCGATGAGCATGGCCGCCTGGACATTCTGGTCAACAACGCCGGCATCACCATCGACAAGATGGCAATGAAAATGTCGGTACAGGACTGGGACACGGTGCTGGCTGTGAACCTGTCCGGCTCGTTCTACATGGCCCAGCCCGCACTGAAACACATGGTGGAGCGGGGCACCGGCAGGATCATCTTCGTGTCCTCGGTCATCGGCGAAACTGGCAACATCGGCCAGGCGAACTACGCCGCATCCAAGGCCGGGATGCTGGGTCTGACCAAGACCCTTGCCAAGGAGGCGGCGTTCATCCTGGAGCGGGCCGGCAAGCTGGCGGACAACGGGGTGGGCATCACCGTGAACACGGTGACCCCCGGCTTCGTGGCCACCGAGATGCTGGAGAACATCCCCGACAAGGTCATGGACAAGATCACCGCGCAGATCCCCATGCGCCGGCTCTGCCGCCCGGAGGAGATCGCCCGCGTGGTGCACTTCCTGGCGGCGGACGCCTCCGCCTACATCACCGGCCAGGTGTGGGGGGTCAACGGCGGCATGGACATGTGAGCTAGCCGAAGGCGAGTTGGACGTCGTCGGAGGACTGCGTGGGACTGGAGGACTGCGGCGCGCTGGCGTTCGCAGCGGGGCGGCCGTTCTCCGACGACGTAGCAGCAGGGTCGGAGAGAGCCACTATGGCCGGGTCGATACGCATCACGCTGTACCCGGCCACCGCACCCGCCCCGAACCCGGGGGCGAAGATGCGCATCGGGGCGGTGATGACCCCGTCGCGGACCGCATCATGGATCGCCAGCGGAATGCTCGCCGATGAGGCGTTACCCACCTGACCGATGTTGAAGTACAAGCTGTCCAGGGACAGTCCAGCGTCGGTGGCGAGTTGGCTGACCATCGTCTTGTTGGCCTGGTGCGGCACGATCAGGTCGATGCTCGCCAGCAGGGAGTCAGCGGCACCGTCGGGGTCCGGCAGCGCCTTGAGCTCGGTGATCATCTGCACCAGGTAGCGCCCGGCCAGCGACTTCACCTCCGGCCCGTACACGGTGATGTTGTTGTCGAAGGCGGGGTTAGGCCAGACGATCGAGTTGACCTGGCTGGCTGGCCCGCTGGCGTAGGTCTGCAGGTACTCGATGTCGGGTGCGGTGCCCTCGGGTGCGACGCCCACCACGATGGCCGCGGCCCCATCCCCGAAAATCATCCGTGAGGTGCGGACATTGCCGATCTTGTCGGAGAACTTCTCCACGCACACCACCAGGATCGGACGCGCCACTTCCTGCAGGATCCGGGTGGCGTCGGAAAGCCCATAGGGCAGCCCCGCGCACGCGGCCACCAGGTCGTAGGAGGCGTGCGTCTGTGCGATGCCCAGCTCCCCGGAGATCCAGGTGGCCACCGACGGGATCATCCGAGTGCTTGTGCAGGTACACACCAGCACCGCCCCGATCTCCGCCGGACCGCGGCCGGCTTTGACCAACGCAGCCTGCGCCGCCTGCAGGGCGATCTCCTCCAGGCTGCGCGAGGAGTAGCGGCGCGCCGAGATGCCGGTCTTGTGGCTGATCTCCTGTGCCGACATCGGTGACCAGTTGTAGGCGGCGTTACGAATCAGGTCCTCATTGGTGCAGATCTGGTCCCCGTGCACCACCGCCAACGCCTCGATGCGTGGCATCACCGCGAAGTGCTCGCGTACCGCGACCGCCGGGTAGGGCCGGATCGGTGGGGTCGCTGTGGTGGGCGTGCTCACCGCAGCGCGACCCGCACCCGCACCGGCGACCAGGCGGCGCAGGAAGCTGCGCACCTCGTTGTCGCGCGGGTGGAACACCACCACGTGGTCGTCGTCGGCGAGCTGGCCGACCTGCACCAGCTCCGCCCTCGAGCGGTCCCACGGGTACTGGTTGTGCAGCACCATGGCCCACCGGTGCAGCGCCTCCAGCTCAGGGGTGTCCTCGGCGCAGTCCAGGATGTCGGCGACGCTGAACGTCGGGTAGTCGGGGTCGTAGTCGGTGAGGCGGAACGTGAGGTTGGTGGGGTCGGTGAGGATCTCGGCGACGGTAGGTTTGACCGCGCTCAGTTCGCTGGCGTGGTGCTTGCGGTGGCCGAACACGTCGAACAAGATCGAGAAGATCCGCTCCTCCGTCGCCGAGTCCGCGGTAGCGGGCAGGGCGTCGAACGCCCCGCGCACCGCAGCCACCTTGCGGTCGCCGTGCTCCCACGGGGTGAGGACCGGCAGGAACACATCGTCACGCCGCCGGGGCACGTCGGCCCACCGGGTGGGGCGCTTGTCATACATGGTGAACGCGAAACGCCCCGTCCAGAACAGGTTCAGCGCCATGTCCCGCATCAGCTCATACCGGCTGGCGTAACCGCCTTGCTCCACCCGGCGCAGGATGTCGGTCCCGGTGGGCGTCTTGGACTCGAAGTCCCGGCGCACCACCTGGTCCAGTTGCTCCAGGCTGTCGATCACCGACATGTCGAGTTCGGGGAAGAAGTTGGAGGGGAAGACGATGCGGTCGTGGCGGTTGCGGACGAAGGGCTGCATGGCGCTCCTTGCTCTCAGGGCACCGCCGGCGTGGCGGAGTCGTGCCGGGTACGGCGAATGCCACGCTCGATGGCACCGATGAGGTAGGGCCGCAGATCGCGGGCGGCGATGATCGCGTGCACCGACCCGACGGTGCGGGCCCGCTCGATGTTGTGCACCTGCTCGAACTCGTCGGCCACCTCGCCGAGCTTCTCCGAGCGCACCGCCGCCTGCAGAGCAGCCAACTCCACCCGCAGCTGCGCCTTGGCCACCTCCTCGGCGCTGCCCACCTCGGCCTCCAAGGCGGTGACCCGCGGGTCGGCCGAGGTCCGGGTGCTGACGTCGCGGGCGAACACCACCGCCGCTGCCGGCGCCCCCCCGATTACCGAGGCGTAGGAGCCCTCGATGGCGATGACCTCCATGTTGTCGTTGAGCACACCGGAGAACACCACGAACGCGCCCCCGTGGTAGCGGGAGATCACGCAGAACACAATCGGCCCATCGAAGTTCACCATCGCCCGGCCGATCTCCGCGCCGTACTCCAACTGCATGTTGCGCAGCGACTCCGGCGAGCCGTCGAAGCCGGACAGGTTCGCCAGCACCACCAGGGGGCGGTTGCCGCTGGCGGCGTTGATGGCCCGGGCGGTTTTCTTCGACGACCGCGGGAACAACGTCCCCGCCGTCCACTGGTCGGGCCCGTCGGCGGGGAAGGCACCGCGGCGCGGGATGGGCCGTGACTCCACCCCCAGCACCGTCACCGGGTAGCCGCCGAGGAAGGCATCGAACACCACGGTGGTGTCGGCGTCGGCCATCTTCGCCCAGCGCTCCAACACCTCCTGGTCGGCATCGACGACCGCCCGCATCACCGTCCGGATGTCGAAGGCCTTCTTGCGCTCAGGGTTGGCGGTGGCGGAGAAGATGTCCCCGACGGTGCTGAAATCGCTGATCGGGTGCTGGTGGGGGTAGTCGCGGACGTCGCGGTCGAGCGGGTCGGTGGTGGTGGCGCGGCGGGGTCCGGACTCCCCGGGTGCGACGTAGGTGTAGGCGTAGTGGGCGAACAAGGTGTCGCACGCTGCTGCCAGGTTCGGCGCCCAGTACTGGGCCTGCCCGTTGGGTCCCATCACCCGGTCGTACCCACCGATGCCGAAGTTGTCCTCCGCGGATACCCCACCGGAGTAGTCCAGGGACTGCTTGCCGGTCAACACCATCGCACTGTCGGGGGTCATGATGAGGATCCCCTTGGTGTGCAGCAGCATGGTGGCCTCGGCGTTCCAGTACGGCTGGGCGCCGACGTTGATGCCGGCGACGACGACGTTGACCTCCCCACCGGCCTGGGTGAAGGTGATGATCCGGCGCAACGCCCGGGCCACCCAGTCCATGTTCTCCGTGCCGCTGTCCATGGAGATCTTGGCTCCGGAGGACAGCGCGAACCACTCCACCGGCGCCTGCAGCTGCTCGGCGAGATCCAATGCGGCCATCACCCGGGCGCATTCGGGTTCGGCGACCGAGCCCAGCGATTTTGTGGGGTCACCGAACAACACCACCCGTGTCATGCCCTCGGGGTAGCGCTCGGTGGGTGTGGTGACGACCCCGGCGACGATGCCAGCGGTATTGCGCCCCGGCGGGCGCTGCACCGGGACCAGCCGGGAGTTCTCGTCCAAGTCGTGCTCGGTGAAGGTGCCGGTGACGCCGGTGAGCTGGGGAACCAGCTCGTAGGGGTACACCGCGCCGCGGGCCTGTGCGCTGCGGACTTTCTGCCGGTAGGCATCCAGCGCGGGCACGGGTTCGGTGGGGGGGTCGGTGACCGAGACGGTCACCCCGGTGCCCGGTCGGTAGGCGAAGCGGACCGCGACGTCGCGGGGGGGCTGCCCCGGCTCATCCCGCAACCGGCCGAGCATCATGATCTCCTCCAGCCCGGCGCCGGCCCGTGCCGTCAACGGCGCTGTGGCCCGGGCGAAGCCGGCCAGTTCCTCCCGGGAGACCTCGATGAGCGGCCACACGTAGAGGAAGATTAGGTTCGCCTCCAGGCTCTTGCCGCGCTGGCGCGCTTGGTGGCGCCGGATGCCGTCCAGGCAGGAGGACAGCGCTCGTTCGACGGCGGGGAAGCCGGTGACCCTCCCGGCGGCGTCGCGTAGCGGGGTGACGTCGCGGACCTCGGCCATCGCCACCAGCCGCTCGTCGGCCGGGTTGTCCTTGGCGACGCACCGGAACAGGTAGGTGGCCTCCGGCGAGGGCAACCGGGTGCCGTCGAAGTTCTTCAGCCGCCACAGGTCCAACCGCTGGCCGGTCAGGGGGTGCATGTCCCGGATCACCCGGTCCTCTGCGAGCCCAGCCCCAGCGAGCCCGGCCCCGGCGAGCCCAGCCCCAGCGAGCCCGGCCCCGGCGAGCCCTGCCCCGGCGAGCCCTGCCCCGGCGGGGCGGAAGGTCATCACCCGCACGTTGGGGCCGTCGAAGACGGTGACCGTGACCCGTCGCCCGGTGCTCACGAAGGGGGCGTCGGTGAGTAGGCCGCGCACCGTGTCGGCCACCGCGTCGGTGTCGGTGGGCGCGTCCGGCCAGGCGACGTACAGGTCCGTGACTAGGTTGGCCGGGTCTCTGACCGCCTCGGCGAGGCTCGACATGGCCGCGATGGCTGCGGGCAACCCCGCTCGGTCGGTCACCGTGGACAGCAGGGACAGCCGCTGGCCGGCCAACTGGTAGCTGCCGGTGACCACCTGGCGGTCCTCCCGCAGGAACGACCGGACGTCCTCCAGCGTGCGCACCTTGTAGTAGCGCCGGGTGAGCACCTCCAGCAGGGGCTCGGCACCGGTGTGGGCGGTGAGCAACCGGGCCCCCAGCAGCCGCACCACCGGTTCGGTGAGGGCCACCATGGCCTCGATCCGCTGCGGGCGGTCCGGGGAGTCGGGGTCGGTCCGCAGGTGCTCCAGGTGCTCGCGGATGCTCGCGTGGGCCCGCTCGCGGGTCTGCTGGATCACGGGTTGCTCGAACGCCTGGAAGCGGACGCTGCGGGCCAGTTCCCCGACGGCGGGGTAGCGCAGTTGGGTCGAGCGGATCAGCCGCTCGACGACCTCGCGCAGCTCCTCCGGTACCGACGCAGCCAATGCCTCACTCTGGCTGAGCCAGCGCTCCAGCAGGGCGGTGACGACACCGACGTGATCACCGACCCGCTGCTGGGCGAGGAATACCCGGTACACCGCCTCCTCCAGCTCCGGGCCGGGGGTGAGGTCGGCGACGCTGTGGTGGCGCAGCGCCCGGGACAGCCGACTCCGGAACGACTCCGGGAGGTTCTCCTGCTCCACGTCCAGGGAGTGCAGGTAGGTGTGCAGGTGCTCGCGGGGGCTGTGCACCTGCTCCTGCGCGGACTCCTCGTCGCGGGCTGGCCGGTTCCGGGACAGGTCGCACACGTCGGCGAAGGTCGTCATCAGGGCAAGTTCGCCGCGCAGCACCTCGGGGTCGGTGGGCTCCAGCTGCTCCCGGGTGCGCAGGTACTCCGCAGCCAGCGCGTTGCCCTGCTGGGCGCTCACGTCGTACCCGGTGATGAGGGCGTGCAGGTCCGCGAGCAACGCCTGGCAGTGCTCCCGGGGGTCAGTGTCGGCGGTGGGCGCGGCCGCGGCGGTGAAGTCGACCCAGGTGCCGTCCGGGTCAGTGGCTGCCTCGTCGGCCTGGTCCAGCCGCAGCAGTGGGGCACCCGCGTCGACCTGGGAGTTGACGGCGGCCAGCACTTCGCGCACGGTGCCCGCCTGCGGGGCACGCACCGCGGTTTCCATCTTCATGCTTTCCAGCACCACCACGGTCTGACCGACCTCGACGCGCTCACCCGGGCTGACCAGCACGGCGACCACCACCGCGGGGGCGGGCGCCCGGATGAGACCCGCCTCGTCGCGGACCACCCGGTGACTGATCCCGTCCACGTCCACGATGTGACTACCGGTGCCGGCGATCCCGCTCACGTGGTGGCGCACCCCACCTACCCGCAGCTCGCTCTCGTGGGCGCCGCGGCGGTCTAGGTCAACCAGGACCGCCACCTCCCCGACGCCGACTCGGTAGCGCTGCGGGCCGACCTGGGCAACCTCCATGGCGTAGGTCCGGCCCTGATACCCCAGCTCGACGCTGCGCCCGATGGACCGCCCCGCCCGGGGGCGACCGCCGCGCGCCGAGGCTAGGAACGCCGCGCGCTCCAACGCCTCCTCGGCGGCGTACACATCGAGAGCGACGCTGAGCAGGGCCACGTCGGCGTGCGGGGCGGCGGCGCAGGCGGGTTCGGTGATGAGGCGGTCCAACCATTGGGTGTCGGCCGTACCGGAGATCACCTCAGCTCGGCCGAGTACGTCCAGCAGGAAGGACTTCGTCGTCGTTCCTCCCTGGATGAGCACGGTCGTCTCCCGCAGTGCGCAGCGCAGCCGGGCCAACGCTTGCGGGCGGTCCCGGCCCCAGGCGATCACCTTGGCAACCATCGAGTCGTAGTCCGGCGGGATCACCTCACCGGCGGCGATCCCAATGTCCACCCGGATACCCGGGCCGGTGGGCAGGTGCAGCACAGTGACCGTCCCAGGGGCCGGGGCGAAACCTTCGACCGCGTCCTCAGCGTTCAGCCGCACCTCGATCGCGTGGCCCACCTCCGGCGGGGCATCCCCCTCCAGCTTGTCCCCGGCCGCCACCAACAACTGCAGCCTGACCAGGTCCAGCCCGGTGGTGGCCTCGGTGACCGGGTGTTCCACTTGTAGCCGGGTGTTGACCTCCATGAACGCGAAGCTCTGGTCGCTGGGCTGGTAGAGGTACTCCACCGTGCCCGCCCCGCAGTAGCCGGCGGCGGAGACCAGCGCCACCGAGGAGGCCCGCAACTGCTCCCGCTGCTCGGTGGTGAGCACCGGTGAGCCGGACTCCTCGATCAGCTTCTGGTTGCGCCGCTGGATGGAGCAGTCGCGCACGCCGGGCGCCCACACGGTGCCGTGCGCGTCGGCGATGATCTGCACCTCGATGTGGCGTCCCCCGCTGACCAGGCGCTCCAGGAACACCACCGGGTCACCGAAGGTGCTGGCGGCCTCGGCCTGGGTGCGCTCAAAGGCACTGGCGAGCTCGTCTGCGGAGCGCACCACCCGGATGCCCCGGCCGCCGCCCCCGCTGCGCGCCTTGATGACCAGCGGGTAGCCGATGGTGGCGGCGTGCTCCGCGGCGGCAGCGGCGTCGGGCACCGGGCCGTTGCTCCACGGTGCCACCGGGACGCCGGTGCGTTCGGCGAGCAGCTTGGCTTCGATCTTGTCGCCGAGCTGGCGCATGGCGTCGGCCGGGGGACCGATGAACACCAGCCCGAGCCGCTCGCACAGTTCGGCGAAAGCCGGGTCCTCGGCGACGAAGCCCCACCCCACCCACACCGCGTCGGCTCGGCTGGCTCGTAGTGCCCGTGCCAGCTCGGTGTGGTCGAGGTAGGGGCTGCTCGCGGAGTCCCCCTCGCGCAGGCAGACCGCTTCGTCGGCGAGCCGGACGAACAACGCCCGCGCCTCAGCCGCGGTGTGCAACGCGATGACGGTGATGGCGTAGCCGTGCTCCTCGTTCAGCTCCCGCACCGCGCGGATCAGCCGCACCGCAGGCTCACCCCGATTGACCACCGCGACCCGAGTGAACATGGCGTTCGCCTCCATCATTCAGCTCGTCGTTGAGCGGGCCACGAGGCGCAGCCGGCGCGTCCGGGGTGCTGGGAGTGTAGCGATCACGGGCTCGCACACCGGTGCTGGAGCCGCCCGGCGGTTGCCGCCATGCCGGTTTCGGGGTGCGGGCAGGATGAGGTGGTGTTGGACAAGCGGGTGTACTCGTTGGCCGCGGCGGTCGAGGGTGTGCAGGACGGGGCCATTGTGCTCATCGGGGGCTTCGGCAATTCCGGGATCCCTGGCGAACTGGTGCACGCACTGCTGGAGCAGGGCGCCCGAGACCTGACGGTGGTCACCAACAACGCCGGCAGCGGGGAGGAGGATGTGGCTGCGCTGCTGCGGGAGGGGCGGGTGTGCAAGATCGTGTGCTCCTACCCCCGGTCCAAGGGCTCGGTGTGGTTCGAGGAGCTCTATCGCGCCCGCAAGGTCGAGCTCGACCTCGTCCCGCAGGGCACGCTGAGCGAGCGGTTGCGGGCCGCGGGTGCCGGCCTCGGCGGGTTCTTTACCCCCACCGGCGCGGACTCGGTGCTCTCGGCCGGCAGGGAGATCCGCATCCTGGGTGGGCGGCGCCAGGTGTTCGAGGAGCCGCTGCGCGGGGATGTGGCCCTCATCAAGGCCGACCGCGCCGACCGCTGGGGGAACCTGGTCTACCACTCCGCTGCGCGGAACTTCGGCCCCACCATGGCCACCGCCGCGGCGCTGACCGTGGTGCAGGTGCGCCAGTTCGTCGAGCTCGGCGAGCTGGATCCGGAGGCCATTGTCACCCCGGGTGTGTTCGTCAACCGGGTCGTGCAGGTAACGCCGGGGGTGATGGCGTGAGATGGCAACGGTTGTCGCGGCCGGACATGGCCCATCGGGTCGCCCAGGACATCCCGGACGGGTCCTACGTCAACCTCGGGATCGGCCTGCCCACCCTGGTGGGCAACTACGTGCCGGCAGGTCGGGAGATCATCTATCACAGCGAGAACGGCATCCTGGGGCTCGGCCCGGCGCCGGAGCCCGGTCAGGAGGATCCGGAGCTGATCAACGCCGGCAAGGGCTTGGTGACGTTGCTGGCGGGCGGGTGCTATTTCCACCACACCGACTCGTTCATGATCATGCGCGGGGGGCACCTGGACGTGTCGGTGCTCGGCGCATTCCAGGTGGGAGCCAGCGGTGACCTGGCGAACTGGGCCACCGACGACGACGACTTCCCGCCCGCGGTGGGCGGGGCGATGGACCTGGCGGTAGGCGCCAAGAAGGTCCTGGTGCTCACCACCCATACCACCTCGGCGGGGGCGCCGAAGCTGTTGGAACGCTGCAGCTACCCGCTGACCGCGGCCGCAGTGGTGCACCGGGTGTACACCGACCTGGCCGTTCTGGATGTGACCGAGGACGGCTTCCTGGTCCGCGAGATGGTCGACGGCATGACGGCGGTCCAGTTGCAGGAGCTCACCGGTGCGAGGTTGCGGTTTGCCGACCGGCCGGGGGTACTGCGGCCCGGCACGTGAGCAGCAGGTGGACGCTCGGCGACGAGTGGGTGACGACTTCGCCGGCCCCCCCGATAGGGCTGCGATCCCCCGGGTGGTCGTGGCAACCTGACGATCGTCCCTGGCCCCCCGCCCCGAAGGACCCATCATGTTCACCACCCGCCGCCGCCGTCTGCGTCCGCTGCTTGCGACGGCCCTCGTGGCCGCCGCCGCCGTCCTGGCCCCCACGCTGTCGGCGAGTGTCGCCGCCGGCTCGACGGGCGAGGGTCACAGCGGTGGTAGCGACCGCGGCGACGGGGACACCTCCGGCACCGTCGCGCTGCAGCTGCTGAACATCGCCGACTTCCACGGCAACCTCGAGCCGGTGCGGGGCACGGGTGGGGCAGCAGCGCTCTCGGCGTACTTCCAGCGGGAGCGAGCAGCCAACCCGAACACGCTGCTGTTCACCGGGGGTGACGCCGTCGGTGCCAGCCCGCCCATCTCCTCGTTCTTCCAGGACCGCCCGACCATCGAGTGGATGAACACCGCCGGTTTCGACGCCTACGCGCTGGGCAACCACGACTTTGACGCCGGGTTGGCGCGACTGCAGTCCCAGATCGACAGTGCAAAGTTCCGCTACCTGGGGGCGAACCTGGCCAAGCTGCAGGGCAACCTCACCGGTGTCGCGCCGTATGAGGTGCGCGAGGTGGCCGGGGTCAAGGTGGCGATGATCGGGCTGACCAACCCCGAGGCGCCGACTCTGGTTGCGCCGGGTGCCACCGGGTCGATCCAGATCACCGACCCCGTGCAGGCTGCGGTCAAGGCCCGCAAGGCCGCGCAGCGCGAGGGCGCCTCGGTGTTCGTGGCGTTCGGGCACCTGGGGATCACCGGTGCCGATGCCGCGGGCAACAAGACCGGTCCGCTGGTCGACTTCGCCAACGCGGTCACCGGTTTCGATGTCATCGTCGGCGATCACACCGACCAGCAGTTCCAGGCCACCATCAACGGCGCGCTGGTGACCGAGAACCTCAGCGCCGGCAAGTCGTATTCGGCCACCACCCTGGTGGTGCAGCGGGGTGGGCGCGACGGTGAGAACCAGCGCCAGCAGCAAGGCGACAACGATGACCAGAGTGACGACGCCGGTGACGAACGGGACACCGTGATCTCCAAGGACGTCCGGTTCGTGACCCCGGTGGTCAGCGGAGTCACCCCCGACCCGCAGGTGGCCGCGCGGATCGCCGACTACCGCACCCAGGTGCAGGCCAAACTGGACGCCCCGATCGGCACGGCGTCCGCCGAGTTGCCCCGCGGTGCCGAGCGCACCACCGAGGTGGCCATCGGCAATGTGGTCGCCGACGCGTTGCGCGCCACCTACGGCACCCAGATCGCCTTCACCAACGGCGGTGGGCTGCGCTCGGCGCTGCCGTCGGGGTACCAGCCGGCGAACAAGTCCCTGCGCCGCAACAGCTCCGGTTACGCCGCCGGACCACCATTCGACCTGGTGCTCGGGGACGCCTACACGTTGCTGCCGTTCGGCAACATCGCGGTGACCAGGACGGTGACCGGCGCTCAGTTGTGGGCCGCACTGGAGAACAGTGTGCGCACGGCCCCTGCGGCGAGTGGGGGTTTCCTGCAGGTCTCCGGGTTCCGGTTCCGCTACGACACCAGCAAGCCGGCTGGGTCCAGGGTTGTCTCGGTGGCGTTGGACGACGGGACAGCGATCGCGAACAGCCCGTCGGTGAGCATCACCGCGACGACGAACGACTTCACCAACAACGGCGGCGACGGGTACGCGGTGCTCGCCGACGGCCAAGGCGTGACCCGCGATCTTCTGGCCACCGTGGTCGCGAACTTCATCACCGCTCAGGGTTCGGTGTCACCGGCGGTGGGGGGTCGCATCACCCGGGTGGGCTGAGTCGCTTCGGGGTGTGACGGGCGCTGAGATTTCAGGAATGGTCTGCGTACCCGAGCACCTGCTCGGCGAACCGGTCGAAGTCGCCGAGCCGGGTAGCCAACACCTCGTGCACCCGTTCGGCCGCGATGTCCGCGTAGTGGTGAACCAATCGGTTCCGCATCCGAGCCATCGGTGCGAGTTCCGCGGCGAACGCCGGGTCGAGTACTCCCTCGCGGCCGAGTACGGCGAACACCTCGGCGTAGCTACGGGGTTGGCCGAACCCATCGTCGGCGATGACGTGGTGGCCGATGCTCAGCGTCGTCTCGATCGCCAGTTGCAAGAACCTTTCTGCGCTGCCGTAGTTGCGGGGGTCGGCCGTGAACTGCGCGATCGGGGTGTCGGCCAGCTCGCGGAGGATGCGGACGTACCCGGCGAGGAGCGCAACGAGCTGCTCCAGGCGCGGGCGGTCAACCACGGCTCAACCGCCCGGTCCGCGCGCGCTGCGCCATGGCGGCGAGGTAGCGGTCGTGGAAGGGCTTGAAGTCCAGGAATTCCCGCTCGACCGCGGCGCGGTGACGCACCCGCGCGACGTCGTCGCGGCTGAATACGGTTCTACCGGCGACGACGCGGTAGGCCAACCACAGCGGGGCGTCTTCCAGCACGACCAGGTCGACGTCCTCGCGTCCCAGCGCGTCGACGATTGCGTCGTGCAGCCGCGCGTCGTCGAGCAGGGTGCCCCGGGGCTGCACCGACACCGCGAGGTCGACGTCACTGCTCGGCCGGTCCGTCCCCTCGGCCACCGACCCGAAGACGTAGGCGAACCGCACCCGGGCGTCGGCGGCGAACACCGGCTCTAGCCGGGCGGGATCGAGCGCAGACATACGTGCAGTGTGCTCCTTGTCGGGCGTCCAACAGTGGACCTCCCGGCCAACCTCAGGACGTCGCCGACTTCAGGGTCAAGGCGACGACGGGGATCGGGCGTTGTGTCATGGACTGGTAGTGCGCGAAGCCGGAGAACCGCCTGGCCTGCTCGGCGAAGACGGCGGTTCGGTCCGGTTCGGGAAGCACCTCCGCGTCGGCCCTCAGGTTGGCCGTGCCCACCTCGACGCCCACATCGTGCGGATTGGCGACGAGGTTGTGGAACCAGGCCGGGTTGTTGTCGGACCCCGCGGCTGAGGCGAACACGTAGATCCGGTTCGCGTCGTGGTCGTCGGCGAGATACATCATCGGGTTGGTCCGTCGTTGCCCGGACCTCGCCCCGGTCGTGCTCAACAGCAGAACGGGAGCGGTGCCGAAGGTCGCTAGTCGTCCTCCGCTGGCGCGGAATTCGGCGATGTTCGCTTCGTTGAAGGCTGCTATCTGTTCTTTGTTCACGATGATCACCATTCCGTCGGTGTCGGTGGTTTGTTGCAGCCGGGCGGTCAGAAGTCGATCGCTGGGCCGATGCCGTGCGCCGCTGAGGCTGCGGCGATCTGCTCTGGAGAAGGCAGGTCGCCGCCGGGGCTGGGCAGCGTGCGCCGTGTCGTCGGGGTCCCGATGTCACTGATGAGTTCGTCGAAGCCTCCCGGTGCGGTGATGAGCAGGGTGCGGCCAGGCCCGTCGTCGGACACGACGAAACCGTGCGGCACTGCGCGGGGCAGGAACACCAACGAGTCGGGCCCGGCCTGCCAGGTCTGCGGCCCGCACCTGACGGTGAACTGCCCGTCGAGGACGTAGAAGACCTCATCGTCATGGTGGTGGATGTGGGGCGGCGGGGCGTAGCCGGCTGGGACGCGGTGGTCAACGATGCTCAGGCCGCCACGGGTAGCGGTCGAGCCGACCTTGGTGATGGTGAGCGACCCGAGCCAGTCGTAGGCCTCGCCGTCGTCGCCGGTGAGGACGAATCCGCGGGCCGTGTCGTTGCTGTCGTCTTGTGGTGACGTCATGACGTTTCCCTTCGATGGTGCGTGTCGTGGGGTCCTCGTGTTGGGGTGGCTACCTTGCGGGGACAACGACGACCTTGCCGCGCAGCTCGCCCGCGTCGCTGCGTGCATGCACCGAGCCGAGTTCATCGAGCGCGCGGGTCTCGGCGACGTCCACCCGCAGCTGCCCAGCGTCGACCTTCGCGACGAGCTGGCGCAGCTGCGCAGCGTCGCTGCGGACGAACAGGTTGACCACTCGCACGGTTGCCGGAACGTCTTCACCCGGGCCAGGCGGCACCGTGGTGACGAACGTGCCACCGGCCGCGACCAGCCCGGCAATCGCGACCTGCTCGGCGGGCGTCGCCGGGGCAAGGTTGAGGACCACGTCAACTGGTCGGCCAACGGAGTCGACGACCGACTCCGCGGTGTGATCGATTACCTCGTCGGCGCCGTTTCTGCGGACTGCCTTGTCGCTGCGGGGGCTCGCCGTGGCGATCACATAGGCGCCGGCTTGTTTGGCGAGTTGCACCGCGAGGCCGCCAACGGACCCGCCGGCACCGTTGACGAGGATGCGCTGACCCGATTGCAGACCGGCCTCGTCGAATAGGGCCTGCCAGGTGGTGAGCCCGGCCGACGGCAACGCCGATGCTTCCGCGAGCGGGATGCTTGTCGGCGCTGACGCCAGCGCATCGGCCGGGGCCAGGGCGTACTCCGCGGCCGCACCATCCTCGTGCATAAGCAGGAAACCCACGACGGCCTGACCGAGTTCGAACCCGGTGACTCCGTTCCCCAGCGCTGCCACCGTCCCGGAGATGTCGAAGCCCGGTACGTGGGGGAACGTCACGGGAAACACGCCCTGCAGATAGCCGGCGCGGATCGCGGCGTCGACGGGGTTGAACGCGGAACCGGCGACCTGAATGAGCACCTGGCCCGCCGCCGGTGACGGACGCTCGGCGTCCTCGTAGCGCAGGACGGTCCGGTCTCCGTACTCGTAGTAGCTCACTACCTTCATCGTGTCTCCTTCTCGTACGGCTGGTTCGTACGGCTGGTTCGTATGGCTGGTTCGTGTGGCTGGCAACCTAGCTAACAACGTGGCTGACCACATATCTGTTCCCCCGTTCCCATGTGATCCCGTCCGCTAAAGTGGTCAGCCACCTAAACGGAGGAACCGGATGACACGAACCGCCGCCACGACGCCAGCAACCCCAACGCCCCTGGGTGAAGGTGGTCGCCCGGCCCCCATCGCACCGCTCAGCTACGCGATCTTTCTGCTGGCCAGGGCACACCGGGCCTACGCCGCCGAGCTGCTCCGGCAGCACGGGCTGCACCCGGGTCAGGAGTTGCTGCTCATGCAGCTGCTCGAACGCGACCATCAGACCCAGGCAGAGCTCCTCGACACCGCCGGCCTGGACCATTCGACGCTGAGCAAGTCCCTGCAGCGGATGCAGGTGGCGGGTCTGCTCACGCGACGCCCCTCAGCGCAGGACCGGCGCGCGATGGTTGTCTCGCTCACCGCCAAAGGCCACCGGATGCGGGGACCGCTCACCCAGATGTGGAACACGCTGGAACAGACGACCCTGCGCGGCGTCGAACCCGGTCGAGCCGACGCGCTCGTGCGGTCCCTGGATGGCGTCCGGCAGGCCATCGTGAACCGGGCCCGTCAGGATGGCCTGCCCGACCTACAGCGACGACGCGGATCCGCTCCGATCGGCTGACGTCCGGGGACCGGCCGTTCGGTGTGGACATCGAGGCGCTGCGTGTTGGGCTCAATGCCGGGCTGGCCACGACCAAGCGTGGCCGGCGAAGAGGTACTGCTGCCGACGGTGATTAGCCAGCGATGGCACGTCCGACGGCCTGGGTGGAGGCCCGCTTGCGCAGCTGAGGTGTGAACGTCTCCCGGCGGTGCCGGTTCCCGACTTCGATCGCACTGACCATCAAGGCAACTCCGGCTGAGACGATGCCGGGTTCGTCCCAGCTCAGGGTCGTCAATGCTGGCGCGACCAACTGCGATGTCAAGTGATCATCGTAGCCGAGGACGGACAAGTCCTGCGGGATTCGCAACTCTCGGCGGTGTGCTGCAAGATAAACTCCGTATGCCATCGAGTCGCTCATCGCGAAAGCGGCGGTGGGGCGATCCTCCGCGGCGAGGACCAAGTCGGCAGCCGCCGCGGCCGATGCCGCCGATGCGGCCGAGTGCACCAGGGTGACCTGCAGGCCCAATTCGGCGCCGATTTGGGTCGCGAGCAGGTCGGCCGGGCGTTCTGGCGTGCGCGGCAACGACGGCGTGAACACCGCGATCCGTCGATGGCCGAGTTCGGCAAGGTGTCCCAGCGCAATCGCGACGCCGCGCCGGTTGTCGAAGAGCACGCATCCTGCGTCCGGTGCCGCAGGCAGGGCGTCGCCGATGGTCACCACCGCAGTGGATTCCGTCAGCTCAGCCCAGTAGTCGGCTTCGGGGTCCAGAGGGGACACGAGTATTCCGTCTACCTGCTGGTCGTGTAGTTGCCGGACCAGTCGACCTTCCCGTTCGGGATCACCGTTGGCGTCGGCGATGATCGCGTACCGGTCCAGGGCCAGCAGTGCCCGCGACAAGCCCACCGCGAGGGTCTGCTGCCAGAGATCTTCCAAGGATCCGAACAACACCCCCACTGTGCCGGTCCGTCCGCTGGCCAGCGCCCGCGCGATCGGGTTGACCTCGTAACCCAGTTGGCGGGCGACTTTACGCACGCGCGCCTGAGTTTCTTCGGGCACCTGAAGGCCACGCAGTGCATACGACACGGTTGCCGCGGAAAGCCCCGAGGCCTCGGCGACGTCGTTGAGGGTCGTCCGACGACGTCGCTGCGGCACAACGGGCAGCGTACGGCCAGGCACGACGGTATGCGCCGGGTTGCGGGCGCCCGCCCGGTCCGTTGGTCCGGCTTCGGAGGGGAGTGGTCATCTCGGCAGCAGCTCCAGCCTCGTCTCGGCGCTTGCGTCATTGCCGGTGAAGCGATTAACTGAAACCCTTCAGTGAAGGGCTTCAGTGGTGGGCTTCAGGCTGAGCTGATGAGGAGGATGGAGGTGGTCGTGCAGGTCGACTGTCACCAGCACCTGTGGCCTGCGCCGTTCATCGAGGCGCTGCGGATGCGGCAGGCACCACCGAGATTGCGGGGCTGGACGTTGGAGACCGTGGGGGAGCAGCCCCTGGTCATCTCACCCCTCGACCACGAACCGGGTGCTCGGGCTGCCAGCGAGCTGGCGGCTGGGAACCAGCGAGCTCTGATCTCGTTGTCCAGTCCGCTCGGCATCGAGTACCTGCCTGCTGATGAATCCGCGCAGCTGCTCGATGCCTGGCATCACGGTGCCGCGTCGCTAGGCGAACCGTTCGAGTTGTGGGCGTCGGTGAACGTCACCACGCCCGACCTCGATCAGCTAAAGGTGGTGCTTGCTCGAGACCGGGTGGTGGGACTCCAGCTCCCGGCGACCGCGCTGAGCGACACCGCTGGCGTGGAACGGATGGGTGACGTCCTGGACGTACTCGCACGGTCCGACCTACCTCTGCTGGTGCACCCTGGACCCGTTACCAACTACCACCGCGGGTCCCCACCGTGGTGGCCGGCGATGGTCCCCTACGTCGCTCAGCTGCACGCGGCGTGGTACGCGTGGCATGTCGTCGGCCGCGCCTCTCATCCCACACTGAGGGTGGCTTTCGTTGCCCTCGCCGGCCTCGCCCCGTTGCACCACGAGCGCCTGACGGCCAGAGGAGGCGCGCTCGGCGAGATCGACCCGCGAATCTACTACGAGACCTCGTCGTACGGCCCCCGGGCATTAGACGCCACTGTCCGAGTCGTGGGCGTAGACGCGGTAGTCCACGGCTCGGACCGGCCCTACGCGGAATCCACTGATCCGGGTCTCGGAGATGCCTTCTCGCACGCGATGTTTGTCGTGAATCCTCACCACTTATTGACAGGCGATACGAGATGACTACCAGTGTGCTCGCGTTCGATCTACCGGCGTTGCCGGGGCGGCCGCTATCGGAGGAGGAGCTGAAGGCCCTCGTCGGTCAGTTGGCCGACCGCCCAGAATTATGGCGCAACCGGGTTGCCTTCGACGCCGGTGGCCGCCATTTTGCTTCGCTCTACCGCGATGGAGACGTCGACATCTGGCTGCTGTGCTGGAATACCGTGGACGATACCGGCTGGCACGACCACGACACTTCCTCTGGTGCTGTGGCGGTTGCCCGTGGCGCCGTACGGGAGGCAATTCCGCGGCTGAACGGTGACCCGACGAGCGCCGTGGTCGAGGCCGGATCGCCGTTCTCGTTCGGCCCTGAACACATCCACCGGATGTCCGGCGCCGTCGATGGCTCGGTGTCGATCCACGCCTATTCGCCACCGCTGTGGCGGATGGGGCAGTACTCGTTCGGAGTGGATGGGTCGATGCGTCGACGATCCCTCAGCTACGCCGATGAGCTGCGACCGGTGGATCCGGTGGTCGCCGTCGCCTGACTCCGGCCCGCTGCGGTCGGTTTGACGGCCTACGCAGCCAAGCGTGTTGGCCGGGATGCCGTTGGCCCACGTTCACCGTCGCGGTGATCCCCTGGGACAGGGCGAACCCTCGGTTTCGAAGTAGGGCTGGACGAGATCCTCTGGTCGTGACGTGGTTGCTTACGCCGGCAGCTGGCTACCGGTAGCGAGTGCACGCAGGGTGGGTATTTGCAGCGTGAGTCCGGCCGGACTTCCGAAGATCACGAGCACACGCGGGCTTGATCGGTAGCATCGTCGCAGGTCAGGGGCCCGAAAGGGGGCCTGCAACGTGATTGAGTGTAGGCACACGAGTTTGGGCGTGTCGCTCGACAGGGCAGCGTTGATCCGGTTGAGTTGTGAGCATGTACTTGCGGG
>JAABUP010000288.1_pt1 | contig 113720 bp, 101 predicted proteins | sample 5559201 | NCBI WGS metagenome assembly JAABUP01 (sample SAMN10711887, study PRJNA513373) | rock metagenome | isolation source: Antarctica rocks | place: Antarctica
CTTCCCCATTTCCCACCTCCCCATTCTCCCTCACAAAACCCAGGATTTTTCCAACGCTCCTGACAACGGCCCCAGCCACGCCATCATTCTCCTTCCCCTCATGCCTCCTCACCAACCTCTCCAGAATATACGGTCTCCTCACAACCTCCCACTCCCACATCTTCTCCGCGTAGCCCTTGACCCCCGTATAGTACGCATTGACCCCCACGTCCGGCGGCGCAAACCCCTGTGGCGGCCGTCGTAGCACCCAAGCCGCGGTGTCAATGTCTTCTTCCCGGGCCTCGACAGCGTCGCCTTCGAACTGCAAGACACCTCGCAATATGTCCTCGGTACCAGAGAGCCATCTCAGGGCGTTGACAGCCGTCCTCCAACCGTCAATATTAGGTGTTTGCAGCCTTTCCCTCACACGCGGAACACCCGGAATCGGATCTTCTGTCCGTCTAGCTCCGGAACGGGTCAACAACCTCTTCTGCGTCTCTGTAGCTCTACTGACAACGTTCCCGGAGAATCTCGAACGACTGATCAGATGCGAATGCCAACTCTCCGCGGGATTATCTTCCGGTCCACGGAAACCGGGAGAAAGCTGGAAGTTGAGCCAGGTGAGTTTGCAATCGAGAGTATGGAGGAAACAAGTCTCTGGTAGCGAGAGCCGTCCCAGAAGTACAGGCCCTTCGAGCGAGCGGCGTACGTCCAGGGATAGTGGAAAGAAATTCTTGCTAGTCGGAAGTATGAACGAAACTGACCGTTTCGGTATAGGCGTCTTGGGCGACCTGATGGGAGAAGCATGGATCGCTCTGTCTGGTCTTGATCTTGACGAATGTCTGGCAGCCTGCGCCTCTGTGCGAGCGAACGGAACTTGTCGGTACTTTTCGTACCATCTTGGTCCCATATCTGTATCGAATATACCAAGTTGCTCTCCATACCCATTGATGGCCCTCTTAGAATTAGTCAAACTAGATTTCCTCGACCAGTTCATCCTTAGTCCACCCTCACCATCATAAGCCGGCGGTTCGTCATGTCCCTGTTTACCGTATCTCGGGAATGCCAACAACCCATTAAACGACGATGACGCGTCCGATCCCGACAAACCCGACTCGCCGTCGTCCTCGTAACCACGCATGTCCTCGAGATGATCATCCAGTTCATCTCCAACAGTTGCCCACCCCATCGCCGGACTAGTCCTCCGGCCAGCCGTGCCGCAACTTTCACAGCCAGTGCTGGCAAAGGGGTCTAGGAGCATAGGTTTCGCCCAGACCTGCAGCGAGTGATTGAGGTCACTAGCAAACTCCAGATCGTTTGGATATGTTCGGGAATCTCCAAATCGTACGGCGAGATCACCAGCATTGGGTGTGAAACCTCGTGGCGTGGTGAGGTCTTCAGACGTGTTTGGTGCACAAGGTCCGTCGGTTGGTCGTGCTCTGTACAGAATTCTCGAACCGTGTGGCAGGGTTGGATTTGGCGATGGTAATGATGGAGCTCGGTTTGGGTTCTTATCCAAGTTTCTTGACGATATAGCTGGTACGGAGTGTGCTCGTTGGATAGAAGCTGAGCCTGACTCTTGCATCGACGATGTCACCCTTGGCCACTTGATTCTCGACGGCTTTTCTGCTCTCGTGGTTGTGCTTGCTATGTGTTGATCAAGAATCTGTGGCGCACCATGCTGCTGTGTTGCGACCAGTTCAATTTCCACACCGTCCATCATCCACGCTGGCGATACTTCAGAGACAATCCTTCTCCTGATCGTACCAGCATTTTGCATGTCACATTCCGACGTTAAGGCTCCACTCATCAAAGCTCCGGTAGTACTACTGGCGACTTGATCTTGAAGCCCATCGAGTTGTCCCGACCTCGATGGAATCGATCCGTTCCGGGTCCTGCCCCGGGCTTCCGTATGATGAGCCCGTCGGGTTTCAGGCGGGTATTGAGTGGCTCCCATCTGATGAAGACCCTTTTCTAGATCACCGGCCCCGTTCTGGAGTCGTTCATCGCCCTTTCTCCAAGAACTGCTCCCGAACTCCCTACTTCTTACCCATGCCGGCAGCCACTTCGCCAATGGCTTCTTCGTTCCCTCGAAGACCCTTTGTCTCTCCCCGTTAGGATCCCAAAAGATCCAACCATAATCCGCCGTCGAGGTTTTCCATGCCAACTTCTTGTGCAACCTCGTCCGCGCCCGCTTTCTTTTCGCAACGCCCTCTTCATACTTCTCAACAGTCACCCAACCGTGCCAAGTTCTGATATAGTGCCTGTGATGATGAGAGTTACGTGGAGCTCCGGGCCTCCACCAACCCCAATTATTGACGGATGCCCAAAATCGCCAGATTAAAAAGGGACCTATCATAAGGAACACAGATATTGCACCGAGTGCCACGAACTTTCTCCCGCCCATCCAGGCTTCGGGGTTATTCACCCCTTGGGTTCCAGGAGTTGTGGGCAGTGGCATCGTTCCTGAGGAGTGTTCTTGTCTCGGCGGAAGCCTCATACGTGCTTGAGGCGGTACCGGACCGGAATTTTACTCCCCTCTCCTAAATTCTCATTAATACGAGAAGCTCACCTCCCGAGTCAATGGACCTTGTCCTGCTGTCCCTTATTGAAAACTGGTCGTCTTACTCTGCCATAAATCACATCCAACTCTGAATCCTTTCGAGGGCGTCCTCGAGCTGCGGCTGAATTGTCTTCGCTTTAGCTCTCTTTTGCTGCTCAAGTAGAGTATTGCCACGCAACAAGAACGACAAGCACAATGAGTGGTCGACCAAGAATCCAATGGCGGCGACGAGGCAATCACTAGATGGCCCTGGGTGGCCGTCAGCTCGATTTAACAATCCCCAGCAAGCCACCCCAGTCCGGCAGCGCCCAGATGTCTAGTCTAAATATAGTGTTGGTTCGAAATGCACTTGCTTCGTCAATGTCCTCAGTGAGATTTCCGAATCCTTGGTGACCGCGGGATCTTTGACACGTTTAGAGTCTTGGCCACAAACCCACCGGCTGAGAAGAACTATGGCTAATAAGGATGCCGACGGTAAGGCCTATCTCGGGCTTGTCCAGTTGATAATAGGAGGATTTTGGAGGAGCGAGCGGATAGGATCAGATGAAAAATCCGGCTTAGTCCTCCCAGAGTTGGAAAGATCTCGTGAGCGAGACGTTGGTGGCGAGCCACGACCAAGTGTTCTTCCAGTAAGTGTGTTGTCTCCGGGCTCGCTCGCGGTGCGTGAGCACAGTTCGGCAGATGCGAAGTCTTAGTGTCCCTTCTTTGACGATTTAGTAGTCTCTGTGGTTGTATATCTACTTTACTCGACATCAGACGGGACCAAGGCCGGCAAAACACCCTGCGAGGCAATGAGAAAGATAACACTGTCGATGAATTTATGGAGCTTTACACTGGAAAGCTACCTGCGGCGAACGAATCTCGAGTGCACACAGCCAAGTCAGAAGAATGCTTGTTGGCGATGCAGGACTCATGTCATAATACAGGCAATGAGATACTGAGATAGCATCCGAGCGATGCTAACAGCGAAAAGAGGGGAGGACGACAGAATGTGTCTACCGGAGAGATAGCGCGATTTCCAACGGAACAAAGTATACAGAACAAGTTGACACTTCCCGAAAGGGCAAACATGCATCGTAGCTTCCTTATTGCTTGCTTCCTCCTGCGGCCTACACCCGTATCAGCGCAGCATTGCTAAAGCGGCTATATTTTGACACAAGTCCTGTCTCACAGAGCTTGATTGATAGGGCACAACCACAGCAGCTGCTTACCAATCCATTATAGATGAAAGGTTGGATAATGACCAGCACGCTCATCGGAGATACGTGAGCCAAGACTCTCTCCCAAGACCACTACTATCGCATGTCTCGGAAAACTGAAAAGCGGTTCCAGAGCACGCATGAGCAAAACGAGATGTCTGAGCACTAGACGGATAATCCAGATCCAAGAGCAGCGCCGCGAGAGCACAACATGTCAATACGGATGGCAAGGCAAACATGTGGAACGATGAAGCATCTACGTCGATATCGAGAGAGCCACCGGCCGAAAGTTAGTCGTCCGCAGTCACCGCAGTGAGAGCGAGATGCGCCAGGAACGGAGTCAATGGTAGCTGTACAAGCATCTTCTGCGGTAGATGGTTTCATGATCGGTGGGGGTTCCGTTCGTGCGATCTTAGTGGTACGCCTCACTCTCGAGAAGATCGAAGAGCAGACGATATGTGGCTGAGATGACACCTTAGAGATGATGAGGTTGATGAACGATGCTGGAGATGGTCGCGGACTGGCTCGGAGGGCAGCTGAAGCTTGGGCTGTGGCTGCGGCTAACGAGGTCTGGACCAGGCCAATGCGATCAAATCTGTTCCATGCCTCAACCTCGTGCAGAATCTCACGGCGTCGTCGAGAGAGGATGGATTGGATCAAGTCAATGGAAGCAGGTCTGGCTAAGCCCATTATCCAAGCCACCGCCAGGCCCAATCCCGATGGCTGCGAAAAGCGTGAAAGAGGCCGAAACGCGGGGTTTGCCGGTGTTCGGCAGTATGTGATCATGACCATCTCACTGGCCCTGCTCGACCATGGGAACCTTTCGGAGGCGCCTGTGTGGCGTCTGCCGCGAGCCCGAAGCGAGCGCGCCGCAGGGTCGATCGAAAGTGGTGCTTGAAATGCATGTCATGTTCAGCTGGGAACGTCGATATTGACGGTGATGATGACAAAAACCACGACGTGGTCATTCCTCACTCCCAGTCTCAGTCGCGGCAGCAGTGCGGGAGCTATCAAACCTACCTACGGCTGCTTTGCCTCATTATTCGTCCAGCAGCGCGCGAACCCCGGCTCGCGCAAGGGTTCACTCACGGTTTGGAGGTTGTCTGCGATGCCAGAGAGAATAAGTCTTGCATGGAGAGAGTCCGTGAGGGATACTCATGTTATATATGTATATATGGAGGAGCCATATCGTGATCGAGTGAATCTCAAACAATCTAGCGATTCTGCATATGATCATCGTCGATCTCGTCCTCGCCGTCCCAGTGGGTTGGTACAGTGCTATAGCGGCGGGTACCTTGCAGATGCAATGCGAGTCTAATGCGCCGAAGCTTTTCCTCTCCCACGACCGCTAAGATCGTCACTGTAAGCTACGTATGGGCGACATTCCCATTCTCCAATCACCGGACTACCCTTTTAAGGCTGTATCATAAAACAACTTCGCAGAATCATCAAAACATTGTCTTTACGCCGTTTGCAATGGGGCTGACCAGAGAACTATTAGCGGTCTACGGACGACCATCCGCCAGCGTTCGAAATCAGACTGAGGGCAAGGACCGCCGAGCACCTGGCCGGAAGACTCTGTGTTTAAGACCTTGAATACAACACCAATTCCTCCTCCTTCCTTCCTTGTGTTGTTTTTCATCGATTGATGCGGACCATCTGCACGATTATTTCCAAACCGATGACCGTGACGTATACCGTATTGTCCGCAAACGGGCCCTTGCAATTGGGACATTCACGGAATCGCGCCCTCCGGATGAGCACTGTATAAGAGTTGATTAAAGAGAAGAGTCGGACTGATAAGATACCTCTCGGTAGATCGGCGGCAGTGTGCCGCTTTTTGCTACGGTCCCCTCGGTTGTTGGCGAAGGTCGGTTCTCCTCATTTCGTTGATACGCCCTCCATGATCCCAGCAGCCACATGCAACATGCTTTCAACATGTTTCTGCAACGGCTCCGGCTCGCGACATAGCCCATGTCAATGACCATGTCTATAACGCGGCATTTGCAACTCCCACTCATTTCGGTTGCATGGTGGATACCCCTCCTTCTTCTATCGTGCATCTGCCTTGCGCGAGTTATTCCATTTGATGTATGGCGAAGACTTCCATGAGCTTCCTTTGCAGTAAGGGGTCCACATCTTGCTGGGACCATGACCCCTTTCACAGCTCGGAATGAGTAGCTTTGGACAGGCTTCCAAGAAGACGATAAGAAAAGATATGCACTGGTCCTCCAATTTGAAGGCGCTAAGCCCTGAAGGTCTATCGGCCTGCCTCATCGCAGAAGATAGGCTGCAGATGATTGCGGCAGTCATTCTGACCCAGTTTGTCAAATTGAGTCCCGCGCTGTTGCTCTTCCTTGTTGCGCGGGATCCCTTTTCGTCCCAAGGTATTCATCCATGGGCAACATTCTTCTCCAGTACGCGGTGTGAAGTCTGAACACCATGGATACAGAGTGCTCGGTGGTATGTCTTGGCAGTGGTTTCTCTGAACTAAGAGTTGTCACTGCTGTTTTTCGGTCTTTTGTGTCAGCTTCCCTGTTGGATAGTCTGACTCTATATTCGATGACATTGTAACTAGAACGATGAGCTTGTTGGAAGCTAATAGTGTCCTTAGGAAGCGCAGCATCTGCCAGATGCCAAGGGGTAGAGGGCGGCGGAGGACATCGAGCCAGAGTAGCAGCTCAATGCCAAAAACGAGCTGTGCCCGCGGACGTTCTGTTTCAAGAGCGGAGTCAAGAGCTTCGGACGGACCTCGAAGACGATCACCTCGAATTTCAAGTTTAGCTGCGACTCGGGAGGAGTCCGCATCAGGTTGGCCAGGAGCGCAAACATCCCAAGAAGCAACTAATCCACCGCGAGCGGAGTGTCTTCGATTGAGAGCTGTCGGAGCAGAGACAGCACGGCAACGGCAGAGGCAGCAGAATAGAGCCGGACTAGTGGCTGAAGGAGCGGGCGACTCGGATCAAGAACTCCAGACGCGACAAACACCTCCAAATTCTATGCAGAACGGCTTACAGGAGAGGCTGTCTTCGCCACAGATAAACGGGGCAAACGAGCAAAGCGTTGGCCTGTACGAAATGGAGATAGTGGTCGAGCCACCGGCCGAAAGTCGACCCGGAGCAGCGCTGTATCCTTTAATAGTGGTTCGTGTGAGAAGACGAGAGGGTGTCAATGACGCACCCGACCTCAGTGAATTGTGGGCTTCAGTGTTCGTTACGTGTGAGAATGGATTTGAGGTGCTAGCACCACCAAGAACAGATCTGCTCACTGGTACACTGGTCAACTCGGTGCACCAAGTATTCGAGGAAGAAGGTGAGACAGGGTATGTATCCTTCCCTGGGTTAACCATCAGGCAACCAGGCAGCTACAGGATCCGGATCTGCCTGATCAGAATGGAAGCTAGCCGGGGCTCCACCAATGCATCGTTTGAGAGCGGCGTGAACTTCCAGACGGCGCACAGCCGAGTCGTGCGTATTCATGCTGCGGCTTCTGCAATCGAACCATGTAAGTCATAGTGGACCGGCTTCATCCGACAAAGAGAAACTGATATCTCCTAGCTCGTGAACAGCAAGATGTTATAGACTTGCTTCGCAGAAGAGGAGTTTCATTTCCGTCTCCTCCTCGTTGAACCAGTGCCTTTTGCAGGACAAAGTTCGTGCGTGGAAACAGTGTCTTAGGTTGCAGACAGCAAAGATCCAAGCGCTGGATCTTGATTTTTGCGGGCATTGAGCCGGTAATGACGGGAAGTAAGCCGATTGTTGATACATGTATTCATGGGACCGCTGTATACAGCGTATATCCGTCTAATTAAAGCTTTCCAGCCCTGGTGATATGCAAGCCACCGCTGCACTCGCTCAGGATCTTCTCAGTGTATGAAAGATAATATCTTTGAGGTTCATGTCGACTCTTGATAGATGCTTGCAACCTCGAATTCAGCCAGGCGAACGAGTCCACCATCTCGCTGAAATATGACCAAGGCAACAAGAACATCTCAGCACAGCCTCTGACTTTTCCCTCGCTTTGAAACACCGCTATCACTCACTGCGCCCTACTGAGGTACTGTGGACCAGAAGGTCTGTCACAAGCAGGTAGGGACGCCGCATCAGCAAGTCCTGTGAGGCAATGACAGAGAGATTAGAAAAGCCCGTCGCTGTTGCCTGTCGTATCTACCTTATGTTACCTGCAGGGCACAAGCACTTGCTGAGGTCTGTACAACGGTAGTCTCTTGAATACATTGAGCGCTGATAGGGTGATTGTAGGCTTCTGGCCTCCGCTGTAATTTGTCTGCGCTGATCTTATACTCTTTCAATCAGGGAAATGTGTTCAGGTGGTTTGATATGATTTTGCTAGGAAGCTTTGGTTACTTCGTTGTGAAGGCGACACCGCGCTTCGTAAGCTTAGTAAGCAATGCCGCAGCGGAGGGTTCTTCTGAGACTGTATGACTTACGCTGCGAACCGCGAAACACCACACCATCTCGTGCTCAATGTCAGCTTCTGACCCTACATGTAAAGACTCTTTTCGCACATATGATCCAGGTTTCAGATTTCATGACTGTTATGACATACATGTACTATCAGGCTTCTTGGTACAGATACGCCATGGCATCAAGTCGGCTTCACCACCCCTAGCGTCCAGCTGCTTGTTGTGCTTCCTATCTTTAGCACATCATGTCTACTTTCGTACATGTATTCGTGCCTTTCTTGCGAACCACATCTACTGCTAAGAAACTTGATTGCATTCGTGAGTTTCCTTACACGTGCCATACTACGATCGCGCCCCAAGGTAAGATATGTTGATGTCTCATACACTATGAATCATAAGGCTTTCGCCTGCGCCACTGCTACTACACGCGGCACGAGGCTCAACTCGTCTTCCTACGTTATAAAAGCGTTTCCTTTCCCATCTTTAGACCCTGCATAACTCCAACCCCTCCTGTCTTCAATCCGCGATCAACGTCCTTTATCCGGCGGTCCTTCGTTTTGAAAACATCATCATCAACCGGCCTCGAGCCGGATAGATTTACCTCTCCAAACGGGAGAAGATCTCCTGACCCAGTCTAGACAAGGCCTATGTCGTTCTTTACTTACCACAGTCGACACTCATGGCCACCGTACAAAGCCACCACGGAGCTTTCTCGCCCCAGAAATGATAGGAAGAGCGTAGACCTCGGCATCGATGCGAACCCGTTCTCTTATTTCATCTCACCAGCATTCGTCAACGATCATGATCTCGAAGAAGAGTGTTTCTCCGCCGGTATCGATACAAAACCAAGTCCGCGGCCTCACTCGCCCTTCCGTCGCCGCCGTGATAATGAGTCATCTGTGACTGAGGCAGCGAAGACACCTCCTGCCATACTTCGACGTTGGATCAAGTACATGGAGACACACCATCCGTACATTTACCACCATCACCAAGATGAAGGACCTCCGCCGAAGCCTGTAGTGCCGTTCATCGCCCCTTCAAGCGACAATACAGAGCGTGGGCGGGAAATTGAGAGGTCGGCTGAGATTATCAGGGGACGGAAGCAAGCACGGAGTCGTTCAGGCAGACCGCGCTCGTGGCGAGAGCCGAGCGCCGATCTATGGCCAGTGTCGGAAGGGTGTGAGGGGATCGAGGAGATCCAGACAGATCAGATCGGCGATGAGATTAGAATAAATAATCCGCCAGCAAGGGAGAGACGCATCAGATTCGCCGAGGAAGTCGGTTGAATGTATGGGCTTGATCATTTACACAGACGGGATTCACAGAATTTGCATATTGCGTTGTGGAGGAGTTGGAGTCTTTGGTCATCTTATCGGCGTTTTGGTAGGCGTGACTATCCGGTACTGGAGTACGAGTACATGTTAGCTGCAAAGCACACCCCACAGGATCTAGGTAATGGTTTAGTTTGTGCAATCCGCTAGAAATACAAGCACAGCATTATCGACCCATAGACACCTTCAAGTCCCCACGAGAGTCCAAATGCATTCCAAGCGCTCGTGCAATTCCTTGGTGTCTTTCCCGCCTCTATATATCACCTCCAAGCACAAACAAAGTGTACATCCACGCACATCACCATCCAATCTTCAATACCCCGGCGGATTAACCCTCTGACTAACCCTCGTCCACTTCGGCAGCTCTACTCCCCACCACCATCAGCACTCACCTCCCACACCGAATCCCCGAACCGAAAAACTCACTATGAATCCCCTTCCGATACCCCTTAACCTTACGATCAAAAATCGAATATTTATCCCTCGGCCTCATCTCCCCCAGCTTCGGCATCTCCGCCTTCCACCTCTCGACCGCCTTGACCGTGGTCGCGAACCCCTGCTTGGCGAGCGCGTTGTCGACCGTGGCGACGATGGCGTCGACGGCGGCGAGACGTTTGCGTTGGCGGGCCTTTTGGGGGCGGGAGAGACGCCAGGGGATTTTCCTGTAGATTTGAAAGGGATGTTCTTAGTGGGGTTTTGGGTTGGGAGGAGGATGCTGGATTGAGGGTTACCAGAGGAGACCACCTGATAGTGGGTTTGTGGGTTTGAAGGGGCCGAACATTGTCGTGGGTGGTGGTGGTGGTGGTGGTTGTGGAGAAGTCCGCGGCGAAGTGGAGGTGCACGCCAAGATTTCGGCAGGTCGAGCTTCAAGCCAATAGGCGTCAAGGCGGTAAGGGCGCTACTTTGACGCCCGCAGCATGACCTTCAATTCATACAGCAGCTACAACGCTTAGGCATTGCATTCTGATTTCCGTCTTCACTCTCGGTCATCGTCCAGCCATCATGTAACGGCCAAAACCCATCCACCGCCTCACCATGTCATACTATTTCTGCATCGTCGGCACAAAAGACAATCCCCTCTTCGAGCACGAATTCGGCACCTCGAAACAAGGCGGCGACGGCATCGCTCGCTTCCGCGAAGAAGCCCGGCACATGAACCAATTCATCGTGCACAGCAGTTTGGACATCGTGGAAGAGGTGCAATGGGTAAACGGGCAGATGTACGAGTACCTCCCCCTCCCCTCCCCTCCCCTCCCCTTCCGAAACCAAACCGGAAATACCTTGAACTTGAATTGAGGGCGAACAAGTAATGCCTGGGTTCCGGATGCAGGTATCTGAAATGCATCGACCGGTTCCAGAACAATTACATATCCTGTTTCATGACGGGTGGAAACATCAAATTCCTCCTTCTCCACCTACCCTCCACCCCTCCTCCCTCGAGCACGACTTCCTCGCGCGCTTCAACTTCGATAGCGGCGAATCCGACGTCTCAGGCGACGGAGGAGGCGATCCGACAGTTTATGGTGGATGTGTATGAGGTGTGGGTGAAGACGATCATGAGTCCGTTTTATAGGGTCAATATGGAGGTCAAGAGCCCAGTTTTTAGGCAGAGGGTTGCTGCTGCTGGCAGGAAATACTTGTGACTTGCTCTCTTGCATTTTGCATCTTGGAGCGTTATTCGAAGGCGTTGTTGGGAGGCGTCCGCGTTGTGACTTTTGTCAAGGGCTGTGTACTCTACCATCTCGTGGAGCATGTACGGATGATGATAGACGATATGACTAACCTCAGAGGTGGTTATTATTCTACTGTAAGAAGGCCTTCAATCAATTGTCTCTGAGGCAGCGTGCATTATCATCTTGACTAAACATATTACAACATTAACAAAAGTCAAGGGACATCGCCATCCAGCCAGAAGGGATATCGCCGAGCATAGACAGGAGCATAATGTACGCTGCGCCATCCAGCCACCGTAAACGGTACAGAAAGAAAAGTGACAATCGAAGATTGATAATCCTATTACGCGTCAAATTGAGGCTACCGCAATCAACTTTCCTCCCTCAAAGCTCATCCTTTTTGGACAAGACTTTACTCGTCGCTGAGCCTGCTGCACTGCTGATGCTACTGGCGAACTCCTCCACATTACTCTTCGCGGCTTGAACAGCCTCGGTCGCGCCGTCTCCAGCACTATCTGCAAATTCGGCAAGACGAGCACGTGCGCTCTCGACAGCCGCACTCAGCCTACTTTGTGCACTCTCCACAGCTCCTTGCTCTGGTCCGTATATCATTGAGCTGGCTTTAGCATGTGCGCCGGACAAATTGTCTCCCACAACGGAGCTTGCAGCAGAAAGGTTCTTCCGCACTCCAGACGAGACAGATGAATAGGCGCTCCCGGCAACACTCGTGACAGAGTCTGCTGACCTAGTCGGCGCACCGTAGATAGCAGCAGAGATTGCACTCTGGGCAGACGACGCTGCGTCTTGAACTTGGCTTTGAGCAGCTTCTGCATATCCGGTTTGGGTACCGTACACAGCTTCGCTCACCTTAGAATGGACTGAGTTGTACGTGCTTCCAGCTGCTGAGGTGGCTTGCTCGTAAGTGCCCTTGCTAGTGCCGTAGAATTGGCTGCTTGCAGCCTCGACAGCAGCATTGACTTGCTCACTTGCGGAATTCAGGATTACTTCGAGCGTTGGTGGAGGCGTGAAATACGATGAGGCAACCGAAGAAGCTGACGCATAAGCATCGCTGGCATAAATGGATGCCGATGATGCCACACTTGCATGATAGCCAGTGTGGTATACCGAGCTCAGCCGGGCCATCACGCTCTCAGTGAAGTCTGGCTCCTTCCCGATGATAAGTTCCGAGAACATTGCTTGGACCGCTTCGTACTGAGCGACGGCAGCATCCGTGGCTTGAGCCGTATAGTCTCCAACTTGGGAAACAACTGATTGCGAGAATGGTGTTGGTGCGCCGTACACTTGTTCGCTGGCCTTGGAGACTAATGTTTCCCAATTCTGAGATGCTTGGCTCGCAACAGACTCCGTCCACGGTGTCTCTGATCCGATGACTTGAGTGCTTGCAATTGAAGATATAGAGCTAGCCTTCTCGGATATGGCTGAAGCAATTGACTCCATGTTTCCTGTTGGCTGTCCATAGATAGCTGTACTTGCGGCGACAGAAGCTGAGTATAGGGAGGCTGAAGCTTGTGATAGCGCAGCGTTGTATTGCGAAGATGCGGAGTCAAGGATGCTTCGAGCCGGAGACTTGCTGGTCTTTCCTACCGCAGAGCTGGCTGATTTGAGAACCTGCTGAAGGTTCTCGGAGGCTTGAGAAGCAGCGTTACTGTACTGGTTTTGTGCCGCACTCAGCAGACTCTGGTAGGCAGGAACTGGGGTTCCATAGACAGCTCCCGATACAGCATTGTACATGCTCTGGTGAACAGGTGTAGTTGTACCGTAGACAGCACTGGATGCGGCGCTCACAAAATCTGAATATCGTTCGTGAGCCAGGCCGATACCCTCGTAGTAATGACGTTGTGCATCGTGGAGATATTGTTGATGTGCCGGGGTCGGCGTCGCCCCTACGAAGTCCTTTGCGCTAGAGTATTGAGCAGATGCAAGACTGAGGCTGTCTGCAAGTTTGGACGATGCCAAAGCTGAAATAGACTCGAGTACTCCTTGAGAGGGGCCGTAATACGCGCTGCTGGCCGCGCTAGTGGCTGATGCCTGTTGAGCGCTTGCGACGCTGATAAGATCCGAGTAGCGCTGACCTGCTGCAGAAAGCATAGATTCGTAGCCCGGAGTGGAAGACTTCCCAAGAGTGCTCTTGGCTTGGTCGTACTGCGACGAGGCCGCAGACATAGCGGCAGAATACTTCTTATTTGCTACCGACAGGATTGATTGCTGAGGGCTGAGTGGCGTGCCATAGATTCCAGTTGACGCTGCGCTCAAGGCGGACTGTAGTTTGTTACTAGCAGTTTGCATGGAATCTGAATAAGCGCTTTCGATGGAGGCCAGCATCTGCTCGTGGACTGGTTTGGGGGTCCCTGAAATCTGTTGAGACGCGAGTGATTTTGCATGAGAATAATTTTCCTGCGCTCTACTGGCGGCATCTGCGTATCGAGAGCTTGCCTGGGCTGCGAGCGATTTTGTGACTGGGACTGGTGTACCGTAAATAACAGAGGAGGCACTACTTACGATTAGCGATAGGGAAAACGATTTTGAAGTAAGGCTCTGTGAACGGAGACTCACGCCGAGACAGCATCGGCATAACGACTCGATGCCGCACTCACGATGCTCTCCCCTGTGCTCTTTTGCGTACCATACAGTACACTAGAAGCAGCCGCAATCGCACTTGCATATTGCTCGCTTGCAATTGAGGTGATGCTCTCAACGGACCCTTGGGTGCTTGAGGGCTTTAGTAGAGCCTCACTCACTGCCCTTGTAACATCCGTGTATCGATCTCCTGCTTCGCTTACCATACTCTGCAACTTCTCCGAGTAGCTGGCATCATCCGTATCCTCCACAATATCCTCAAGGATAGGCGTTTGCCCTTTGACTTTTTGTGCCATGGCGCCACCCCATATTTTCTTGGAGGCTTTGCTGGCCACAGAACTTGCAGCGGAGCTGGCGGAGCTGGTAGCGCTAGAGATGCTCCCAGCAACGGGGGTGGACGTTCCGACGAATGCCTCCGAAACAGCTGATGCGGCCGCCTTACCACTCGAAGAAGCTTTGGAAGCAATGGATTCATGGAGGGGTGCGGGCGTTCCTACGATGGCTTCTTTCGCACTTGAAGCAGCCTGGTCCATCTTTTTGTTCGCTACTGAAACAACGCTCTCGGCTTTGGGTTGCTGTGTTCCAAGGATCGCTTCGCTCGCTTTCGCTGAGGCCTTGCCGGCCTTGTCCACAAACTTCATTGTAAAGCCTTCGGCATTGTCTGATGCCACGCTAGCAGCTTGTGAAGCTTTGGAGCTGGCAACAGAGACAACGTTTTCGCCCATAGGTTGTTCCGTTCCCATAGCGGCTTCCGAAGCCTTACTTGCGCCTTTTTGGAGGTTGTCACTGGCCACCGAAGCTACACTCTCGTGAACAGGCTGTTTAGTTCCACTTACTGCTTCAGAAATCTTCGTAGCGGCCTGCTGTAGTCCATCAGCCTCCGTTCCTACCACTTTCGAAGAGGCGCGCGAAGCAGCATCTACAATGCTCTCTGTTGCTCCGGAAACAATGGATTTGAGAGTTCCTTGCGATGCACCATATATGCCCTCACTAACTTCATTAGCCTTGTCCAGCACTTTCTGACCGGCGGATGCTGCGGCAGCTGGAATATGTTTCTTGCTGAAATCGTGACTCGAGTCCTGGGCATGTATCTTCCACTTCCCAACTTCCTTCAGACGACCAAGCTCTTTCGCCGCCTCCTCTGCAACAGCCATGCCTCTCGACTCAACGTCATCTCCGGCTTCCTTAGCCTTCTTTAGGCCTTGGTGGTCCTTAGCAATTTTCTCAATCTCGCTGCTCCATTCATCAAAGGTCTCCTTCAAGGCGTGATATCTGGACCAGTCCTTATACGTAACACCTTCCATCCATGCCCACCTCATTCCAATTTCTTGCAGGCCAAGATCCCGAATGTTATCGACGACCTGCAGCGTAGACTCGGATGCTGCTGTGATAAGCGAAAGCGTCTCACGGTTATAGTCTTGCTTCCAGGATCGAAGCGCTTGGGCTTTCCCTTTCACAGCTAAACCAGCGGTTCTGATTGCGCCAGAGAGATCGCTCTCGGCTTTCTCTAAGTCTTCTTTCCTGGGTTTTTGGGGCAGTGAGTGAACGATCTTGATGATCCTGCTTTTTAAACCGCTCAGCTCGGATTTGGCGCTTTCCTCAAGTTGAACAACCAAAGCTTCACCAACGCCTTGCACTTGACTCGCCACCTGTCGTCCAGTGATCTCTTTAACGCGCTCCTCAAGATCCTCAGTACCCTTATCGGCAGCTTTCGCGACTTTCTCTTGCCAGGTCTTCAGATCACTGTCGATCTTTTCGCGGACTTGCTCAGCTTCTTGCTCCGGACTAAGTGAGGATGATTGCGCCGCAGTTACCGATGTGCTGACTGTGCTACTTGAGCTGGTGGCGGCAGTGACGTGTGCTGACGCAACAGATGATGAGACAGATGAAAGACTGGAAGAAAGAGATGAGGATTTCGAGGAGCTGTCGATTCGCGGTATTAGCTTTGATCTCCATTGGATTGACTTGCCCACATCAATAGAAATGGAAGCTTCAATGTCCGTTGCTAGTGCGATCCTCCTATACAACGACCAGCTAACACTCAGGAGATGCATAAGTCGTTCGAACTACATAACCAGGTATGCGGAAAGGGTTTCATGAAAATCGGTTCCAGATTTCTTCCAGGCGCCTCATCTTCCCTACCGTATACATTATGTAACCCCTAACTATACTTCTCCCAGCAACTCCTCGGCAGTGAAGAACCCAGAGGGTCGATCAGGGTATGCAAGGATTGATCTCAAAGAATGTGAGCCTTACCTGTCGATTGCCTCAACGGCAGATTTGACCTTCTTCCCATCCCTGTACCTGCCGAGTCTCTCGCCGATCCTTATAAGTTGCGGCTCAACATTTTCTCCATACAGAATCCTCAATTTTGGCCACAGCGTTCTGTCCACGAATGCTGCTGTCGACGTCCAAGACCACTGCGCGTATGGAAGACCGGTATCAATGGCAAAGCTATGACCCAGTGCATACGCCTTTTGAGCATATGGTAGAGAAGATGTGTAGGCAGGAAGCACATGCGAATGGTACGTCTCCAGAATGTTGTGCCTGGCCACATTATAGTACGGGGCCGTAACCGCAGACGCTTTATTGACATGAGGAGCCAAAGAAGACTCATAACGCTGCCTGGCTTGCTCGCGGGCGAGCTCGAGCTGCGGTCTCAGTGCCTTCTCCCACTGACCTTGTCCGTATGCCCGCGCTTGATCAACCCGCGGAGCGCCGTAAGTCTCATAACTCCGCTTTCCCAGTTTGACAGCTGGTACGTAAACTTTCTTGTCAAGCTTGTCGATGTACGGGCGAGCGGTGTCGACGTATGGTGCAGCATATGTGTTGTAGTAAGGTTGAAGATAAGGGGTGAGATGTGACCGAGCTGTCAAATACGGTTGGCATAATTTCGGGGAATTATCATCCAGATCAACAATGGATGATGGACATCGGAACAGAGCAGTTATGACGGAGCACCAGACCAGTAACCTATAAGAACGCCAGTCAGGATATCGTTCTCACAGGTTGATGTGCAATTTGTTGAAGCAGCAGCTTCGATATGACCTTACGTACCTGGCGATAATACTGAAACCTCTAGCGGTGGTGGTCCGCTGCACTCTGTTCTGTCGTAATGGTCGTGAACCCATGTGCCCATTTGGTCTGCCTTTAAAGGAATCCACAGGCCGGCCGTTCGTCTCCACGGCCATGCTGAAGCCTTTGTCGGGTGCTAAGCCAACGATCGACGGTACTGGGTCCAATAACTCGTTTTGACCAGCTCAAAGACGCAGTCTCATCCGGTCGGTCCTGATGGCTTTGATAAGTAAGAACCGTTGCTCAGATTGCTCGAAAGAAGCGAACAATCAGAAAGCAGTGCACATGTCGATCTTCAGAATCAAAAACTGGGTTTACGTCGAAGCGAGACGTCACAAATTGTATCATCCAGGGGTGCGTTCGCGTTGCGTCAACATCCACAACTGTAGTAAATGTTGATCTTGTTATCTAGCAGTTGCTTGTTGATGAGTACTAGCAGCATATTCTGAACATCTCCTACGCTCAATGTTTTACATGAGGACGCCATCAATGCAGGTTCTGACACGTGAAGTCATAACATCGCTTTGACGGAAGTTGCCGTTGAGCATATGCACCTCTTTTCTACCAAGGCGATATTCTTTACTGCCTTACTCGCTTTCGGGAGAGATATTCACGTTGTGAAGGAGTGCCGAGAGGGGAGGTCTTCACCCAGCTTTTATCTACCTGACATTCTCAGTCTCTTGCCAATCTCCGTTCAACGGGACCAGTGGAACTGTCCACTTGAAGACTGTATCTGTAACCTAGAGACCGCAAACGATCACTCGCCCATTGTCGACCAGTACGTACGTGCGCCGCCTCATTCGTTCAGTCGGAACTACTCAATATGGCCACTACTGAGGGATCCGGTCCTGCGACAAGCCAGCCGGACCTCATGAACGACCCAGCTTACGCTACGAATACTGAAGGCAAGAGCAAAATCGTAGACGACCCAGACACATGCAGGATATGTAGAGGCGAAGGATCAAAAGAAGAGCCGCTGTTCTATCCTTGCAAGTGTAGTGGAAGCATCAAGTTCGTTCACCAGAATTGCCTTATGGAATGGCTATCACATTCTCAGAAGAAGCATTGCGAGCTGTGCAAGACACCTTTCAGATTTACAAAACTATATCACCCGGAAATGCCGCGAACCTTGCCAACACCGATCTTTCTGCGCCAGGTCCTGATACACACCTTCAGGTCTTTGGTGACGTGGTCGAGGTTTATCCTGGTTACCTTCATCTGGCTCGGATGGCTGCCATGGACAATGCGAGCGGTGTGGCGGGGCCTGTTCTGGCTCGGAGACGGAGGCTGGGCGGATCTGCCTACTATTGACATAGATTCTACACTGGCAGCTCAACATCGACTGACGGAGCTTGCGACGAATGGCACCTCTCCTGCCGGCCAAGCTGTGCTTGTGTCGAAGGAGGCAGCAGCTTCAGCTGTGGTTTCAGGCATGGCGAACATTATTCCCCATATACTGTCGCCTATCTCACAGACCCTGAATCTCACCGCTGGCGAGCCCACGGCGTACAGAATCGCGAAAGGCTTCCTCTTTAATTCTTTCGGTCGACTTGCGAATCCCCTTATACCTTCTGGCCTCTATAAGGCTGCTAATCTTACTGAGAACGCGGATCATAGACATCCATCTTGGCTATCGAACGTCACGGTGCTTAAGACACTTACTCGGTCACAGTTTCTGAATAACTTACTAATCGACACTCTCGAGGGCCAACTGATCACCTTGCTTGTCGTCATTGCGTTTGTCCTTGTTTTTTTGATCCGTGAATGGGTTGTACAGCAACAGCCGGGTATCAATATGGGGGCAGGCTTCAACGCTGAGGCTGCTGAGAGGGAAGCGGATGTAGGCGGAGCTTTGCAGCAACCTGCTCGACAACATGCGCAGCCGATATTGGAGCATTTGAGAAGACCAAACGATGCTGAGCCAGTCGATGATCTAGGTAATCCAGCAGTGGTGGTAGAAGGTGTTGGTGTTCTGCGGCCCAGAGTAATGGCAAGACCCCGAGCGAGACGAAGGATACAAGCACCGCCTGCCGAAGGCCAGGCGCAACTTGACGATCATCCGGTAGGGCTTCCAGAGCAGGACTCCCGACCGTTCAATACAGACGAGGAACCCCTGATATTTGGGAATAGACTACCTGAAGGCGAGGTGTTTCGGTTTGGAAGTGGTTCCGAAGGCGAGGAACTGCATGCTCAGCAAAGGCCTAGTATGCCCACAAAGAACGCTCTCGCCAGAGCTGCCGAGATACAGCGGACAATCGATGAGGAAGTAAGAGCCTCAGGGAACCAAAACTGGCCGGGGTTGCAAGTATTCATGGATCTTTGGCAGCGGGCTGATAGCAAGCCCGAGCAGGTGCTAAAGATAATCGAGGATGAACATCGCTCAGCGGAGCTCGGATGGATTGTATCAGCCATGAAAAGGCTGCAAAATGTTGGTGATGTGTCTGAGCTACCGCGAACCAACACCACGGCTACAGTACCTGAGAGTGAAGTTTTCGAGGACGAGCAAACCAGTGATGGCAGTAGCCAGAGTTGGCAGGATGTTCCACGGCCATCTGAACGCGAAGTTGCAGCTGAACCAATACTTAGCGACCAAATGTCTAAGTTTTCTGCAGTAGCAGAAAACCTAAGAGATAATGGCGTATTGAATTCTGGACGGAAGAGTCCGAATATTAATCCTAGCAGAGCCCATAGTACTGACGTAACGGAAGCACCAGTCAGTAAGGGAAAAGGAAGACTCACTGATGCCCTGACTCTTATCAGCAATGGTGAACCTCATGAGAATCTTACCACGGAGATTGCAAAGATCGAGCCCAACAATACTTGCCACACGACACTTGCGGACGGTCCGGGTGGCGACCACATTTCAGAGGCATCCGGTAGTTCGGAAGATCTTCCGAGTAAGGAAATTAATAGTTCGGAGAAGTCTACGGAGTTTGTTGAGGGTGCATCACTTGCAAATCCTTTCAATCCCGATCACGCAGGACGCGCAAGCCCTCAGGAAAGACATGATGCGTACCTTGCACCTGATGATTCTCTGCCTGCAACACGAGAAGACTCCCGACCTCAATTGCGCCAGGAACATCACGTCGTGGATGATGTGGCCAGCGCGTCCCAGGGTCTAACAGACAAAATAATGGCTTGGCTTTGGGGAGGTGTAGCCGTGCCAGAACAAGAGCAGGAGCCTCGCCAAGAAGTGCTGGATGAAAACGACGAACATGTGGTTCAGAATATCGCTGAGGAGGCGCCGTTTGTGCCTGTGATTCATGGACAACGTGCTGCTCAGGAAGTCCAAGCAGTGGAAAACCTGGCGCAGGACCCTGAAGTTGCTGCAGCTGCAGCAGAAGCAGGCCTAGACCCGAACGATCAAGATGCAATTGAAGAAGGAGAAGACCTAGAAGGGGTTATGGAACTCATTGGAATGCAAGGACCCCTGACTGGACTCTTCCAGAATGGAATGTTCAGCGCCGTACTAATCTCGACAACGGTGGCTGCCGGTATTTGGCTACCCTACATCTGGGGCAAAATGGTCCTATTGCTCCTAGCGAATCCGCTCTCTATGATGATCAGGCTTCCTCTTCGGTGGCTCTCTTCGACCGCAGACATCATTGTTGACGTCTGCATTTTCTTCGTCGGTTGCCTTATCTACTGGATCGATACCGGCTTTCGATTATGTCTTGTTCCTGTTGGCATGGTATTCCCAAGTATTGCGAGATTGACACATCACAGCGCCTTAGCGACAGCTGCGAGGGGGGTCGCAGAGGGAGGATTGGAGAGACTTGCTAAGATGGTGGTTGCGACTAGTAATGGCTTCTCCGAAACTGAGTTCCCGATTTTCTCTATCGTTTCCCATGAAGCCTTGCATGCCATGGAAGCGCACATTGCCAACGGCTTCAAATTCTGTTTCTACCTCTTTCCTACAACCCTTCAAGGTTTGCTGCTGCAGACGTTGCGGAGTTCGGATTCCACTGAGTCTCTCAGATGGATTCTTCTTGCGACAGCACGGGAATTGCTCATCTTGGGTCTGGGTAAAGCCTCTAACTTCGTGGGATACGCACGTTCCATTCTCACGATGAACCCGTTGAGCATTACACTCGAGTACCCCCGTCGCACGGTGCCACTTGACTACAGTCTAGCATATTGGGATACGAAGGACCGATTCATCACGATTCTCCTTGGTTATGCGTTCTTCACTGTGGCCGGATTCATGTACCTGAAGATAAGCGGTTCTTTTGCAAAGGCCCAAAGTGGAGAGAAAGTTGCCGGTTTCGTGGCAGAAATCTTGCAACAAGCCGGTGGCGTAATCAAGGTCATTCTGATTATCAGTATCGAGATGATAGTGTTTCCTTTGTATTGCGGTCTGCTATTGGATGCGGCTCTGTTGCCTCTATTCGAAAACGTGACGATTATGTCACGAGTCAAGTTCACCCTCAATTCGCCAAGCACTTCTTTATTTGTTCATTGGTTTGTTGGCACGTGCTACATGTTTCACTTTGCATTGTTCGTGTCGATGTGCAGGAAGATCATGCGGAATGGAGTTCTCTGTAAGCCTCCCTCTCACCAGTTCCGCGCCGACTAACAGTGGTTATTAACACTTGCGCTATCAGATTTCATCCGCGACCCCGATGATCCGACCTTCCACCCTGTTCGCGATGTTCTGGAGCGCAACGTCTCCACCCAGTTGAGAAAGATCGCTTTCAGTGCATTGGTCTATGGCGCTCTGGTAATCGTCTGTTTGGGCGGCGTGGTCTGGGGCTTGTTCTACTCCTGTGAAGGCGTTCTGCCTATCCATTGGTCATCCAACGAGCCAGTGCTCGAATTCCCGGTTGATCTCCTTTTCTACAACTTCCTCATGCCTTTGGCGGTAAAGTTTTTCAGGCCCTCTGATGGGTTACATTCGATGTATAGCTGGTGGTTCCGAAGATGCGCAAGGTTACTCCGATTGACCCATTTCCTATTTGGCAAGCGGAAAGAGGACGAGGAAGGCCGTCATGTCCGGCGCACGTGGTGGGACATGATGGCCGGTAAACGGGGAAATGTTCAGAGCCCCGTCATTGGCGATGATCGAAGGACTCTGGCTGAAGATCGCAACATTGACGCTTATTTCTTGCGAGATGGTAATTACGTCAGAGCTCCTGCATCCGATCAGGTTCGCATCCCCAAAGGGGCCAAGACTTTTCTTGAGGTCAACGACGAAGACGAACGAGTCGACCGACAGCCGGATCGTGATGATGGACTACATGGAAAGAAGAGCGACATGTTCACCAAAGTGTATATCCCACCCATGTTCAGACTGCGGATCGGTCTGTTCATCCTCTTGATTTGGTTGTTCGCTGCCACAACTGGCGTTGGCATCACGATCGTGCCTCTCGTCTTCGGCCGCATGGTGTTTGCCTATCTCCTGCCTAATCACGTGCGCATGAACGACGTCTACGCTTTCTCAATCGGCATTTACATTCTCGGCGGCTCCCTGTACAGCATGCTTCATTTTCGCACTGCTCTCAACTTTGCTAGGTCTACCCGGTATTTCCACGCGGAGTCACGCAATCAGGCACTTCGCAAGACGTACACATATACACTGCGCTTTATCCGCCTTTTATACACTTATGTGTCCTTTGCGTTGGTTCTACCCTCCCTTTCCGCGCTCATTATGGAGTTCTATATCATAATTCCACTCCATACCTACTTCGGCGGCGGTGAGCGCCACATTATCTATTTTATGCAGGAGTGGACTCTTGGCGTGCTTTACATTAAGATGGCAGGTCGGCTTATCTTGTGGTATTCAACGTCACGTCCTGCGCAGGCTCTGCGTGCTGTTGTACGCCAAGGATGGCTGAACCCCGATGTGGGGCTTGCGACAAGGGGTTTCATCTTCCCGGCGTCAGCGCTGATGGTTGCTGGGCTGATATTGCCATTGACACTGGGATGGACGGCGAACAAGACGTACTTCCGCGGTGCGGGCGACGCGATGCAGAGCTATGTCTACCGGTATAGTTACCCTGCTATCCTGGCATTGTGCATGTGGTCCGTGTCCGTGTACTTGCTGTCCTTAGTACTGAAGGGTTGGAAGCAAAGAATGAGGGATGAGGTGTACCTGATTGGCGAGAGATTGCATAATTTTGGAGAGAAGAGGGCCAGTGCTGTTGGGACTTCTCCAAGAGTGGCTGCACATGATTGACCGTTATGAGACTTGCGTGGCTGGTGGCGTTGGAGGAGATTTACGAATTGGGACGGCTTCATGGTCGGACTACAGGCGTACCTAGCACAATTTGATTTGATCTACCTACCTTCGGCATCCACTTGTACTCTTCTCGAGACATAGACATAACAGAGTAAAGGTGATAGTGCTTTGATGTCCTTGCCTAATCTGTGTGATGCGTTTCCTACCTTGCATGAAGGGACGGCTATGATCAACTTGCTCTTCCTGTAACTGTACACAGTGGACGAACGGTCAACACGAACCGTCGATGATTGAATGCGATCGTCGGCTCCGTACTCTTGTGCACCTGGACCCGAACAACCCTACAACATCGATGTGCAGCTTCCGGCTACGTTGCGGCAAGCAAGCTAACTTGACATCTATGGACTTGCTCCCACAAACCACAGGCCCATCGATCATCTATTCTGGCTCTGTCGTTCTGGAAAGGATATGACGGGTTCCAGATTCTAAGATTCAATTAGATGCTTGGTATTGCGACGCCTTTGCCATCGAAGATCTGCCTAGCAGGCCTTGATTTGCACGAACTCTAGGCAGCAGCTTGGGTACCCTTCGAACTACCATCATGTCTGCGTAAAGGCTCTTAGCCTTCCTCATTTCCTATCGCTGCCACGGCTCCAAATCACATTTTGCCGTTACTTTATTGACTTTGTTACAAACTGCCTCTTTGACATTCCCGGAATTCTTAGAAACCAAGATGGAGGCCTTGCGAGGTACCCTTCTACCGCGACGCTTAACGAAGATGTATGCAGAGACCAAGAAGTCGTACGAGAACGTCACAGAGGCAGAGAAGATGCAGATTACCTCGGTATCATCATCTTTGCAGCGCAAGCTGCGTATACAGAAAGATCGTTTAATCACCTGGGGCTTGGACTGGAGTGACTCCAGCGTTGCGCAGCCAGCAGACATAGACGATGCACTTGATCGCGCAGGTCTCAGCGAGATCGTGGCCAGTGTCATGTCATGCATTCAAGAACTTCTGGATGAAGCTGAAAAAATACGATCGTCACACCAGCCTGGAGGGCCCAGGATATTTTCAACTGAAAAGAGTCCAAAGAATACTGCAAGTGAAGACCAGAGAGTGGACAAGGCTCGCTTCGAGGACCTTCTGAAGGACCTGACTATCTCTATCGACACGCTGTTTGACCTGTCCAGGTCGCGGCGTGGCTTCGGCCAAAAACCCACATCCCAAGCCATCAACACAAAGATAACGTCTCGGCCGTCTGCAGAAGCCCTCAATACATCAAGGGTGCTGGAACTACCCAATTTCGAGGTTGAGAGGCCGTCGTGGTCACCATCTCCGCCTGGTCATTCTCGCAAGTCTTCAACTCCAGTGGACTCTGTGGAACTTGAGGCATCGGGCCAAATAGCGCCGAAAGCGGGGAGTTTACGTTCTCTTCCACCTCCGTACGAAGCTGTATCATCAAATTCCGCCACCGCAGTCAATTTAGGGACGCTTTTGCAACTTACCGCAGACTCTGTGAGAGCGACGGTCCCAAATCTCGAAGATCGCCTTCGCCTGGCCTTCAATCTTGCATCAACTCTCGATCAAATTCACAAGATCGGCTCGGTTCACGGCAATATCAACAGCGGAAATGTGGTCTTCCGTCGCTCTATAGAAACTAAAGGTCGGGACTTCACTCGTAGTTGGCGAGGATACGACGTTCGAAGTGCCAACTTCTCGCCGACCGGTCAGCCTGAAAGTTCTTCTGCGGCCGGCAACGCAGAAGTACATTCCTCGAGTATCTATCATCATCCCCGGATTGGAAATACAAGCTCCATTGCCCACAAGCAAGCATACGATGTGTATAGCCTTGGCCTCGTGCTACTGGAGATTGGATTCTGGATGCCTCTGAGCGCCTTTTGGAAGATGAAGTATAGCCAGGACGTCTTCAAATCAAGGCTCGAGAACGTCTACGTCCAGAAATTGGCCGCAAAATGTGGAAGCACCTATATGCGCACTGTACAACATTGCCTAACTTCAGCGGATTACTTCTTCGTAATGCAGCCCTTACCAACTGTTAATGCGGGCGACGTTCAGAGCGACTTCTGTGCTAAGGTCATGAAGCCCCTGGAGCGCTGTTGCGTGCTGGATGAGCTTGACATTTGGCCATCGTCCAACATCTCGGCTCTTCCCCAGCCTTGTGAGCCCGAGTCAGTGATATCATCGAACGCAGTTTTGGCTCCCCGCGACACGGCGAAGCGCCAAACGCAACAGAAATACTCGATGAAACGAAAACTTAAGATCTGGTCTGTACTTCCGCCGGAGAGCGTCCTGGATGAATGGAATAATATTCTACTGCCACGTCTCGATCGTATAGTTAACAGAATACTCAAGAATTCTCTAGAATCTTTCAGTGCAGATCTTATGATGGTTGGAGACACATCCGTGGCCTTGAGACCAACGATTGTTATTACATGTACTAGCGTTCGCGAGATCAAAACGGCCGTTCATCGTCATCTCAAGCACGACAAGGAAATATATGACCTCAGAGTCCGCAAAGGTGAAATCTGTCGGTCGAAGGTCTCTCGTAAGAGGAGACGACATCTGCCTCGCCGATCTGTAAGGTCTAGCGATAGCGAATCGAACAACGACCAACAGGCAGCCATGAACCCCTTCTATCAGCAGCAGCCAGCTTGTGGTGCTTCAATAGGCGCCTTCCGGGACAACGAGCACCTGCCAGCAGTGTCTTTTGGAGGAGTCATCTTACTTGACGACGAGCCTTATGGTATGACCGTGCATCATATGCTCGAACAGTCGAGTGTCGACAGCGAGAGTTGCTCCGAGGAAGATGATGATGAAGGTCCTGCATGGTCTAGTGCCACCTCGTGTAGGGATCTGCTGTTGCCGGATACCTTCCTTGCTCACTCATCGTGTGCCGAAGACACACCGCAAGCACTATACCCTCTCGAGATTTCCGATGACGACGATGACGGATGCAGTTCTGCAGCAGATGATGATGATGGGTCATGGCTCTTTGAAGAGCCTGAGAATGACGATGAGACAGACCTTGACGATGATGACATATCACTCGGTGACTCCCCTGGTGTCGACCCACGCGAGGACAATGGTGGGGAATATATCATCACCCAACCGGCAATCGATGATGTTGAAGACGCCTTCTTTCCCATTGAAGAGGACCGAGATGAGGAGCATCTTGCATCGCACTTCCTTGGCAACATTCATGCGTCGTCAGGAATTCGAAGATGGAAACGCGATGGAATCAAGCACGAGATAGATTGGGCATTGATCAAGTTCAGTGACCATCGTATACAGCACCATAACGTTGTGAAAGGCGGAAGGCGTTATTGTGGAAGGAAGGATAGTGACGGCTCCGCCAATGAAGACTTCTATCCTCACAGAGTGGCAGCGATGGACGAACTTGGAGGTCTTGAAGTACATTGTCTCGGTCGAACCAGTGGGCTTCAAGGTGGGACTATTTCCCCTGCCATGAGCTTAGTAAAATTTCATGGCCGAAATAGCTCGTCGCTAAGCTGGCATGTGGTGGGCAAGTTTGGAGGTGAGCGTCAAGTTTAACTGTTGGGAAAGCTGGGCAATGTTGACCTGATTACAGTCGGCGGTGATTCCGGAGCGTGGGTGATTGATAATCATCACGGCCGGGTTTGTGGCCATGTCCTTGCGTGGTGCTCGAAGAATTGCGTCGCATACATTGCCCCTATGCAAGTGATGCTGGAAGATATCGCCCAGACCCTCGGGGCTTCGCGAATAACTCTCCCTAACCCCAGAACTAAAATCACGACAAAGTCATTAACACAAGATAACCGGCAAGGTCTAACCCAGACAAGCGCCGCAATGGCAATCGAGAAGCCATTGCCTCCCCTACCTCTGGAAAGCTTGGACTCTGCGGAGGCAACTCTATGTACTTTGGGAACCGACAGTGTCAAAGTGTCGGATTTCGCAGACTGTATGCATGAGTTGCAAGGGGTCGTTGGAGGACATTTCAATCTGGTCTCTGATGACCTGTCTGATCTCGAGAAGCTCCATATCGAAGGCCCGCCTACAATGCTTTTCCCGGATACCACGCACCTACACGACATTCCGACTTCCTACAAATCAAAAAGCGGCATGATTGTGGAGGAACGGAGAATGTCAAGTCGGCTGACGCAGTGTTGAGAGACAGTTGTAGGCAATCCTGGTCCCCGCCGTTCGCACCAATAACTCCAAGTCCGTTTACGTGAAGGCACTTCTGCGTTGTCAATCCAAGAACGGCCTCTCATAGAGGCAGAGGATAGAGTTTGGAGATCATCTCGTTCAAGGCTCAATCACGCCTAGTTCAGGCCGCAAGGATTATTCTCTCAGCGAAAGACTTCGCAGATGAAAGGACGGAGAGGTCCGGCCGGTGGCCCTCCGCGCATGTGTTAGGTTGGAAAAGCGGTCTTCCAAGATACCCTTCCAAGATACTTCATGAGGCGCTGTATTCTGGGATGAGAGCGCGTACGGGGGCAGATCTTATTCCCTTGTTGCTCAAGCTAGCAGCCTTGGAAGCAGACTACGCTAGCTCGATGTTGTGCTTGGTGTTGTGTCTGGCTCATGGATGATATGGAGGTGTCACCTGCAGTGTCTGTCCCATTTGATGATTACAAGCTGTAATCTGGCGTGAGAAGGGGGCATCGTGAGGCTAGGGGGATGGAGACGCCAGGAAATATCCTGGCCTAAGTCCCACGATGCGTAGTACTGAAAACTTAAGGCTGTGGTATTGGGGCTGCATGGAAGATATCAGGACATGGGGCCTTTCACTTAGCTCTGGGAGATTAATATAGAAACTAGCATCAATCATCTAAAGTAAGACCATAGTACATTGAGAGCGCATAACAATGCCAATAAAGCCTGTAGTGGAAACTCACTAACAGCTCCGGAATTGTGTGCAGAAACAACATACATACATGTCACTTGGGAATACCCTCGGAATGATTAGGGTTCACATTTCATCTTCTCCACACGTTACCGCCAAAAGCCCTCAGCATGACTACAAGAGGGCCCTCGGGAAGTCAACCTTAGTGGGCAACTGCGGTGTACGCGCGATTGTAAATACCAAGATTTGTTGACAGCATCATACATGTAGACTGGTTTCTCTCGCGATCATTCTGTATTTGAACATACTCGAACATGTATACTTTGCATGATATATAGTTCTAGATCCTAAATGATTGCCCATCTTAAGGACACCGAGCACGTCAACACCATGTGTTTTAGACTCTTGAGTAGGCATTCATAAGCATGTGATTATTGGATTTCATTGTTCTCAAGTTCGATGACAGGTTGCTGTGGGGTTCTCAATATATTGGTGGTTTAGTCCTCCGTAATATCACACGTACTCTACCCAGACAGCCTGCATAAAATATGCATGTGCATCTGCCGCAAAGTTTGCCTGACCAATCCTGAACACTCACTCACTCAAGATACCGTAAGTCCGAACACGCCCACTGATAAGGATCGCAACCCCGCCACCACAAGCGGGGGATGCAATGCAATGATCCAAAAGAGAAGGTGAAGCCAATGAGAGTTCAATCCAGCTTATTGAGGTGACGTCTGGAGCCTGGCGGACTTGTGCGATGATGGGCAGTCGATCGGAGATTCGTGGCCCCCTGGAACGGAGTATTGTACTTAGTTGGGAGGCTTCCCTTGAACCTCAATGTTCTCGATCTTTGTTTCTCTATTCTCTGAAGTCTTGGTGAACTCAATGCAATGATGTCGAAAGATCAGAATGTTTTCGATGAGGATCTTCAGGAGGATGTGATGCTTGAAAAATTGGGTTATCAGCAGGAGCTCAAGCGCTCCTTCGGTCTTCTTGGAATGATTGGCTTTAGCTTCAGTATCGTCACCAGCTGGACTGCGTTGGGTGGAGTCCTCATCCTCGGTGTCGAGTCCGGAGGTCCTCCTGTTATGATTTATTCCTGGATTGCCATTTGTATTTTTTGTCTGGCGGTTGCCTACTCTATGGCTGAGATGTGTTCCGCCTACCCTGTAGCTGGTGGACAGTACTCTTGGGTTGCCGTCCTTGCGCCGCCGAGGATCGCAAGGGGTTTGTCGTGGATCACCGGATGGTTCATGATCACAGGTACGAAGATTTACCCCTTTTATGCCTTGACTTAGCTGACTGAGAATATAGGTATCCTAGCTATGGGAGCAACGAATAATTTCATTGGCGCAAACTTCATTCTTGGTCAAGCCAATCTGTCATTTCCCGGCTATACAATCGAACGTTGGCATACCGTTCTCCTTGGCTACTTGATAGCCCTAAGCTGCACCACCGTGAACATTTACGGTCCACATCTATTGGATCGAATATCACGCGGAATTCTTGTGTGGAACATCCTCTCGTTCATTGTTGTCATCGTTGTCATTCTGGCAACGAACAATCACAAACAGCCCGCTAGCTTCGTATTCAAGGACTTTCAGAACTTTACGGGCTTCGGGACAGCTTTCACGGCTATCTTGGGGCTTTTGCAAAGCAGTTTCGGTGCTAATTGTTTTGACGCCCCAGCGCACATGACGGAGGAGATGAAGAACGCGAGTCAAGAGGCACCGAAGGCCATCGTTATGTCTGTCTATCTCGGAGCAATCACGGGCTTCATCTTCCTTGTCTCTGTTTGCTTCTGTATTAGCGACATCAATGCTACAGCTACCTCGACAACCGGCGTACCGCTCATCCAGATCTTCTACGACTCTACGCAATCGGTTGTTGGAGCTTGTTTCCTGTCTTCCTTGATTGTGGTCATAGTCTTGGCAGCCACCAACTCATTACTTGCCGAGGGCTCGAGGAGTCTCTTCGCTTTTGCAAGAGACCACGGTCTTCCCTTTTCACATATCTTCAGCAAGGTGGAGCCGAAGAAAAAGGTGCCTGTCTACGCCATACTGTTGGCGTGCGCGGTGCAAATGGCTATGAATTCGATCTACTTCGGTACCTTGACGGGCTTCAATACCGTCGTGTCCATCGCTACGGAAGGCTTTTGTGAGACCGTCTCATTCCGATCCTATGTCGTACCACTGCTGATGATTGACCAGATCTTTCTTACGCCATGCCTCTCCTCGCCCGTATCCTTGCACACTTCTCCGGTCATGCCAAAGTCCTTCCTGGCCCCTGGACTCTGGGCAGATATGGCATCTACCTCAATGTCATCGGCTTTATCTTCCTCCTCTTCACTTCCATCACGTTCAATTTCCCGACTCTCTACCCCGTCGATCAAAACAACATGAATTACACTTCTGCCGCTATCGGCGTCATTGGATTAATCAGCATTGTTACGTGGATCACGAGGGGAAGGAAGAACTTCACTGGGCCGCTGACGGGGATTCCAAATGTTGGGTTGCAGTCTAGTCCGCAAAGTCCGGCGGAGAGCAGGAGTGAGGGAATGGCGGAGAAAGAGGCAATCGTTGAAGGAAACGATCTATAGATAGAGCATGATATATGGGTTGTTTCCATTGCAAAGTCGACAGATCTAATTACTCCCTCTCCATGTCGATAAATCTGTGTCGGCACGGCCGAGTAAGTTGTCAACGGATGAGGATCATGGATGTGACGAGCACTACACAAAGAGGGTTCCTGACAATCCATCCACAGGCTCAATGTTACAGCCATCCATAATGGACCAGCAAGCCATACTCAACCGATATTCTAAAGATTGATCGGAACGGTATTGATGGTCTTCGCATCATTGCATGCCGTCCATCACTGTAGTAAGCCGCCCAGTGCCAAAGTGTCCTAATGTAAACCGCAGCATGATGCGGTGACAGCTCACAGTTATTTTTCATGTCATCGCGATGTAGAACAGACCGGTTGTGATAAGCTTGTTTTCGCGCATGTGTCTCGTGCAACTGCCCGCTAGCACGCGCGCCAAGCTTTCAGACGAGCGCGGTTGCTGTTACTGTTTGGTTGCCCAGGGGCCGATCCATTTCAACCAACATTTGCGACAAACGACCGCTCACGACCACCACGACCATCCACGAAGTCAACGATAACGAGTACGACGATACAGCTAATACCAACAACAAGGAAGCAACATCCAAGGAGGGGACACATCTTCGACAGCACCGGGCGCAGAACACTACAGTCGTAGCGTTCCAAGAGCTCCGACAGTCAACACCCCAGAACGCGAAACTTGAGCTGCACGACAGCTACTTAATATACTACGGCTTCCAGTCCGTTGACTCCGGAGCGTCGAAGGCTGTTTGGACCCAATCAGCAGCAGTCTTCGACGTCTCCTCACTCTAACGCCTTCGCCCTCAGTCCCCTCAGCCATATCGCTGCCTTTGGACGCCTACCTCAGACCATGCCTTCCGTTGAAGAACCGCCTTCTTCACCGCCGGACGAATCTCTGTCGTCTAAAGATGCACTAACATACTACAAATCACAGTATGAACAGCTCGAGGCCGAGCTGGCGGATTTCCAGGCTTCGAGTAGGGAATTGGAAGTTGAGCTGGAGAGGGACGTGGAGGCTGCGGAGAAGAGGGAGAGACAGCTGCGGGAGAAGGTGGAAGGCTTGGAATTTGAAGTTGATGAGTGGAAGGTACGTCTTCGTGTTATCCTTCAGCTTCTTAGATCTGAGTAACGCTACGATGAATTGCGCGCAGAGTATAGCACCGCCAGCTGTGCAAGTGCTAATGTTATTCTGGTTTGTCTAGACGAAATACAAGCAATCCAAAGCAGAAGCGAATACCGTCCAGAACACACTCCAGAAAGAGATCACGACCCTCCGCGACACCAACAGGACCATCCAGCTCAAGCTCCGGGACATTGAGGTTGCGAATGACGACTTTGAAAGACAAGCGAGGAATACGACATCATCTTTGGAAGATCTAGAGTCGAAATACAATGTGGCGATAGAGCACGGAGTCATGCTAGAGGAGGAGATGAAGGCTGGAGAGCAGGAGCGCGAAGCACTGCGAATAGAGACACAAAGACTGAGAGACGAGCTGTCTGATCTGAAGATCGAGGCGGAAATCACGCAGGGCAAGTTAAGACGTGCAGAGGGATTATCAGAGCGACGACCTATGAGGAAACCGACACCACTTGGTCCAGGTCTTGCTCGACCGCAATCCCCAATATCGGAGGCTTCTCCCGCAACAACAACTTCGTCACCGACGATTGCAACACCCCCAGCGAAGTCAGCTTCGTCGACTGTCTCAGATGCACCCACCCCGCCTTCACCTCCTATTTCAGAACGCTCTGCAACAGCTGCAACCACCACAGCACTGCCACATCCACCAAAAAGCCGACTGTCTGTGGCCGGTTCGGAATCTACACCACGCCCATTGCATCACTCAGCAAGGCCTGCACGTCATTCTCGTGGACCTTCGATCCCGATCAGCAATGGTCGTACAACTCCGTCCGTGCCTCGCCGCACCCCCCTTGCTCGGCCAGATGGACAACAAGCGCATGGGATCCCACATTCAGGCTCACTTTATCAGATCCGTGGCTTGATTGGCAAGATGCAGAAGCTGGAGCAGCGCGTACACTCGGCTCGATCGAAGTTGCCAGCACCTACCAATACGCCTCCACGAGCATCTCCAAGGAGTGGATCTGCTCTTGGGCAGAGTTATATCCCAGCGACAGTGACTATGCGTAGCCAGAAGAAGCGAACAGGGGGAAGCAATGCCAGCGTTGCTTCATCTTCCAAGGACAATGGGGATACTACGCCGCTTTCGACACAGCATGTCAGTCGCCTGTCATTCGGTGCACCTCCGGCAACGCCGACGCCTGACAGAAATGGCAACAGTCGACCAAGCAGTCGAGCAAGCGTCTCAAGCTCTATCAGCCAGAGTGGTACAAGCAATCACTTTGTTCCATCGACTGGTCGACCTAGCAGCCGGCAAAGTATCTCAGGCGCAAGGACACCGCTTGGCCATTACTCCAGCAGCACCATCAACGAAAGCAGACGACCGCGGTCATCAGTCGGTGGTAGTTACGCATCACTTTCTGGGCACGCGCACTCTGCAAGCGTGAATAACATCTCGGAGAACAATTCAGAGCTTTCAACGCCAGTACCGCGCCGAATTGCCTTCACCAAGAGTGATCTAGCGGGTGGTTCAGCGATTCCTACACCCACTGGATTGAAGAAACGGCAGAGCGCAGGGACGGGATTGCCGATGACGCCTGGGGCACGAAGGGTCAGTTCGGGGCCGCTTCACAGGGACGAGGGGGACATGCCACCGCCGGAACGAAGGAAAAAGTTGACTGCGGTTGGGGAGACTTATTGAGCCTTTTGCATCATGACCTCGTTCATCAAGGCTGCTACTTTATGGGTTAGCTGTTCATGGTATGCTGGAGTCGGAGGTCTTCGTGTTTACGGAGTTTGAGATTTGCTGGGATGTGTCGCGCGAAGGAGTCGATGCGCATGTGGGTTGTCGGAGCCCAGAGTCTGGATGTTCACGGTCCTTAGCGTAGAGTACTCTTCATGACCTATTCGTTCGTAATCCTGTGGACGTCACCACGCTCTTATCAAGAGATGCAGGTTTTCAGCCGATTCCTGTCGTTGTACATTCTCTGCTGCTGCTCTGAATACCACATCCGGGTTGTACATACATACATACTTAGAGACAAGTCGTTTCAAAGCGCATCTATCCACGTCGTGTGGACTGTCAGCTGCGAACGAAGCTCGGTGGAATAGGTAGATCGAAATTGTACTTTTTATGAGACGGTTAGGGTAGGGTTCCGTGGATGGGATGTTTGGTTGATGTTGATCTTGAGCGTTGGAGGGCAGCTGGGGAGGGGAGAGGGGGTGTTGTTTGTGAGTAAGGCATGTCGCAAGACATGCATCGGACTTTTGCGGCTACTTCGCAGCGGGTTGCTGAAAATTAGACGGATTCGAATTGGAATATGACAGAGTAGATTAAGATAGTGATACTTTGTAGATGGATGAGCAGTTTACGAACAAGTCTGCGGTAAACTACAGGGTCAGCACAGTGAGATATGATGACATGTGGATTCAAATAGAGATGTCGTTGATATATACGGGAATTTTGAGGGCCAGGGAAAGATTGTACGACCCGAGTCTAGGTATTATAGATACATGCTGGCAAAGCATCAAGCTTTGCCACGCGACAATCAACCAAGCATGAAACACATGATTTGAATGGTACAGAAGAGACAGCAGAAATAATTATGTGTAAAAGAAAGACTCGTGCAGTACAGTAAAAGTAGGTGACCGTGCCTGGTCGGGGTGGCTTCGCCGGGTACTCCGTATGGAGGATCCCTGTTATTGCCATGACGGTCCGAATATTTGAGGATCCTTTGACCGAGAGTTGAGTCGTAGGGCGCGGATTGAGAGATATCTGATGCTAATGGAATAACTTATCATCCGGCAGCTGTGTCGATTCTCTCACTTTTGACTGATAATAATGAATAATCAACATCTTCTGGTTGTGTCATAAGATGATAGGCTTGCTTTGCTTTGCCGATGATGCTCCGTCTCCCAACGCTTATATAAACCTGGGGTGAATCAACGTCAGGGCAGGGACCACATGCGTTTTTTTCTTAAGCACCCAACAACAATCACTCGAGCTTTGAAGAAGCCCAAAACTTGCAGAAATACATATCGCATGAAGAAGCTTGTGTAGAATTCATGTCAATTGTACCACAGTAATACAGAGTCTCGCCTGAATGGATGCAGGCTCGTTGATGTGCAACGATCATGATCATTGAGGGAAGCTGCAGGTAATAAATGGTTGGATGTAACCAAAAGTAGAAATATAGGCGAAGTTGGGAAAGTGGTTGGGCTAACTTGGAGAAGTAGAGACGGCTGCGTTACCCACAGGACGAAGTATTCTCCGTACATTTCAACGCAGATAAACCCTCGGCCTGCCTCCGCTGACCCTCCATCATCGCCTCCGCACTACTCCGCCGGACACGTTACATCTCACATCACCCACTGTACAAACCAAATAGGCGTTTATTCTTCAATACTGGTCGAGGTTCATGGCATAGGACTTTGGCGTATTGGCTCCTCAACACCACTCCTGCTTTGCGCCCTCGAGCTTTCCGCTCTTCCTCGACCATCACGAACGCCAGCATGGTCGAGTCGAATGGCGAACCTGACACGAATGGCGTCACCGTGCCGCTTGTCAACGGTCACGCAAGCTCATACGCAGCAAAGCACAACCTTCCCTCTCACTTTATTGGCGGCAACCACCTTGAGGTAGCTCCGGCGAGTCTGGTCAAAGATTTTGTTGCGAGTAATGATGGGCATACGGTCATTACATCGGTAAGATTGGCAAGCTCCAGATTCGATGAAGGGCAACCGGGAGGACGATGTTATTGACAGCAGCTGTGTAGGTACTCATCGCAAATAATGGAATCGCCGCTGTCAAAGAGATCCGATCCGTACGGAAATGGGCCTACGAAACATTTGGAGATGAACGGGCAATACAATTCACGGTCATGGCTACACCGGAGGATCTCCAGGCAAATGCGGATTACATCCGAATGGCGGACCAGTATGTTGAGGTGAGCCTAGAACTCTCAATTCGTGGATCCAGCCGGCGCGACAAACATCGGACAATGCTTTGCGGAGGAACCAATCGCAGATGATCCGAAGAGTACAATTGCTGACCATCCGCTGTACAGGTTCCTGGCGGCACTAATAACAATAATTACGCAAACGTCGAATTGATCGTTGATGTTGCGGAGAGAATGGGAGTACACGCAGTGTGGGCAGGATGGTAAAAATACTTTCGGTTACGCATAAATAAAGTGAATAGTCTGACAGGTGTATAGGGGCCATGCTTCAGAAAACCCTAAACTGCCCGAGTCGTTAGCGGCATCGCCAAAGAAGATCATCTTCATCGGCCCACCGGGCTCGGCAATGCGATCTCTAGGTGATAAAATATCGTCTACAATCGTTGCACAACACGCCAAGGTACCTTGTATAGCATGGTCCGGTGAAGGTGTGGATCAAGTACGGCTTGACGAGTACGGCATCGTCACAGTCGACGATGATGTTTACGACCAGGGATGCACACACAATCCACAGGAAGGCCTGGAAAAAGCACGCCGGATTGGGTTTCCGGTCATGGTGAAGGCTTCGGAAGGAGGTGGAGGGAAAGGGATCAGAAAGGTTGAGAGCGAAGAGAACTTCACCAATCTGTACAATGCTGCGGCAAGCGAAGTGCCAGGATCACCAATGTTCATCATGAAACTTGCTGGAAACGCAAGACATCTGGAGGTACAGCTCTTGGCGGACGAATATGGAAATAACATCTCCCTCTTCGGCAGAGATTGCTCGGTGCAACGAAGACATCAGAAAATTATCGAGGAAGCTCCAGTTACAATCGCCAAGCAAGCAACGTTCCAGGCTATGGAGAAGGCCGCGGTGAGACTGGGGAGATTAGTCGGGTACGTCTCGGCGGGAACAGTCGAATATCTGTATTCGCATGCAGAGGATAAATTCTACTTCTTGGAGCTTAACCCTAGGTTGCAAGTGGAACATCCAACGACGGAAATGGTCAGTGGTGTGAACTTGCCTGCTGCACAACTTCAGATAGCAATGGGGGTTCCATTGCACCGTATCCGGGATATTCGACTGCTCTACGGCGCGGATCCGCAAACATCCTCTGAGATCGACTTCGATTTTTCGAAGGAAGACAGCGTCCGGACTCAGAGACGACCAACACCGAAAGGTCACACCACCGCCTGCCGTATCACCTCAGAAGATCCCGGAGAAGGATTCAAGCCTTCGAGCGGCATGATGCATGAGTTGAACTTCCGAAGTAGCTCGAACGTATGGGGATACTTCTCCGTCGGTACCGCGGGAGGGATCCATAGTTTTTCGGACAGCCAATTCGGTCACATCTTCGCTTATGGAGAGAATCGATCAGCTTCGCGCAAGCATATGGTTGTAGCGCTAAAGGAGTTGAGTATTCGTGGTGACTTTCGAACCACGGTTGAGTACCTCATCAAGCTATTGGAAACGCCCGCATTTGAGGACAACACCATCACTACTGGCTGGCTCGACGAGTTGATAAGCAACAAGCTGACAGCGGAGCGACCAGATCCCATGCTTGCCGTTGTCTGCGGTGCTGTGACCAAGGCTCACACTGCTAGTGAAGGTTGTATTGCGGAATATAGGGCCAGTCTCGAAAAAGGTCAAGTTCCCGCGAAGGATGTGCTCAAGACGGTCTTTCCCATTGACTTTATCTACGAAGGGAGTCGATACAAGTTTACCGCCACGAGGTCAAGTCTCGACAGTTATCATCTCTTCATCAATGGCTCAAAGTGCGCGGTCGGCGTAAGAGCGCTTGCCGACGGTGGTCTTCTCCTACTTCTCAGCGGACGAAGTCACAACGTGTACTGGAAAGAGGAAGTTGGAGCCACCCGCATCAGTGTTGACAGCAAGACCTGCTTACTTGAACAAGAAAACGACCCTACGCAACTTAGAACGCCAAGTCCTGGTAAGCTCGTCAAATTCACGGTCGAGAACGGCGAGCATGTGAAAGCAGGTCAAGCATTCGCTGAAGTGGAGGTGATGAAGATGTACATGCCGCTCATTACAAAAGAGGACGGTATCGTGCAGCTTATCAAGCAGCCCGGCGCTACGCTCGAGGCTGGAGATATCCTGGGTATACTAGCTCTCGACGACCCGTCTAGAGTGAAGCATGCGCAGCCTTTCCTCGGTCAGCTTCCTGATCTAGGACCACCGCAAGTTGTGGGCAACAAGCCCCCTCAGCGTTTCGCCCTTCTCCACAACATCTTGCACAATATTTTGGATGGCTTTGATAATCAAGTCATTATGGCATCCACCCTCAACGAGCTAGTGCAGGTGCTCCGAGATCCGGAATTGCCATACGGAGAGTGGAACGCACAGTTTTCTGCACTGCATGCACGTATGCCGCAAAAATTGGATGCTCAGTTCACACAAATCGTTGAACGCTCGAGGACGAGGAAGATTGAGTTTCCTGCAAAGCAATTGTCGAAGGCGTTGTCCCGATTCTTGGAATACAACGTTAACCCAAGTGATGCGGACCAGCTTCGCTCAACTCTCGCACCTCTTACAGAGGTCATGGATCGCTACGCGGAAGGTTTGAAGGCCCATGAATTTGACGTCTTTACGAACCTGCTAGACCAATACTTTAAGGTTGAAAAGCTTTTCTCTGTACGCAACTCAAGAGATGAAGATATTGTCTTGAAGCTCAGAGAAGAGCACAAGGATGATATCTTTAAGGTCGTGCAGATTGTGCTTTCTCACAGCAGGATCGGTGCAAAGAACAATCTTATACTTGCAATATTGGACATGTACAGACCCAACAAGCCAAACATCGGAAATGTTGCGAAGTACTTCCGACCAGCGTTGAAAAGACTGACAGAGTTAGAATCAAGAGCTACTGCAAAGGTGGCATTGAAGGCTCGCGAAGTGCTCATTCAATGTGCTTTGCCCTCTTTGGAGGAGCGTGCCGCACAGATGGAGCACATCCTTCGATCATCGGTTGTCGAGTCAAGATACGGTGAGACTGGATGGGATCACAGAGAACCAAATCTTGATATACTGAAAGAGGTGGTCGACTCGAAGTATACTGTCTTCGATGTACTGCCTATCTTCTTCGGTCATCAAGATGCTTGGGTGTCACTGGCTGCTCTTGAGGTCTATATCCGCAGAGCTTATCGTGCCTACAACCTAAAAAAGGTCGAATACCATAACGACAATGAACCACCTTATATCGTCTCTTGGGACTTCTTGCTCCGGAAAGTCGGACATTCCGAATTCGGCTTGCCGATACAATCATCGTATCCTTCAACCCCGGGAACGCCAACGAACGAAGGGAATCCCTACAAGAGGATTAGTTCAATCAGTGATATGTCTTATTTGGTTAACAAAGGCGTGGGCGTCGACGAGCCAACACGGAAGGGCGTTATTGTCCCTGTTCAGTACTTAGATGATGCTGAGGAGTACCTGATGCGAGCGTTGGAGATCTTCCCATCTGCTGGTTCGAAGAAGAAGCGACCAAGCAATGGCCTCATGGCGGACCTAGCAGGCAAGCGCAAAGTTCCCCTACCGAAATTGGAGAGCGATGACGAGCTCACCGCCGTCTGCAACGTTGCCATCCGAGATGCGGAGAGCCTAGAGGACAACGAGATCATTGCTCGCGTTGCTCCCATAGTCGAAGAGTATAAAGACGAACTTCTGGCAAGACGGGTGAGGAGATTAACATTTATCTGCGGACACAAAGATGGCACATATCCTGGTTATTTCACGTTCAGAGGGCCCACATACCAAGAAGATGACAGTATCCGGCACATTGAACCTGCTTTGGCCTTCCAGCTTGAACTTGGGCGTTTGTCGAAGTTCCGTATCAAGCCTGTTTTCACGGAGAACCGGAATATCCACGTGTACGAGGCCATCGGCAAGGGTTCAGAGAGTGATAAGGCAGTCGACAAGAGATATTTCACTCGTGCTGTGGTCCGTCCAGGCAGGTTGCGAGACGAAATCCCCACTGCCGAATATCTGATATCAGAGGCTGATAGGCTAATGAATGACATTCTGGACGCATTGGAGATCATTGGCAACAACAATTCCGACTTGAACCATATCTTCATCAATTTTTCGCCTGTCTTTCCACTGAAACCAGAAGAGGTCGAAGAGGCACTGGCGGGCTTCTTGGACCGCTTTGGCAGACGAGCATGGAGACTGCGAGTCGCAGGTGCTGAGATTCGTATTATCTGTACCGAACCAAACACAGGCATGCCATATCCTCTTCGAGTTGTGATTACCAATACCTCTGGATACGTCATCCAGGTTGAAATGTACGCGGAGAGGAAGTCAGATAAGGGCGGCGAATGGATTTTCCAGAGTATTGGCGGTACGACAAAGATTGGTGCCATGCATCTGCGACCTGTCTCAACGCCATATCCGACAAAGGAGTGGCTGCAACCAAAGCGATACAAGGCCCATCTGATGGGGACGCAATACGTGTATGACTTCCCAGAGCTGTTCAGGCAAGCCTTTCAGAACAGCTGGGCCAAGGCCATTTCCAAGCACACCGTTTTGGCGGACAAGCAACCTCCGACACATGAGTGCATGGACTACAGCGAACTGGTCCTCGATGACACCGATAACCTTGCTGAGGTGTCTCGCGAGCCTGGTACAAACACACATGGTATGGTTGGTTGGATAGTCACAGCAAAGACTCCTGAATACCCTCGTGGAAGACGCTTCATCATTGTCGCCAATGACATTACATTCAAGATCGGATCTTTTGGCCCAACAGAAGACAAGTTCTTCTTCAAGTGCACCGAGCTCGCGAGAAAACTGGGTATTCCACGGATTTACCTCTCCGCTAACTCTGGCGCTCGCATCGGTATGGCTGAGGAACTGATACCACATTTCTCCGCTGCATGGAATGACCCTAGCAAGCCAGAAGCAGGCTTCAAGTATCTGTACCTGACCCCTGAGTTGAAGAAGCGTTTTGAGGATGGCAAGACAAGAGACGTCATCACCGAACCTATTACGGAGAATGGTGAAGAGAGACATAAGATTACAACTATAATAGGTGCTGAGGATGGTCTCGGTGTTGAATGCTTGAGGGGCTCTGGGCTTATTGCTGGTGCTACTTCGAAGGCTTATGAGGATATCTTCACTATTACCTTAGTGACATGTCGATCAGTTGGTAAGAAAGCATGTGTGAGATTTGCGATTCATGAGCTGACACTCCTCAGGTATTGGCGCCTATCTTGTTCGTCTCGGACAACGTGCCATCCAAATCGAGGGCCAGCCAATCATTCTCACTGGCGCGCCTGCCATCAACAAGCTCCTAGGCCGAGAAGTGTACACGTCTAACTTACAGCTCGGTGGCACGCAGATCATGTATAAGAATGGAGTATCACACATGACTGCCAATGACGACTTTGAGGGAGTCTCGAAGATTGTGGAATGGATGTCGTTCGTTCCGGATAAGAAGAACAGTCCGGTGCCGATCCATGTATCTGCAGACACGTGGGACCGCGAGATCGGATACTACCCACCACCGAAACAGGCCTACGATGTGCGGTGGCTCATTGCTGGGAAGGAGGACGATGAAGGCTTTTTACCCGGGATGTTCGACAAGGATTCATTCCAGGAGTCACTGGGCGGTTGGGCGAAGACAGTTGTTGTCGGACGTGCTCGACTTGGCGGCATCCCTATTGGAGTTATTGGCGTAGAGACGCGGTCCGTGGAGAATGTTATGCCGGCTGATCCAGCCAACCCCGATTCAATGGAGCAAATCACCAACGAAGCTGGTGGCGTTTGGTACCCGAATTCTGCCTTCAAGACTGCCCAGGCGATCCGAGACTTTAACAATGGCGAGCAGCTCCCATTGATGATCCTGGCCAACTGGAGAGGTTTCTCGGGTGGTCAGCGAGACATGTATAACGAGGTGTTGAAGTACGGCTCCTACATTGTTGATGCCTTGGTCAAATACGAGCAGCCTGTATTCGTGTACATTCCACCTTTCGGTGAACTCCGTGGCGGATCATGGGTAAGTCAAGCGTTCAAAAGATTCGTGCTAGGCTCAGCAGCTAATCGCAATAGGTCGTCGTCGATCCAACGATCAACCCTGAATTCATGGAAATGTACGCTGATGAAGACGCTCGAGGCGGGGTCCTCGAACCCGAGGGTATAGTGAACATCAAATACCGTCGCGACAAGCAGCTCGATACAATGGCCCGCCTCGACCCCACCTACGCCGAATTGAAGCAGAAACTAGCAGACAAGTCTTTGACAAAAGACCAACAATCGGACATTAAAGTGAAGATGACGGAGCGCGAAACTTTGCTTTTGCCAGTCTACTCGCAAATCTCCCACCAATTTGCAGACCTCCACGACCGCGCTGGCCGCATGAAAGCTAAAGGCACGATCCGCCAAGCCCTCCGCTGGCGCGAAGCCCGCCGCTTCTTCTACTGGCGTCTCCGTCGCCGTCTCAACGAAGAATCCATTATCAAAAAGATGGCTTCTTCATCCACCCGTGGCCCCACCGGTCGCGATCACAATATGGAGTTACTCAAAGCGTGGTCCGGCGTGGCAAATTTCGACCACGACGATAAGACGGCGGCGACGTGGTATGAGGAGAATCGCAAGGTGGTCAATGCGAAGGTGGAGCAGTTGAAGGCGGAGGCTGTTTCGTTTGATGTTGCGGCGCTGATGAGGGGGAATCATAAGGAGGGCGCGTTGAAGGGCGTGCAGCAGGTGTTGAGTATGTTGCCGGTGGAGGAGAGGGAGAGTGCTTTGAAGTTCTTGTCTTCTGCTTAGAACAATGGAGGTTGCAAACGTGATGTGTTCATGAGGCCGTCGGTCTAGATGATTTCTCCAGTGGTCTGGTCTGGTCTGGTTTTTATTCTTACGAAGTATTTTTCTCTGCCACTTCTTGCCACGGCACATGTCTCCATAGAAAACCGACGACCTTTTCTGTGTAATCAACTTTTCATGTCATCTCTTATGCCAAACCTCTCAATGAAAGTCTCACATCACATCAGGCTATGCACTGTTTGAGAACCCGGCCAAATCACAAACCGACATGTCATCAAAGGAACCCAGCAGGGCTGCCCACACACATAAATCGGTCCGCCGCCTCACCTACCACAGATTGGAAGCAGGACCATGACATGAAATACACACCACTAACCTTTACAGTGTCCACTTCAGTCAGATAAGGAATCCTTGATGTGAACCCGGGAATCTTGTCCCAAACCTCGTTTTCGGCCTTTGCTTACAGTACTTGCGAGTGTAGTCATCTGCGGGTTCACTGGATAAATGGTGACGTGAGGATTGACGTGTAGACTATTCCTCTAGTATATGAAGATCACTGCGCATATATCGAGATATGACAGCTTTATCAGGTAGTTATTTCCTTTGAAGGTATTCATAGCGTGAGGATTGTGCGCGAGGGCTCTAGAAAACGTGATATGATGTTCACGGATTGGTATTGTGGACGGGTATGGTGATAAGTACACAAGAACGTCACCTCCCACCGTTTTGTGATAGTTGGGCCGGCCGAGTTATATAGGGTAGGGGTTGACCAGGCAGAAAATCAAAGGCCTGCTTCTGCGGCTATATATATATCCCTCTCGAGATCCAACTGGTCGAACTTCTCAAATAGCTCAGTACCCACATCGGCATCTACTGGCTGGTTCTGCAGAACGGACACAGAAGTCGCTATCATATATCTTTTCTCAAACAGCTATAACTCTACCTTCACCCTCTGCGCCTGTTCCACGCCAAATCTAGTGCACGAGGTAAATCCAACGATATGACACACTCAATCAGAGGTTTGTTTCCGCAGCTGGATAAACATCCCTCTCAAGATCCAACTGCTCGAAATTCTCAAATTGCTTACCAGCTATATTAGCATTTACTGACTGGTACTGCAGAACGGACACAGAAGTCGCTATCATATACCCCTCCTCAAACGCCTGCAACTCTACCTTCACTCCCTGCACCCGTTCCCCCCTCCGGTATATCTCAAAGCCTTTGACCGTCTCTCCCCACGCCCCTGCCCCTCCGTTGTCCGTAGCCCGTGACGGCGATGGCGGGCGCACATTCCGGAACTCGAGATCGCGCAGCCAGTTTGCTAGGAGGGCTTCGCCCGTCATTTTGATATACGCTTCTTTCAAGCACCAGTGGGCGTAGAAATTGCGAAGTTTGGCGTCGATGATGGCGTTTGAGTGTATCGTTACGATCTTGGTCGTGCCGGTGGGTTGTGGGAGTAGGAGGGGGACCGGGATGGATTGGAGTTGGTTGCGGGTGCAGCAGCGAGCGTGAGGGCGAAGTTGTTCGGGTGTGAGGATCGTGCTGCCATCTTCGAGACGGATGGCTGTGGGAAGGGTGTGTTTTATATCGTCGAGTTCCTGTGCCGAGAAAATTTCGGCATAGATGTCAGCCCAAGCCTCGAAGCCTTCTGTGTCGATGGACCCGGTGTCACGGCGCGCGCGTTCGGAGGTGCAGACAATGTCAATGCCTACGTCTGTAATGGTGCGGGATGTGGTGCCGACCAGAGCGACGAGACCGGCTTGATGCGAGACGTTGAATTGGACGCGGGGGCTAGAGGGTGAAGAGGGGGTGTAGCATGGTTTGCCGTGCTTGTCTGCGGCAATGACGATGTCGGGCCAGGGAACGTGACAGGCATGGTGGATGGCGAGATATTTGAGGAGATAGGAGACTAGGCGGAGTTTGCGGTCTGGTGTGAATATGTGTTTGAGGACGGTGAGGCGTTCGTGGGGTTTGAGGAGGGCTAGAGCACGCGATGCCTTGTGCGTCTTGGGATTAGGTACGGGCTAGACGTAGATGTAGAGGGAGCTCACGGTCTGTTCGAATGGCTCTACCTGCCATAGCTTGCGGGTGTCAAGAAGCCAGCGAAAGCAAGTAGGGGAGTCGGCGGGTGTCATTCTGGGCAGAACTGCTTGGTAGCAGTCTAGCTGTGTTGTTTATCATGTTAAGTGATATGATCAATTTGACTTGGAATAGATTCTATCAGTTCTCGTCATAGCCATGATGTGTATGGTCCGACGTCTACTTAGAAGGCTGAGGGCTGATGACCGCAGCCGGGCAAACAAATCTTCCGAGGCAGGGTAGTTGATCCGTTATCGATAAATTTCCTTCAACAATAAAGTAAGTTATGACTAAATTTGCATATTGAAAGACGAATCCAATGACCAAGATTAAGGACGAGAAGAGCATCACCGTTGGGGTACTCGCGCTACAAGGGGCTTTCAATGAGCATCTACAGCTTCTACGGCAGGCGGCTGCCATCTTAAAGTCGAAGAAACCTGCAGATGATACAACATGGTATTTCTTCGAGGTGCGAACGCAGGAGGAGCTGTCTCGTTGCGACGCTTTGATCATTCCTGGCGGTGAAAGCACGACAATGTCACTAGTGGCTGCTCGATCAAACCTTTTAGATCCTTTACGAGACTTTGTGAAGTGAGGCGACACTGAACAGTCTCTTAAGTCTCTTCAACTGCCACGCTAACCAGGAATTGTAGAGTACATCGCAAGCCGACATGGGGCACATGTGCTGGTTTAATCCTTCTTGCTGAATCCGCGAACCGTATAAAGAAGGGCGGACAGGAACTTATTGGTGGTCTCGACGTCCGGGTCAACAGGAATCACTTCGGCAGACAGGTCGAAAGCTTCGAGACTAAGCTTGACCTGCCTTTCCTGACTTCATCGGATGGCAAGGATTGTGACACAGGCCGGGCACCATTCGACGGTGTGTTCATACGTGCGCCAGTAGTCGAGCGGATACTGCCAACGAAACCAGGAGTGCAGGTGGAAGAGGCGGCGAAAGAGAACACGGTTATCGCTCCGTCAAGAATTCCGGAAGATCAGGTAGCCGAAAAAACAATAGACCGCCAAGTCGAGGTCATGGCGACTCTACCAGGGAGGCATGCTGCTCTGTCAGACAAGGTCGCTATCGAACAACTGGATAGAGAGGCCGGAGATATTATAGCTGTCAGACAAGGCAACGTGTTCGGGACAAGTTTCCATCCTGAATTGACGGGTGACTCCAGGATTCACGTATGGTGGCTTGAGCAGGTGAAGGCTGCTCTAGAGAAGGGATGAAGTTTCAGACGAACGTACAAATATCACGCATTCCTGGTGTATCACTAGGAAGGGTTTGGCGTTTGGTCAATGGGTCCCATGATAGAATAGACCGCGGTTTGAGGCAAGGATCTTTTAGATATCTAGCCTTGTCAATAGATTGTGATCAACACAGAGATCGATTGAGAAATCTTGGCAGGGCCTATACCATGCTCCGAACGCCAGTGAACTATACAAGATCATCCAAGTCCTCAATGCGTCTACCTACCTTTACCATACTCTTCCTCCTCTTTGAGACGTTCGTCGGCGATGACACGGCCATAGCCACCTCGGCCAGGATCGAACTCGTCTCTGTACTCATCCCGTACTTGTCCTCCCGACTTGCCGCGGCTTCGTGATGCTGTCAGCTGGGTTAATCGAGGCCGAGGGGCGTTTTAACGTACCCGTACTGCCTTCCCTCCTGGAAGCCAGGATCTAGATCTGTCCTTATTATCCGCTCATCCAGCTTTGTACCTCCTATGTACTTCATGCAGTCTAATGCATCCTGATGAGTGTAATATTCCACAAAGCAAAACCCGCATGGCGTCTTATTGAATCGATCGAGGCCCATCACTAATCTTTTGATCTCACCACACCTGCGCCAATCAACATACTAGCCTTTCGTATAAATCAGGGATGTGGGTGATCCTTACTTGGCAAAAAGCTCATGTATCTGCTCTTCTGTTGTGTAAAAAGAGCTGAGAGGATATCAGCGATCCGGTCTTCGTGGTCACTCCATAGCCATAAAACCCACAGGTTGCCAACATAGAGTGTTGTAGCGTCCTTTAACGGATCCTCCTGCTCTTCTGGTGTCCTCTCCCGCTCATCATATCCATCTCGGTCGAATTTTCGCTTCTTGTTCTGCTCAGCGGTCAGAGGATTAGTATGCAACGGTCGTAGAGATAGAGAGCGGTACAGCAGCACGCGCGAGAAGTCAAGGAAGCTCACTTTGCCATGGTAGTATGCACTGGGTTTGTCTAATCGGTCTACAGTATTGCGCAGAGGTGCTGGCATATTTGGTGTTCTAGCTTGGGGATTGTCAACCAGCTTCCAAAGAGCTGCTCCATATGCACCTCGCCAAACGAAAACATAGGCGCGTAGCATCGATTTCAATGGTTGGCGATACCGCGCACCATACATTGCAAGAACTCAGGTAGTGGGCGCAGCATTGAGCTATCAAAAGGGTGCTAGGATGATAGACCGGTCTCTTCAACTTTGCTAAGCTCCTCAGCCGTCAAGATGCCTAAGATTATCAGCTATACCCCGGCTTGGCTGTCAAGACCTTCGCCAGGTTTTGACCTATTCTCTCCAGGACCCGATACTTCTACACCTCCACTGACGAATGGGAAATCTATACATACAATCAACGGAAGCGGTGAAGGAGAGCTGTATGGTGGACCGCAACGGACGATAGCACGACGGGGAACGGAAGTATTCGTGACAGTAGGGAATGAGTTACGATGGTCCGATCTGTGCTTGCTGAAAAACAACTGGGAAGAGAATGAGAAACAGAGGCAAAGCAAGGGTAAAGAGCATAGGGATGAATTCGAGAACGGAGAAGGCGAAGGTGCTGCAGAGCGCGGCTACCGGGTGAGCACGAGCTGGTTGATGTGAGACCCTCTGGGCATATGAGCTTATCCATACTGCCCAGGTCTTGAAATTACCGATTGTAGAACCTATCAGACAACTCATACTCTCACCAAGAGGCGATCTGCTTGCCATCCTCACCACTCATACGGTCCATATCACGCTGCTTCCAGACTCGTCGCACCTTGGACAGCCAGATACCGGGCCACTCAAGCTGAGACCCGATGTGCTCGGCCCGACAACACATGTAAACTCTCAAGCACCCATTGCCACGGCGCTCTGGCATCCTCTCGGCGTTTCTGGAAGCTGCTTGGTCACCGTTACGGCTGATGCAGTAGTACGCGTCTGGGAGCTTAACAGAGAGAATCGATGGTCATTCGAAAGCCCTACGCTAGCCATTAATTTGATAAAACTTGCGGACGGGGTCTCAGCTGACGATGATTTTGGTCCACCAAAGCCTAGTATGCGCAAGGGATTTTCTCCAGACTCTATAGAGATGGAAGTGGCAGCCGCATGTTTTGGTGGCTCTGGGCTGAATGAAGAGCATGGTTGGGCATCTATGACTCTGTGGGTTGCGATGAAGGAGGGGGGAATCTACGCGCTGTGTCCTCTGCTGCCCACTAAATGGCAGCCGCCACCTACCCTTGTTCCCTCGTTATCGACATCTGTGGTGTCAAAAACCGCTTCCCTGCAAGATGATGTTTCTGTGTCTGCTGAAGATCGACGAAACTGCGACCGGCAGTATCAGTGGTTTTCAGAGATTGACACTCAGGACCCAATCATCGTCGCAGGGGACTCAGCGTTCACCCCCGCTGTCGAAATCTACAATCGCCCATCACATCGAGGACCAATACCCAAGCTACAGGGGCCATTCGAGATTGAGCCGAACGAGATAGGGGATGATCTGGAGCTCACAGATATCCACGTCATTGCAGCAAAGACTGATACTGAAGAGTTGATGCTAGATGAAGACGAAGAGTCTGATTGGGGAGAGCTCGACCAAGATGGACTCTCAGTGGCTGTGGTGTGTCTGCTCACGAAGAGTGGTCGCATACATATCTGCTTAGATCTGGATGGAGTTGAGGGCAAGTGGCTCCCAAACAAGAAGGTTAGTGTTGACTGCATTCAGTAGCTAACACATTGAACTCTCGTTGATGACTTGCTGCGCCATAGGACAAGAACAATAACTTCCAAGATGATGGCCCTATCCCAAGTCTTGTGGTGTTAGAATCGGCAGACACTATGTGGCCAGCAGGCGAATCCGACACGACTTGGCCAATGTTCAGTGTCGACGTTTACTCTCGATATGCTTTCTTTGTCACACATCGCCAAGGTGTGAATTACCTGTCACTGTCACCATGGATTCAAAGGCTGGAAAACGAGTTGAAAGGCAGTGCCAGCACAGGAGCAGCCTTTCGTATCGAGATCTTCACAGAGGGTTTCAGAACCTTGCGAGAACAGATTCTTTACCAGTCGAATGGAACAGGAAACGAGGATCTGCAGTCTGAAACGTTCTCTGGCTGTGTAGTGCTACAGGATTCTGATCTAGGATACTTTCTACTCACAGCCGCCGGGGAGCAGCCGTACGCTGTAATTTTGGACTTGCCCGATTCCGAGTTAGCTCAAGATATCTTTGGCTACGATGAGGAAGACTTCGAGCCAGACATGAAGATGCTCGCAACTGGCCCACCACGAGCTGTTTATCAACCGCCGGCGTCCCTTTGGTCTCCGTCCGCACTGTCGAATTTCTTAGACACGCGGGTTCATAACCGGCACAAGAAGACTCTAACAGAAGAAATTCGGCTCTCTGCAGCTACTCTAGATCTCATGACCGAAGCACATCGGGTCCTCAGCCATGAAACGCACCAATTAGGCATTGCAGTGGCGGACCTGTTCCGACGCTGTGAAAGGCTTCAAGACGAATTTCGAGACCAGATCAGACGAGCGAACGAGTTAGTTCATCAAATCGAACGGGTGGCAGATGAAGACGCGGACGACTACGACGAGGAGGATCACGATCGGCCAAGAGGCAATGCGGCCCTTGAGCACCGTTTAGAAGCTGCACGGTTGAGACAAGTGAAGCTTGTAGGCCGTCATAACGATCTTCGGAAGGAACTCGTAAAGAGCGGCGGGCGAGGATTGAGTGGCAAGGAGCAAATCTGGGCTTGGGAGTTTCAAAAGCTTGAAAACTTGATTTCCAGCTCATCTGCGAAAGAGAATCAGGAGGATAAAAATGGCAAGCACCGAGGTCCCGCAGAGCCTTGGCGGCGATATCAGGAGGTAAATTTTCCCGGAACTGTACCATACCAACTTGATCCGCTGACGTCTTTCAGGTCAAAGAGCTCACGGAGGACTTGGTGGCACAAGCCGAACATATCGCGGAAGATGGTCAATCAGATACCAATGGAGTTGTCAAAGTGCCGCCGGAGTTGCGGAAGGCAAAGGTTGCCCAAGTCATGGGTTTATTGGAGAGAGAGTGCGTATCATGCTTCAGGTTCGCCATCTGTCAGTGGAGGACCGCTAATGACAGTTATTGCGTCTAGGTCCGCGCTTGTTGACGCTACACAGAGCCGCTTGGAGCGATTGAGTCTGTCATCTTTCGTAGCATAGATATCCGGTCTAGGTTTTGCTGCGTCTTTGGAATTTCTGGACATTTGGCGTGAGGCATCAGCATTGAGGCGCAATAGGAGGCTTTTAGACCCCAAGTAAAGGTTTGGTCCAAGATGTATTTGGACGGCCATCAACGTTGTTGATTCACCGCTGCAATGTTAAATAGTCACCCATGCCGATTTCACAAGATACCGCCAAGCCACATCAGCGGTCTTGCTTGAGTAAGGTATTTTGTGAGCCCTAAAACAAAGCTCAAGACCACGTGCACAGTGGTCAGTGCAGTGTTTACGCGACGACGGCTCCTCAACTTACTCCACGACGTATTCACTTTTCTAGCTTGGTAGGGTAGGTCTATCGATGAGTCTAGGTATGAGCACGGCCAACATATCAAGGGGAAGAGGTCTTACAGGCCGAGCTATCCCTTTTGGACATTGACAGGAGAAACCCGAAATCAACATTATATATTTTCGCAATCTATTCTATTTTCTAAAACGTTCAATCGCTATACGAAGCAAACCATATCTATAAAGAGCCGCTAGACGCTTAGCAAACCGGCCTACCCTTCCCAGTCCACTCTGCTAGTATCTCCTCCGCCACATCTTTGACGAGCACATGCACATGTTCCAATCCGCGTACGCTCTGTAGTTGCGTCCAATTCTTGAACCATTGTACCCTGTCTTCCGCACACCAATTTTGCGCAAGGCTTTCCACGAAAGTTGTCCGGACGAAGCTCTCAATTCGTCTTCGAGATTCTGGATCTAAATCGCCCGTCTTCGAATCGATAGGGATGGGTGTTTTGAGCCAGACAACGAGATGTGTGATGTCTGGAGTTAAGCCATACGGCCAGTCGTTGCGAAGGATCTTGTAGTCGTCCGGGTCGGCGAAAGGAACGGGGTTCTTGTACACAAATTGGGGGCCTGCGGCGGCAGGTGACATTGCTAACGGTGTCCAATGCAAACGGTTCTGGCAAATGAAGTTCGTGATGGATCCATATGCAGCTTTGATTTGCCGTGTCCACTCGATATAACGTACGAGATCGGAAGGCTTGCGTTTGAGAGTCGCCAGCTTGTTCTCCGCTGCAAGGCTCGTCAGCGACAGAAATGGAACTACTGCGGAGTGTATGGACGCACCTATGATGCTCTTCAGGTCATCCCACGTATGCAAGTGGAATTCGTCATCGGTCTGTGCAAGTACTTGACGATCCGTGACGCTGAGATGGAAGGGTGGGTGGTCGTCCTCTGAGGCACTCCCCGCCATAGCTGTCCCCTGCATTCGTGTAAGAAATTCCGTGAGCGCGTGTTGCGCTCTTCTGCGCGTCGGATGCTACATCGCGGCTGAGATGAAAGTGTCATAAGCTTGCAGATGCTGACGGCTTCGAATTGGCTTATCGATAAGATCCCCGGAATCCATTGCCCCAAGCGAACTAGTTTGGCCCAGCAATTTTCCCTGAGCAGTAAAGCCCGAGCTTCCTCGGACTGCCATAAGTAAATTGAAGACCCCACCAGGTCAAGGTTGCATTTCTTCTGTACTGCGATATGAACAAGAGCTCTGTATAGATCCTGGGAGTCCGACGTTTGAGCTACTCCCGTCCATACAGCAGGACGAGATCATGGCTACTGCTCACCAAGTCAGGCCGGCTTCCTTCCTCTCACCGCAATATATCCACGGGGTCTACATTCCTTCAGCACTCCTGATAGTAGGCACTGCAATTGTGAAAAAAGAATGGGTGATCTATGCAATTGCGGTGGCAGCACTGTTAGGGGCATGGAAGATCTACAATAACCGTAAGTCAGCAGTGTGCCCGGGGCACAACGATCATCTAATTGAGCTAACTGGCTTTTGCTGCACAGAAGCTAAAAAAGCCTTGAAGCCTGATGCCTACCAAGATTTTGAGTTGAAAGAAAAGACAGTTCTATCTCATAATGTCGCCATGTGAGCAAGCTGTTCAGATATAAGACTGATCATGCGACTGATTTGCTCTAGCTACCGCTTCAATCTTCCCACCGCAACCGACATCCTAGGTCTCCCTATCGGTCAACACATCTCCGTCGCCGCCATGATTGAAGGACAACCGAAAGAAGTCGTCCGCTCTTACACTCCAATATCTTCCGACGAAACCCCTGGCCACTTCGATTTACTTATCAAGTCATATCCTACCGGCAATATCTCCAAGCACATGGCTTCTCTCAAGGTTGGACAAACCCTTAAGGTCAAAGGACCAAAGGGTGCGATGGTTTATACGCCGAACTTGGTGAGGCATTTTGGGATGATAGCGGGAGGGACAGGGATCACGCCTATGCTGCAGATAATCCGGGCCATCATCAGGGGCAGACCAAGAAATGGAGGAAGTGATAGGACTGAGATGGACCTGGTCTTTGCGAACGTCAATAGCGAGGACATATTGCTGAAAGAAGATCTGGACGCGCTGGTGAAGGAGGATGAGGGGTTTAGGGTACACTATGTGCTGAACAATCCGCCAGAGAATTGGAATGGTGGGGTTGGCTTTGTGACGCCGGACATTATTAAGGTAGAACGAATCGTGCGCCGATGTTTGAAGGTGGAGATTTGCTGATCGTGCGTCAGGCCAAGCTTCCACCTCCAGCGAACGATATGAAGATCCTCATTTGCGGTCCTCCACCAATGGTCAGCGCCATGAAGAAGGCAACGACCGAACTGGGTTACGGAAAACCAAGGCCGGTCAGCAAGCTGGAGGATCAAGTATTCTGCTTTTAGAAGAACGGCGACTGTGCTTGAAAAGTTCGAATTGTCATGATCGAATCGGTAGGTAGGGTTGATAGATCATTTCGTTCAATCTCGATCTCATTTTTACGGCAAGTTGTCCAGCGCAGATCGGTTAGATGGCTCTCTAGAAAAGTAGTTACATCCATCTGGCGTTTGAGAGTAGGCTGACAGGTGTTGTCCCATAAAGGATCCTTAAGATAATACAAAAGACTTAAAATCGTCCTAGCCTCGATTCCGCCTCAGAGGGCAGATTATTCGCACTTGAAGAGTATGGCCTTTCCCACTATTCTCTCTCCCAATCTCTCCCTACTGCCCTCTATTGCCGCTGTTGTATGCCCGTCGAGCCTGCCTTCGAGGTCAAGATGATCTTCCGTCAAACGCCCCGCAACAGCCCTGGTTTCCAACTCGTTCTGAGGCGCTCCAGTATTACATCATCCTTGGCGTGCTTTGTTAATGCCTTGACAAGGTGTTAGTTAAAATTTTAGAGCATGATGAGGATGGTTCTGTCATGAGTGGATGATGGTGATCTTGGTAGGCCGATGAGTATGGTCTGCAGCAGCAGAGGACACATGTCTCTTGTCTGCATCGATGATTAGAATCTTCTATGGGCAGCATCTTCGCCCTGAATTATGTGGTAGACGATATTGACGTAAAGCAAGCCATGGAGGATTTCATAGGACCAGAGAATCCAGGGACTGTGCAAAAACCTTCCTCATCGATACTGCATCCTCTGTCCACCTCGTTTCTCCATCTTCCTCTGTCTATTGCTTTCCGCGGGGCCACCTGTCAGTGCTCCATCTCCTCCTGCGCCTGCCATACCCGCCATCCCTTGGCGCATGCCTCCGAAAGTAGTGTATGCCAGCCAGACCGAATACAGTGGTATAACCATCCACATCCACCACGCCTTGTTCCCGAGTACACTAGCAATACCTATACATCCCCAGGTCCAGTAGAGCACATCCCATAAGTACTCTGTCAAGCCTTTCGCTTCCAGGTCTTCACCCGATCTCTTCAATTCTCCGTTCTGCGCATAGGTTGGTCGACCAATTTTCTCAAGCCAAAATTCGATAAAGAATGCTGGAAATGAGAGGACGATGTAGAGCAGGAATGTTGTACGAGTAACAGAATAGCGTAAGAGGAGGAAGCGTGAGAGAATGAACAAGGTATTGATTCCAAGAGCGATGAGGTGTGCGCGATTGAGTATGGTAGTGTTGCGGGCGGCGAGTTGTTTGGCTGCTTTCTGCGCTTGACCTAAGTGAATGCTAGTCCCATTGGGATAAGGAGCAGTATACCTGTGCCATAGCTTCAGATACTGAAGCGAATATTAACCCAGATGAAGATGCGCCGTACAAGATAACAGGACTTCAGTGTTTGCTTCTTAGTCGCAACGCTTCGACTTCAACGCTGTCAAAAAGTTGACATTGCTATATTGTATTCACAGTGGCTGTTCTCAAAAGCAACATACATAACGAAGTGATGTAAATCCTGTAGAAGCTCAGGTTAAGGATCGTCAAATATTTGTGGCGGTTGCCGGCATCCAGAAGAGGACGAGCCCGGCCAACCGCATTCGCCTAGCTTCCAAAACATCACGAAGTCACGGTTGAGCCAACTCTGATCAGGTCCTGGTAAGATGTGGGGTATCTAACTTAGCTCTTCAGCTTGTTCGTCACTTTCTCACATTTATGGTAATGTCATATTTGCTGTGGCCATTGAGCTCTGAGGAGTTGTTCTTTCTATAATCTTCCTTCGGATACTTTTACGACGGTTCTTTGTTGACGACCCGCCATTTAACGTTAAGCGTCTACATACAGTGACGGTGACTTAGCGCTGTGGAGTCTGTGCATACTTACTACGTTTGTTGATGCTCACACGGAAGTTGCGACTGCTCCTCGAGGTCCGCACCCAAGACGGAAGAGCTGACGATTACGGTTCTCCCATGACCAGCCGCACCGCCCCTCGTCGATCACCTAACCTCCCGCATCAGCTTCACCGCACATCAAGATTCCCACAAACAAACGCTGCGCTGGCTTGGAGCTCCAACGCTCTCATATGCTGCACGCACCATGTCGCCGGCGAACCCACACATTATCATCCAACTGCGACAACTCATCTACTATCATCTTGACAACAGCCTCCTACAGAACGCACTTTTCCTCGCAGGCCGATTACATGCGTACGAGCCACGATCTTCTGATGCGTCCTACCTTCTTGCTCTCTGCCACCTTCGACTTGGCCAGCTGAAAGCCGCGTACGACTACAGCAGGAGCTCGGGCTCGAGAGGGACACATTTGGGCTGTTCATACGTCTTTGCTCAGGCTTGTCTTGGTCTGGACCGCTATCTTGAGGGGATTAGTGCAATCGAGCGAAGTCAAGGGCACTGGGGTGCAACGAACAATTGGAGTAAACTTCCATCCACAAGGTCTACTTAGAGTGCGAACGGATGAGCTGATGTGCTATAATCACGTAGACAAGCACTCCGAAACGAAGCGACAACATCTTCCGGATGCCGCAGCGATATACTGTCTGAAGGGCAAACTGTGGCACGCTCATGATGATGCGAAAAAGGCTGTTGAGTGCTACGTGGAGGCCCTTAAGTTGAACCCATTCATGTGGGATGCTTTCATAGGTCTTTGCGACACCGGTGAGCCCATCTTGAGAAACTCGGCAGGTGCAAGTTTGACATTCATCAGGCGCCAATATCCGAATACCCAACATCTTCAAGATGACACCAGAGATGCTGGCCGTTTTGGCATTGTCGTCCAACACTGAAGTGCCATATTTGGGAGTGCTGGACGAGTCTCCGCCAGCAAACGGTCCTTTGCAAGCACAGCCTAACAACTGCGTTCCTAATCATCCTTTACCGACTAACGATCCTTTCAGTGTTTCCACCAATCGACTTAATCTTGACGGTAGTTTAAATTTTAGTGTTTCTGGCCTGCTTGGGAAACTGAACGGAAGCACGGTCAACACAACACCGGTAGGAGTTGGAGGTGTGCCAGGTTTCGCAAGCATGGATACCCCAACAGGACCCAGTGGCCGGGACGATCTGAACGTCATGATGGGTCGTGGGGCAGCCAGCGCGGCGCCATCGTCGATCATCACTGAACCTCCACTGGCTCCGGTGAGGAAAGCACGGACGTTGCAAGGGCCTGGAATGGATTTCAGTATTGACGCTCCTCCGGCCATGCGACCTAACTCCATCAAGTCCAAAAGCAGGAGTAAAACTGATGTGGAGGAAGCGGAGAGCATTACGCTCGGCAGGAGCTCCACCCTTGTCTCCAATGGCCATGATAGGAAGAGAACCATTTCAGGCCAAGCGGCTCAGGCAATATCGTCAATTGCGAATGCGAATGGAAATGCAATCGCCAATGATCTGGCAGCGCCACAACGCAGAAGCGTAAGGCTTTTCAACCAGATCAGACCAACGAGTAGCAAATTTTCTTCCTCCACTGGTAGCTTCGGTGTGCGGGATGGAAAAGAGCTCAAGAAAGCAAAGGCAACTGGCACAAAAGGACGTAGTGGAAACTCTTCAACAGTCGGACGGGTTGTGAGCGGTAATCGCAAGCCCGTCGACGGGATGGACATCGACAATAAAGAGCCTCGGCCGGTCTCCGCTGCGCCAAGTGGCCCGCCGTCAGGGAATCCGAAGCCCCCGGTCAACGAAAAAGTAAAGGAATACGAAGGCCTTCAATGGCTCTTGGATCTGTTTAGTAGGTTAGGCAGTGGCTACTTCGCCTTAACGCACTACCAGTGTCAAGATGCTTTGCAGATCTTTAATGGCATTCCCCAAGCTCAACGAGAAACGCCATGGGTTCTGGCCCAGATGGGCCGAGCCTACTATGAGCAAGCTGCATATGCTGATGCAGAAAAATTCTTCATCAGGATCAAGTCCATGGCACCGTCAAGACTAGAGGATATGGAGGTCTACTCGACTATCTTGTGGCATATGAAGAATCAGGTTGAGCTCGCTTTTCTCGCTCACGAACTCATTGAGGTTGACCGTCTTTCCCCACAAGCCTGGTGTGCAATCGGCAACTCCTTCTCGTTGCAACGGGATCACGATCAGGCTCTGAAATGTTTCAAGCGGGCAGTACAACTGGATCCGAAATTTGCTTACGCTTTTACCTTGCAGGGCCATGAACATGTGGCCAACGAGGAATACGATAAAGCGTTATTGTCATATCGAAGCGCTATTGCAGCTGAAAACAGACACTACAATGCATGGTACGGTCTTGGCAAGGTCTACGAAAAGATGGGCAAGTACGACGTGGCAGAGCAGCATTTCCGGACAGCAGCAGGTATCAACCCGACAAACGCGGTCTTGGTCTGCTGCATCGGAATGGCCCTGGAAAAGATGAAGAACCCTAAGACTGCGCTCCTGCAATACACTCGGGCCTGCGAGTTGGCACCCAAGTCTGCACTCTCGCGCTTCAAGAAAGCTAGGGTGCTCATGACTCTGCAAGAGCCCAACTTGGCACTTGTGGAGTTGAAGATCTTGAAGGATATTGCACCGGATGAAGCAAACGTCCACTTTCTGCTTGGACGACTCTACAAGATGTTGCACCAGAAGGGGAATGCCATCAAGCATTTCACTACTGCGCTGAACCTTGATCCTAAGGTAAGCGTAATTGTGAATCATACAAGTGGGTAAGACTAATCCGTCAGCAGGCTGCGCAGTACATCAAGGAGCATTTGGAATCTCTGGAGGACGATGACGATGATGACGATGAACAGATGTCTTAGGCGTCTTTTGATGCTCTCACGACGGCTAGGAATGGCGAAGACAACGCGGCATCACTTTGGAGGAAAGGTGTTTATGCCGGGCTTTTGGCTTCATACCCGGTGCTTGATTATCATTGCCGGCGCGTGGGCTTGGCCTTTGTTTTTCTGCATTGAAAGCGAGCTGGGGCATTTGAAAATGCATTAGGAGCGGCGTTTGGTATGCGAGGACGTAATGAGGTTGTACATTATGGGCGAGTGTACCCTCTCAGATGCTGGTAAAATACATGAGCCTTTGGTGGAGCAATCCACTCTTTGCAGTCTGGATTTGTAGCGCAGCACCCTACCCAGGCACCTTAGTCATTGAATCAATTAATTAGTTCACTGTTCATCATGTGGCAACCGAAGGCGGTGAGTGAAGCTGGCGATGCTATTTGTTGGGGAAACCATGTCTTTTAAGTGACATGTGGCCATCGACAACCCCCGAAGCACATTTAGGTCCAATCGAGTGCAAATGGCCAGCGAGGGTTGGACAGGGTAGGAACAAGATGATAGAGATCTGAACTTCGCCTGATGTTCACATCAGATCTTCAGTCCTTGGTCCTTGAATTCACATTTGGACCGGTCCCAGAGTTCGAAACGTAGACTGCCTCCACATGCGGCACTATTCCAGACGCCTACCCACCGTCATTCCACGATGGAGTCCATCGTCACATACCTTCTCTACTTCGTCGCCTTCTACATAGGCGCCACAACCTCCCTCTTCATCCTCTCTCTCCAAGTTCCCGAAGCCGGCTTCTACGCCCGCTGCCTCTCCTCCTACCTCTCCCTCTTCATCTGCACCACTTACGGCGTCATCGCCTCCATAGTCCTCCGGCTCTGCGGCTACGGTCGTGTCTCGCAGTGGGCCGCCGGGCGAAGTTTCAAGTGGGTCATGCGCCTTACAACCGGGGTGCATTTCGAGATCGAGGGGCGGGAGCACTTGAAGACGAGACCGGCGGTTTTCGTTGCGAACCATCAGACGGAGCTGGACGTCCTCCTTCTCGGGACCATCTTCCCGCCGTACTGCAGCGTCACCGCGAAGAAATCACTAAAGCGCATACCGTTCTTGGGGTGGTTCATGGCACTCTCGGGGACGGTGTTCATCGACCGTGCGAATAGGGCCACGGCCATGGCGGCGTTTGATGGGGCGGCGGAGGAGATGAGGAGGGACAGGCAGAGTGTGTTTATCTTTCCTGAGGGGACGCGGAGTTATTACGTTGAGCCGGATCTGTTGCCGTTCAAGAAGGGGGCGTTTCATCTTGCGGTGAAGGCGCGTGTGCCGGTTGTGCCTATCGTGGCTGCGAATTATAGTGATGTGCTGAGTGTGAGGGGGAAGGTGTTCAAGGCTGGAGGGATAGCGGTAAAGGGTTGGTTTGGGTGATACGTTTCGACTGAGGTGTGCTGACGGGGGTACTAGTGCTGCCTCCGATACCTACGGACAATCTGACGCCAGCAGACGTGGAAGACCTGACTAGGAGGACACGAGAGTTTATGCTGGAAGAGCTAGTGAAGCTCACGGAAAGAACAAGGGGACAAAAAATAACAACGTCCTCACCGAAGGCACCGCAAGCCGATGGAACTCCTAAGACATCGAGTGCAGAGTACGGACGACAGCACGTGGATGGCCAGATTAAAGAAGCTTTGTAAATGTTAAGGAGCTAGAATTAGCAGAGACTAGGGCATACAGTGGCCGGACGTTGGTTCGCGGGGAAGAAAGCCAGACCATGGGTTATTGGGGAAGAGGGCTTAAAGACATCACATTGCATATATACCCTCGTGCATTGGGAAGTGCATTTTCATCAATTCGAACCTCTGCATGTCCATGTACATTGCCTTCACCAGCACATTTTTCTTGGGACGTTACAGAGGTTGCCGGTCACGTATATCCTCGTCCTGCATTTTATTCATAGTGAAACGAAAGCATGCTATCTTGAGCACAACCCGCACTCAGCCTCTTCTCTTCTTGTTTGGCTATCAATTACCGCAAGTCGCTAACAACAGATACCCTTTCCTCATCCTCCTCAGCCGTCTCCCACTGGCCAAGTATTCCGCAGTCAATCAACAGGCCCACCACCGCCTTCAGACATCGGCGCGGGATGTACTATCATGTGCGAAAGTTGTGGCGCTTTGATTGCTAGAGATTTAGGCGACCGGCTTGCATAGTAACAATAACTAAATCAATTCAAGCTGCTTCGACCTCCTTGCGCCAACTAGTTATCGGCAAAGAAATCCACCATTATGAACTTCATCTAGCCAGCCTCCGACATGAGAATGATCGCTAATTCTTGACGTAACGGCGAGTGAGACGGTTGCTACCGGCCGTAAAAGATGCGTGTACGCTTGACTGATAACCCGGATGGAGCGACATACGATCGTGACCCATCGCTGTCAATGGTTGCCATGAGAGAGAGCACAGCACGTCTTTTCTCCGCCGCCGAAAGATATTTCCAGATGGGATGCTTTTCACAGGCGCAAAGGCAGAGGCCGCGGTATCACACTTGGGTTTCCTGAGTTTTTTTATGGAACGTCTGAAGCAGTAAGTGATCCGGGCCGGATCATCAGACAGCAAAGAAACTTACATCCAGGTTTGCAGGCACAGCTCCGGGGTGACGTCCGTGCGTACACGCACTCCGATTGGAGTCTTGCTGCATATGGGGATGAGCTGTCTTCTTTCCCTGGGTCATGCCCTCCCAGATTGCATGCTTTCCCCAGATCCGGAGACTATGCGTCCTCATATATCTTTGGGGACTCCGTCTGATCATATGGCGCCGGGAACAGCGGCTTTCGTCTTTGATTATGCTGATAATTCGTCGCAGATCCCACTCCACGTCTCCGCGTCTCCATGGCGCGCTTCTGTCTCTCGACGGTGTCACTGTGGCTAAATGTCTAACTGGGTTACGCCACAGAAACCGATCCAAACCGGTAGTGGGTTGAATGACTTTTGGAAACCCCATATGGTCTGGGTTCTATGTGCCTCGCCCCGATTCAAACCGACCCGATGGCCAGCCTAGTACCAGATTCGTTCATTCACTCTGATGTGGAGCGAGCTGCAATTCAAATCCAATATTACATCGCATGTCACCATAAAGGACAATAAGCCTTACAACCGCTGGGGTTGTCGATCATTCTGTTAAGTGAAATAATTGCACGACCAAACGGACATACGTTACTAAGGATCGAGATAAGATAAGATCGCTGTTCCTGCACTTTGTACGGTCCCGCCCTCCTTCTCTCACCTTCTGCTCGCCCTTCAAGCGTCTCCGCACTATTATCTGAAGTCTACTGTTATTGCGCTGAGAGAACTTGTCTCGTCTCCTCTTCAAGATTGCCAAAGAACTCAGAGGCGGGTATTCAGACACGTTCGTCGTAGACGGCGGGCGATCCGGAGTGATAGGTATACTATCCCCTGACAGCCACCAGTCACGCCGAGGTGATCGATCAAACTGTGCATGGCTGATAATCCTGGTCTGGACGATCATGAGGATTTGTCGCTACCGACGAACCACAGTTGGTTGAGCCTGATGGCGTCTGGGTTGACGCTAGACCACTGTGCGTACGTACACGGGTCTTCTGTTCGCATGAGGCTATCTGGGAGGGTTAGGGCAGAGCCCGGTTTCGTTCGCCATTCCTCTCAGCCCTCTCTTTCGGCTCGTCGATTATCTTGCGGACGAGGTCGACACAGCGCTTGTACGTTTGTCGATACGCCTCTGGAACCGGACATGGTCGTGTCGCTTATCGCCATGGCCCGATAGTCACTATATCATTCCCTTACGTTCTCAATCTTCCGGCGGGTTGTTTTTCTCCGCAGACGAAACATGGCTTGTACAGTGGATCTTCACAGACGCGCTTGATGGCCTGACATAATAATGGCACGCTACCTGCCAGGGCGTCCACCGGGCTCTACACACTGGCGACCGTGTCGTTCCAATAAAGGAGGTGGGAAACCGGCGGCTTTGCTTTCGGGAAGGCTTGATCACTTTCTTCTCCAAACGCTCAACATGTCCGTCCCCTTCCCAGCCGAGTAAGACCTCTCAGGTTTCACGAACAAAGCTCTGACAAAGCTCCCATCCCCATCCGCGCAATGCTGATCTTGGGTCTCTTGCGGAATTGGTTCTTCAAGAATCCCCGTACCCCCTTTGACCAAACAGTCCCAATAGACGCCTCCTCCAACCCCCCACGGTGGCCCGTCCAGTGTGGGGTCTTTGTACAATGGGAATTCTAGGCAGACGAGAAGCCCACCTGGACGGAGCAGATCAGACATCCGCACTGCCCAGCGTCGTCGCTGCTCAGGCGGCAATGCACAGAAGAACTTGGGGTCGACGGTCAGCCTCTTCAGACCACATTGCGGAGACGGACTAGTTCTCACCGTGTAATCGTACACCACGTCGAACTGCCTCGGCGTCTTGCCACTCCACATTTCGCTCTCGTCGAAGAAGTCGCCTTTGACAAAGCTGACTTGGCCTCTGCTGTCGTGGTATGCAGAGATTTCTGCCTCGTTCTCGGTCGAGAAGTACCCCATCTTCGCAGCTTTCTCCGCATCAGTCATACCACTTCTACCCAAAGAACCCACTCGTTGAGAAAGCTCTCCCGACGAGTATAGCTCTAGATTTCTGACGCTCTTCACCACCAATCCAACAATTTGATTCTTAGCTTGTCCACCAATTTTCGAAACACCTGTATCGAGCACGGACGATGCGTATCCCTCGGCGGCGGAAACCGCCGTAGAGGAAATCTCGAGGCCGTACGCGTCGTATCCATGCAGGGCGAGAGCTACGACATCGTAGCCCCGTCCGCATCCCTGCGCAAGTCGACACGACCATGAGCTTCGACGACTGTCGTATTTCCGGACAGTAACCCGATCATACCGGCACCAAAGCCTCCTTGCGCCTTCCATCCTCATCCGTCGCCGTGAACATATCGCGATGATGCTCCAACACCTCAACCAACGCCAGCGAAGGGCGACCTCTGTCCCAGAGATCGCTCGCTCCTTGGTCCCACAACTGAGACCAGCCCAGATGATGGCTCTCTGCAGGACTACTCTCCGTCAGTCGCGTACATCATCGACGAAGACGGGACGGACATGTTTTCGAACTGTTTCACGAGCCGTCCTCGGCCATCGCCTGCGGCTTCACTTGAGGTCGCCATGCTGCGACGTTGATGGAATAATCCCCGTAATAATCGACTCGTTTTTCGAGCGTTTAAATACCCAGCTAAAGGCCCTGGTCAAGCTAACTTGACTGCGTCCTCGGGCTTTATTAAGGTTTTGCTGGTACCTTAAGGTAGGTGTCGGGTCTCTGTTGATCCCCTTGCAGCTTAGCTATGTGAGGGTGCTTCTCGGCGAAGCTAAAGTAAGGAGCTTCTCGGATAGGGTATTAAGTCGCCGACCTGATTGAAAACGCACAAGTACAAGTCGCCGACCTGATTGAAACCTGATGTTACCATTTTCATAAGGTTAATTGCTACGTAAATTATGCGATTCGCACGTCGGCGACTTGATCAAACATCACCCTACACCAGTCTCGTAAAATAAGATCTTAGAATTATAGTTCTCACATGATCATGGAGTTTTTCTTCCATCGTCGCCGATAAAATGTGCGTAGGTTGCCCGCTCGTGCAAAGGAAGAGAGGAGCCCGGGAATACGACATAAGCCTACGGCCGTCTTGGCACTTCTCCCATGAGAGATGTAATTCGGTGAAGTCAACCTGTTGATAAAACATCAAGAACCGGAGGAATCGGTCAGTGCGCTTGGTACAATCCGTCCCTTCCCCGACCGACGATCCCACCAGGATCCGATTCACCCATGAGGTCTTCCACACGCGCGCAGTCACGCACCCGGACGCAGCGACTGATCGCTCATCTGACGGCGAACGTCGCCGAAGACGTCCTCCTCGAAAGCGAGCTCCTCGTCCTGGCCTTCGCCACCGGCATCCAGGACGCAACCACCTTCCCCGACTACCACTGCTTCGCATCGAACCAGACCGGCAACACGGTCCTCCTAGCGGTCGGCGCCGTCGGCCTAGGCGGCGAAGTCTTCCAACTCTCGAACATCGGCCTCAGTCTCGGCACCTTCATCGCCGGCGGCTGGGCCCTGGGGCAGCTCGGCAACGTCGTCGGCTGCCGACGACGCCTGTGGCTCCTCCTCAGCAGCACCGTCCAGACGGCCATGGTCTTCGCCGCCGCCGCGCTGCAGTACCGCGACGGCGTCGACGTGACGGCGGGCCCCACGACGCTGGGCGTCATCGCGCTGCTGGCCTTTTCGTCCGGCAGCCAGGTGGCCATGGCGCGATCGCTGCGCATCACCGAGATCACGACGGCCATGGCCACGGCCGCGTATGTGGATCTGCTCGTCGACCCGGATCTGCTGGGCCTTCACAACCGGTCGCGGAACCGGCGGGTCTTGTTCCTCGTGATGTTGGTCGCCGGCAGTTTCGCGGGCGCGTTCGCGTACGCGCGCGTCGGCTCCGCTTTCGCCATCCTTCTCTCCGCCGTGGGAAAGCTGCTCGTCACGCTGGCTTTCTTCTTCAATGCTGCCGACGTCAAGCGAAGCCGTTCGGACGCTCCGATTCGAGAAGAGGCGCTTCGAAGCACGTCGATTGCCGACCGATGATGAAGAATCGGGTAGCGTTCATCTATATTGTACGAAGGCTATAAACAAATTCTCCGCCAGCCCACAACTTTCTCGCCACTTGGAGTAGAACGGTTAAGAAGGGCTTAAATTGCTATAAATGATGAAAACATATATAGCAGATGCATCGGTGTCTAAGACAACCTCTGAACTTTCTGACTCTGCAGAAGATTCTCAGTTTTTGGCGTTGTTGTGACTCTTGTAATAGCTAGCATAAAGTGTGAGGTGGTGTAGAATTTTGCAAATCGCCTTCGTACACACTTTTCTCGCTTAACCACTTCACAGAACATTGATCATGTGACCATCACTTTCAAAGCAGACGCTTCTCTTCCGCAGCCACAGACTCAGAACCAGAGAATTCATCCCTCTCTCTCACCGTTCATACCCCTTTCATCGAACCCTCACAAGTCCTACTGTGTACATACCAAGCACCCGGCGTAAGCGGGTAGGTCACATGCTTGTATACGAGTACTCGTACGGTAAACGCAAATACCATCGGCCCGCCCGCTGCTTATCGATGCGAGCATTGCAAAACCCGGTTTTCTCCCCCTCGCTAAGGTACAAGCCTCGACCGGGGATCCTTACCTTATCCTCCAGCTCAGATAGAGTCGCACTCGGTTATCGGACGTGCATGTGACCATTTTCGAATCTCGGGGAAAACACACCTGGCTGGTGGGTGGGTGGGTGAGTGAGTGGGGGTCAGGAGCGGGGAGGGAAGGGCAGAGGACGAGGTCGGAAGGGATCGGAGTGGGGGGGGGCTGTGACTGTAACTGTATGGTACGAAGCGGTTACGTCCGGAAGTGGTCGTGTAAGCGGACTGGATGTGTGGGTTCATGATTCATCAAGATGGCGGATTGGGGGGATTTGTGACATGTTATGCATCGCGGCTTGTGCAGGTCGACAAGTCCCGGGTCCGAGCGTGCAGCGCGCATGTGGACCCTGATCGGCATTGCATCATCGAACGTCACTCGTCATCGGCGTCAGATTCAATCTCTCCAAGTAAGGTACATGCCCGGAGGATGGCTTCTCGAATGGAAGAATTCGCTCAATTGCTGTCTCAGAAAGCGACAAGCCGCGCACAAAGTAACGATAACGCCTTGATGCGCCTGTCGAGATGCATTTGCGTCAGCATTCCACCCGCGTAAGAAAAGATCGTACTGTGAGCCGATATCAAAAGTGCTGTCGTCTGAGGTGCCGACGGGCTTTAACCCTGAATCGCCGCGTCGCACGAACTTTGGATCGAAACTTCCTAGGTTGACCCGCTCCAACCTATTACTTTTGGCAAGAATAAGACATGTCTCCCATAGGCCCATCAAGAGCCAGTAAATATACAGTGGCTGTACATCGTAGAGATGACTGTACGAGTCACCATTAGGTATCAGTGACTCCCGTCCGCTTATGGTGGTAAGTTAACTCCTAGTACCTGGAACAACAACCCGCGAAGTGTGCTTCTTTCCGTTAACCATCATCAAAACTATCTCTTCCCATGGTAGCTTTTGGTTCACCGCTCAAGGGGACGGACGTGGTGTACCTTGAGATTGCCTGGCGTCAGCTTCCGCTTTGGCCGAGTTCAAGATGGCGGGCAACTGACGGCGTCTGGCATTGATGAACCAGTTGCTGATCTGACCATTTGTTAGCTTGTATCTTAGGCGTTGCCGAAGCGAGTGGCTAGACTGACTTGACTGATGCTGAGACCTGTCCTGGCCATCAAGATTTGCTTCTCGTCTTCGCTGGGGTAGGGATGTGAAATATGATCATGGAACCAGGACCGGAGGATATCCGTAACCGCCTTTGGCAAGTTGCCTCTTCGTCTCTTGTTCCTGTGGTCGGGGTAGTCTCCGACCATCTCGAAATTCAACTGTTGATGTCCGGTCGTGTGGGTGGAGGATCGATCAAGGTTTGACGGCATTTGACCGGAATCCGAGGCGTGTCTGTGCTGCGGGTATGGCAAAGTGGTGTAGGGGATATTTTGGGGTGATGGTCGATCGCGGTCCCGGAACATGGGCGGATAGGTTTGAATCGTATCTCGCCGAGAACCATGCAGAGATGGTCTGTCCCTCGGAGAATAGGTTGATGGTGCTCCGGGACTGTTGCCGAACAACGACGGTAAAGTGACGTGGTCGGGGTCTTCCCCCTCGTATAGGCAATTACGCGGTGAAGATCGAAAACCGGACATTGAGGGTAGTAAAGGGCTTCCTCGAAGGGGTTCTGCGGAAGCGCAGCCTGAAGCTAGACTCATGCGTCGGTCCGCCGATTCAGTTGGCGGATAGATGCTATTGCTGTGTTTCGATGGTCCGGGTAAAACCGCCAACTTGTACTCGGGTCGGCCTTCTGATGGTTCCGGAGTTGGCCAACCTTGGCCTCGGAACGCCGTCGGGTCATGGTTGAGCAAGGGTGAAGATTTGAGCCTTTGTGATCTCGACGGAGAAGGAGTACTGGACCCACTTATCGAAAGCTGATCAAAGCCTGCGGGGGAGTGACACGGTTGCCGAGGGTAGCTGCTGGTCAGTATCGGTGGAATCGCCGCGTTGATCTGTGGGACGACCTGCAATTGACAGGTTGTTAAGCATTGGCAACGAACCGTGTAGGAGCACTGTTGAGACCTTACCTGTCTGATTGGCGGCAAGCTTTGGCCCTTGCTCGGCCGAAGCACTGCAACCTCAGAGATTGCCATCCTCGGGTCTCCGTCGTCTTCTGAGGAAGGCGGACGCTCCATATGCGCGGGGTATAGGTGCTACTTTGTATGTCAGGTCTTTCGAACCTGGCCGCTAGTGCAAATGGCCTGCAAGATGTCATTTGAGGTTAGCATCGAGTCCACCATTGATCCTTGGACATTAGCTTCCGAGCTGCACAGAGACCTTTGGGGCCGTCAAGCGACTCAACAGAATGTCCGATCAAGCATGTATATAAAATGTGCGGTCGATGTGTAAACGGGAATGGCCATGTACGTTCCGTTCTCGAAGTATGGACAAAGTTGAAGTTCAAAGAAAGCGATCCAGCTGTGTTTCGAAGAGGACGCAACACGTAGCATACCTTGGCGGTCAATTCGCAAGCTCGGTGCTCGTCGACTGGTCTCCGACAAAGGAAAGCGTCCTGCCACATCCGTCGCGATTGCAAAAGTGGAAAGTATTGATGGTGAAGAGTAGAGTGAGCGAGCGGTGGATAAGTAGGTAGTGCATTCCACGTCGGTCCGGTCACCGCTGGTCTCAGTTATATTTTTCGAATGACACCACAATCAACGTCAAGTCCTGTTGACAAAGGAGAGATCCAATCAATTTGATTTGCAGGTAAACTCAGGTGACGTGTGTAGCTCTCGCCTCCGAAAAATGGATGACGGAAAGGATGCAAGAAGCCGAAGGCAGGGCGGATGTGAGATTATGTATGCAAGTTATCAGACGTCGCAGATGGAGGGTGGATCTGCTGATGATGGATGATGGGAGCGCAACGGGCTGCGCACCGACCACCTGCGGACCACTTGTGGACCACTTGTGGAAGGAACAGGTCCGTACGAGGACCTTAGTAAGGTTGAGGTTTGACAGACACCCAAGTGTCAGGGGTCCCGAGAATGAGGCGTCCAGGTGGCGTCGAGTAGCATCAATTCTCCGACGGACACCACATCAAAGAGTATCAGAAAGAAGAAGTGACAGTCTAAGAGTGGAGAGCGAAGAGGGAGAGGGAGAGGAAGAGTGAGAGTGAGAGTGGGGCTGGGGTACATATGGATGAGAGGCACCATTGCGTGCAAGTGAGGTTGGATGTGTATACTTGTATGTTGAATAAGGTAGATCAGTCATGCAAGATTGCCGATCGGTCCCTAAGCATGTCAGATCCCATCTTCTCTCGCTCCGGTTTACCGCCGAGATTTGAAAAGTGAAGATACGGTTGAAGAACGTAAGGCGGGTGGTGGGCAACAATGAACAGGGATCTGCTCTGACAGATGGCCACCATCACCGTGGTTTTCACAGCCACCGGGTCAAGACGAGCACTCGGAGAAGAGAGTAGAGTAGAAATGGAAGGATACTTTTGGCGGCGTCGGAAAGCGTGATGCCGTAGCACGAACGCGACTACAAGTCTGTACACGGTCCACATAATCATCCCTTCCCTCACAGCTCAGCTGCCATGTTCCTCATGGCGGGGGATGACTGCGCGCAAAGCTGGAACTTGGGTTTTACCGAAAGTCTGTCGAGTCAAACACGGCCAATGAAAGCACGCTTGGCATTCCGTCAGACGTCGATAGACTTCGAGATATTCGCAGTGGCAGATGTCAGGCCGAAAGAGGCTGCGGTGCCGTCATATCCTGTGCGACGGGCGAAAGAGAACTTACCTTGGAGAAGGTGGACTCTACTTGCTGGTACCAAGTATGCGGACGGTCCAGAACATGTAGTCGCCATTTGTCATAACCTGGTCAAGGCAGGCACTAAGGCACGAAAGGGTCCGTAAGCAAAGTGAATTGCAGCGAAATGCAGGCGCTGCCGGGTTGCTTTAGAGGTCTACCTAGTGAACATGGAAGGATCGACCCGTAAGGCCTTCGACAATCTCTTGGCTCTATCAAACACTCGCATGAACTTGAAACACAGCCAATCAGCGGTAATTTGTCAGATATTACGATTCCAGGACGCCATTTGCAGCATCCGGTGTGAAGTAAGGTGCTCTGTAGATGCAGTAGGTAGGAAAGAAGTACGGGTACGGTATCCCTTTCCCTTCCCGATTCGATAGACAGATCGTCATCCGCGACGCATGCCCGGGAACTCCCTGGAAACATGCACCTGATCGGAACCATGGTTGGCGGCAGGTCTGAACCAGGACGGCGGTTCCTCACGATGATTCGGTGTGTCCAACGCCTCGTCAATGGCTGAAGACGCTTTTTGCTCAACTCTCGAGCGCACACACTGCACGGCAAAGCCTCTGCCGGTCTCGGCAACACTGTTCAAACTCGGAATGCGTCAAGGGACGATGCCTTCAATAATGACCCGGACCCTTACCTTTTGCCAATTCTGGCGTAGACAGCGGGACTATGGCATATTCAAGGCGCCGTGACGCTGGGCCACGATCGGACCCGCAATTGATCCTCGATAGGCCGCTCGTGAACGCAAGGGTTGACCACCCTAAAGGCTCCCTGCATGACGAAAGATGGACGAATCGCATGAGGGCCGAGCATGTGCGAACGCGACCCTGTCAGGGATGAGCGTCGAAGAAGGATTGTCAGTTACGAAGCGTCTCATCTAACAGTACTCGAGCACGTAGGTACATGGACGCGGAAAGACATAACAACGTCTTCTCCACACTGTTACACTCCTCCCACGTAGCGTGTACTTCGTGTGTCTCTCATTTCACTTCAGCACTGACTACATCCGCCAACTACGACATCAGCTGTGCACCTGACAATGGTCGAATCCCTTAAACTGACCTCACATTTGTCTTCTGAGGCCCAGACGCATCCATTGTCAAGCCATCAAGCCCGCCTCCGCCAGTCATCATTGTCTGTGGAGCCCCGAGAGATGTCAAATCTCGGCAGGCGGCAGTCCTCACGCTTGTTTCCAGGGAGGTGCTTGCAGCCGGGTCTAAATTTGGTCTTCGCCAGTTTGGCTTGGCTTCGCTTGGCTTTGCTTCGGGCAAGTCTACCACCGTACCAGCACCAGCCAAGGCACTTTCTACAGTCACCATGCTTGCCCGTAACCGGGATGTTGACATTGCAAGATGCATATTGTGCCATGGACCATGGTCCCCTCCTGCAGCTTCTGCGAATGTCTTCGCTGCACGGCACATTCAGACAAGGACCCTAGGACTCCTCCGTCATCTGTCTCCGCATAACTTCCAAATAGCTAGCATGCCAGCAAGGGTCCGGCTTGTTCGGAAAGCAATGTTTATCACGTCTTTAGGGCACTGGCAAAGGGCATCAGATCAGCACCATATCACTTCCAATTCAGTACATCCCACGACACGACATGTGCGGTTTGTACCACCACCACCGTGCAAAACCGGGCTCAGTTTCTGCGGAACGATCGCCGTCAGCACGGATCCCAGATGCAATGCACCTACCCAGCGAATCCTCTTTCGATGCTTCGACGGCATGTGCGCAGCGCACGATCGCATCCGAAGATCTTTGTATCACCCACAGCCAAAGGTCAAGCGAGGTCTCAGCTGGCGATTTACGATTTACGATGGACCCGATGACGAGGACGGCTAACCCTAAAATGTAGAAAAGGGCAATACAATATCTTGACAACAACCGCCGTCAGCGCCATCGCTTGTACAGAATCAGAGCTGACATCCGGACCCGTTACAGGGCCCATCCGTACTCGTACCGAAGCTTTGATTGTAGCCGACAACGATCCCCAACTTAGGGCAAGCCCGAAATAGATCGAACCCCCTCACGGCTCACAGCGGCAGTTCCCTAGACCGTTTCGCCTCATTTTATTCATTCGCTTTCACCGCACATCTACCTAACATCTCCCTACCTACTTATATGTACGATCATGCACTGCCTTCACTCTTCACTCTCTTTCACGTCGCTTCCTCCCGTCTTTTATGATACCTCAAAACACCACTTGATGAGACTTGCGGTTGCGGTCTAGAACACACCATCACAGCATCCTCTAATACCGTCATCCGTCTTGAAAATACCAACAATAACATCTGACATCTGCGCCATCACTTGCATTAGTGACGCAACTCGCTTTACCTTGCGTCATTATTGCAGGTAAGGTAATATTGCAGTACCTTAGCACGGCGGGACTTGCAGCGGCGAATTCCGCGAATGGCAACCAATGTGAACCTTCCGGAGGGACGACCGTTGATTTGTCATAGGGTCGCTAGAGTTTGGCCATCAAGGTAAGGAACGGTAACTTTTCAGAACTTATATAGACGATGAAGGTTTATGCATGACATTTGATCATGATCAACAAATAATCTTCTTCTTCTGCGAAATCTGGGAGCATCTTTGCAAGTTTTGATTTTATTTTATTTCAATTATTCTCTTGGTCTCTGAATCTTAGTGCTTGATCACTGAACAAGTGTATTCCTAAACGATCTGAAAGGCACATGCAAGGCACATTATCACCAAAGTCTTTTGACCGAAGTCGGTCTTGCGAAAGCATCATGTCTTGTCATCTACACAAACTTCATGGCACATCATCACCAAAGTCTTTTGCCAGAAGTCGGTCTTGCGAAAGCATCATGTCATCTACACAAACTTCAAGTCCTAATAAATCATTGAATCGATTGTTCCCCAAGACCAAGTCATCCCATGTGCCTGCGATTCTAAGATCGACCTCACCTCAGCCCTAGAAGCAACTCATCCAAGTTACAAACCCCATCTCCACCGGCGCCTGTTACCGCAGCAAGATGGAAAATACGAAAAACAACCCATTCTCACCCCGACGAAGCGCGCACCTCTCTCTCTCTCTACCATTGCAAGAACCGCAAGGTGCCCATCCCTCCACTCTCGCCATCAATCCATCATAGCCCTTTCCTATTCGGAAAAAGAACCGACTGACCGTATCCTTTATTCCGTGGCTGGAGACGTTCGTCGGCGCTGAATTCCGCCTAACCGTCAAACACCCCCCCCCCGGCCCGCCAATCTTTCACGCTCACCGCAGGCAAGACAAATACATAAACATACATAAATATCATATATACCAGCGACAACGGGTTCCAGCACCACGCTTTACCGCGGATTCTGTCCCCCCCCACGCGTGGGTCTGGTATCTTCGAATACGAAATACGCCGAGTCTTCAGTCCCCTTCAGGTGAAGATCGGAAGGCAGATGCTGTGGAGAGCATGATTTGTTCCGTGTTATAGGAGGCGGCAGCCGGGAAAAGTCCCGATACGTGCATGTTTAGCTACCTCGACGGATCCGGACGCCTTACCTTCTCTCTCTCCCCCCGTCCGAGGGCGCGTTTCTCTGTGTGTAAGAGAGCCGGTCGAGCTGGATGCCGGAGCGTGCTGGTGAGTGAGTGAGTGAGTGGCACTGGTTCTCGGTTGCGTGGGGACGGGCGGACGGGCGAAGTATTGGGGGGTTTGGTAGGGATTTTTCAAATGGGATATTCAACGACACCCTCGAGTTGGACGCTCGGCTGTGCGGTGGCGACCGTCGGGTTCTCTTGGCGGTTCTCGTCCGCGCGTCGCCGTTCCACGATGAGAGTCCGTCCACGCCATGGTGGAAGCTTTGTGATTGACACTTCGCCGTGGAGAATGGATACAAGACCGGAGATGGACCATCCGTCCGTCCCAATTGAGGATGGCAGTTCTGCAGCGGTCCGATCGGTTGCACTCGGGCAGGAGGGCTCTGCTCCAACGACGGATATATTGAAGAAGACGTGGATCGATGTGGAAATTAAGTCTGTAGCCATCGACAAGACGCCGGGCTGAGATCTCTAGGGGTACCTCAGCATATGTATTCAGGAGTCAGCTGTGTATGTAGGTGTGCACGATAAACAGACCAGCAAAGAGTGATGTGCGTCAGAGCTGTGTTGTGTTGGCTGTGCTGAGGTTGTTTCTTGGGTGCAGGAGAGATGCGAACATGATACGGCTAGGTTTTACGGCCACGGGGCAGAATCTGCTGCCAGCTAAGTACAGAGTACCCGTATCCGCCTCAGTTGGTTGGCGCCCACTTTTTCGCCGATGTTTTATCATACTCAATGGCGCGTTTCTGACTTGGGAGAGAGAGACTATTGTATTAACCAACAAATGCTACTTTCAAGGTCGGCGGTTGGGAACGCTCGTCACCGAAAGGCGATGCGCAATCTGCTGCACTGGACAATGCAAATGTTTACTCGGCATGGCTCCGGACAGGTTTGTCCACGTTGACAGTCAAGACGTGTACATACATCGCTAACCCTGAACATCTAACCCCCTATTCCAATCTTGATGCTGTTGTTCTCCTCTTGTAGCCAGTGCCTTTGTACTCCAGCCTCATCTTCTGACTGAATCGTGTTTGAATTAAGAGTACAAGATACCTGTCCGGAGGTGATGCGATAGTTCCGTCTAGAATTCGGAGAGAACTTTCTGGTAGGCATCATGGATCGAACCTTGGCACCGAGTCATGTAGGATACCTTGTGAAAAGCTTCTTTCAATGCTTCTGAGATCTACAAAGTATGCGTGGGCGATGAACGAACAGGAAAGTTCTCTATTCAGGCGTTACGATACATTCACTCTTTCAGCCATGCGCGCTTTTCCTCGCGCAAGCATCGTCGGACCCATCTAACCGTGATGTAAGTCCAGACACCCGCCCAGATGGAAGGCGCACCCCATCCTAAAGCCTCGTCAATCATCATGAGTCGAAGGGGGCTAATGTCGAAGACTCACCAACTCCGTACGCCACAGTCACAGGCGCCGTGAAAACAACAGCAGTGATAGCACCAGCAACGACCAATGCGGAAACCCCCCAAAATATCGTCAAGCGTGTCAGCATCCGCCGGAACAAAGAGCTGGCTTTGTAACGCGCATTGAGCGCTTCCCGATAGGCCGTGCCGCCATTACCGTCTACGGCCATCACGTCCTCAATTATGGTATAACTGCCAGGTAGCATCGGCGCTCCCTGGGGAATCGATGAGATTCGGAACGGCGCTCGTGCTCCTGCGGCTTGTAGCGCGGCGGAGAAGGTCAATTGGACGCCGAATAGGAATATGAGTGAAGGCACGGGCATGGCGCAGGGGCGGACTAAGGGGTTGTGGGGGACGGTGCCGACGACCAGTTCGATGGTGATGATGATTAAGCCGATGGTGAAGGTGATCTGGAAGAAGTCGAGCTGATTCCTCACGTCAGTCGAGCCAGAAGCGACAGTGTTCGACGGCTTGACTTACCCAGATCCTCCTGCTGTCCAGCGGCCTACACGTTGAGTCTTTCTTGACTAATTGATAAAGCCGTAGCAAACATTTGATGCCCGTAAATAGACCGCACGAAGATGTAGTGATGGCAAAAACTGAGGGGCGAAGTCAGCGACACTTGCGCCGGGATAATACAAGGACGTGGAGACCGACGAATATAGTGCCCTAGATCTGTCGCATACCACAGAGAATAGAATAGCACCAATGGCAGAATGCAAAGATCTAAGACGATAAGGATCCACGCAAACATCATCTTTGACCCCTTGCCATCTCGTATAGAGTACGGAAGTTCTGGTAGAGTAGAAAGCCTGGTAGACTCCTCGGTCCGGTCTTTCGTAGATAGGTCTATCGTGCTAATGCCTCCGAATGCCTTGATCGACTGAGTAGATGGCAAGGAACAGTGTCAGCTTTATGGTGTCAAGGATCAATTCGAACGTGGAAGAGAATCGTGACCAGGAGGTCAGTGATCATGATAACTTTAAAATGTCAGTTGAAGGGACCAGCTCATACGGAGTTTCTTCTCAGTACTGTACCTGCTAAAGGGCGAATGAAGGCTGCAGACTTTGTAAACTGAATATACACCGGTTGATGGCGAGCAATGGGGACTCTGATGTTCCACGCTCAGATACTTGATGAAGAAGACGGGAAAATCGAATTCGTAGATAATGGGTTGTTATCGTCTAGTTTGTAAGTGGGATTGCGTCAGGGTGGGCGGCATCGGTAGCCGCGAAAACCACTGACTTCGCTTTGTCGGCACGACCAATGCGACGGTTACTCTGTAGTGCTGGGAATGAAGCAGGCGGAGTTAAAGGTACAAGTACCAATGAAGCTGGTGGCCAGAGTTGGCTTGGCAAAGCGGGCTTCACCATGGCTTGGCTGCACTGCACTGCCCCGCCACGCAATCGCCATCGCCTTACGAGTATAATGAGGACAAATCCACTCGACACAAAAACATACAACTGCCTTCTGAGTACTTTTATAGCATTATCTGAATCATCCTCTACTGCAGCTTCGCGAACGTGAGAAAAGCAACAATGGCATATCCACCTCCTCAAGGAGGTTATCCGCCATATGGTGGACCTCCACGTAAGCTCTCACCATAACCTTCCCCATTCTTGCCACTAACGGAATTATAGATTCACCCCAGCCAGGCTACAATCAGCCTCACCCGGGCCCTTATCCGGCGCAACAGAGCTATTCTTCTTATCCTCAGCAACAAGGTTATGGAGCTCCTCCATCAGGACAGTATCCGCAACAGAGCTACCCGCCACACCAAGGTGGATATAATCAACCTCCTTCTCAAGCTTACCCTCCACAAGGCGCATACGGTCAGCCGAACCATGGCTATCCACCTCAGCAACTCGGTTATGGAGCACCAACCCCGGTGCAATTCCCACCGCAACAAGGCTACGGACAACAACCAGGCTACGGCGCTCCTCCACCCCAAGGCCAGTACGGCGCTCCCCCTACACAACAACATTACGCTGCACCAACTCCACCATCTCCAGGCTACATCCCCAACCAAATCCCACCGGGCGACGCCACCCGCGACGCAGACACTCTCCGCAAAGCAATGAAAGGCTTCGGCACGGACGAACAAGCCCTAATCCGCACCCTCTCGCGTCTCGACCCCCTCCAAACCGCCCTCCTCCGCCAAACCTACCAGCAACGCCACGGGCGCAATCTCGAAGCAGACATCACGTCCGAGACTTCCGGCTATTTCAAGGAAGGCCTCCTAGCCATCGTTCGCGGGCCCCTCGCGCAAGACGTGCACAACCTCAACAAAGCCATCGCCGGCGCTGGCACCAACGAAACCGTCCTCAACGACGTCCTCCTCGCCCGCACCAACGCAGACATGACCGCCATCAAAACCGCCTATCACCAGAAATACCATCGTTCCCTCGAATCCGACGTCCGCGGCGACCTCTCCGCCAAAACCGAACGCCTCTTCGCTATGGTGCTAGCCGGCACGCGCAACGAAGAATCCGCGCCCGTCATCCCGCAGCAGCTGGAGCAGGACGTTACCGAACTGCACCGCGCGACAGAGGGCAAAGTGGGCACGGACCAGATATCCGTGTGCGCGATCCTGACGAAGCGCAGCGACGGGCAAATACGAGCGATAGCGGCAGCGTACGAGGCGAAATACCGGATTCCGCTTGAGAGGGTGATTGAGAAGGAGTTTTCGGGACATATGCGGGAGGCGTTGGTGATGATTGTGCAGGCGGGGACGGATCGAGCGATGCGGGATGCGCGGTTGTTGGAGGAGACTATGAAGGGGGTGGGGACGAAGGATGATTTGTTGGTGAATAGGGTGGTGAGGGGTCATTGGGATAGGGGCCATATGGAGCAGGTCAAGGGCGCGTATAGGCAGAGGTATAAGAGGGAGTTGAGGGATCGGATTAAGGGCGATACGAGGGGTGATCAGGAGAGGTTGCTGTTGGCTATGATTGAGTAGGGTTGGATGATGGGGTCGGGTGGCGTTGATTGTACGGTTCGGAGGCTTTGGTGCTTGAATTCGGTCTCACATTTCGGAGTTCGTGATGATTATGCTCTATTGTAATAACGATTCTAATGCTAACATGTGACCTCTATTGACACACTGTGACGCTCTCATGCTGTTCTATGCAATGTCACGTATCCTTAACCCAACTCCCATCCCGCATCCTGCCCTCCCTCTTCCCACCTTCTTTCCGCCACGTCTCAACCAAGCCCTGCTTAGGATCCTCATCCGGCAGCCCTCTCGACCGCCTAACCTTCAGCACCTCCCCTCGAACCCGCTTCGTACATTCCCTACGCAACTCCACAGCCTCCTTTCCATGCATAAGCCGCTCACTCAAATCGCCCACTTCCATCACCCCAGCGGCCTCTGCGTCTTTATCCCTCAACCGTCTCCACTTCTGCCTCAAATCTCCGAATATCGACTCCGTATCGACCTTGTCACCAAACGTCACGCTGATGTCGTTCCCCGCCCGCGGGACGAAGCGTGGCCATTGTCTCGACTCGTGCATAACCTGGTCGAGGCCTTCGATCCACATGGGTACTATGTCCGGACACTCTGCGGGTTCGAGGATCAGTCGCGCGATGCCCCATTTGAAGTATCGCATTGTCTTGTCCCGCTTCTGGTGTACTTTGCCTTCGGGGAAGATGTGGATCCAGGAGTAGCGGCGGCTGCGGTAGGCTGATGGTGCGGGGAATGTGTCCTCGCCGTTGGTTGTGTATGTGAGGTGAGGGCCTGAGAAGGGGTCGGAGAGGTCTGGTGAGGCGGGGGAGGGGTCTGTGGGAGATGCTGGTGAAGGAGTCGAGGAGGAAGAGGTGAATGGGCCTTTGGAGAGGAGGCGTACGGCTTGGGTCATGGTTGGTTGGAAGAGACCGCCGTGAGGGGAGTGGGCGAGGCGTTGGGTTGGTAGGACTTGGCCTAGGGTGAAGAATGACGAAACAAATCTACGGGGCTGTTAGTAAAATTAACCGATCTGGGGATGCGGAGAGGGATGCGAACTTATTTGTGAAGCAGAGGTCGTAGCTCCCTAACGACCACCGGTGGTTGCTAGGGTTGAAGTGAAAGCGGAACGGGAAAGTGCCCCATAACAAGGGGTCATCAAGACTGCCAGAGCGATTGTTGGGTGAGTACAGGTCGCCGAGATACCCTGGGACGACGGTCAAGGACAGCGATACGTACGTACACGCTGACGTGGTTTGACACTGCGAAAGTATCAGTTCCCACAACTACCGAAACTGATGGATGATATGGCTTTACCGGTAATTAGGCCTCTCTCTCTTCCCTCCGCATCTGCCCTTCCATCCAGAATCTCCAAAAACTGATCCAGACCATGAACATGCGTCCTGTTTACGCCGAACAGAAAGGCGCGTGAAATAGAGCCTGTGAAGCTCATCACAATCGACGATCCCACGCGCCATGGCAGGCTAGGGGACGTGGGTTGACTGGCGGATGCCATCGAATTTCAGACTACCGAGCTATCATAATGGGATAGTTGAAGAGGAAGTGTTCCTGACTGTCGGACCTGACACTCGCGGAGGAGGTTCCCTGATTGTAACAACCAGGATTTGATCGGTATAGTCTAGTTTACTAGTTCCCTGATGAGGCTCGGGCAAGCGACACCGGCTTTTCAATTCGCCGGCCTCCGAAAGCTTCTCCAATAGTCAACAATTCAAGGAAGTTAAGGTTGGTTTTGCATAGACTGATTCTTGAGGACCGAATTCGGTCATGTCTCATAGTACGTCGATGAACACGGTTATCACGCGTAGAAGACCTGCTAATCCCAAACACAGGCAAACGCAATACCTCCCTTGCTTTCTTCACCTCGCACGAGCGCTCTCTCCTCAAGTCCACCTGGGGCTCCCAATCCACCCGGCTGTCCCGTGACTCCTTCCTGGCCTTCGCCTCCTGTCGCTTATGTCTTCTCCCCGCTCGTTCGCCGGTGGCTTGTGCAAGCAATGGCGATATCTTCTGCCGGGAATGCGCCGTTAGTAATCTGCTGGCGCAAAGGAAAGAGATCAAGAGGTTAGACAAAGATAGCGAGAGAAAGGAATTGGAAGAGGAGGAAGAAGAGGGCAGGGGTGAGGCAGAGGCGAGGAGGAGAGCAGTGGAGGAGTTTGAGAGGGTGCAGATGGGGTTAGAAGTCAAGATGGGCAAAGGCCGGAAGGTGGTAGGACGAGAGAATGGGAAAGTTTTGGTCGAGGAGGAGGAAGGGGGAGGAGGCGAAGCGAGAGGGAAGAAGAGGAAGTTCGAGCTGGACGAGGATGAGCTATTGAGAATCGCAAGGGAGGAGAGGGGGAAGGCACGGAAGACTTTGGATGACGAGAAAGTAGGATCGCTACTCCGACTCAGGGTTGAGGATGAAGTTATGATCAATGACTAACGTCAAATCAGACAGAAGCTTCGAAATCACAACTCCCTTCTTTTTGGGTTCCTTCCCTTACCCCCTCTTCAAACGGCAACGTTACGCTAAGTAAACCCACAAAAGCCGCGAAGCTCAATCCAACATGTCCAGCCTCGGCTGAAAACAATCCTCACAACTACTCTCTCAAGTCTTTGGTTACTGTCAACTTCACGGAAGAAAAGGACGACAAGACAGGAGAGCAGATTCGAATCTGCCCTAGCTGCAAGAAGGGGCTAAGCAATGGCCCGAAAGCGATGCTTACGAAACCCTGCGGTCACGTCATCTGCAAGGCCTGCGTCGACAAGTTCATGACACCGCATCAGGATCCAGACCCGCATGAACCTGATGCAGATGACGGGCGAATACGATGTTATGTCTGCGAGACGGACCTCACAGACGGAAAGTCTAAAAAGGAGACAAAGGACGGCAGAGAAGAGAAGGAGAAAATCAAACCAGGCTTGGTAGAGATCAGTAGTGAAGGTACGGGCTTTGCTGGCGGAGGCAAGAACATGGCCAAGCGTGAAGGTGTGGCATTTCAGTGCTGAATTGAACTGGATCCGAAATTCGTGCATCTGCTTCGGCAGCATCTAGACTTGAGTTTGGAAAGGCCTTGGGCGTTTTGGCCTATGCTCTAAACATCATCCTGGGTCAGCCTTATCGCCATGATTTTACGCCAGTCGTCATCGAATGATGGCAGAATGGCCTTCGCCAGATAGACACCGAACAAGAGCCCAGCGCCGTGTCATGCCGTGGTCCCAGGAAGGTATCCAGGGTCTGTGATGGAGCTACAGAACCTACATCGTCCAGCAGATCATCGACTTTGAATCTGTCCAACTCTTCAACGAGCGCATACCAGCGACACTCGTAAAGCCATCTCCGTAACCCTAACCAGCGCAGATTCCGTCCAGCTCTTCATGAATGCCGGCTCAATTGTCACAAGACTTCATCCCACACCATCCGGAACATCCTATGACAGAACTTTAAGCACCTTCCGCGAATCGTCGCCCTGCACCAATCAGATGCTCAAAAATCCGCAGTGGGCGTTGAATCACTATCGACATGTCCCAACCGTGGGAAGTACCATGATAGGCAAAGCGCAATAGTATGATCATAGTAGAGAATGAGAATCGATGTCCAAGCGGATTGGATAGCATACGTTTTACCCTCACTCACATGCTATGATGGTTCAGCGATACATTTCTTCGTACATGTAGTTTCAACCTTCACCCTCGTCTTGGTCCAGCGTGCTTATCTTAAGTGGACCATTCCCATCCCATTCTTCACTCTTCCACCATCAGCGTTGGTCTTGGTGATATTTTCGAATCTCGAGACCCCGTCCTAACCTCAAACCAACTGTTGAGCCCTAACCTCATATCTCAATAACGTCACTACTCACTTCCAGCGACTCCATCAAGAAACCTAAATGTCTCAGTTCCCTCAAGTACACCATCTCTTCCATCTTCGAGGATCGCAGCACAGTCTCTGAACCTCGGTTCACCTTCCTTCCTCGGATCCTCGGATCCCTTACCCACCAACCTCCAAGTCATCCATAATTACACCAAACATGGGCACACCAACACCCTCAACTCCTCACGTCACATCCACCTCATTGATCCTCCACCCGGACCGTTCGAGCAACACCCCTTGTCCACGTGCAATGGCATCACCCAAGATGCACACTTCCAAAGATGTCACAACCCGCTCAATGACTCCTCGCCGCTCGGTGCGGGATTACATCAAGCTTCCAGATTGGAGCCCATTTTCTCGGGCTCCCAAGAGACCGCCCTCTCCGCTGGTGGAAGATCGTCCGGGCAAGATGCGCAAGGAGTGCTCCGGGGGTGGATGCCCGAACGGGCGTGTTGTTGTCGAGATCATCGACGACGAGCCGCATGGGGATGGAGGTCTAGTCGTTGCCGGTAAGAGCGGCGAAGTCAACGGTTCCGTAACGGACATGCCAATGGGCCCAGTCGAGGGAGGAGGAGTTTCTAAGGCAGATTTGAACGGCGTTCTTCATAAGGAGCCTGCTCCTCCAGAAGGGAATGGGAATGCAGCACCGAAGACGCCGAGGAGTCCAACAGATCGGAGCGGGCCGAGCGTGAACGGTGGAGGTGGTCAAGGAGGCGCTGGAAGCTCAATGAAGCAGCCGGTGGTCCTCGACGAAGGCTATGCCAGCTTCGATAGCAACCAATTCTCTGCGCCGAAGAATCTGGACGAGATAAATGACCGGGAGTGGTCTGACCAGATAGTCCAGACGAAACAAGCGGTGGGAGACGATGACGTTGAAGAATTGACTTTTCCGGCATCGAGAGCTAAAGTGGTGAAGATGACGACAGGAGAGGGGGGAGATCGAAAGCAAATGCTCGAGAAAGCTCAGGAGGATGCGGCGATTCAACAGGTGAATACTCTTTTTAATGGCTATACTGCACGAGCCCAGAAGTGGAAAGCTGAGCGTGAAAACTTTGGGGTACAGAGTATGTTTCCCACGCGTGGCGCCATTCCACACACCCAGAGTAAAGAGGTAAACACCACAAATGTTACACTTTTGGAAATTTTGGCGACAGAAGCAAGAGAGAGGAGCGAAATGCAGAGCAAGCCACCTGAAGGGAGGGCTGTAGGAGGGCAGGAGTTCAGTCAAGAAGATTCGGTGCCGCACCACTGGGCAGCCGGAGCAGAGAAACGTAAGGCGCTTGCTATAGAAAAACCCCGCTCAGCAAGGCTGGAGGAAGGAAAGGATAAGATGAAAGCGTGGACATTGCCCCAGGAGGCTGAGCACACTAGGCTAGCCAAGGAAAAGCACGACTTGGAGCAGCACAAGTTGGCGGAGGAGTGTCTGGCTGCGGAGAATGCTCAATTAGCAAAGTCAAAACATGATAGGGAGCAAACTAGATTACGCAAAGAACGGGAGGTGAACGAAAGAGGCTCGTTGCTGACAGGGACGAGTGGGATGCAGAAAGCCAAGGCTGCCAACAAGGAGAAGAGTGGGAAGAAGGTCAAATTGTCGAAAATAAGCGATGATGGGTTGATCACAGCAGAATTGGGAATGATTGCAGAGCAACAGGAAGTGGAACGGAAGAAGAAGGAGAAGGAAGATGTGGCCGCGAAGATAAAGCAGGAGGCGGATAAGCAGGCGTCACTGAAAAGAAGGATAGCCAACGAAGCTACACGGCGCGTCGAACGCAGGAAATTGGAGGAGCAGAAAAAGACGAAGTACCCAGTGGGAGTTGTCCGGCCACTAGTCCAGGTCAAGGTCGAAAACACCAGTAGCGATGATGCGGCGAGGTCCATGTTGGATCGAGACCGCTCCGCGACACAGCCCGCTGCTGAGGGGTCGAGAGATCGTCGACTGCAGAACAATGCAGATCAGAAGCGTAAAATCGTTGGACAGCGCCTATTCGAAGCATCCAAGGGCGACCAGAAGGGTGTGAATTTGAGCTTAGCTGCTAACGAAGATGTTGCGCCTATTTCAGACGGCATGATGTCGAATGATGTGATTACACTGGCGAAGGAACTGCATCTGGCCAAGCAAAGCCTTGAAAGGAGCAGGATTCAGAAGGAGCTGCTGGAGGTGGAGGTCGAGAAACGTAGAATCGATGCTGAGGCGACTGCGCTCAAAAGGCGTGCCAATGGAGAGGAAGCAGAAGATAACAGGATCCTCAAAAGGGCGCGCTCAGATGAGGGGGATACGCAAGCTGACAAGCCTAAGGTTGGCCAACGACACACACCTTGGGTTCAAGATGATACTGACTCGTATGATGCTGAGCTACAGAATCAAGGACGAAACCCACCCATGACGCCAGAAGAGCGGAAAATTAGCAGGAAGATGGCCGCTAAAAAGTATACCTTGAAGAAAAATGCCGAGAAAGATATGTCCAAAAGTCAAAATGAGCTAGGTGGCACGCCGAGATCTACGGGAAGTCACCAATCACAAGTCAGTTTTACCGAGAGTGAAAAAGATGAGGGCGACAGGAGTAGGGAAGACCTCCCAATGGTTCTTCAAGCGCTCCTTTCCTCTGATCTCAGTCCGGATGACCAAGCGAAGTCACGGAAGGACAACGAGAACGCTAAGATTAGGGAAGGGCAGAAGCCTACAAAGGAGCAGAAGCAAGATAGACGTCTTAAGAGTAACACCCATCCCAGGACCTCCGATCAGACGCGCGACGATCGCATCCACAAGCAAAAGATAAGTGGAAGAGCTGCGATAGAGGAGAAAGAGAACGGAATAAGGACCGCACTAGCAAGGTTTGGGGCGCCCCAGACGAGCCAAGCTTGCGATCTAGAGGAGACTGGCGGCGATGAAGCCTACAAAGTTGACAATCCCCAAGACCAGGACAGTGAGCATACAGTGAGCAGCGACGAGGATGAAGGAGAGAACCAAGGACCCAGGTCTGCCCAAACGTTGAAATTGTCAGGACCTCATCAGATACCAGACGAGCCAGCAGCAGCTCAGCCTTCGCAGCCAAGGCCAACCTACGCACGCAAGACCGTACCAAAGGAGGTGTTGCTGCGAATGGACGAAGAAGAGGAGGACCATGAGATTCACGCCGAGGAGGATGATTCCGGCATTGGCAGATCAAATTACCAGGAAGAGCGGGTGAATGAGATGGTTTGGGAATATCAAGTCACGCGAAGAGAGTGGCTGAATGATGAGGATCCAACGGAAGCAGAAGAAACTATTTACGGGCCATACTGGTCGAAAGAGCAAGCGAACAACGTTGCGGCAATGGAGGTCCACCGGGAGTATCGTAACGTCAAGGTCCTTTCCCCAATGGACTTTAACATGACCATAGATGCAATAGGCATGAAAACTCACTCAATTTCTTCGAAAGGAGGCAGTATAACTACAGCTGTCGACCAGACCTTGATACCGCCGAACCGCGCCCGTGGTCCGATGTCGAAGAAGTCATGGCTATCTCCTAAGATGTTCGTAGCTCTCGAGAAGATGAGCCTTGAGGGAGCCGAAGCCGGACATGCGAACCCCATCAAGCAGAATGAGGAGGCCGTCTCCACGAGAATCCTTGGAGTCTTCACTGTATTGGATCTAGCAAACCGGGAGGCGAGCAGATGTGCGCTGGAGCACCGCACTTCCCAGCTCAGTGAGAGTCAACTGCATCAGATAAAGAAGTCAGAAGAAGCGATGAAGGTGCGGGAGCGCTTGGAAGAGCTTGATCTTTTGTGCCTGACCTTCAAGAGCTCATGCGCGTTGTCAGACGGCAGTGGTGTCGTCGAAACCTGGGTAGAGGTACACTCACTCGTTGGTCCGCGCAATTGAAGCATAGCCCCACGATGCTTTCACGCGGTGGCTGCAGACTCTATTCTTTCATTCGAGGAGCAAGGCCGGGTGTTGTGGTCGAAATTGCAGCAATACAACCCTCGCCAAACAAGCATATTATACGAATCTGTCTTTAGCAAACCATTCTGCGATTTACTAAGTTTGCAATCCCGTTGAATGTACAAGCTGCTTCTTAAAGTGACGCTCACCATGTCCCATCGTGATCTTGATCTTCTCCAAGTTCCAACCGCCCTTCTTCTTTGCCATCGTGACGCCAGCTTTCGCCATCGATAGAGTAGAAACCGCATAAGGATCAGCCAGATAGCGCTGTGATCGAAGTTTTCGGGCCCATCCCTTTTCATAGCCACCACATCAGCCCAATGCAAGATAGATCTTCCGTGTTGGTGTTGCCCGTTCTAGTCTCCCTAAGCAGCCTTGGTCTTCAACTGCACCCCATGCCACCCCTTAATCTCCTCCCCCAACACCTGATTGACCAGCCGATGTTGCTTAATCATGCTCAACCCCTGAAACCTCGCCGACACCACATCGATAGCATACATCGACCCGCAACCGCCAGAGACATCCTGGACCTACCACCACAAAACCCCTTACATCAGCCACTCTCTTCGTCGCCAAAACTCATCGACAAAAAGAAGACATCTCTATAAATCCCCAACTTCAACGGGCAAATTAAGTACGCACCTCTAGCTTAGAAGGTCCCAGCTCTTTCTTCAGCTTGTCGAAAATGAGGCGTTCGCCGTCCGAGAGGTAATCTGGCGGTTCCGGCCCATCGTCTCCAGAAATTGTTGCTTCTGCGGAGTAGAGTTTCCTGGACCGGTTTGGGAGAATACTCGGGTGAGGTTGAGGATGCAACAAACGAAGAAGTGATGTGTGACAGCGGCCCCCAGTTCGGGAGGCTGCGCGGTACATGGGAGGTGTACGGGCAATTGCAGCGGCCATGTATGTCAATGCGGCTCTTGAGGGAGCCATTATTGTGATTCTGTCCAGGGGATCTGATGTGTGCTGTTGTGCTGAATTGGGCGATTGGGATACATCAAACATGTGTTGCGGTCGGCAGGAAAGATTCAATCCAGCTTAATCATGTCACACCAGCCACAAGCGTTTTTAGTGTTGTGGGGGCTGGCTGATCTTTGTGGGGTACCCCGTACATAAGAGGCTGTGAACTGGTCGGCGTCGCACACGCAAGCCATGCTTTAGAACTCATTTACAATACATATATATAGCAGAGATTGATCTTGACGTTTATTCGTATAGCGTAACGCCGAACGTACGGACATTCCCATAGCGGGGAGACCATCTACTGGCGCGTCTTACCCAGTTCCTTCCCCTTCTCATAGCTTTGGACGCTTCTCAAAATCCTCATCGCACCCCACAGCAATACAAGCAACCGCTCTTGCAGAATTTTATAGCCAGTTTAAGCAACTCGGACTGATCCCGTCCGACGCATCCGCTGGCCGCTAGAGACGCACGCAATTATAACCGTCTATAAACAAAACTAGCACAATAAAAACGCCCGGAGAGTAGAGATGACACGCAGGAGCGCTTGAAGTACAACACACAAGCCGGCAGAAATGCTGAAACCAAGGTTCTAACCAGGCAACAAGGTCAGTTGGCGGTGGAGGCGTCGACAGCAACTTTTCGACTCCCGCAGATGCCGTTGCTGGCTTCGGTATACCTGTGATGCAATGCAGTAACGAAGTAGAGTAAACAGTCGACTTGCGGACGTCCACCCATTCGCATGGCTTCATAGAGGTTGGAGCAACCGTAAACAGCTGTAAGGAGCATGAGTTGTGATATGAACACCCAAATTCGGTATAAAAGCCAATCAATAGGCACGGTAGCATTCATCAAGCTGATTTCTATCCACGGATGGCGGTTGGTGCCTGTGTTTCCGGAAAGAAGCCGTTCTGCATCGGTTGACGATAAGGGTATCCGAATGAAACAGGCGACGATGTTCGAGAACCAACGGCCGGCGAAGAAGAGCATGACAAATGGGGACTGTCGCTCCGTGATGACGCCTGGGTCTTCTCAATAAAAGGCGGGGTTTCGACTGGAGCGGAAGGGTTGGTAGACCCTAAAGACTTGGAAAGTTCAAGATTATACTCCGGAACCGATGCATCGTCACAAACACCATCCATTTGGCCCGGTTTGGCTTTTGTCAGTGGTGGAGAAGATTTTGCAGATCCAAACTGCAGCAACGATTAGCACATTACGGGCAGCTAGGCACCCTTGGTACCACGGGAACGTACGAAACAATACTTGTCCAGTAGCTCGTGATACGAGGAAGACTGCACAGAAGGCTTGTGCGATGTGATCGCTGCTGGCTTAGCCGAGTCTTTTCCAGACTCTGTCTTCACCGTACCTGGAGCCACCATCGGCTTCTTTGTACTCGCCGAGGAAGTTTTCTGTTCAACTTTATCCACCGAAGCATCCCGTTGAGCTTCCTCACGTCCCTTCGTGGAGCTGTCTCTCGATGCAGAGAAGGCACGCTTTGGTCCTGCCGTGGAACCTTCTTTTGCGGGCGGTCCACTGCGGTCACCAGGCGAGGTATTCGCAGCCTGAATGGCCGCGGATAGCGAAGCTCCGAAATCATACCGGTTGCCGAATGCTTGGGCAGCTGGATTGCTGCGTTTTGTTGGGGCTTCTGGTACGATGCTGTTTGTCGCTTTGGTATTTCGAAAGCGGATTGGAGATTCGCCCATGATCTTGGTGGGAGATTGAGCGAATGCGCCGAAGTCATATTTTGAATCGAAACCGTGCGCGAAATCATCAAATGCGGTCGGCATCAAGAGTGGTCTAGCTGGTGACGCTGGTGGCAAGGGTCTGCTTCGAGGAAGCGCATTCAACGGTCGCGCGCCTGGGCCTTGCATGCCTTGCTTCCCATTTTGTGGCTTTGCCTTTTTTGTGAAATCGACCTGAAAGTTGATGGAATCATTGCTATCCCAATGTTCTTGACCATTGACATTATAGCGGACGCAGAAGAACATCGTTTTGTTTTCCAGATCAGCTTGGTCAGCAAGTTTGATGCCAAAGTTAAACCGATCGTAGCCATCGTTGGTCTGCTTCCGGCGAACGTCGTTGTTGAAATCGGCTACGACTTCAGAGGTGGTTTTCCAATAATCCAAAGTAAACCTGGCCACGACACGCTTGTGAAAAGCTATGTTCGCAACAGCCACAGCACCGATAAGGTTCTTGTTGTCCGTAGACAAGAAGACTTTCTCTACCCGAACAGGCTTTGACTTTCTCTCGAATGTATCACGAGGAAAATTAGGAAGGCGAACCTCCCACTCGAATGGAGGTGACCGTGGTCGGAAAGACTCCTCACCTCCGAACGGAAATTCGATCTCGCCCTCATACGCTTCCACTGGCGAAGAGCCAGCACTGACGGCTAGTGGTTTATCCACTTGCAAAAAGTGGCGGACGTGTTCGAGCTGGGAATCGAAGTGAACTGCCTTAGAGTAGGTTGGGGTACCGGGCATACTTGAAGGTCGACGTTTTGAGAATGAAGGTCTTAAGGCTGGTCTAACCAGCTCACCCGACTTCTTTCGGACCATTGGTGGCCTTGTTCGGAGCTCGTCATCCTCCGCCTCCTCAGGGTCGCTATCATCAGAGACTCTGACCGGTGATTCGCCTTTCACACCGCCAAGGTCAAACAGGGCTGAACTTTCGGTGGAAGATCTCGAATGGGAAATCCTACGAGCCTCCATGGACAACTGCGCTCTCGGAGAGGTTGCAATAGGACGAGAATCTTCTTTTGAGGACTCTTTTGATACTGCCACCAGTCCTAAAGCTATCCTTGCTTTCCGTGTTTCTTCATTTGTTCGATTTGGTGAACTCTCGCGATGTTGTTCAATAATCCTTATCGCAGCCTGCAACTCCGCCAAGTTTTCCAGCTCTCGACCTCGCTTCCTTCGTGAACTTTGTTCATCATCGCTCGAGTTTTGCGACGAGTCTGGGGGGGACATTAACGCGCCTGACGGTATCAACGAATAGTTCACAGGAGGAGGCGACCGGTGAAGGCTCGTGTTCGGAGCGAGCTTACTTCGGTCTTCGGTTTCGTTCGCCAACTCCGCATCTTTGGTCAGCGGCTTGCCATCAGGTGTAGAGGGACCTGGGGCAAAAGCAGTTGTCTTGGATGTTGACGGACTTCGGCGGTGTTTGTGCAGATAGGATGTCGAGGACGCCGAACGAGGTAGATCAGGTCTCGAAACGGGGCCCGATGCCGAGTCTACTTTGGGCTGAGACTTGATGTAAGATTGGCTTCGGGTAATCGAAGGACTCTCTGGTCTGGAAGCAATGGGTGATTGCTGTGTTGGTGGAGTATACGGCATCCGTACGGCTGAGGTTGGTGATAGAGGTGGGGAACAAAATTGTTCCAATGAGAAGTGAATCGATTGGGGAGGAAGTCGTTATAGCGTAAATCTCATTGAATAGCAGCGTTGCCGATGGGCATTAACGATTACGCACTGCAGACAAAGAATGAGTCCAGGTTAGCTGGATGCGTGACGTCGACGATGCAGATTGGGGTGACAATGTTTGACCTTTGTCCAGGGTCCAATTGGTAATGAAAAACCAGACCAAGTCCGACTTACAATAAGATGTCGTTCAGGACGCAGGAATGAGTCGTAGGTGGAGAGGATGAGAGGATGAGGGTACGGCCTTTCACAGCCGTGTGGTTCGTGATTGCAAGAGCAAGAGGACAGGACCGTGAGATCGACTGTTGTGAGTGCTCGATTGCGGAAGGCAGGACAAGTCTGACTTTCTTTACCCGGAGCTTGATCTTGGCTCAGCAGCAAGATATAAGAGGAGCGTGCTAAGCATAAACAAACACAGCTCTGCTAACGAAGATGAAGTGCACTGCACTGAAATGATGTATGAAGGTTGGCAATGGCCTAGAGAAGAGATGATTATTAGGTTGGAGAATGAATTGGTGTACTAGCTTAGTGCTTGAGTTTGGAGGAGAGGTAATAATAACCAATTAGCGTGAGGTTTAATACCTTGGGGAACGGCAGAGCGCGGAAAGAAAAGGTAGGAATCAACAAGTGTGCGCGGACTTGCTTTGCTTACCTTACCTTTGATACCTTGAGATAATACCTGCACACCCAATGCAAGGATATGGGTGAAGAGCGGAATGGCGTCTGGAGAGGTGCAGCAGCAAATCTTTGAGACTGGATGGGAATCAAACCCCAACAGACTGAGAGAAAAGCGTCCAATTAGCGAGCGTACCTTCATCTCCGCGCCTCACCACCAGCGAAGATCTCCACATAGTTAGTCACTAATCAAAGGTAAAATCATCGCCAACCACCCTGACTCAGCACCAGACTACCGATCTTCAAAGTGGTCTGACTTCTTTGCACACCCTTTCAAGTACGAGCTTGGGTGAAAGATAGCATACAGAAAGTTTTACATAAGAGCGGACCCCATAGTTGAGTGTTGTGGCTTGTTGTGATCTGCGTACGCAGAGACGAATGTTTCATCAACGTTTGAGCCAGGTCGGTGGAGTCATTGTAAGGCATCAACAACCCAGATTGCATCTATCTTACAAGAGAGGGGCCCTGTTACAATCGATAAAGGTTACTGATCTCATGGTGAAGCTGAAATCTTCGTGCTGTTGTTGTTCTTCTCTTGGATATTGTTATTGTTATTACCGAGATGCAGGATCTGCCTCGTAGTCTAGAGCGAGGTCGGACCAGCACTGCATCTTGACAGCATCTTTGTACACGCCACCACACGTTCGGCCAAACACTACCGACGTAGCTGACTTATGCAGGGCATCGCTCCTTGTGCAACCGTCACCTCCCGATGTTGCACAGAGAGAGCAATTGGTTGGGAGAAGCTCTCCCAATTTCATACCTGTAGATACTCGTAATACTGATACGAAGTCTACCTTTAACGGCCTCGCATACTTTGCATTCTTCTGAAGCATGCAAGCGAGAAAGATTATCATATTATCTATCCGACCTTGTTTGAACGACGGTCTGGCATAGAGAGTTCTTGACGGTGGTTCGCATTAGGGCAGAGTAGTACAACGATTCTTCCTCTACGTTATCTACAAAGTAGGGTCAAAACTTGTGACCATACTGAAACGGCGGGTTATGATACATTCTCGAGAGCTGCGGCAAACGTTGCCATCAATATTCATCCTGCTTTTACCATACTGATCTTCGCGTTTTGTTCAGACCCATCCTGTAAGATATCCTCCGAGCCCTCCGAAATCCGGACTAGTCATACATGTAGTCTATAGGTCCTCATAAGGGCATGAAGAGCTTGGCATCATACGAGGTGCATCCTCAACCGCCGGTCGTGGAATCCGATATCGCATCTGCCAGGATCTTGCAGCGCCCGCAATCCTCGCTAAGATAAGGGTTACCACCTGTCAACTCACCCCATGAAAGGTTTTGCGGCTCCCGACGACGTTTCAGGAAAATTGCAGTCAATCAAGAATTCTCCGCCACCACTGTTACCCATACCGGTACGTTGAGACACATGCCTTTTAACATCTCTGCGTGAAAGCGAAGATTGAAACCAATACTGGACTGTAAAGAGCAGAACTGTGAAACAACACCATATGTCACCTGGGAGGAATCCAGGAAAGAGGACGATCATCAGCTCGCGTATGACAGCCATCATCCCACTTCTTTCGTTTACATACAATAGACAGGCGAGAACCTGACGATCTATCAGCCACCCGCTATCGTCCCACAAGTTTCGCCGCTCAAAAACATATTGTAATCAACGGCTCTCCGGTAACGACAAAAGTTGCAAGACCCTCATATCCCAACAAACCTGTTGTGCATAATTACCCCTGCAACCCCACCATCCCAACCACCGCCCCACGGGCACACCCACACCACGTACCGATGGCGGGGTCGAGAAATGAGGCTCACGTAGGCTGCAGCGCTAACGGTTTGACTTTTCTGTGATCCGAGCGTTTATCTTTGGCTATCTTTGCCTTTGTGGGGAAGTGTACGGAGCCGTGGCCCACTAACTAGTAATGCCGCACCCGCGAATTCTGACTAAGAAATCTGAGAACTTCATCAAACGAAATATATACCTTTCGAGCGATACAACTTCTGCGACTTTGGACTGATTTCTCTTATTTTGTGAAATATATTTACTAATCTTGATCTTGCGTAAGACAAGACTAAATTTAAAAATCTGGTTAACTGGAAGTTTAGCACATGTGCTTGTGCGCACAGAAAGGAAAACTGAAAGATCTTAGTCAGCAATTAGCGCGTGCGGCATTACTAGTGGGCCACGGCTCCGTAGCGAGCGAGACACTTTAAATCCGGAACAGGAGTTTGCATGTGAAAATGATCAACACTTCGGTGGGATAACCCTAACCCTAAATCTTGACCCCACACTAAAGTATTCCATACTATACTTCTACAGTACCTTATGAGTACAGAGTCAACCTCTCCAAACACCATTTATCGATCAATCTCCAATTATCTAAGAGCTGATGCTTAGTCAGCAGCGGGGTATATAGTCGTTCTGCAGTCCTTTTCTAACCCCTTTTCCTTATCATCTAACTTATATAACAAACAACCTGAATTTATTCAAACCCTAAGTATAGTATCCTAACAACTGGAATAGCCGCGGAAGGAACGTGTATTCGTCGTAGGAAAGGACGTCGAATAGGCTGTTAAATAGCCACGAAAGGAACGTGGAATAGGCTCTTCAATAGTCACGAATTGACGTCGGAGTCGTGTGATTTAAACCGCCAGGATCGAAAGGAAAAACGACTGCACAGCTGTATAGTGCAGGACGGACAGTGGCAGCGGCCGTGGGTACGTTTTTAGCCTGAAACAGGCTCCTTATAGCCGCGCGAGGGCATGAGGTCGTCATTGGGTTGACGGAAGACTTGAAGGACTCGACGGAGGACGAATCAACGGAGGACTCAATAGAGGACGGGATCAGGTTGAATTGCTGAAAGACTCTGAGGAAGGCATCTCGCAGAATGCATTTGATCTGAGCCAATTGCGCGGAGTTGAACCTTATGAGTTCGTCCATGCATGTGACACCAGTACCTAGTCATTGCATTTGTATGGTGATTGCTAACAAATTGAATGACTGAGTGTGCTATTGTCGCCGGAGGGTGCTGAAACTTCGCACTAAACTTCTCAATTTCAATATATATTGACAGGCCTATTGAAAGGGTCAATTAAGGAGGTGGATGATCACTGACAGTGCTACCAGTTGTTAGGATAATATCCTTAGGGGTTGAATAAATTCAGGTTGTTTGTTATATAAGTTAGATGATAAGGAAAGGGGGGTTAGAAAAGGCCCGCAGAACGACTATAACTATACCCGGTTGCTTACTAAGCAACATGCTATGACGGGGCATACCCTGGCCACCAGCTACGTTCTATTAACATCTCGCCTGCCCTATCCCATTTTATTCCACCCCCTACCCTCATAGATCCACCGCGGAATAACCGTCGAAATGAGGTGTATTTGTAGCGCGTGGGAACGTCGATTTGAACGTCAATTTGAGCGTCAGCTCGGCATTACTGATGATTAAGGGATTATATGACGATCAAGTCTACATTGCCATAAATTTAAAGGTTGATTCTACATCCGAAGAGCGCACCTTGATCCGAAGGGGACCTCAATCCACAGTGAGACATCTGCTGGCACCAAGGGCGGCTGGGGCAGCGATCATTGAGGCAGGCATGTCTGAATTCTCTTGGCAGTCTCACAGTCGCGTCGACCCTCGGTCAAAATCCATCGACGTCGTCGGACAATCCCTACAAGTGATCCACAACCCAAGTAGCTCTCAAAACTCTAGCTGTTTCCTTAAGCTCTACTGTATGCGACATTTTCTACAGTGAGCCTTCTCGGCATGGCTGTAGATCAACATCTACATGTAACGAAGTGATTAGATACACCTTTTCCCAGGATTTTTACTGCTGTGTGAGATGCAATTGGTCCATGCTTATCGACCCTGTCTAACAGATCTGCGCCAGATCTCTTATCTCTCTATCTCCTTGCATTTTCATTCTGCCGGCGATAGCTCCGATAACAGTTGCTACCAGGACATCAATGTCATTCAAAACTATCGGTGTCAGCTTTCCAGAAATGTACGTACTTTTACAGCTCTCGTTCCTGCGTTTCTCTATTGCCTTATGAAGTGGACATTACCTGACCTCAAAGTTGAGCAACCGGAGTCCGCGTTCGCAGAAGGCAACGCCCGATGGACCAACAAAGATCTCGATCCTGTTCCGCGAAACAATCGAAAATGGGGCGTCCTGAGCTTCATCGCCTATTGGATCTCGGACGCGTTCAATGCAGCGACATGGCAATTTGCTAGCAGTATCATTGCCGTCGGTCTCAGCTGGCGTGAGTCCATCTCCATCGTCGCTGTCGGCTTCTTCATTGTCTCCATCGTCATCGCGTTCAACGGAGCCACCGGTGTCATCTATCATGCGTCTTTCCCGGTCCTCTCAAGAGCCAGCTGGGGCTTCTGGGGCTCCTACGTCGCCATCATCTCGCGTGCCATTTTGGCCATCTTCTGGTTCGCCATTCAGACCATGAATGGTGCCAATACCGTGCGTGTCATGATCGGCGCCGTCTGGCCGAGTTTCCTCACCCTGCCTAATCATATCCCTGCCAGTCAGGGCATTGCAAGCAATACCTTGATCTCCTTCGTCATCTTCTGGCTTGCTCAGGTACCATTCTTGTACATGCATCCGAATAATCTCAGATGGTTGTTCATGGCGAAGTCCATCGTTGTTCCAATCGCTTGGATCGCAATCCTCATCTGGGCTTTCCGATCCACTGGCGGTGGAAACATGTTCAGTCAACATGTCTCTACTCACGGATCGGCTTACAGCTGGGCGTACCTGTCCAGCATGACCTCGGTCATTGGCAACTACGCAACATTGAGCGTTAACCAAGTAAGCATGTTCTTCAATCTGATAATCCCACTACTATACTTAATACACGACTAACACCTCAGGCCGATTTCTCGCGATACTCTCGAGTCTCTGTTAAATGGCAGCTTCTTTACGTTCCCATGCTCCCTATCGTTTTTACCTTCATCTCCTTCATCGGCATCGCCGCGTCGTCCGCCGGTGCACAAAAATACGGACATCTAGAATGGGACCCGATGGCCTTGATCGCCAACTGGGAGAGTCGAGCTTGTCGATTCTTCGCCGCCTTCTCCTTCGCACTCGCTGCTCTCGGCGTCAACATCTCCGCCAACTCGCTCTCAGCTGCCAATGACTTGATGGCCCTGCTCCCACGCCACATCAATATCCGCCGAGGTCAGATCCTTTGCGCGATCCTCTCGTGGGCTCTGGTCCCATGGAAGATCCTCGAGTCGGCCGGCAGTTTCCTCAACTTCATGTCTGCATACAGTGTATTCCTCGGCCCAATCGCCGCCATCATGGTCATGGATTTCTGGGTCGTCCACGAGATGAAGTATGATTCGCTCGCCCTCTACCAACCCGATAACATATACCGCTACTGGCACGGCACCAATTGGCGCGCAATCACCGCCTTTGTGGTAGGTGTCGCTCCCAGCCTGCCGGGGTTCATCAACTCCATCAACTCCAATATCCGCGTCGGCGTAGGCGTTCACCCTTATCAGTTCGGCTGGCTCCTTGGATTTAGCTCGACGGCCGTCGTATACGTTGTGTTGTCGATGGTGTTTCGAGCTAAGGAGACATTTATCGATCGTGCGGTGTTGCCAGATGAGATTTACGATGCGAATGGGTACACGGCGGAGATTGTTGATGGCGTGCTGGTGGAGGATGAGGAGAAGGGTAATAAGATTGAAGAGAAGAGTGGGTATAAGCGATGGACGGATCGCCTGCTTTGACTTGCCCTTGTTTGGTTTGCACAGTGTAGTATGTAGGATGTGTGGCATGATAGATAGAAATAGGAGACAAGTAAAAAGTAAACAATCAATCCTCTGGATACGGTGGCAGTGCAGGCGTGAGTGTCACGACACAAGTATCATCTAGGCAGATTTGTATCAACACATGTTGCTTTGATGCATCATGAAAACACAATCACGTTTCTCCAATGCCACTACCTACCTAGCAACAATCTCTCCACATGACAACATCAAACATGATGGTTTTCCGAACGACTACAACATCCCTTATCCACCCTTATCCTCAAACATCACTCATCGCCATCTATGACAGCCCCAGCAATTCATCTTGCCAGAAAACGGAAGAGGTGGAACGATGCCGACCACAGACAATCACATCAAGCATGAGCAACAGCGTCATATCTACTGCCAGCCGGCAGAGAGCTGCATTTAGACTCCGACCGTGTCAGTCAAAATTGGAGATCGAAACAGGATCCACCTTCTCAACATAAGGCCCACAAGGCGAGAGAGATGCGCATTCGAAAGGGTATTCTGAAACGTGCCGAGGGCCGAGCTAGGGAATGCGGCGGCAAGGACTTCGTTGACCGTCACGATGGAAAAGCCCCATCCGGAGACAAGAGTCGAGACCTCCGGATCAGCCGCGACGCTCTTTCACCATCACCAACATTCAGAGATTCGAAGTGAAGGGGTTTGATGTCGATCCTGAGTGCTCTCACACTGTGTGATTCAACCGAGTTCTTTGACAATTGAGGATGTCGGCGGAAAGGCCTTCCGGAAACTAAGGGTTTCAGCGCCGTTTTTGAGGGCTTGTCCATCTTAGATTGCGATTTACGATTTACGAAATACAGGTGTTGGGCTGACTAAGTGGCGCTTACGATTTACGATTTACGATTTACAGGTATGGGGCTGATTACTGCATAGTTCCAAGGCAGTGAACCTCCGAGGCAATTAACACTTCCATTTTCGAAGATCTCATGAAGGAAGGTAATTGAGCCCTGCTGGTCAGAGGAATCATGCTGCAAAGCACGCTGAAATCCAGCCCACATTCACGTCGAAATCAAGCCTACAAGTATGTCAAACTCAAGTCTACAAGTACGTCGAAATTGAAGCTATAAGCATCTCGAAATCAGGCCTACAAACATGTCGAAATCGAGCCCACAAACACGTCAATTCAAGTCTCATCTAGCTGTTTAGCTAGCTGTTGAATCAAGCTGTGGGAACAGTCCTTGAACGACTACTAAGCACAGACTTGATCTCTAAAGCTCAATCTGGACGATATGGTGTTCAACCAACGACTTTTTACTCTGTCTACAACAAGCAGTGCATTCATAATATGCTTACTTATCTCATGCCTTTACAATGGTACGCAAAGCGCAGGACGCATCATATCCGACTTCAAAATACCGCTACCTAGCTCGCCCGGTCCGTTCTCCGTTGGAACAACAACACCTGTCGAGATGATTGACTATAGCCGTCTCGACCCATTCGCTCCCGACGTTGAATTGCGGTTTCTCATGGTCTAGCTATGGTATCCTGTTGATCCCGCCCACCGCTCCTTCCCAAGCGCGCCCTATCGCCCTTTCGCCACGGCCAGATATCTCGAGAGGACCTACAACACGCCCAACGGAACACTCGACGAGATCGGAACCCACACCGTGCTTCGAAGCCCCATTACAACACATCTTTCCGAAAAGTCCCCGCTGATCCTTTTGCTCAAGCCGGGCTCCACGGCGCGGCGGGCGTTATATACCGTCTTGGTAAAGGCCTCGCCAGCCAGGGCTACGTCGTCGTGGCGGTAGATCACAGATACGACGCACAAGTCGTCGAGTTCCCGGACGGCCGACTTGTCTTTGGGCGATTGACCGACGCGAACAACACCGAAGCGGCATTAGTCCGTGCACAGGATGTCAGTTTCGTTGTCGGATAACTGACACGGGGAAACCTCACGCGATGGATCCCCGGATTCGACGACGGCGAAGAGCCCGGAGGCGGGTGCCGGAGCGGTCTGAAGGCGGGACTCTTCGGGCATTCGATCGGGGGAGCTACGGCCGCACTTGCGCTGCAGGACGACCCGCGGTTTGTCGCCGGTGCGAGTCTCGACGGACCCTTCTACGGTCCAGTCCTCAACCGTACCTTTCCTGGTCCTTTCTTCTACCAGGCAGCCCAAGACAGTGCCAACCCCGCCAACCTTGGGTCTGTCTGGCCCTGGATCAGCGGATGGAAGCTCGCGACCGAAGTCCTCGGTAGCCGCCACGACACGTATTCCGACCTGCTGGCAGTCCTCGTTCCACGGCTGAACAGTTCGACGTTGTCGAGTCTCTATCCTCCCAGTGCCATCGGCTCCATCGACGGGACTCGAGCGCTCGCGATCCAGACCGCTTACGTGAAGGCGTTCTTCGATCACGCTCTGTTGGATGGAGAAGAGTGGCTGCTTCTGCAATACTCAGATCCTTCCTATCCGGAAGTCGTGTTTTCAGACCTCGGATGATGGACCTGTGAGATCTCCAAGGAGTGAAACCGCTTGTCTTTCAGCGAGCTTTACTTTTGGCACAATCTCCTGATGCTTTCATGTGATGTTGCCTTTGAAGCCTAACGAGGATGTACTTGCTTAGTTGTGCAATATCGCACATCTTATCTTATGTTCTGTCTATTTTCTCCAACACTCGACGCATATCTGCCTCAGGGTGCTCTGTCCCGTGGTTGTGAAGATGCTTTCTCGCTCTACCTTGGAGTCGTTAGTGTCAACCATAGGACTTGTGAGATAGCGATTGAGGATTCTGAAAGAGGCCATCTACTTGTTTATTAGTACCAAGCGCTTTCGTAACTCGAGTTTAGGTAGGACAAGGTCCCTTGCTAATTGACTTCTGTTAGAGTGCGTAAGCGGCTATTCTCTTGTTTGGTTAGTACTGGTGACTCGATTTACGAATAGGCGTTGGGATATCCAAGGTGACACCGTCAGTGTTGCAGGATCACTCTGGCCGTATGCTGAGCTGGGGGCCCCAATGGTGGAATTACTAATCTGGATACCAGCGGACAAATACCCTGAGCATGCGCATTGTAGCACAGAGACTTGAACCCTCCGTATCATGTAGACCCGAAGAATAATGTTGATTACAGTTGGCTCGATATTGAGTGCTAAGTTGAACAAACAGAAATCTGCTCCACCTATCCCCGAGGAACCCCGAGACCATGATGAATTCCATGTCTCCCTCCACATGGACCACCCACTTCCGATGAACTCCAGACACCTGCTACAGCAGCCGTTGTTGTCAGATCCCTAACCCCTGGAATAAAGAAACGTCTAAAACGCGGCAAATCACGGTTTCTGGCCCTCGACAAACTCCAGCGCCTCCTGCCTAGAGACAACATCAATGCTACTGGTCTTCTGCCTATACGTCACGCCGTAACACTTGTCTGCCACAAGCAGCATCTCGGGCCTAAAAGTCGTGCAGATGAATTGACCATTTTCGGAACCCTCAGAGATAGACTTCAGCATGTTTGCGACTGCTGTGCGGTATTGCGCGTCGAGGTTGGCGTCGATTTCGTCGAAGAGGTAGAACGGCGCGGGATCACATTGTTGGATTGCGAAGACGAGGGCGAGAGCGCAAAGACCTGGGATGTCTTGTCAATAGTGTAGCCAAAGAAAGAGAAATGATAGCGAGTGCTTACTCTTCTGTCCACCACTGAGCTGTTGGATGCGTTGCTGCTCATCGTGCTTGCTATTGAAGCCCACACTGATGCCCACACCAGTGTAATTCTCTACGCTTTCTCTACGCTCGTCTTCTGAGTCATCATCATCCCCTTGTACCCTATCTGTCTTCCTCTGGATGATGAGCCTGCCTCTGCCCGCCGGCACTAATTTCTCAAATATGTCGGCAAACTCTCTTGATACCTGTCTGAAAGTACGCTCGATGGCTTCATCTTTGCGCTGGTCGAGGACCCCGATAAGTTCTTCGATAGAGGTTTGTGAGGAATCGAGCTCCTCACGACGCTGTTCCAGAGTGTCGCGCTGCTTGGTGAAATTGTTGTATTGCTCAAAAGCCTTCTTGTTGACATGGCTGTATTTCTTCAGAGATTCGTTGACCTTGTGGAGACGCTTTACGATTGCATTCGAGTTGGTCTTTTCAAACCTCCCGAAGGCTTCCTCCGGCAACACACCCAGGTCGCGGATGTTACGACTACACTCAGCGGCTTGCTTCGTCAGTGCTGCTTTCTTCTGCATACTCTTCTCCATCCGCCTCTGATGCCGCTCGATAGACTTGGCAATATTCTCTTGCTGTCTGCGGGTCTCTGCGTTGCGCTGCTCTAGCTCTGTGACTTGGGCGTTGGCTTGATCGATGGCGTCATCAGTCTCTCGTAGCTTCTTCTCGACTATTTCGATGGCCTGGTTGATTCGTTTGAGTTCGCGCTGGGTTTCTTTGAGATTTCCTCCCGCGCTTCCTTCGCCGTTGTCGGACTCTTGAGCCTTCAGCTGATCAAGACGCGGACGTAGGTTTTCTCTTAGCTCGACTTCGAGCATTGACTTCCGTCCTTCTAGTTCATTACGGGTGGCGCTTAGCTCCGAATACTGTCGCCTTGAATCTTGTACTGTAGAGCTAAGGTTTTCTAGTTGAGTCTCTTCCTGATTTGACAGTGCTTTCTTGAACTCAGACGAGAGCTCCGCCTCGTGGGCGCTCTGCTGATCCGTGAGAGCCTTTACATTCGCCTCGATGTTCTCCTTCGCTCTTTGCTTGGTATTCAGATTGTCCTTTGTCTTTTGCAAAGCATCAATGTTACCCTTAAGCTCCAGGCGCAGCGGTCCATAGCTGCTGTCAAGTTGCTGCCGCTTTTGCTCCGCTTTCTGCAATTCACCAACGGCGCGAGTAATCTCCTGGTCCAATCGCTCAAGGCTGCGCTTGATCTCAGACCCACGGCTCCTCTGAGTCTCATACCCATCACGCCATTTCGATACGTTGCGCATGGCTTCAAGTCGAGAATGTCGAGGGTCATGGAAACCTCCGGTTAGAGCGCCCTTATTATCTGATCGATCTCCCTCCGGAGTGATGGCATTGACACCATGGCTCCGAGCGTATTGCGCGGCGATAGGAAGGGTCGGGCAAATAATGGTTCTGCCAAATACCTGTTGCAAGGCCTTCTCGTATCTATTGTCGTACCGAATCTTCTCGAGCATCGGCATAGCGTCAGCGCTATTCGGGATATTTCCTGCTTTAGGCTTCAAACGATTGAGAGGCATGAAGGTTACACGGCCTAGCTTGTCTCTTTGTAGTACCTCCAGAACTTTGGTAGCGGTCTCATCACTGTCGACAACATAGTGAAAGAGGCTGTTGCCCGCAGTAACCTCCACCGCTGTACGGTACCGTTCATTGACCTCAATAAGCTCTGCAAGGGCGCCGTACACACCGTCGAGGTTAAGTTGGCGTTTGATACGTCGGACTGCTGCAATTCCGCGGCTCGTATTCTGATCCATCGTATGTGAAAGCATCCGTTCTGCATGGTCAAGCTCCTTCTGGGCACTTGATATGACAGAATCAAGTTTTGCCTCCTCACGCCATAACTCCCTGATAGCAGATCAGAACTACCTCTTGCACCCTTGCTGGGAAGCCGACTTACTTTCGCTGATCCATAAGGCGGTCACGTTCAACCCTGGCTGCCTCGACTTGTCTGTCCATATCCTGCTTGCTGTCGCCCCGACTGTCGAATTTCCTTCGAAGGTCATCCACATCAGCCTCCAGACGCTTGCTCTCCTTCTCAAGTTCAGCAACCTCCTCTGCGGTCTGCATCCTTACGGCTTTGATCTTAGCCAACGACTCGTAGCTATCATCGATTTCTTTCCTTAGCCAGTCGTCTCTCTCTCGCTTGCTCCTGAACTGAGCATTGCGGCCTTGCTTAGCATATAGCCGCTGGCGGACGGCTTCAGCGTGTTCAAGCTGGGCTTTTATTGCAACCTCCTGCTCCCTTTTTGCATTGTATTCGGGCATAAGCTGTGACAGGTCCTCCTCTCGACTTCGTATCGAATCCTGCACCGATTGTAGCTCCTGTTCGTAGCGTGCCCTCGCCTGCTGTACTGCTGATTGACCGTCACTAAGGCCTTTCACCTCTAGCTCGACCTTTGCCCTGATCTTTGCTTTCTCCTTCCGCTCATCCTCCAATTGGCTCTTGTCAACCTTGAGGAAATCCAACTGCTGCTTTAGCTCGTTGATCTCAGCTTCAACCTCGGCAATCTCTCTTTCGCCATTGATGAAACGTTCTCTGCTGTCATCAGTATCGTCAACGCCAGTTTGCCGCTGCTCGTCAATGTTGTCGAGAGCATTGGCAATCTCGACCTGCTCGCGGTGGTAGATGGTGTACTCCAGACATCTTCGCTCCTTGTCTTTATCCTGATAGCTTCTCAGCTCCTCCTTCTCTTCTTCTAGCTCTCCAAGGCGCTCTTTGATATAGTCAAGCAGCTCATCAATCTTGGCCCGCTTATTATTCGTCTCGGTCATGATCTTCAAGCTTTCAGTCCTTCGCGCCTCATAGACCTGAGTCCCCGCAACCTCTTTCAACAGATTGAGCCTCTCTGCATCCTTCATGTTCGTTAAGGTCGTCACTCGGCCCTGAGGTACTATGTAGTACGGATTTGATCGAGAGAACCCCGCGGACTCAAGGAGGTTCATGACATCCGCTTTGGTCGCGTTCTTATGGTCGAGGGAGTATTCATCCTTCTTGAGCCCTATCGTACGCCGAAGAATAAGCTCATCTTTGCCGGTTGGGAACCGCTCGTCGCTGTTGTCAAAGATGATCTCAACGTATGCGGACATCACTGCTGATCCAGAACCCTCCTACTGGCTTATCAGTCGCGTCCAGTGCGAACATCACGGTAATCGCCCTCACATGTAGAAGAGCCTGCCGCTCCTCGCGACCCATCTGCGTATAAGCGTCGCTAAGGACGAACCTGATAGCGGCGAAGAAGTTACTCTTGCCGGAGCCATTCCGTCCAACGATGACATTGTGCTTCGGCGAAAAGGGTTCGATAACTGTTTGCTCCTTATAGCTGCGATAACACTAGTCAGTAAACGTGGAGGTTTGCCTCAAGTGGTGAGACAGCACCTCTTAAAGCCTTGGATGATTATCTGTTTGATGAACATCTTCGCGTCTGTCGATGGCGGCGTAGCCTATGGCCCTCGGTGCGGTCGGAGAAGCTTCAAAACAAATGGCAGGATCTTTGCGGCATCTGAAAGTTTCATAGAGTTGCATTTGTCGTGACTGCAGGACGTGGTACATTAGGTTAACGCGTTAACATTAGGGTTTTCGCGTCAAGGCTAGCGCACCACTACCACACTTTAAGAAAGCTAAAGAAGAGCAAATATTAAAAGAAAGTTCTACAACCACACAGATTCGATATGGCGAGTCCCCAAGAGCCGGAGCATTCACAAACTTTGGCTGCTGGCCAGGAGCCTACTCACACATACGTTCCAAACCATGGTTACGTAACGCTAGATGTAGAGGGGACTCTTCCGTTCAACACCATGGCTCAGCCGTACGAAGCACAAAATGGCGATGTTCCTCGGTACGACGAAGACGGCATGGAAGAAGACTGTGACGATATTTTTGCCGGCGATGAGGTTGACGAGGACGATTTCGGGTTTTCGAATCCTGGAGACTTAACCAAATCCTACAACCGCCTACGACGACTCCACGAAGCTTCCTCAGATCCCAACAACCCTAAATCCTCGTTACCTAAGAGTAACCCCCAGAAGCCAGTCGCAAATACTATAGCTTCACTTGACGACCAGATGAGCTCGCTGTCAAGACATGCTGCAAAGATCCGACTTGACGATCGGCAGTCTGGTCTGGGGTCCAAGATTGAGCGGACGGCGGACAAGAGCGATAGGGCCACAAGCGAACAAGTACTCGATCCAAGAACGCGGATGATACTATTGCAAATGATCAATCGCAACGTTGTTGGTGAGGTAAATGGCTGTATCTCTACGGGTAAAGAGGCGAACGTCTACCATGCCTTCTCAAACCCGCGAATGGAAGGCTCGGACGCTGTCGTGGCGCCTCTACATCGCGCAATAAAGGTCTACAAGACAAGTATACTGGTTTTCAAGGATAGAGATAAGTATGTTACGGGCGAGTACAGATTCAGGCAGGGCTACAACAAGGGAAATAATCGCGCGATGGTGAAAGTCTGGGCGGAAAAAGAGATGAGGAATCTGAAACGGATACACGCTGCGGGGATCCCGTGTCCGGAACCTCTCTACCTTCGCTTGCATGTATTGGTAATGGGCTTTCTGGGAGATACAAGAGGTGTACCCGCGCCTCGGCTGAAGGACGTTGAGCTTCAGGGTGCAGATGTGGAAGCAAGGTGGCGAGATCTGTACACACAGCTGTTGGGGTATATGAGAATAATGTATCAGACATGCCGACTTGTTCATGCCGATCTCAGCGAGTACAACATGCTGTACCATGACGATCGACTGTGGATCATCGATGTCAGTCAAAGCGTGGAGCACGATCACCCAAGAAGTCTAGAGTTCTTGCGCATGGATATCAAGAACGTCAGTCACTTTTTCCGACGCAAGGGAGTGGACACGCTATCCGAGCGAATAATCTTCGGTTTCGTAACTAGTGTAGAAGGGAGCGTGGAGGCGGCTGGCATGACCAAAGCTCTGGAGCAGTTACATGAGACAAGGCAAGAAGTCGAGACAGAAGAGCAAGGAATGGCCGATGAAGAGGTTGACAAGGAAGTCTTCCGCAATCAATACATACCACAGACACTCGACCAGGTATATGATGTGGAGAGAGACGCGGAACAAGTCGGCAGGGGCGGCAAAGACGACCTCGTTTACAGAGATCTGTTGGCCGACCAAGTCGTAACGAAGCCAAGTTTATCTACGAATGGTGAAGCTGATGACTCGGCAAAGGGGAGCGATGACAACAGTTATGGTTCATCTGCTGAGAACGGTGATGATGAGGAAGACCCATTTGCTAAGAAAGGACCTCGAGGGAAGCGCTTCGAGGATAAAGAAGTCAAGAAGGAGCATAAGAAGCAAGTCAAGGAGGAGAAGCGGGAGCAGAGACAGAAGAAGATGCCAAAGCATGTGAAGAAGAAGCTGATTAGTAGCTCGGCGCGGCATAATCATTGACAGGATTCACCAAGATCATCTGGGGACATCCGCTGTTCCTTCATCATGTATGCTGTTCATGGGTATACAAAACTACTCGGTATGTCCTGAGCCTAGAGAAACCCCTGAATACCTTCACTCGAAGGACGAAACTGTAAACTTCACTCAATCACTCGCGGCAGCGTTTCCCTTGTGCGAAACCTCCACAAGTCTTGAGCTGAAAGACGGAGAAGCCGACGATGCTTGCTGCCGAAACAAGAGAGCTCCGACGAACCTAACGCTCCATTCTGTTATGCCATTGCACTGTCCCTTGCCGACGATTGGACACTGACCAACTCGGAATCATAGCTGTCCTCCCAACCTTCGTACCGCTTGTTCTATCATCTCCTTCGGAAGATCCGGAACATCTTCAATCCCTGTGCTGATTGGCAGAACCTCGTACTGCAGTGGTGGGTTGAGCAGTCCAGGCCATATATCCGACGGAAGGTAATCACCCTGATCCTGCCGAAACGTTTCTCTCTCCGCCATATCCTCCTCATATAGCCGCCTGGTTTTCGCCACAGTATCCTGGACCAACTTTTCCATCCTTATCTGCACCGCTTTTCTCCTGCCAACCTCAACGATGAGTCCATCGTAAGCTCTCAGAAATCCGTGATAGAACTCTCGTAACCCTTCAAGCTCCTCCCTGTGGTCGTCGATTTTCGACTTTTCCTCGTTCCACCGCACCACAAAGTCACGAGACTGCGTGATGTATCCTCGCAAGCTTAAGCCTACTTTCTCTAATAATCGAAACGCGGCCGTCGTGCTAGCGTAGACGCTTTCGAGGTTATTGTTGGACGAAAGGATTAGCTCATACTGCGATTCCATCTCCGTAATCCGGTCTCGAATCTCCATCACTACCTCATCGACCTCGCTAGCGTCCTTCTCCAACACTGTCATCATCTCTTGGTGCTCTTCATCGCTGATGGGCTGTGATGCTGGATAGTCATCAGCTTTGCCGATGTCAACGCCTTCAGGCAAGTCACTATTGATCTTTTCTGCTGCCGCGCCACCCCCTTCGGTATGCTTAATGGCTGTAACGCAGAGATCGTAGTGGCGAACTAGTGATTCGAGGAGGTTTGCCATCTCCCTGGCGTGGGATTCGAGAGAACGAAGCAATGATGGAATTGGCGACTCGAAGTCATCCTGTGTCGAGTATGGTGCTGCTTCCGGTACCAAACCCCTCTTAACGGCTTTGAGATCGTTGTCAAAGGCTTGATTAGATTCATCTAATTCTCTTTGAGCGTCACTCATAGCGTCAATGGATTCCTTTAGGGATGCCATAAGACCCTCGACGCCTTGCTCATCAACGAAATCAAGGAGACTCTTCGGCTCTTCCTCTGCAGGCCGGAATGAAGCTTCCACTATAGTTGAACGAAGTTGCTCCAAAGTCTTCCGCAGTCGGGCTTCCGAATCATCCAGGTCCTTGAGCACAGTTTCAAAGTTGGCCTGCCCTTCTCTTGCCACATCCTTTACACCGGTCTGGACATTGCGTAGAAGATTGACTTGCTCATTGATACCTCCTTTGATAAAGCCTATCTTGGCCCCCAGTAGCACACTATCCTCCAATGCTCTGCGTGCGGATGTGACGATCTCATTCGCACGCCAGACATAGTCAATTGAAGATAGGGAGCGCTTCGATGCGAGTAGATGAGATACAAGAGTCTCCAAAGTGGTATTCCGTGCCATTTCGTCTCCATGCTCTTGGTTCAGACTTTCCGTTGATGAGGCCATGGTTTTATATGGCTCTTCCAACCCTTTAATACTAGCAAATAAGACAGGCTACGGCATATTGACCCTTAGAGCTGTTCCTAGAGCTTCAAGGACGATATGTAACTGGTGAGCTCATGCCGTCAGCCATCTTGAATCGACTGCGCACATATGGTTGACACATGAGGCTCTCCTAAAGGTACGAGTAAGTTTGACTATTATCGCTTGGGGACAGAGACCCTGAGAAATGCGAGGGAATGCGGAATGTGAGATGCCACAAGACTAAGGTAGCATTGATCAAGCACGACAGGTTTGTACAGGTGGGCTTCCACGATCCAGATCCTCAATCACATCACTCGAGTGAAGCTCACTCAGGTGTATGGAACGGGTTGAAAGGCCTCACGTGTCCAGTCCGAGCTTGCTCTCATCTATCCCGCTCTCGGAGTAGCGCCGGCTGTATGTAAGCGAGAGCACGCCAGTTTGTCTCCCCGCCCTGCGTTGCGGGTGAGTTATGGAAAGGAAAACAATCATTGCGGTGCAGCAGCAATCACATACTCTCCAAAAACTGGAGTGTGCTGTGCTACGGAACCCTCATCGGCCTTCCGATCTATCATATCTCGGCGACTGGCCGACTCTCGGTTGTATGTCGTGAAAGCCCCGAGAGAACCCCACCGCATCCTTCTCGCACGCCATTTGTTGCGAAGATTCCGCACCATTGGAAGCCTCATTCATATGCTCTTTTAACGCCACTCTTCCAGAGCTCCTGAGAGCTCGTATGAGCGGCTCCAATACAGCCAATATGGCGTCACGTACGACAGCACAGACGACGTTGGCAGATACTTATATGGATCGTCATCCTAAACGTAGACGGCTCTCTTTACGACAAGCAGGCTCGACGATGTCTATTGAGATACCGCCAGAGATCAATGCGTTACGGGAACAGCAGACTGACCAGCATGCCGACGGCATGGCCGATATAGACATCATCGACAACACCGACCGAAGAATTGAGGACAAGGACACTAGCATTGGCATATCAGCGACGTCGAAGCTGGCAGGTCAGACGGTTGCACCATTTCTTGCGAAACACATACCGGGTCAGTACGCACCTCTTGGGGGATCTGATCAAACAAGGCCTCCTGCAAACAAAAATCCAAACACCAAGTACTGTTATCGGCATAGACCCGACCTCAAGTGTAGGCGGCAAGCAGATGAGCCCTCAATGGATCAGCTACAGCATGTATGTAGAATTATCTATAGTTCAAGCTGGAAACAGTACTGACGCGGTGAGCCTACAGGAGCTTGAAACTTTATCGCACGCGGACCAGCAAGGAATAGCCCACGTCTGGTCGCTCTTCTCCGCTGCGCCTTCAAAGCACCGGAACCTCATGCTCCAGGGCATCATGACACAATGCTGCTTCCCTCAATTGTCATACATTGCCGCGAACGTTCGTGACCTTATCCGCATCGACTTCATAACCGCGCTCCCTCCGGAGATCTCCTTCAAAATCCTCTGCTATCTTGATACAACCTCGTTGTGCAAAGCAGCGCAAGTCAGTCAGAGGTGGAGGACGTTAGCCGATGATGACGTTGTGTGGCATAAGATGTGCGAACAGCATATTGACAGGAAGTGTACCAGGTGTGGATGGGGCCTGCCGTTATTGGAGCGGAAAAGACTGCGGGCTTCTAAGAGGCAGATTCAGCTCCGGGCAACTGGCAGAGGTATGAATATGTGGTCTCCTGATATTACTCCCTTTCCTGAAGCCATCGCAACAACACATGAACATGGTTCACAGTCCGACGTTACGCCCGATAGCATTGTCACAGGGAACCATGAGCGGAAAGGTACCACGTCCGAGGGTCATCTCACATCACCGAAGATGTCAAGAAAGCGCCGATGCACGTCCGCCGCGCGGGAAGATCTCGAAGAATCGTACTTCACACCTCGCTTTCGGCCATGGAAGGATGTGTATAAGGATAGGTTTAAAGTCGGGACCAACTGGAAATACGGCCGATGCTCTACCAAGGTCTTCAGGGGCCACACAAATGGTATCATGTGCTTGCAATTCGACGACAATATCCTTGCGACGGGCTCTTACGACACCACTATCAAGATTTGGGACATTGAAACAGGTGCGATCATACGTACCTTGCGAGGCCATGAGTCCGGCATCCGTTGTCTACAATTTGATGATACGAAGCTCATAAGTGGGAGTCTTGATCGCAGCCTCAAGGTTTGGAATTGGCGGACTGGGGGATGCATCTCAACCTACACCGGCCACAGTGGTGGTGTTATCAGCTTGCACTTCGATTCGACCATCCTTGCATCCGGATCAATCGATAAAACCATAAAGATTTGGAACTTTGAGGACAAATCCACTTTCCTTCTACGAGGTCATACCGACTGGGTGAACGCAGTCAAAGTGGACTCCGCGTCCCGTACCGTGTTTTCGGCATCCGATGACTGCACTGTCCGACTTTGGGATCTGGACACCAAGAACTGTATCAAAGTCTTTGAGGGTCATGTCGGCCAAGTGCAGCAGGTTTTACCACTTCCAAACGAATTCGACTTCGAGGATGCAGAAACAGACGACACTGAAGATGACTCAAGCACCAGCACAGGGGGTGACCTTGTCACGGTGATGCGCAACGGAATGTCGCCCGCATGTACTTTCGGTACGGGCTTTTCGGGCGATCGCCCACAACCACCACGCTATATGCTCACAGGCGCGCTCGACTCTACTATCCGCCTCTGGGACGTCTCCACTGGTCGTTGCGTACGCACTTTCTTTGGTCACGTCGAAGGTATCTGGGCGCTGGCGGCCGATACGCTGCGTGTAGTGTCCGGCGCCGAAGATCGCATGGTCAAAGTGTGGGATCCCAGGGCTGGGAAGTGCGAACGTACATTCACGGGACATGCTGGGCCGGTCACCTGTATTGGGCTTAGCGATTCGAGGATGTGCACGGGCAGTGAGGATTGTGAAGTCCGGCTCTATAGCTTCAAGTGTGATAGTGCACTACCTATAGTGAATGTCGAACGGGACGGAATGGCCTCAGGTCGGAAAACGGCGGACGAGAGTGGGATATAAAATTAGTTCAAATCTATAAGTTGCTTTTGGCGTGTTTGGGGGTTTGCTGCAGGGCGCTGTGCTGATCTTCCAGTGCCTCGCTGTACAGATACCCTTGTGTTGCGCTTTCAGCGGTTTACGATCTCTCAAGGTGCATGATATGACCTACCTTAGCCAAAGTTTTCCATTAGCTGTCCTACCTCATATACCGGTCTTGCCGTCTTTTAAGCTCTTCTCTATAATGCCATAAGCACCATTTCTTCGCAATCCAACAGTTCACAAGCTGATCCCGATGGGTCTAACTGTGATACTCCACTACGAGCGCAACGTACTGAGGATGGCACCCTTACATTGGATCTACTCTTTTATTGCCACGCCGCCTTTTGAGAGGTAAGCGTAGGGATTAAGATAAGCACAAGGCAATAGAACACAATGACGGGGGCAGGACCGATCCTCTGCCCTTATGCATGGCGTCTGTAGGCATGCGGCACAGTCACCACTTTACTGAAGACACGGGAAAGAGCACAGATCGTCAGAAGCCATGATCCTCAGCTCCCATGACCATACGATCTCCAAGAAGGTTTGCAAATCTCAACACATCAGTGTTATATGTGCCACATTCGCATCCTCATACAGTAAAGCTGATAAATGATAACGGGATCTACCCATGGTGGGATCTAATGATTCTGCAACTCGGGAATGCGTACAGCTACCCAATCATGCTGGAGCCGTTCGGTTGTTTTCACTAGCCAGGGACTAGATAGATATCGAAGTGAGGCAATTCGTGGGGTCTCTGAACCTCTTTCTGTTGCCGATCATCATGCAATCATCATGGGGAGGTTGCGTCTCACGCTGAGGTATGAGTGGAGAGTTGTCAAGGCGACTACCGCTACCCATGCACCTCAGCGCCGGGACCATGGCATCCAAGTGGGACGCAGCGGTGAACCCGATGAAAATAGCGGCGCAATTTCGCTAGAGAACAGGTTCGACGTTTGCTCTTCGCTTATGGACGCGGTCGCATTACGCTTTCCACACCGTGTCCTGGATCGAGCAGGGCATCGTTCACAGTTGCATGGTGCATAGGGAGGAGCCGCAAGGAGGGGTAAACTAAACGTTGGCGGTGGGATAAGAACTTGAACTTGTCGCTCTGGTCCAAATCTCTCCATCTTCAAAGCTCGGGTAGAATCCACGCCAAATCCACGATATAGGGCTGATACACCGCTACACATCTACCCATACGCTACCCTCACCGGCGCCAGATTACACAGCCTGCCTTCAAGTCCTTTCCTATCGCAGATTATTACGAAGGCGTCTACAAATAAGACCATTGGCAATGGCCTCATCATCTGCCACGAATCCCGAGGCGCGACCAGTTCCACGTAAGATCGACTCGACAGCATCATCTCAAACGCTATCACCGTCTTCACCACGCTCACCAATGTCGCCAACGTCACCGTCCTCTGCCGCGTATTACTCCTCTACTTCTACTTCAGCTGAGGCCAGCTCCTTCACTCGCGAGCCAAGATCGCTAGACCAGAGCGTCCTCCAGCGCGTGCACCCTTCCTCTCGTCCTCGTTCGCGGTCGCGAAGCAGATCCCCACTTCCATCAACTTCGTCATTATCCAGACCCGAGCACGCCAGGAGCGCATCCGATCCGGTATCGCAACCGGCGAGTCCATCGCGGCCGGGTCATGTGAAGAGGAAGAGTCGGAGTTCTGGGACGGTGATGCAGTGTGGGCGGCACAGTAATGAGTGGTTGTTCGGAGGAATATCAGTGACGGATACGGTGAAGGGGTTCTTTACGAAGGACGAGGGAAGGAATTGAGAAACGTGCGCTGGGACGACTTTCAATGGCAAAGGAATTTACGAAGTCATGATGCGATGGAATACGGGACTGATAATTGATATACACACTACCAGATTGTGTAGGGAGCTGGACTCTGAATTAACTCATACTTTACAAGATGGATGATTGTCCAAACATGGTGGAATGATGATGAGCCCACCTGTGACCTGTGCGTTCGCTTCATCGAGCCTGCCTGGATTTTCAATCCAGTGAAATTCATTGTTGCACATTTCGAAAGATGTAATTCAACGTAATAAGTCATACCTCTAGCAGGCCATCTCATCCTAGATCGTCACTAAGCCTTACGGGCGGATGCTTATGTCTCATCTCTGACACCCCGCGGGGTGCGGTTACTTCGCCTCGATTTCAACGTCTTTGCGTTCAGACCGACATCATCTTCTATTGAAGATTTCGTTGCACAACCCGGTGAATGTACACTCAGTCAGTCAATGGCCTAGAACCACTGGCACATGGTGGTCTGCTTCCTCTGCTGCCACACATCGACAACTCAAGCTTGATGGAGATTAGCCTAGCATCTACTCTTATCGCTGTCCTTCCATCTGTGTTCTAATATGACGAGCGAAGGGCTGCAACGGAGCTGTGAATTCGCATCAAACCGGGGCAACCTAAGGCTGTCGTGGTTTATATTTTGACGCGTAAGCTCAACTTTGCCACAATGGCTGGCGCTCTTCATCACATAAAGCATATATGGCCTCATATCTGCGTCAAAGACCAGCTCTTGCGACTTTGTCTTTGCCAGTACTGGCACGACTGCGCGAATACCTAACGGATCTCTGACTGCTCGCATGATGCTTACTATACGACATGGCGAATATTACAACTATCCGAACTGCAGCTATGTGGATGGTATGAGGATTGAAGCTGATCCTGACATATCAGGAATCGGTGTGCGCGAAGAGCACAACACCAGTCCCATCTATGGCACAGGGTGGACGGAAGGCTGATTCTCATAGTAGGTTATCATAGCTTTCATACTTACGGCCGGTCTTACCTTGATATCGGCGATCTTCGGTCAGTTCCTAGATTTGATCGATTACGTGGAGAACTCTCCTCGTCTGAGCCCGGTCGACAGCTTTCTATGTATCCTGTACCGCTCCATACCGTGGAGAATCAATCACGATGGAAGGAAGATTGCTAAGAAGGTCCTCGAACGCTTCGTGCTCTCGCTCAGTGATCAACAGCTCGTTACCGGCATCGCGATCCTTTCAGCAGGATGGATTCGACACAGCAAAGAAAAGGTCTACGACTTCCAGATGATCACGGATCTGGCTTGGATGTCATCAAATACCCATCTGCTCGCCGTGGGGTTCCTTCGGGATTACTTCAAGAAGCATCAAGACACTCGGTACTGGAGATTGACCATCATGGGCTGCAACTTCGTCTTACTCTTTGTAGCAAACATCTATACAGGAGAGTTATATTGGTTTGACGATTTTGCATATCCTGCGCAATGTGATTTCGACGCCATCAATCATGACCCGAGTTGGATCGCGGGACAGCCAGCAAGATATATGTATTCCTCGATGGCCCTTCTCTTATATGGCTACGTCCGCGGTCTAGTTCCCTTGTTCCCTGGACTTTGGCAACCTGTGGCAGCATGGCTCAAGGACCACATCCGACGGCGAATGGACCGCTGGTTTGACCATGGCACACGATATCACAGACGATTGTTACACTCGCACCGAACCCGGGCTGTCGAGTTAGCGCGAATGCTGCTCGGAGTTATGCTCGCGCTATACGAAATCTCGTATACCGCCATCCACATGGGGATCTACGTCATTGCATCTGATGCTTGGAGCGTCTTGATTATTCAATCCTTTTGGTATGTTTACGGCAATTGGTGGATCTGGTCAGATCGAAATTATGCTCAAACTTATATGGAGGGCGAGGAGAATAAGTGGGGGTTTGGTCAGCTTGTACCACTCTTGCTGATCGGTCTCCCATTGCTATCAAGTGTTGGTAACTACTACGGTGTGTAAGTTCATCATCTCATGAGTTAAATCAGCTGATGGTCAGAATCACAGAGGCACGACGTAAAGTTCTGAAAACTGCTTGAGATCTTCTATCTGAACAACAGCCTGGTGCTCATCCTCTCGGATAGATCTGACTGGCGGTGCCTTTATGCCACGGACACGGCAGGGCAGTCTTCTCCAAAAGACTACGGCGTCCTCATGCTTTTGTATTCCCATCAGCGCTAACTGCTTATACGATTATACGATGACTTTTGACTGACAAGTCGACCAGTCACCTGGATCCGAGTCCGAATCAGGGGACCAGCCAAGGCTTATCAAATCACTGGACCGAAGCTTTCATACCGTCATATTTGTTGGATATATCACGATGTTACTTAGCTAACCATGTTAAGCTTATTGTCTACAACTCGCCCTATGGAAGACAATGTACAGATACTGCGCAACCAGTTGTTCTGCTTCTCCACCGTTCCCTTTCTCAACACCGACCTGCTATGCGGTAGATGTCACGACCATGGAAATCATTACTTTTATCGATGGCAACTGGAAAACTTTGAGGACCTTTGGGGTTTTGTCAGCTCGCTAGAGCCCTCACGGTTGGCTGCGCTTGCATCGCGGCTACTCTCACGCGCTAAGGACCTCGCCTATCAGGATCTTTCGATGCAAACACCTGCACTCAAATCCGGGTCCCCAAATGTGCTGGAAAGCAGCAGATTAGACAGTGGTTGCGCTTTGTCTCCGTCTCACCCGCCGTAATGTGATTTTCCCTTTTTCAAGACCCGAAACAAGCTAGCGTGTGAGGCGGTACCGCAAGATCAACTCTTCGAGTTCTGAGGTACTTAAACAGCCGGTATTTCCTCCTGATTTCTTCTTCCTCTGGACACCTCTCAAAATCCGATTTTCATCACCACGATTCCGGTTTTCATCGATTTTATCGACACCACGTCATTATTGAACTTCATATCAAATTCAAACCATCTTCATAGATCTTAATACTCGTACAAGATGACTGGACGTAAGTTACTCTCACTTTCGACTTCTTGTCGCTGTCGCCTCACTTCGGTCGCTACATCAGCGTCTGATTTGGTGATGGTGTTTCGACTCGTCAAGCGACCACACCTCACCTCCACCACTTCTTTACACAAATACTACCTTG